>JAESFM010000082.1_pt1 | contig 44430 bp, 36 predicted proteins | sample 9266171 | NCBI WGS metagenome assembly JAESFM01 (sample SAMN14505069, study PRJNA617099) | algae metagenome | isolation source: Hassallia sp. WJT32-NPBG1 and co-occurring heterotrophs from well developed... | place: USA: Mojave Desert, Joshua Tree National Park, California | collected 2006-06-22 | reverse complement strand
ACGCTATGTTATTCCAAATCAGTAGAAATGCTGAAATACTCAATTCGATTATTACTCCACTATCTAAAATTCTGGGATGTTCCAGTTCCGGAATGATTCATACCGCGATTATGCAACGCCCGAAATTGCTCGTTCCCGCTCTTTAATTTGCATTATTCTTACAAATAGTAAACATGACTTGACACTAAAACGAGGATGTGGTTAAAGATCAAAAAAGCCTATGCCTGCCGTATAAAAACATTCAGCTTCTGGTGAATGTCTGAGGGGGTTACTTCGGTTAAGATAGCCTTCAGGCTACACGAACGCTTTTTGCCAAGGGCAAACAACCTGAAGGCTAATAGAGTTTGAAAACAGACCCTAGGTGAAGTCAAATTCTATCTACATGCTAAAGACTCCCGAGTTTCCACACCAGTCTTAGAATTTACACCACTTGCTTGAGCGCAGAGTTTTTTCACTTGCGTACCATCGAGAACTGCATTGGTGAAGTCAGCACCGGTAATGTCAACGTTACTAAAACTAGAACGCAACATCATTGCATCTGTCAAAATCGCATCAGTTAAATCAGCACCTTTGAAGTCTACTAGATAGGCTATCCCTTCACTAAAATCTACACCATGCAAATTCGCTTGTTTCAATACTGAACCATTAAAAACGCCACCTCGTAAATTAGCGTTACTAAAATTCGCTTTTTCTAGATTGACATTGGTATATTCAACCCTCATTAAATTTTGACCAGAAAAATCCTTGCCTTTGAATTCTGCATCACCAACGGAACGGGTGATACTTGAAGAACTTGCTGCTTGTGCTGATAAGGGAAACACAAACAAAACCATAGCTAAAACAAAGCTAACTAGCAGTCGCCAAAATTTCATATGCGCTCTTAATAAATCTCAACACTTCCACAATTAACTATTAAACCTTACTAGGGAATGGTGAGTCCAGCACCCCTTCGGGGTTTGCCAGAGCCGGCACGAATGCTTGTTGCGTCTTTGTGATTGAGAGGGGAACCAAGAGCGCAGCGCCGGCTCACCGTGCGCGGGTTAAGAGCGCCCTCGTTAGTATATTAAATTAATTACAAACTTGAGCAAATTGATTCATAATGCTCGTTTTGCCGACACCACCGGGACCGAAAACGTGCAAAATATGAAAAGGTAATTGTGGAGATGCGATCGCTTGCAGAAATAATTGAAGCTCAAAATTACGTCCTAGAAATCGGCGTTGTCGTTCTGCACTCTTTTGGCTCTAGCAGAGATGTCATAGCCATCCCCCAATTTTAAGTAGGATTACTGATTGAATATTCTAGCGTATAATGATTTATTGATGAGGAAATTGCCATTTTTGCACTTGCTGCTTGAGTTCCTCCATATCTAGATAATCGCTTGCAAAAGCTCTCCGCAAAATTGAGTGAGGAATAAAGCGATCGTACTTTTGAATTTCTGGTGCTTCCGCATCAGTTAATAAATCTTCGGCGGTAATTCTTTGTTCACATAAGGACAGAATTTCATCATAAAGATATTTAATATCTTTACCTAATTTAATCGTCAAAAAATAAGGATTAACACCACTAATACTTTTAATTTCTAAAGATTCCCGACACCAAGAGTTAAGCAATCTTTCTAAAGTGCGGTAAGCAACCGTACCCATCCAAGGAAAAATACAACATTTATTTGTTTCTAAAAGCAGAATATTTTGTTTATCTAAACCAAAATTTTGCGCCAATTCCCGAACTTTCTGCAAACGCTGTAGCGCATTTTTTTGCAAATAGCTATATTCAATATCTTCTTGCAAAACCTGCCGCATTCGTTGCAAAATTTTGGTATGGATATTTGCGCTACCACCGCGCCAGAAAATACTAGCTTTTCCCTCTACTTGCTTAACTAGAACAATCTTTTTTCTCAAATCAACTTCTAAAAGTTCCCAGGCTTTTCCTGCCAAAGCGAATTGATTACCGATTGGAGGTGGCATAACAATACTACCAATTTCCGTTGCTGCCTGCTTAACAACATACTCCTCATTATCGGGAAAAACAGCATAAAATTGAAATTTACGTACTACCTTTTCTCCAGCTAAACCGAGAATTAACTTATTTTCTTCAGTTAGCTGAAGGTGGTTAATATCAATTAAATAGCGAAGCAATAGCCGAAAATCTTCGAGTGCGATCGCACCAAAACTAGGTAAACTTAAAACTTCTTTAGCAAGCGCAGCAGGCGAAACTTCACCCGTGGCTGTTAAAATACTCATTGTCTGATGATATAACAAACTCAAAGGATATTTAATCGGCTTTATTGGCTCAATCCAACGCTCCTCTAAATAAAGTTGGATAATTGCAATACACTGCAAAAGTTGCCAAGGAATTTGTTCCTCTATAGATGCTTCAGATAATGCTTTCTCTTCTGTACAAACAAACCGCATATCAGCAGCAGCACCTCTTCTACCACTGCGTCCCAAACGCTGTAAAAAACTAGCTACAGAAGGTGGTGATTCTAACTGAATCACTCTCTCTAAATGACCAATATCTACCCCCACCTCTAAAGTCAAAGTTGCAGCAGTCACAGCTGGCTTATCAACTTCACGCATCGCATTTTCAGCCGCTTGTCGCAAACTAGCAGAGATACTACCATGATGCACATGATAAATATCTGCTAATCCTTCATTCGCAGCAATTTCTCGTAAAGAAGCAATAATCGATTCAGTTTGAGCTTTATTATTAGCAAAAATCAAACACTTGCGAGACTTACTAAGATTAAAAACATATTCCTCATATCTACCTCCATCTCTCTCCCCTCTTACCCCCATGTCCCCTGCGTCTCTGCGGTTCGTTTCTCTTAACTCCCCATGATCACCAACATAAAAATGTTCCAAAGCCAATTTAATTTGGCGTTTTCCTCCATCAATCTCCGGAGTAATCACCAACTTATCAGTTCCCGATCGCAACCATTCTTCAGCCAATGAGTAATCACCAAGAGTTGCCGATAAACCAACGCGACGGGGTTGTTTTTTTATCAAATTCTGCAAACGTGATAACTGACAAAGAATTTGACAACCGCGTTCCGAACCCATAAAAGCATGAATTTCATCAATTATGACAAAGCGTAAATCACCAAATAAACGCATCAACTCGTTATTTTTGTTAATTAACAAACTTTCCAAAGATTCTGGCGTAATTTGTAAAATACCCTTAGGATTCTTTAAAAGCTGTTTTTTCCGACTTTGCGAAACATCCCCATGCCAATGACAAACTGGAATATCTGCTTCTTTTAGCAAATCATTAAGCCGTGCAAATTGGTCATTAATTAAAGCCTTAATCGGACCAATATATAATGCACCGATAGTTTCCGGCGGATTTTCATATAATAAACTTAAAATCGGTAGAAACGCCGCTTCTGTTTTCCCCGAAGCTGTGCCAGCAGCAACTAGCAAATGAGCATCAGTGTCAAAAATAACTTTGGAAGCAGCAATTTGAACTGGTCGTAATTCAGTCCAGTTGTGATGATAAATATATTCTTGGATGAAAGGTGCGAGTCTGGAAAACGTGCGATCGCTCATAGCAATTTTGGATTTGAGATTTTGGCTATCCTTAAGTGTGAGGCGATCGCTCTGAGCTTTTCGACACCCCCAACTGCTAAATGAATTTTTGTAACAAATAAGTACAATCTGCGAAACATTTCTGTCCTTGACATAAGAGGTTCAAGGCTAACCACCGGTGGGTAGTCGCGCAACAAAAACTTGAGGTGGGAAAAACATGGCTCGAAGAATAATCCAGTTCAATATTTTAGTCACTGCACTAATTGCTACCTTCTTTCCAGGGGGTCAAGTTCTGGCAGTAGAAACCTACTCTCAAAAACATGGTATATTGGCTGACATTGCATTTCAGTATGCGGCGGGAGGAAAATCTGAGCAGGCTGTCAAGATTTTAAACCAAGTCCTGCCTTTGGCGGAAGCGAATCCCAATGAGTGCTTCAAAGCCAACCCCTTACTGAAAGTGGCTGGAGGTTATATCCTAGCTGGACAGGAAACTAAGGGGAAGCAACTTCTAAAAGAAGCCATCCAAATTGCCCACACTCAAACGGCAACTGGCTGTAGCGGCAGCGGAACTTCTCCGGATGAGTCTGTGCTAAACCGAGCTAAGGAATACGCAGAGGCTGGGTACTACAGCTTTGCTATCGAGATCATCACAAAAGTAAACAATCCTGTGTCCACGCCTATGGCGCTAGGAGAGATTGCGGGTCATTATGCAAAAGCCGGACAGCCTGAGCAGGCAACGAAAGCCGTGAACCAAGCGATCGCGATCGCACAAAGCAATCCTGATACCCTCTATAAAACCTTGACCCTGATTGTAATTGCTGAACATCTTAGTAAAGCTGGACAAAAGGAACAAGTGCCGAAAGTGTTAGAGCGTGCGCTTGAGAGCGCGTATGCTATCGATTCGGCACATAAGAGCGAGAATGCCTCGATGAAAACCTCTACGATGCTAAGGATTACTAAACAATTTGCAGAAGTCGGACAAGAACGTCGAGCAATTGAGCTTCTAGATCAATCCTTGCCCTCGATACGGACGTTTGTAAACACCTTTCCCACTGAGAAAACCATCCGACTGATTGATACAGCGGTTCAGTATGCAACATTGGAACAGAAAAATAAGGCAATCGCGACTCTAGCCGAAGCTCGAACAGCGGCGCAGGCAATGGCAATTGACAAAGCCTATCATAACAAAGGTGATGCATTAGTTAGGGTAGCTGAAGGTTACGCAGAAATAGGAAACTTTGAGCAGGCACAACAATTTGCCCGCTCAATGGAGAATGTCAATGAGAGGCAGCAGGCGTTCCGTCGAATTGCGATCGCTTATGCCAAAGCCGGATACTCTGACCAAGCGGTTAAACTGGCACAATCGATTGGAAACCGAGACACCGCCACCATCTTGAGAGAGAGTGTGAGGCTCTATCTAGAGAGGGGACAGTGCGACCTAGCGTTTGGGATCGTCCAACAGTGGAATCTTAAGGACATGCTGTCGGAGGTGGCATTCGCTTACCTTGAGGCAGGGCAACCTGAGCGTGCGCTGCAAATCGCTAAGTCCATCGAACCCCATCCTGATGCTACACACAAGGACTGGAGATTCCCCTCTATCGCCCGTGGGTTTGCAAAACAGGGAAAATTTGACCAAGCGCTTCAGCTTGCTCAATCCATTACAGACAAGGGTTACAAAGCTCAAGCCTTGATAGCGATCGCAGAACAATATGTAATAAGAGAACGAGAGAACAAAGGACTTATTGAAAGAATCCTTTCCCTGCTTACCAATACCTTAAATTCTCTATTCGGCTCCTCAAATAAAAACAAAGCCTCTGAAATTCTAGATCAAGCACTTCAAGTTGCTCAGTCAATGACACCAGAACGTTGATCGCGGGCTAGGGCAAGGCGGATTTTTACACTCAGGGCAAGGCTTTTAACGCTGAAGTCCTTACTACAAAATGCGTGTTTATGCCCATCTACTTACAATCCGTCCTGCTACCTAAGAGTGCGGTTCGTCGATCACAAACTAAATTCTGCTGCATCGTCATCATCAACATCTGTATTTTTACCCACAGCAGTTAACTTAAAATCAGAGCCATGAATCAATTTACTCAAAGAAATTTCTGGGTTTTGGTGCAAAATATTCAACACACTAATAAAATCGCGCACAATTTCGCCGGGAGTTAACAATGCTTCTGCACCCAAGCGATTGATAATTTCTTGAACAAAGTCCTTTAATTCGCGATTTGTCAAAGCCTTCTCATAGCCAAAATTCATCGCATGAATTTCAGTCAAACTTTGCAAAAGCGTTAATATTTCGTTTTCACTCAACGGGTTTAGCCGTATCACCGGTGCCAAATATTCTTGAACACCAGCTTGGACAAAACGGCTTTCTTTAGTGCGTCTTCGCCAAGCCGGATCGGCAAAAAGTCCGCGATTTGGGTCTTCTAAAAATTTTGTAGTTCCACCGATAAGAATACCAAGATGTTCTGCTTTGCATTGCATGGTATCGTTAAACATAGCTAAAAGTCTGTTATAGTTTTTTTCGCGAGTAACTGTAGTGGATATTTGGTATATATGCACAGCTTCATCAAGGAAAACTAAAAGTCCTTTATAGCCAATTTCCGCCACAAATTTAGCAATTAACTTGATGTAGTCATACCAACTATCATCATCAATAATTACGCGCACTCCCAAAGCAGCTTTTGCCTCAGTTTTGGTATTAAATTCGCCACGCAACCACCGCAACGCAGCATTTTTCAATTCATCATCATCAAGCCTGTAACCGCGCCAATAAGCAACAATGACGCTACCAAAATCAAAGCCGTGAACTAAATCTTCAATATACTGAACTACTTCTCTAATTTTCGTTTCAACTTTATCATCAAAACCTTCATCATTAGGACGCATTCCGCTATCTTTAGCTACTTCTTGTTGAATTTTATTAATCCAACCTTCTAAAATTGAAACTAAAGCGCCACCATCAGGACGAGTTTTTGTCGCCAGACGGCTCATTAATTCTCGATAAGTTGCCAAACCTTCGTTGTTTGTTCCTGCAAGTCGCCGTTGGGAAGATAAATCAGCATCAGCTACTACAAAATTTTGCTCCATAGCACGGTTGCGAACCATTTGCAGGATGAAACTTTTACCTGAACCGTAGTTACCAATTATGAAGCGAAATGCGGCTACACCTTCACCAATATCGTCGAGATTTTGTAATAGACTTTTTAGTTCTTGTTCTCGACCTACTGCTATATGTTCCAGCCCAAATCTTGGTACTACTCCCGCACTCAAAGAATTGATTAAAGCAGTAGATATTTTTTTGGATATTTTAAGTTTTGCCATGTACTTCACCTCATTTTATTTTCTAGCGGTTATCATCCGGCTCAAGTACAGAACTGTGTTCATCTGTGGTTTTTTAATTCTTTGATGTATTGCACCCAATTTCAAACCGCTATAAACTCAGAGGCACGCCGCCAGTAGGTAATATAAAATTGTACGATGGCAAGAATAACTTAATTTAATGGAGCTTGTCTAGTCGTTAATTCATACATTGCAATCATTTTTTTGACGTTTGTCACATGGTCTTGATAAATTTCGGGAGTTTCCAAGTTGGGATCAATTATTAATTCTTCAATTGTATCATTAGCACGTTCATTTATAGAATCTATTAATAAATTCGGCATAGTAATATTTGTTTCGGCAATGTGTTTAATAGCGGCTTTGGGATTTTCTTGCTCTACTATGGCTTTTAATACTTGTATTTCATAATCTGGTAGCTTTTCTAATAATTTAGCCCATTCTTGGGGTAAATCTGATGTATTTTGAGATGTTGGTTCTAAATCTATTAAGTCAGAAAAAGGAAATAAATCTACATCTTCTAGTTCGTTTTCTGTTAGCGGTTGCTGATTGTATGTTTCCGTTTGTTGGAGTAATTCCCAAACTTCATTTTGTAACAAATCGCGTTCTTGTTGCAATAATAAAAATTGCTCTTGTAAATGATTAAGTTCAGTTTTTCGTTCTGTTATTTGGTTTTGTAATAAATTTAAACTAGCTTCTGTATTTTCTATTTCGGCTTTTTTAGTTAAAATTAATTCATTGTGCTGAGTTACCTGATTTTCGAGTTCTTGCAGTTCAACTCGCAATTCGTAAAGTCTTTCTTCTAATTGAGGTTTGAGCCTGTCTAGCAAAGTTAAATTGCTTTCAGCGTCTTGCTTTTCCTGTTGGAGTTCGCTAATTTGAGTTTGTAGTTTAGTTATTTCCGCTCGCGATACGTTGGAATTTAATTCTAGACGACGTTTTTCTGCTGTGAGAGCCGAAAATGAATTATTCAGTTCTCCCTTACTTTTGTCCAGGTTAGTAAGCTCAGTTTGTAGAAAGTTTATTTCTGCTTCTAACTGTTTTTTTTGCCCGACAAAACTGCCTAATTCTCGATTTAAACTATCTCTGTGGTTGCGGCATTCTAATACTTGATTTTGCAGTTGGTTTGACTCTGTATATAATAAGGCGCGATGCTCTTCAATTTTGTTTATTTCTCTGACAAGACGAGACTTCAAACTCTCAAGGTCTTTTATTCGCTTGTGGAGAGAACCCAAAACGAGCATTTCATGATTTCTGCGGATATTATCGACAAATAATGCTGCTGCATAACTAGCTATTACAGTAATTGCACCTGTGAGAAAGGCTTTACTAAAATCCCAAGTCGGGACGAGGCTAAGACCAAAACTCACACTAAAGGCAACTATACCTAAAAGCAAAAATCGATTATTTACCATTGCTGATTGCATATTGCTTGTTTTTAGTTTAGTCAATTTTTGAGAATAGATATTTATTCAAATCATAACCTTGACATTGTTCCTTTCTTCATGTAATTAATGCGATGTTTAATGCCCCATTCCCGACCTTGATGAGAGATGCTTAATTTTAGCAAGCTACTTATGTCTGCTCGTTTGAAGCCGAAAGTGCCAAATCTGCTTTCAAAAAATCAACAAACTGTCGTGCTGTTCTTCCAGAACGACCGTTGTGACGAGTAGCCCATTGTAAAGCTTGATATTCTAAATCTTCTGAGCCAATATTAATTGCGGCTTGTGTGGCTAAATGTCGGACAATGTTTAAATAGGTTTTTTGATCGGCAGGCTCGAAGGTTAAGGTTAGACCAAAGCGATCGCTAAACGAAAGTTTCTCCTGCATCGTATCCCAAGCATGGATTTCGTCATTATCCTTAGGAGCAGGTCTATCAGCAAAAAACTCGCGAATTAAGTGCCGACGATTAGAAGTAGCATACACGACTACGTTTTGCGATCGCGCAGTTAAATTTCCCTCTAAAACTACTTTCAGCGCTTTAAAAGCGTCGTCATCTTCCTCAAACGAAAGGTCATCGACAAAAATAATAAATTTCTGTGGCACAGAGCGCAACTGTTCCACAATTTGTGGTAAATCTTTCAAATCTGATTTTGCTAGTTCCAACAAGCGCAAGTTACGCTCACTGTACTCATTCAACAAAGCTTTCACCAGAGAAGATTTTCCAGAACCGCGACTACCATAAAGTAATACGTGCAGCGCTACCTCTCCTGCTAACAAAAATTCTGTATTTTTTAATAAAGCGTCTCGCTGAGACTCATAACCCACTAATTGGCTTAACTTTACCGGATCGGCATGTGCAATACCAATCAATTGTCCGTCGCAATAGCGCAAAGCACTATATTCTGCAAATAAACCCGTACCAAATTGCCGATAATAAGCAGCTACATCTTCTATTGCATCAGCCCAATCTTCCATGTGGTGCAGTTTCGCTATTAGCAGCGATTCGGGAGTTTCTTCTACCCCTGCAAGTTGTTCGTCGTACCACACTACTGGTGAAACAGCTAAATGAGCCACAGCTTGTACCCATTCGCTCAAAAACGCGCTACTACATTCATAAAGACTTTGCAACGCTTGCAAATCATGCTGAGTCGCTGCAATTAAAGCTGGAGGCAAATTCTCAAATTCTCGCTGTTGAGCAAGCCAAGAAAATGGATTCTCATCTCTAAGAATTTGCATAATTAGATAGTCCTCCCAATTTTGATTTCTAGCAGCCAAGCACTTAAAGTAGTTGCCGTAAGCTTGGAGACAACTGCGTGCATCCGCGTCAATATAACGTATACTTTGCAACAAATCAATAAATGCTATACTGACTTCGCTTTGGAGAACGGATTGGTAGATTAATAGAGACGCTGCTTGACGCTGGAGGAACTGAACCTTTGTCTGGGACGAATTACTTGCCGTGGACATCGCTTAATTATCCATCAGTTAACAGGATGATGTAGCTAAACAGCTATGGTAAATTGTCTGCCGAGGTTTGCAGCACACATCAAAATCTACATAGGTTTTAACAATGAATTTAAGTATTATTGCTTCTCTTGGCTACGGCATTTTAGCAATTGGAGGTGGCATCATTGGTTACATTCTCTCTACTAGCAAAGTTTCGCTCCTCAGTGGCTGCATTAGTGGTGTATTACTACTTTTTGCCGCTTACCTCCAATTTCAAGGTATAATCTGGGGCTGGATTTTAGGAGCTTTAGTCACTGCTGTTTTAGTAGTTGTCTTTGCATTGCGACTGGCTAAAACACGCAAGTTTATGCCAGCGGGATTGATGCTGTTTTTCGGTGTGCTAACGTTGGCGGTGATAGTGAATCAATCTGTGACATTAATAATAAGTCAGTAGGTGAGGGTTACTGTTTTTTTCACTTCATGATTGTTTTTAGTTAGTATAGGTTTATTAGTACATTTATATTACTGTAAAGTACCTAAAAAAGGAAGGATAGGGCTACACGTAGAAAGCCTGCTTTGTGCGGGCTACAAAACTCTTAATTTTCGCCCTGACCACGTAGGTAAGGTACTTACAACTAATAAAATATCCAGCCGTCAATGTTCGCTGCTTACGAATAGACGGCATAGCCTTGGTTTCCACTGGGGGAGATCGAAAATTGCGGTTGCATGAGCAACTGCGGTGGAATCTATCCATAGGGTGTTGTTTATCTGACCAACAAGGGTGTCACGCTAATGTAACTGGTGGGTAGTTAGTCGTACAACAGTTGCACTTGTAGCTAGATACCTAAGTAGTTCCAGATTGCCGATTGTAAATTTCAATTGATTAGCGTTTATATAAGCTCTGCTCTAGGTAACAGAATTAAAACTTATCACTTGATTTATGTACCGGAAATATCTTATTGTATGTGAATATAAATGACAGCATAAAATCAATCAACATCTACCAGTAATCAGTTTTTTTGCTTATGATTCGGTTCATGAGCAAATATTTATTTTTCTGGGAATTACTTAAAAACCGTAGCTCAATCGTTCTTTTGGGATGATGGGAAAAATGTGCATTAAAAAAAAATCATTTTCACAGTTAAGGAAAACGAAGCGATCGCATATCATTGATAAACTGCCGTCAGACCTACCGTATCTAGGTTAGAGCGATTTGCTGGTCTGAGCGCTATAAGCATACGAAGATACTAAAAGCAAGTGCGAAATCATCTCATAAACGATTGACTTCGCACTTGCTTTCATTGCTAAAGAAGAATTAATTTGTGAATTTTTATTGAGCCTGTAAAAGCTTTGAAATTCAACAATAGCAAAAGGCTTAAGCAGAAAAATAAATATAAATCCAAGTAAAAATGCTTAGGAATATGAAGAGTTTAGTATTTTTTTCAGCAAAATTTAAAGTAATAGTAAAGACATAATTGCCATTTTGGCAGGTTTTTCTTTTTTGGATGGGATATTAGTAAATTGTATTGATCGTTATTAATATTCGCAGTATTGTTACTGTCTTCGACGAACTATAAAAGTTAAGCCCATCTGGATCTAGGTGATTTTCTCAGCAATTTTACGAATTAGGAAATAATACATGGTAGTTTCACTGTCTTCTCATAACGTTATCCAGTATCTGCGTTCCTCAGGTCTGTGTAGCTCAGAAGATGGCTCATCTGAGGATTCTGAGTTACCTAAAAGTACCAAAAACTTAAATTTACTGGTTACTCTGGCAGATAATCGCAAACTGCTGGTTAAACAGGAACGTAGTATTGACAATGATGAAAAAGAACAAGAGTTTTTCAATGAGTGGTTGTTTCACCAATTGCTTGAGCAATTTCCAGTCATTGGTAACATCGGAGCGATCGCATCATCAGTGTTGCACTTCGATGAAGAAAACTCGATCCTAATCCGCAGCTACTTAAGTGAGTATCAGGAACTAGGGAATTATTATCAACAAAACGATATTTTCCCCGAAACGATCGCCAGCACCATTGGCGACACCTTAGGAGCGCTGCATCGTGCTACATTCAATCGGCGCGAATATCGTGATTTTATGGCAACTGCTCCCGAAGGACAGTTTCGCTATCACTTCAACAATCCAGCACAAGGAATCAAGTCAATTGCACCTGACATTTTTGGCATGGTTCCCACAGATGCGCTGAAATTTTATACTCTCTACCAGCGTCATGACAATTTAGAATCAGCAATTGGAGACTTAGCAAACGATTGGCAACCTTGCTGCTTAACTCATAACGACCTGAAATTAGACAATATTTTGATCCATTCCAGGTGGGAGCATCTAGATAATGCGATCGTCCGGCTCATTGACTGGGAAGCATGTGCCTGGGGAGATCCAGCCTTTGATTTAGGAGCTTTGCTAGCAAGCTATTTAAAAATTTGGCTAGATAGTCTGGTAGTAGATCCTACCATCGAGTTAGAAGAATCTTTGCAACTGGCGGTGACACCTTTAGAAGCTCTTCAACCTTCAATGCTTGCCCTAACTCAAGCTTATCTCAAAGCTTTTCCCAATATTTTAGACTACCGTGATGATTTTCTGTCGCGTGTTATCCAGTTCGCGGGTTTGGCACTCATACATCAAATTGAGGCAAGGATTAAGTACCATAAATACTTTGATAATATCAGCATCTCAATGCTTCAGGTCGCCAAAAATTTACTCACCATGCCACAGCTTGCTATGCTAACGGTTTTCGGTATTTCTGAATCGGAAATACTTAAACCCTTTGCCAAATTAGAAAAGCTGCCTCAGCCAGAAAGCAAGCAGAATTTAGTTCCTATTTATTACCCAAAAAATCGTCTGCGTGGATGCTAAGCAAAGTTCGTAGTGAGCCAGCGCGGTCTTCTCCCAAAGGGAGAGGCTAGCGCCAAGGGGAGGCAGTGCGTTGGGCGGCTCCGCCGACTTGAAGCATCTGCCGTGGTGTCCCCCATGAGCGACTGGCGTTAGCAAAGCCTTAGCGACGCAGGAGGGTCACCCGAAGGGTAAGCGGTTTAGCGCTGATCGCTTTAAGCCCTGAAGCGCTTACTACATTCTCTTTAATCTGCTTTTTTAATTTATAAATGATATATACTCCTACGAATCAACTGCTAGATTCTCTTTTTGAGATTGCCACTAATATTCAAATTGAGTCCAATTTTTGTATTATTCATCCGAATTATCAACTTTTTGCCTTGCCAAAAAAAGTGGCAGATAGATTTCAACAAAATTCGCCAGCATTGCAGCGTAAGTATCTAACTCTGCTATTGCGAAATTTTATTTACGGAATTTATTATAATGGCTCTTTGCAAAACGTTTTGGCATTAAATGCCAAACCAGCTAATTTATTACCACACCAAAGTTTAGAAAACAATTATATTTTAGGGACTGATTGGGAATTTTATGGACGATTAGATGCGAGTAATCATGGAGTAGGTTATTTTGATTTCGGTTGGGAAGTTTTGCGGCAAGAGCCTGATGGTACTCTGGTGGTAATTAAAGACGGTTTGACATTGCATGTTGAGTATAACTCGCCTATGCAACCGAGTATGAAATCTGCCAAAGTTGGTAATTTGGTTGCAATTGGGGTGCCAAAAAATCGGCTGCAAAATGGTTATTATTTAGCGGTTAGCAATGTTATACAAAAACCACAAGACAATCCAGACGTTGATTTGGGTATGGGACAAATCTACTTTAATTTAACTTCAGAAGGAGCGATCGCTCTTATGGATAGTCTCACCCTACAATTAAACGCGGCTGAGATTTTCTTTAGTTTTCAAGTTCTGTACAACCCCTCTGCATACAAACGCTACGACTCCGGGGTGTTGTATTTTGAACGTAACGACTATCCAGCGGTGCGGAAAGTACTTCAAGGTGTTTATTTAGAGCATCAATCTTATTTTCAGCCGGAAATACCTTTATTTACCAAATTTTTAGCCCCTGGCTTGGGTTTAGCCGAAGAACCAAACGAAAAATTTGCCGCACAAGAAAATTTTGGCATGAACCGTTGCCAAATTATCGCTTCTTCTTTGTTGTCAGCTTGGCAAAAAGGTGATAATAGTACTGAAGAGAAAATGAAAGCGATCGCTCAACATTTTACGCAGCTAAATATTGATTTACAGCGTCCTTACCTAAATCCCCGTTCGGAAGATATTTATTACCCTTTAAATTGAAACATTAAATTATATTAGAGTGCCTTAGCCTCTAAACGGTGCGTTACACTCCGTTAACGTATCCTAAAAATTATTCTAGTAGTCTGCCAAGGCAACGCGTGCGGGGTTTATGGTAAGAAAATCAAGTTCTTTCCCCCCCCCGTGCTCCCCCTGCTTCCCCTACTCCCCCTGCCTGCCTTCACGCGTCATTTTTGGGTTGGTCGAGTACTAGTTGGAGTAAAATCATTTTTAATAGCAGGTTATAAGCCTGCTATTTTTTTCGCTAATTAGAAAATATGCCGTTTATTTATAACCGCACCGTTCGATTTTCGGATACTGATGCCGCTGGGGTAGTTTACTTTGCCAATGTTTTGTCTATTTGTCATGAAGCTTATGAAGCATCTTTAGAAGCATCAAGTATTAACATCAAAGACTTTTTTAGTAACGCATCTGTGGCTTTTCCGATTGTTCACGCCAATGTAGATTTTTTTCGCCCGATGTTTTGTGGAGATAAGTTAGCTATTAGCTTAATTCCTCAAAAAATCGGTGTTGATAAGTTTGAAATTGCTTATGAAATTGTAGTTGATGGTGTAATGTATGCTAAGGCAATTACTAGGCACGTTTGTATTGAGGTAACTAGTAGAAGTAAAACAGAGATATCGGGTGAGATAGTAAATTGGTTGGAAACGAACCGCAAAGAAGCAGAGAGCGCAGAGAGAAGAAAGTCTAGAGAGGCTATATGATACTCTTAATTAGCGTGTGTAAGCAGGCTTAGTAAGCGTAGCCCCATTGAGTCTGAGGAAATTATCAGTTATTTGTTGTAGCTGTTGCGGGTTGATTTTGCCTTGAGTGTTACGAGGTAATGTTGGCACAGGAATCCAGTGTTTGGGAATTTTGAATTTGCAAAGTTTATCTTTGAGTATGTTTTGGATTTCTAAGCTGGATGTTTTTGATTTATTGGGTATATAAATGGCTGTTACTGCTTGTCCCCATTGTTCATCTGGGATGCCAATTACACAAACATCCTTCACCATTTTAGTTGCTCTAATAGCTGATTCAATTTCGATTGGATAGACGTTCTCACCGCCGGTAATGATTTTATTACTGCTACGTCCAACAATATTTAAATGACCGTCGTTATCTAAAAAACCTAAATCATCAACTTGTAAATAATCTTGGTTTTTCCAAATTTCTGGATAGTAACCAAGGGCTAAAGATTGAGATTTTATAATAATATTTCCTTTTCGATTTGAATTCAAAACCTCGCCTTGTTGATTACAAATCGTTATTTTAGCATGGGGGAGAGTTTGCCCGCTGCTAATTTTACCATTAAGAAAATCGTCGGGTTTGACTGTGGCGATTTGGGAAGCAGTTTCTGTCATTCCGTAAGTTGGTGCTAATCGAATGCGGTAAAATCTCGCTTTTTCTAAAAGCTCATTCCAAGCTGGAGCACCTCCTAAAAGTACAGTTTCAAATTGCGATAGCCACGTTATTAAATCTGGCTTTTGTAGAAGACGTTGTAATTGTGTTGGAACTAAAGATATAAAAAATTCAGATGGTTCAATATTATATATTTGACTGGAGTCTAATTCTTTAAAGGGCAGAATAGCGAGTTTGCCACCAGTGGTAAACGAGCGCATAAATTGCATTAACCCGCTGACGTGATATAGCGGTAATACACAAAATGAATTAACTTTATTGAGTTGAAAATATTGAGCAAATCCTCTCACAGATGCCATGAGTGTGTCCCAAGTGTGAATGGCGAATTTAATCTTTCCCGATGAACCACCTGTGGGAATCATGATTGTATTGGGTATTGGGAATTGGGAATTTAGCATAGGTAATGGCGCATAAAGAATTCTGTTCCATCCTCCCGAATCTCCATCTCCTAAAATGAGGTTTGGCTGTACTAAATTAAATACTTCTTGCCATTCTTGTTGTCCCCAGTCTGGGTTACAAAGAAAAACTGGGCAATTAGCTGCACAAGCGGCGATAAAACCTGCTAAAAACCGCATCGGTTCGCGTTCCGCCAAAAGAATTTTTTGTGGTGTTTTATATGCTAATAATTCTAAATAAAAATTTTCAAATAATTGCTGAAAATCAAAGCGATCGCCTCCGATAAGCCAATCATGATTTTTCTTGTTTTTGATATAGTCTAAAATTTCCATAGGTTTTGAAGCCAATTATCCTTCTCTTGCTCAAAAAAATGGTTCACACCAAACCCAACTGCGCGATTCTGCTGAGATAATTCCGCAGCTAACTTAAGTGCAGCTTGTCTGCCAATTTCAGTTTCAAATACTGATGAAAATACAGCATCAATTTTATGAGAAAGGCAAAACTGACGTAGACGAGATGGTGAACCGACTATCCCAGGTTTAATTACAAAGATTTCTCGCCAACCTTGTTCATAACAAGCGACGAGTTGTTTGAGTGTAGCGACAGATTCATCTAAAGCGATCGCAGTACCATAGCAAGAAGACAATTCCAGCATTGCCTGAAATTGATCTACAGGTAGCGGTTGTTCGATAAATTCAATTTCCACTCGGTTTTGATTTGCCTGAAGATTGTCACAAGTCCATAGCCATAAATTCGCATCTTCATAGCTGAGTCCCCCGTTTGCATCTAATCGCAGTTTTGCTGACGGTGGTAAAGTTTGAGTGAGTAACTCAAAAATTTTCAGTTCACAGGCGATCGCATACACACCAATTTTCCACTTAAACGTGCGATATCCCTGTTCCCATAACTTCTGCCATTGTTCCAAAGCAGCCTCACCAGCAGGTAGTAACCCACTGTAGGTGAGGGAGTGGGGAGAGAAGGAGAGGGGGGGAGGGGGGGAGGGGGGGATGGGGAGAAAGAATTGTCCCCTTGTCCCCTTGTCCCCTTGTCTCCCCATCTCCCACACCCCCCGAAGCGCTGACTCAAAGCCAAATTGACAAGCGGGTAATTCATCTGGGATGGAAAAAATCGTCTCCTCAGTAATTTCCGTGGGTAGCTGCCGACAAAATAATAATGCTTGTTCTATCGTTTCGGAGCCAAACCAGCTAATAGGGGCAATTTCTCCCCAGCCAATACCTGTTTCATCGGTAAGACGGAGAATAATACCATCGCGGATATCCCAAGTACCGTGACTAGTAGCCAGGGGACGCACAAATCTCCGCCGGTAAGAACGAAACTCAAATCGATAGCGCATCAATTGCAAGTTGTTGGTTGTTGGGTGTTAGTTGAGGTTTATCCACCATCCACTAAACATTGTACAGACGCGATTAATCGCGTCTCTACGACAACATAAAACCCAAACCGAACAGCAAGCAACTCCAAAAATGTACGGCAACAGCGATGAATTTACAGTTGCTGACTTTTTCTGGCTGGTTATGATTTTGCAAAACGTGGTTGCATAGCTTGAAGGCAAAGGGTAAACTCACCCAACTCAGCAATGTCCATACGGGAAACATCCCCAACAGCACAAACAGCAAGCTGAGGGGGTAAATACTGGCTGTGAGCCACGTTAAAACCTTCGCACCTCTAGCAGTACCAAGACGGACGATAGGCGATCGCTTCCCGGCAGCTATGTCATCCTTAACTTGGTGAAAGTGCGAACAAAATAAAATTAAACTCGTGGCAATCCCCACCAACACCGAAGCTGCTAAACTTGTCATGTTCCAGCTTTGGGTTTGACTGTAGTATGCTGCCGTCACTGCTAATGGACCGAAGGCGAAAAAGCAAAGAATTTCTCCTAAGCCCTGGTATCCTAAACGAAAGGGAGGTCCTTGGTACATGTAGCCCAAGGCACAGCACAACAAAATTATCCCAATCACAGTTAGGTCTTGCTGCCACCACGCTATTGCTAGTATCCCCAGTAAACCTAATCCCAAACAAAAATTTCCCAACCAAAATATTAATGTTTTATTGGCAGTTAAATTTACCAGAGAATGATGTTTATTTTTGTCAATCCCCGTTTCGGAATCAAAGACATCATTACTGAGATTTTCCCAAGCCAAAATTAAAATTGCAGATGCTAAAAAAGTAGAAAAAACTGCTCCATGACAAATCCTGGTTTGTGCAAAAGCTACAGCAGTTCCTACCCAGATAGGCATAATAGCAACGCTGTACATCGGCGGTTTAATTGCCGCCATCCATAATTTTTTGTTGGGATATGAAATCAGCTTTGTAGTCATCTTGTGTTAGCAATTATGGTTTCAATCTTATACCAGAACAAAAGTCACATGTGGAACGAGCGCCATTTTTTCTATGACTGATTTGCCTTAAACTGAGCATGACATCAAAAAGTATTGCAACATCGTGATTTGCACCTAGCCACTACGCTGGTTAAACAGCGACTGAATATGTTACCTGTAAAAATACGACCACGAATAATTGCACTTTAGGAAGATAACTTCAAAAAAGTTTACTAAATTTAGATCCATGACAGTTTCACCATGTCGCGCCAACTTCTTTGTATATAATAAAGAGCTATACGAATTTCTGTTAGCGGTTCAGGAGAATTGCCGTCAAAATCATTGTCGGCAGATTGTCAGTATTTCGCTGGAGATTAATTATGTTGATCCTTTGATACTACTTGATCAACTTAATCAAGCAAATGAAATAAATTTTTACTTTGAGAACAGAGGCAAAAAAGAAGCGATCGCTGCCATTGATGCTGTCACCAAATTAGAAATTGCTGGCAAAGAGCGGTTTATTCTAGCCGAAGATTTTATCAAAGATTGTCTCAAAAATATAATTAATTTTGGTAGTCCAAATTTACCTTTTTCTGGCTCTCACTTTTTTTGTTGCTTCAGCTTTTTTGATAAAAATTCCCAAGTTGATTATCCATTTCCTGCGGCTACCATTTTTCTACCCCGTTGGCAAGTAGCTGTGAAAAATGAACGCTGTATATTAGTTGCTAATACAATTATCAATCCCAGCGTAAATATTCAAAAATTATTACATAAACTTTGTGAACAAGTAGACAAAATTCAATCTTTAGAAGCAAGTTCGATAAATATTGATTATTCTCGACGTAAATACAGTAAAAAAACTCTACCCAACCCCGATAAATTTAAACTTTCAGTTTTATCCGCATTATCAAAAATTCGATCTAATCACTTAAATAAAGTTGTTTTAGCGGATGTACTAGATGTTAAGTCAAGTCAAAAATTTAATTTAGTTCAATCGTTGAAAAATCTTCGACAATTACATCCTAACTGTTATGTATTTTCTACAAGTAATGGTAAGGGACAAAACTTTATTGGTGCAAGTCCAGAACGGTTAATTACTATCCACGAAGAACAGTTAATTACTGATGCTTTAGCTGGTTCTGCACCCAGAGGTAAAACACCAACTGAAGATGCAGCAAACGCCGATCGCCTGCTAAATAGTGAAAAAGAAAGGCACGAACATTCGCTAGTGATTGATTTTATCACTCAACGCCTATCTGAACTAGGTTTGTTACCGCAAATGTTATCACCGCGTCTGCGACAATTGTCTAACATTCAGCATTTATGGACACCAATTAGCGCCATAGTTCCAGCTAACGTACACCCATTGAAAATAGTCGCCCAATTGCATCCTACACCAGCTGTTGCCGGTGCAGCCAGAGATGTTGCCTGTGCAGAAATTCGCCGTCACGAAAGCTTTGAGAGGGGTTTATATGCGGCGCCACTCGGTTGGGTAGATTCTGACGGTAACTGTGAGTTTATTGTCGGGATTCGTTCAGCCTTGATTGATGGCGATCGCGCTAGACTTTACGCAGGTGCAGGTATCGTCGCTGGTTCCGACCCCGACAAAGAACTAGCAGAAATTCAACTTAAACTTCAGGCTTTATTGAAAGCATTAGTTTAACGTTATTGAGTTTTCAACAGCTTTTGCACTATCTAAATCTTCTAAATTATTGATTAATGTGATACAAATTTCATCTAATGGTAAATCGTTAGAATCTGTGCCGAAAGGGTCTTCTATTTGATTGCCAATTTCTTCAATTCCAAACAAAATAAAACAAATCAAAGCTACGATTGGAGCTATCCACCAAGTTAAATCGTGGACAAGCTTCATGGGCAATAAAAAGCAATATATTAATAGCAATCGCTTCAGATAAATTGAATAAGCTATGGGGATTGGTGTCTTTAAAATGCGATCGCAACCCATAAAAGCTTCAACCATACTATCTAGTGAGGTATTCATCGCTAGGAATTCATGTATATTTAAGCGATTGTGAAGCTGCTGCTGTTTCAGATAATCGCCAATCCAGAAAATAATCTTTAAAGCGGGATTTTTTGCTTCTTTAAGTTCTATATATTGAGATGAAGTGACCAAAGTTTCTAGTTCACTGTTTATCCGTGAGCGACGCAAGTGTAATTTTGTGGCAATCGCAAAAGCACCTAATAACCGTAATACTACTGCTTTATTTTCTTTGTCTACAGGTTCGATTTCTGTAACTGCTAACCTAATCTTACGTGCTAAATTTAGGCTATTAATAACGATACTACCCCAGATTTTACGTCCTTCCCAATACCTATCGTAAGCACTGTTTGTGCGAAATACTAGTAATAAACCTAAGACAAGATTATAGGCAACATTAGTAATGACACTAGCAAAAATTTCTTCGGATATAGAATACCCATAGTAGTGAATTAGCGATATTAAAAAGCCAAATCCAGTGCAGAATATAATTCGGGGCAAAATAATAGGAAATACAGACCCTTTGACTTGTAAAGCTAATTGCAACCAACTATTTTTTTCAAGATTCATCTGCTATCATAAAATAATTTATCTGGAAAAACACACCATTTTTTCTGGTGCATCTTTAGGCTTTTGCCCGCGTACTATAATATAACAATCCTATTTAATTTTTGATGTATCAAATCTTCCTAGGATGGGCATTGCCCACCCTATAATGCCCGTCGGTTGTTCGCAAATTATTTAGAATCGTTTTAGATTAAATCTCTATGAGTAAAGGATTTAGCATTAGCCCCAGTATAAGTAGTTACAACATGACCATCGCCAATCATTTGATACTTGTATGTTACCAAACCTTCTAAACCGACGGGACCGCGAGGAGGCATTTGTTGAGTACTAATTCCTACTTCTGCACCGAAACCGTAGCGGAAACCATCAGCAAAGCGAGTAGAACAGTTGTGGTAAACTCCAGCTGCATTCACCAGTGCTAAGAAAGTTTCAGATGCTTCTACATCTTCAGTGACGATCGCTTCCGTATGACGAGAACCATAATCGTTAATATGTGCGATCGCATCTTCTAAAGAATCCACAATCTTAATTGACAAAATCAAATCACTGTATTCAGTTTCCCAATCTTCTTCTGTTGCAGCTACAATATTAGGCAAAATTTCGCGGCTTTGTTCATCTCCTCTTAATTCCACATTAACTTTTTGCAAAGCATCAGCAACTTGTGGTAAAAATGTTGCAGCAATTGAAGAGTGAACTAATAAAGTTTCAATCGCATTGCAAGCAGCTGGATATTGAGTTTTAGAATCAATTGTAATTGTTACAGCTTTTTCAATATCAGCCGCTTTATCTACATAAAGATGACAAATTCCATCCGCATGACCTAACACAGGAATACGGGTATTTTCCTGTACAAATCGTACAAAATAATTAGAACCTCTAGGAATAATTAAATCTACATATTTATCTAACTTCAAAAGTTCTATAGTTTCTTCTCTAGTTGTCAGCAACTGCACCGCATCCGGGTTAACCGCAGTTTGAGATAATCCTTGTTTAATTGCTTTAACTATCGCTTCGCAAGAACGAATCGCTTCTTTTCCACCTTTGAGAATAACACCATTGCCCGACTTAATAGCAAGAGTTGCAATTTGAATTGCCGCTTCCGGACGCGCTTCAAAAATAACGCCCAAAACACCTAAAGGACAAGTAATCCGCTTGAGAATTAAGTTAGTATCAATTTCGCGGTGAATCTGCACTGCACCGACTGGATCAACTAGTTTACCTACATCTCGGACTCCAGCGATCGCATCTCTTAACTTATGCTCATCCAACTGCAAGCGCTTATAAAGCGGTTTGGCAATTTTTTCAGCCGCAGCAGCTTCACAATCTGTAATATTTGCTTGTAAAATTTCATCCTTAGCCGATTCTAAAGCAATGGCGATCGCTTCAATTGCTTGATTTTTCACTTCACTAGACAAGACCGCTAACGAACTAGCAGCAAGTCGCGTTTTTTGAGCAATGGAAATCAGATCGCAGGAAGCATCTTGAGAAATAATCATGGCACATGCATAACATCAAACTATTCCCAATCCTATCAACACTCAGTGTTAGTAGTTAGTTGTTAGTTGTCCCCCCTCTCCCCTCTTTCCCTGCTTAAGAACGCTCCCCCTCTCCCCCTGCTCCCCTCTCCCCCCTTGCCATCCTCCGATTGGGTGAACCATCAGGGTATTAAAAACTAAGTATATCGGGTGAGGGCTAACTGTGGTCGTAAAAATTACCTTGGAATTGTCCAACACCAACAAAACAAAAGTAAAGAAAATGACATTTACTGATGATCAAGCAAACGCTTCCGCTCAACTTAACAAACCTGTACTCAAAGAAGGTTCTAGAGGTGAAGCCGTAGAAGAACTGCAACTACTTTTGCAAAAATACTGTGCTTACTCAGGTGCTGTTGATGGGATATTTGGTTCAGCCACCACAGGGGCTGTAAGATTATTCCAATACCGCGTTTTTCTTACACAAGATGGCATTGTAGGCGATAAAACTTGGCGAGCGCTTTACAAAGGTGCCCCAGTTGATATGCCTATTCTCAAGCGAGGTAGCAAAGGACAGCTAGTTAAAACGCTTCAAGAAAGACTGCATATTGCTGGTGAATATGCAGGTGAATTTGACGGTGACTTTGGTTCAGCTACAGAAGCAGGTGTGAAATCTTTCCAACAAGGCAACGGTTTGTCTGCTGATGGAATAGTAGGCGATCGCACTTGGTTTGCTCTCAGCAAAGTTGCTGAACTTGGTTGTTAAAAACAAACGCTCTGACAAAAATATGATTTTTCCTTACTGTCAGAGCGTTTCGCAATTCTTGATTTCCAAATTAATCCTTGAATTGCATAATTTTACTTCACTTATACCTATTAGAGATATAGAGAAAGGTTTTGGTATTAGCCGTTACTGGCTTATGCCTGGTACGGTCTTTTAACTTTCTCTAACTCGTCTTTTAAACGATTTTTCCGAAACATTTACTTTTTTTGGAGTAACTAAAATGCAATCTACTAATGATGTCTCTGCTCAACTCAACAAACCTGTATTGAAAGAAGGTTCCACAGGTGATGCAGTCAAAGAACTGCAACAACTTCTCAAAAAATACAATACTTACACAGGTGCTATTGATGGCCAATTTGGCCCAATGACCAATAAAGGTGTCATAGCCTTTCAACATCGCGTATTTCTCAAAGAAGATGGTATTGTTGCCGATAGTACTTGGCGAGCGTTGTTTAAAGGTGCGCCAGTCGATATGCCAATTTTGAAAAAAGGCAGCAAAGGCGACTTAGTGATAATCGTTCAGAATATTCTCAAGTCTACCAAAGATTATAACGGTGCAATCGACGGTGAATTTGCTTCTAAGCTAGAACGCGCGGTGAAAGAGTTGCAAAAACGCACTGAATTGCCTCATGATGGCATTGTCGAAGACCGCACTTGGTTTGAATTGAGCAAAATTCCTCACTAAGCGGATACACACAAGTGAACCTAAAACCTCCAGGCTTCCAGCCTAAGGCTACTGCTTGGAGGCTCTATTTGAGTGGAGGCAGAGCCTCCCGTAGAGCGTTCCCAGTCTTATACTGGGAACAAGACAACATTCTCCCCTTTTCCCAGCTTGCGCGATTTACTTAAGAAAATTAAAGAAACTTTACAGAAGTAGTGAAAACACATATGTAGATATGTGTCGAAAAAGTTTTCCGTAATTGCGGTGGCGATCGCTGTATCTAGTGACTATTGATAGATAAATACCACTCCTCCTAAAGGGAGATATTATGTCACTGCAATCTGGATTAGATGCCTTTAAACAAGGACGTTATCAAGAAGCTATTCAATTACTACAAGAATTCAGCCGAAATTGTGTTGATGAAATTTCTCCAGGCTATTTAAACGCGCAGATGTGGCTATTGAAAGCCTATCAAGCCACAGGAGAAATTGAAAAAGCTCGCGATCTGTGTCAGCGGTTAATGAGCAGTGATAATTTAGAGGTACGCACCTGGGCAGAAAAAGCTTACCCTACTTTACCTCAGGCTTTAAAAATGCCATCTTGCAAAATTGAAAAAAGCGATGCCGAGTACGGCACGCAGCGCGATCGCGCTACGACTGCAAGTGTCAAGTTAGCAATGAAGGGCGTAGGTGGTAGTTTAGTATTAGCATCTGGTGTCACCCTCACCTTGCTGTTTGGCATGGTGTTTGTTTTAGGTTTAGCCCTGGTATTTATTGTAAATAGCGATGCACCTGTAAATGGATTAGCGATCGCTCTAGCTATCACTGTTATTTTCAACCTCGCTGCCTTCTTTTTGTCTCCCTTTTTGATGGACCTAACCCAAAGTTGGCTCTACCATACTCGTTGGGTAGACATAACAGAAGTTGAAAATCTCAGTCCAGAAACAGCCAGAGTAATTCGTCGCGTTTGCCAGCAGAAAAAGCTAAAAATTCCCCGATTGGGAATCATTGACGACCAAAATCCCACGGCTTTTACTTACGGTTCATTACCTAGCAGTGCCCGTTTAGTCGTCAGTAACGGACTTTTCACTTACCTAGATGATGATGAAATTGCTACCGTCTACGCCCATGAATTAGGGCACATCGTCCACTGGGACTTTGCGGTAATGACAGTAGCTTCCACCTTAGTGCAAATCTGCTATTTGATTTACATCACAGCCAGAAACCTTGGCCGTGGCGGCGGGGATAGCAAAATCAAAGATGCGGCACAAACTGCTGCCTTAGCTGCCTATGTATTTTACTTTATCGGTACATACTTAGTACTGTATCTCTCTCGCACACGAGAATACTTTGCTGACCACTTTGCCGCAGAAACTACCGGCAACCCCAACGGACTTTCTCGCGCCTTAGTGAAAATAGCCTACGGCATTTTAGAAGAAGGTTCGCGGACAAAAGAACCCAGCCGCTTAATTGAAGGTACTCGCGCTTTGGGTATCTATGACCACAAAGCTGCTGCGTCTACAGGAACCGCTTATCGCATTGCTTCCGATCCGCAAAAAATCGGTCGCGTCTTTCTGTGGGATATGTTTAATCCGTGGGGTTGGTGGATGGAGTTAAATTCCACTCACCCCTTGACTGGAAAACGAGTCCGCGCTCTCAGCACCTATGCAGAACAGCTAGGTTTAGCAACTGAATTCGACATGGGGCGAGTTATTGGTGAAGGCAAAACTCTCAATAAAAGTAAGCTTTATGGCAGCTTTCTGTTAGATGTTGTGCTTTACGGTGCCGAAACCATTGGGTTTGTCGCTGGCTTAGTTATTGGCGTTATCCTGTGGTCAAGTTCACAAAACCCAGGTTTGATGCTGGGTGCGCCACTCATCGGCTTAGGCGTAGGAGTGGTAATCAAAGCCTTGATCATGTTCCCCAGCTACAGCCAAGCGCCAGAAACCGACGTTCTCACACTGATGTCAGACCCTTATGCTAGTCCTTTGCGTGGAAGACCTGCGAAACTGCAAGGTACACTAATTGGTCGTGGCGATTCCGGTTATAAATTTGGTTCCGATTTGAAAATCCAAGACCGCAGCGGAATGCTTTATCTGCATTATGCTTCGCGTTTTGGTCCGATTGGTAATTTCTTGTTCGGAATGAAACGAGTTGAAAGCTTGATTGGCGAAGAAGTTGGAGCTGTAGGTTGGTTCCGTCGAGGTGTTGCCCCCTGGATGGATTTGAGTAAACTCAACAGTGAAAGTGGCACCATCGTCAACAGTCACCATCGCTTTTGGTCATTCGTCTTCGGTGGCGGATCGATTATCCTGGGAGTGGTCATTACCTTGTTTATGACCGGCAAATAGCTAAACTTTAGCTTGCTATCAGAGCATTTCTAATTTATCCAAGCTGTAATTACAAAGGAGGTAGTGAGTAGCGGGTACTGCCTCCTTTTATTATGTGGCTTACATTGATAAAATTCTTGCGTAAATCTTGTTTATAATCCATCCAATAGTCTCTTACTAAACCAGGATGAGGTACACCTATGGAGCCAAGAAGGAAAGGCTCTGCTACTGAAGTGTTTTATTATCTAAACTCTCTAGTCAAACATCGTCAAAAATCTGTTGAGAATGATTGGCAATCTTATGTATTGCCGCATAGTAATATTGAAAGTTTAGCCCCGAATCTATGGCATGTAACAGGCACGCTGCCTAATCCGATGCTTCCACCACGGGAAATGGTGATCTTTAAGCTTGCAGATGGTGACTTGCTAATTCATAGCGCCATCGCTTTAGACTCCGAGACAATGACAAATCTCGAATCTCTCGGAACTCCGAAAATCCTGGTTGTGCCTAATCGAATTCATCGCTTGGATGCAGTTGTGTATAAACAGCGTTACCCGAAGCTCTTGGTTGTTTGTCCATCCGCAGCATTGCCATATGTTGAAGAAGTTGTGTCAGTTGATCGACTTGCCGAAGAAGTTCTACCTAACTATGGAATTGTCTGCCACGATCCTGCCGGAATTCGTCCGCAAGAGCTTGTTTACGAACTACCATTATCACCGGGCAAAGCGTTGGTGTTTACAGATATCTTGTTTAACTTGACAGAATCTTATCTTCAGCAGTACGCACCCAAAAGTAAGCTCGTCCTTCAGTGGATAGGAACCGGTGGGTTCTTCGGAATTACCGAGTTAGGTAAGCGGTTTTTTATGAGCGATCGCAAAGCTTATCGTCAATGGCTCGAAGAATTAGCCACCAATACATCTGACTTACACGTAATTTGTGTTGCTCATGGTAGCCCAATCCTTACTAACTGTAAGCAAAAGCTTTATGAGGCAGCAGCACGATTGTTGTAGAAGAATCTTTACATAGCAGTGTATTTTCCATCAATGCCAAGTGCGACTTTCAAACAGCTTTGCTTACTTTTTGTCTTGTGCCAGTTTAGCTTTAGCTTGTTGCCAAAGCGCTTCTAACTCATCCAAACTGTAATCGGAAAGGGGACGTTCAGCAAACGCCTCCATTTTTTGTAAACGCTGAATAAATCGCAGATTTGTACCTTGTAAAGCTTCTGACGGGTCAAGATTATTCCATCGGGCAAGTTGAATAATAGAAAATAGTAAATCGCCTAATTCCGCTTGTTGTTCTGCTGGTGTTTCTTGCTCTAAAGCTTGTTCAAATTCCGCTAATTCCTCATGAAACTTTGCCCAGACACCATCAATATTTTCCCACTCAAACCCAGCCGCAGCCGCTTTTTGTGAAATCTTCATTGCCGCTATCATCGGGGGAAGAGTCTTAGCATAACGACTGAGTTTAGAAGTTAGCTTTTGGTTTTCTGGGGATGTTTCGCCTTTTTCTTCAGCTTTGATTTGTTCCCAATTTTGCCGCACTTCATCAGCACTTTCCACCGACACATCACCAAATACATGCGGATGACGGCGAATCAATTTTTGGGAAATGCCTTGAGCGATTTCTTTCAGGGAAAATTGTTGATATTCGCTGGCGATTTGCGCTTGCAATACTACTTGTAATAGTAAGTCTCCCAGTTCTTCAGCGATCGCATCCTTATCGCCACTCTTAATTGCGTCTACCACTTCATAAGCTTCTTCTATCACATATGGTGTCAACGTTTCCGGAGTTTGCGCCAAATCCCACGGACAACCACCATCAGGCGATCGCAATTTTGCCACCACATCAATTAACTCTTGTAACGCTGCCAAAGTGTCATTTGTCATTTTCCCCTTGTCCCCCTTGTCTTCCTTGTCCCTCTCGTCGTCCCCTTCGTCCCCCTTGCCTGCTCCCCCTGTCTCTTCGTCCTCCGACTTGTGGGTTTACGTTTCTTGATTTTCGCACGCGGTAGCAATCCCTGAACCCCTTGCTTTTGATAACGCTTGTAAGCCGAACCGCCCCAATCGCTGAGAGAATGACTCATAGCACCGAGTTCCAGCCCCAAAAATAGGGCAAGGAATTCGCTACTGTAACGAGTAAGCGATCGCCCTACATTTTCACTTATATCCTGCCAATTCAAAGTTATATTTCCCAGCTTTGCACCAACCACCAAACCGAAAATTGACAAGATAAACAGCAAAGTCGTTAAATAAAGCACCCGCAGCGTTGTACCGATTATCGGACCGTGAGAGAAAAAAGAACGATGGCGCAAACGTTTTTGATAAGGTAGCCAAATCCAGCGCAACCAACCCCACCGCTGAAATTGACGCGAGTAAATATCTAAATCGGGACCAAACATCAGCCCACCGAACATAAACCCACCAGCAACCAATAAAGTCAAGTTGCCGTTGCGAGTTTGCCAGAAGGCGATCGCCACAACAAAAGGTAAAGCCCATAAAGTAATGCGATCGTGCGTCCGACCAGAGGGCATAGGGATTTTGGATTTTGGATGAAAAAATCCGCAAAATATTTCTCAAAAATAGTAGCGCGATTTGGAATAGTTTGCTATATTCTATAAATGTGAGTCAAAACGGGCGGTTAGCTCAGTTGGTAGAGCGCCTGCCTTACAAGCAGGATGTCATCAGTTCGAGTCTGGTACTGCCCATTTTTAATTTTGATTGGTTGGTGATTACTCATGTGACTTTACCCATAAGTTTGCCGTTGTGGCAAAGTTATGGGTAAAGTCACACAGGGCTAAATCTAACCTTCTGAACAAAGCCTAGGTGTTTTTCTAAAATATTGCTTTCTCTAACCCAGTAAGCTGCATTACTAACTACTTCCATGACTTGAGCTTGAAGTTTAGAGTCGTTTCTATACCAAATAGAGCGCTTTAGCTGTCTTCCAGCTTTTAAGGCATCTATTAAAGCATCAAACGAACTTCGGTTTAATTTGAAGTTTGAATTTGAGGATGTTGTTAATGCTAAAATTTGACCTTCATCTGCATCTCTCCATTTAACTCCTGGAAAGATTGCAATTCCCGTGATGCAGATAAAAGATGCGATCGCTAGTCGAGTTATTTGCTTTTGAATTTTAACCTTTTCTCTGGCTCTTGCTACGCTTCTGGAGAAACAAATCTACCTATGAAAGCATTTCCGCAAGATTGTCCGTATACGCTCTTAGATATATTAAGCGATCGCTTTTTTCCAGGTTCACCCGCCACAGATGAGATAATGGAATAATAGCGATCGCACACTCATCAAACCAATTAAAAAGCGATACCTACGGTAAGCTACGCTAACGCATCCATAAATGAATACATCACAAGACCCACGACAATTTGCACCAGCAACCGAACGCAACCGCGAAGCCATCCTAGAAATACTTTTACAAGTTCTACCAGCAAGTGGCACTATTTTGGAAATAGCCAGCGGTACTGGCGAACATGCGGTATATTTTGCCCCACACCTCAAACCTCGTAAATGGCTACCTTCCGATCCTAATCCGCGATCGCGAGCCAGTATTGCTGCCTGGATTGCACATTCACCATCTGATAATCTTTATCCACCTATAGATTTAGATGCTAGTGCGTCAGTTTTGGCTGTACCAGATACCACCCAAATTACAGCGATAGTCAACATCAATATGATTCACATTTCTGCTTGGGGAGCGTGCTTGGGATTAATGGCTCTTAGCGATCGCATCCTACCACCTGGCGGCATCCTTTATTTATATGGTCCCTTCAAACAAGGGGGAGAACATACCTCACCAAGTAATGCAGCTTTTGACAGTTTTTTACGCGCACAAAATCCAAACTGGGGTGTGCGTGATTTGGATGACGTTATAACCGCAGCCAAAGCACGAAATCTCCACTTGATAAACACTTACCAAATGCCAGCAAATAATCTTTCTGTAGTCTTTCAACGTGCTGAATAATGGAGGTTAGCGGACTCGAACCGCTGACATCCTGCTTGCAAAGCAGGCGCTCTACCAACTGAGCTAAACCCCCATAAAATGAAAAAAGCAGGTAATTTAAACTGCTTCGCTCATTTTAACATATATTGTTTTTTTATAAAAGGGGGACAAAGAAAATGATATTAGTTGTAACATTCTATAAATTTGTCAGCTTGCCAGATTTCGCCGAAAAACAACCCATTCTGCTGTCTTACTGTCAAGCACAAGAAGTTAAGGGGACGATTTTGCTAGCAAAAGAAGGCATTAACGGTACAATTGCGGGTTTGCGTGACAGCGTTGACTCAGTTTTATCCTTTCTGCGTTCCGATCCTCGTCTAGCAGACTTAGAACATAAAGAATCTTATACTGACACACCGCCATTTGAGCGGATGAAGGTGCGCTTAAAGCAAGAAATTGTGACTTTGGGTTTGCCAGAAGTTGACCCAAATCAGCAAGTTGGCGCTTATATTAGTCCTCAGGATTGGAATGACCTAATTAGCGATCCCGAAGTCACCGTGGTTGATACTCGCAACGATTATGAAGTAGATATCGGTACTTTCCAAAGAGCGCAAAACCCGCAAACTGAAACATTCAGGCAATTTCCCGATTATGTTCGCCACCACCTCGACCCCTCCAAACACAAAAAAGTGGCACTGTTTTGTACTGGCGGAATTCGCTGCGAAAAAGCTTCTTCTTTCTTGCTTGCTCAAGGATTTGAGCAAGTATATCATCTTAAAGGTGGCATTCTCAAGTATTTAGAAGAAGTTCCAGCAGAAGAAAGCTTGTGGGAGGGGGAATGTTTTGTCTTTGATGAACGAGTCGCGGTTTCTCACGGGTTGGAGGAAGGAACTTATGAGCAGTGTCCGAGTTGTGGACATCCAATTTCTGACGAAGATAAAGCTTCTCCCAAATATGAATTAGGCATTTCTTGCCCACACTGTTTCGATAGCCTCACTGACGATAAAAGATTACGAATGCAGCAGAAGCAACTACAGTTGGAATTAGCTAAGAAGAGGGCTGGGGAAGCTTCAACGCCAAAGTCAAACCATCAGCGATCGGCACTAGGCTAAGAGTAATTCGTGAGTCTTGATGTAGCTTTTGATTCAGGGCGCGAATCGTCTTCGTTCGGTTATCTTGCACTTGGGGATCGGCGACGCGCCCTGACCATAGTACATTATCGATCGCTATCAGTCCACCCACACGCACCAGTTTTAACGCCCGTTCATAATAGCCGTCGTAGCTGCTTTTGTCTGCATCGATAAAAGCAAAATCAAAGGTTTCTGCTTCACCATTTGCTAGCAATCGATCTAAAGTATCCATTGCTGGGGCAATGTGCAAATCAATTTTATCTGCCACACCTGCTTGCTGCCAATAACGGCGAGCGATCGCTGTATACTCTTCACTAACATCACAGGCGACAACTTTACCGGATGGTGGTAACGCCAATGCAACTATCAGAGAACTGTACCCCGTAAATACCCCTACCTCTAAAGTTTTCTTTGCACCCATCAACTGCACCAGCAACGCCATAAATTGTCCCTGTTCCGGAGAAATTTGCATTTGTGAAAGTGGCTGCTGGTCAGTTTCCTGCCGTAATTGCTGTAAAATTTCTGGCTCTCGCACAGATACTGACTGCAAGTAGTCATAAATATGTTTTTCCAGACCTAAAGTTTGTTTTCCCATGTTTATGCGATCTGCCTTTGGCAGCAACGTTTCGTTATCGCGCTTTTTCCTACACTTTACCGAAAAACTGGGTTTAAAGCCCCGTCCTAGAAGGACGGCTTTCTCTTTGTCTTTAGGCTTCTAATGAGTTCTCTTAAGACATCTGATTTGGAGCTTCCAGTTTCTTCGCAATACGATTCGAGGTTTGTAAATTCTTCATCGGTCAATCTAAAAAACACACTTTTTTTCATAGCAATTGTATATCTAATTGATATACAATATTAGCATGAAAACACTGAAGTTTAAGTTGTACGAACACAAGCGCAATAGATACCTCAAGCGGTCAATTAACGCCGCAGGGGTAATCTACAATTATTGTATTGCCCTCCATCGTCGGTACTACCGGATGTGGGGTAAACACTTGAACTGTGCAAAACTTCAGACTCATATTGCCAAGTTGCGGAAACGCAACCGATTTTGGCAGTTGGTAGGTTCTCAGGCAGTGCAGGATATTTGTCAACGCATCGAGAAAGCATACCAACTGTTTTTCAAGCACAACAAGAAAGGGGTTAGACCACCAGGATTCAAGAAAGTTAAGAAGTACAAATCATTCACCCTTAAGCAGGCAGGATATAAGTTTCTTGGTGGCAATAGGGTCAAGATCGGTCAGAAGGTTTATCAATTTTGGAAGTCTAGAAAGATAGAGGGAACAGTCAAAACACTAACCATCAAGCGCACGTCATTGGGTGAATTGTTTATGGTTGTTGTGGTTGATAATTGTCCTCAATCTGAAAGTAAATTCACGACTGGTAGAATAGCGGGGTTTGACTTCGGATTAAAGACATTTCTCACTTGCTCAGACGGCTCCTGTATTGAATCACCACAATTCCTCAAACAGTCTTTAAATACCATCAAGAAAGCGAGTAGACAGCACTCCAAAAAGTTGAAAGGCTCATCCAATCGGGAGCGAGCTAGAAAGAATCTGGTACGCAAGCATGAGGACGTTTCTAACCGAAGGCGTGATTGGTTTTGGAAACTCGCGCATGAGTTAACTAACAAGTTTGATGTGCTGTGCTTTGAGACACTCAACCTCAAAGGAATGCAACGTCTTTGGGGACGCAAGATATCAGACTTGGCTTTTGGAGAATTTCTACAAATTCTAGAGTGGGTTACCAAAAACAAAGCCAAGCAACTGGTGTTTGTGGATCAATGGTATCCGTCTACTAAAACTTGTTCTAGTTGTGGACACGTTCTAGAAAAGCTGAATTTGTCAGTCAGAGAGTGGCGTTGTCCGTCCTGTCAATCAGTTCAGGGGAGGGACGAAAACGCAGCTAAAAATATTTGTGCAGTTGGGGCATCAACTGCACAGGTTAGACGATGTTAGACGGGCTATACCCGCAATCGTTGTTTGAGCCTAGAATCCCCATGCCTAAAGGCATGGGAGTATGTCAAAGAATTTCACTGCGTTCAGCACATTAGAAACTGCATCACCCAATGCAATTTGTCATTCTGCAATAACGCAGTGAGGACTTTAGTCCTTATCTTATAAAAAAAGAACTGAAGTCCTCACTACGTAGCTTTACAGAAAAGCTGTAATAATTTCCGTAATCGCTCTTAGTTTCTATCAAAACTAGACTTTTTGCATCATCATATATTCATGAATTATTTAAATTAACTTACTTCTTTTATGATCTCTTAAAGATATAAAAGTAATGTAATCTTTGGTAATCAGAAAATGATATTTTAAAAGAGTATTTTTTTCCTTTTAACTACAACAGCAATGCTAACTACATCAACTATAGCAATGGCTGATTCATTAATTAATAACGGTGGAGGTGGCGATTATAAATATCAACTTTGGCGCTCCACTGATAACACTCAATATTACCTAAAAATTTGGAGTCGCAAATCAGATCCAAATACTGAACCTTTATATATTACCCGTAGTCATCCATCTAGTCGTGAAGCACTAGATGATTTCGATTGTAATTACGCTCACAAGTCTTTACCATCTTGCCCGCGTTGATAAAAATTTAATTTAGGCAACTCATTTTAAAGGTAGATGCAATATTTTTGCATTTACCTAAGCATATACTTATAATATTAATTTTAATAACAAGCCCTTTGTAAATCGATACAAAGGAATTGCGTATGGCAAAAAAGCATTGATTGTATGTAAATTCGTCAGAAGTACGTCAGGATTGTGATTGTTAAGAGACATTTTTATCTTGAGTTAAATCTGATTAGTTTCTAAAATAAGTAAAATAACATACAAAACATTAGTAATTTTGGGGGTATGATGAGCCGTCCAATAATTCTTGGCATCGTTGGTGATAGTGCAGCAGGTAAGACAACACTGACTAAAGGAATAGCTCAGGTGTTAGGAACCGAGAATGTCACGATCATCTGTACAGATGATTACCACCGCTACGATCGCACACAACGTGCAGAACTCGGTATCACAGCTTTACACCCTGACTGCAACTATCTTGATATAATGCAGCATCACCTGTCTCAGCTACGAATAGGACAGCCAATTCTCAAGCCAATTTACAGCCACAAAACCGGCACATTTGAAGCGCCAGTGTATATCAAACCTGCTAAATTCGTGATTATTGAGGGATTGCTTGGTTATTCAACTCGTGGCGTCAGAGATTGCTATGATGTAAAAGTTTACTTAGCACCCCCAGAATCGCTACGCGCTAAGTGGAAAGTCAAGCGGGATACGCAAAAGCGGGGCTACACTGAAGAACAAGTGCTGGCAGAATTAGAAAAGCGCGAACCAGACTCTGAGGAATTTATTCGTCCCCAGCGCCAATGGTCTGATATGGTAGTAAGTTTCTATCCCCCTAGTGAAGATGAAACGCAAGCAAATGGACACTTAAATGTGCGCTTGGTATTGCGTCCGACAATTCCCCATCCGGATTTTACTGAGATTGTCAAATCCACCAATGGTGATTCTAACTCAGCGATTCGCCTAGGATTAGATCGAGATATGGGTAAACCTGTGGATGTTTTAGAAGTTGATGGTCATGCAACTTTGGAACAAGTTAACAAATTAGAGCAGCTTATTTGTTGTGATATGCCTCACTTAAAAAATATATGCGATCGCGAAAGTAATCCAGAGTTGGGCAAAGTATCCGGTACAACCGGGGAAACACTCCAAAGTTACCCGCTTGCTCTCACCCAGTTGCTGATTACCTACCATATGCTCAAAGCAACCCAAATTCACCAGCAATAAAGAATTTGCTCATGCTTTTCTTTGGCACTTTTATATGAAGCTAATATTTCGATAACCAGAGAAAATTGACATCATATTAAAGATTTTGTCAAATTAGGACGCTTTGGAAAGTAAACAAGAGATAACTAGAGATAGGTTCATCTATCTCCAGTATATTCTCAATATGACCTACTGCCTCAGAGTTGCCGATATACCAACCAGCGAACGTCCGCGAGAACGGTTAATGACACATGGAGCGAAAATTTTAGCTACAGCGGAATTAATCGCAATTTTACTAGGCACTGGTCAAGGACCGGGAAAACTATCAGCCATCGGTTTGGGGCAATATATTCTACATGAATTGGCAAAATGCGATCGCGATCCCTTAGCAGTATTGCGAGACGTTACTCCCGCAGAGTTAATGCAAATACCTGGTATTGGTCCGGCAAAGGCGACAACCATTTTAGCAGCAATTGAATTAGGTAAACGAGCTTTTCAATCTCGCCCCTTAGACCGTACACCAATTGATAGTCCACTTGCGGCAGCAGCGGCTTTGAGTCAAGATTTAATGTGGCAAAATCAAGAACGTTTTGGAGTGTTGCTCTTAGATGTTAAGAATTGTTTGCTGGGAACGCAAGTTATTACCATCGGTACAGCCACAGAAACTTTAGCCCCTCCCCGCGAGATTTTTCGCGAAGTCATTCGTCATGGGGCAACGCGAGTGATAGTCGCGCATAATCATCCTTCTGGTAACGTTGAACCTAGTCAGACTGATATCGACTTGACGCGTCAATTATTAGCCGGAGCGCAGTTGTTAGGCATTCCCCTGTTAGATCATCTCATATTAGGCGATGGCAATCACCAAAGTCTGCGGGAAACTACGGCTCTGTGGGACGACTATCCGCAGTTGGATTGATAAGGGTGCGATCGCGCAAGATAAGTAGTCCAACCAAATTAAATCTAAAACCATTCTAAGGTGCGTTAGCGAAGTGCGTAACGTACCAAAACTCATATATAACAAATTTTTCCTTTTAGTTTACCTCGCGCAAGGTAAGCATATAAACGACAATATAGCGGTTATTAATTAAGTTACAGATTGTTCCTAAAGGCACAAGATGCTCTGCCTCTAAAGTTTATTTTTGCATATGTAATCAATCGTTACTATTTTTATCCTTAAATTGCATAACTTGATTTGATTTATATCTATATCTGTATAAGAATGCATTTAAGTTAGCTTTGCGGAATCTCCCCAAAGAATACAGTTACTCACGAAATGCAGTTTTATTGCAACAAAACTCAACATCTCAAAGGAGAATAAACATGTCTAAGAATACGAATGATTCGCTGCTCAATGATTCAGAAAAACCAGGATTATCTGGCAATGAAAAGAAATCCTTGCTTCAAAGTTATTTACAAAATCCTTTTTCCGTCGCATGGTCAAAGTTGGCTAATTTGATTGAAACTACCGTAGCCAGTAAGCCAGAAACATCGGAAAATCCTCAACAAGAACAACACGAACCAGACTCAATCCGAATGCACCAGTTCTATTCTCGCTTCACAGATCGGGTTGATCCTTCGCTCTATTACACCATATTCTCTCCCTACGACAGGTTTTAAAAGCAAGTAAGGCATCTACAAGGGGAAGCCTTTTTCGCTGCTGTCGCTTCCCCTGTTATTTATTCTTATTTGCAAGAAAATATGTTAGAATAGTAAGTCTTGGGCGATTAGCACAGGGGTAGCGCACATCCTTCACACGGATGGGGTCACTGGTTCAAATCCAGTATCGCCCATTTATTTTGCCGAATAACTAATTAAATGTCGTCGTTAAGAGATTAACGACATTGTTGACGATTTAGTGTCATCTAATCACACCGCGTATACCCGATGTAAGGTGAAAAAAAGTCACCCTTAGATAAATCTGGGTGTCAATAAAAAGTTAATTATTTAAGATAAAAGATGACGACTGGGTGAAATAATGAAAGCGAAAATATGCAAAGCTATATTTTTCCCTTTTAAGCTTTGCTTATTACTTCTCACAAGACATCACTCTAAATATCTTCAACTTCCAGTTGAGCCATCGTCACGGCATCAAAAGCAAACGCGAAAACTAATGGCATTGGACATTTTAACAAATAGCTAGAAACTACGGCGGCAATTGTTGTCACTACTGCTGAGATAGACAACCATTTTTCCTCGCACGTTAATCCCTTTTCGGCTTTAATCACGTTTAAAACTTTGGGAGGGATTGGTTCCGGCATTACTGCTGTTGGTGGAAAAGCCCAGAAATTATTACGCCGTTCAACAAATAAATCTGTCCAGCCATTTTCTTGACACCATTCTTCGATCCATTCAATTGCGTAATGTTTCATAATCAAAGTTGGGAATTTGGACTTAGGAAATTTCTGTAGAAGTTAAATATTAGTTACCTGAGTGTTTCTGCTCTGCCCACTAATCGCCTTGTCAATGAACGATTGTTCTTAATGGTTAAGCTTTGTTAAGCATGTGAAACATTTCTTATATAACGCTCAAACCATGCTTTTCTTAACTACAAGACTAACAGTAATTTATAGCCTGTTGGCGTTAAAAGATAATAAACTTTACTTAAAAAGCTCAATATAAAGAATTGTAAAGAATGGTGTGAGTCATTGCTTCGAGTAGCCAAAATATATAGCCATTGATATCAAGCAGAACAAGCTTTTTGTAAATACTTATTCAATAAAGAATTGTAAAGAAAGCAGTGAGGGCTTGCCTTGATTATAAAATGCTCTAACCCTTTGCCAGTGAGACTTAGACAATAAAATTTTCGCGCTAAAGAGAAAAACTGTTTTAAACTTTGGGCTTGTCTAATTGTGCCGCAGATGAACAATATTTATTAAGCAAACGCTTGATTATTTTCCTCGGTATTTGGTAAGAAATTTTTTCTTCAAAGCGTGCGATCGCTTGTTTCGCCCCGATCAACCTTAACAAACTGTTACAAGTTGCCTTTGTCAACGCCGAAAGCTAAAAGTTAAGCAATAAAACATCAGGGACTTGCGGTAAGCTAAAATTTGAACCGTGGCGATCTGCGATTGAACACACAACCAGCAAGCGAATATGTTTTGGCGGCAAAAGTTAGCGTTACTTATCTTGATGATTGTATTTTGCTTGAACTGGGCAACACCAGCACTCGCAGACTGGACTCATCCATTGTCATTTAGCAATGCACAATTGACAAAAGGAGATTTTTCTGGGCAAAGTTTGCAAGCGGCTGAATTTTCTAACGCCAATATGGAATTGACTAACTTTAGTGGTGCTGACTTGCGAGGAGCAGTGATGAGTGCTAGCACGATGACACAAGCGAATCTGCATAAAGCCGATTTAAGCAATGCACTCGTCGATCAGGTAAACTTAACCGGGGCTGATTTAAGCGATGCCAATTTAACCGAAGCTCTTTTGCTTCGCGCTGTCTTTACTAATGTAGATATCAAAGGTGCAGATTTCAGCGATGCGATTTTGGATAAAGCGCAAATCAAAGAACTGTGTGCAAAAGCTAACGGTGTAAATTCTCAAACTGGCGTAGAAACTCGTGATTCTCTAGGATGTCAATGAAGCGTGTTGGTGTAATTGGTGGTGGACAGCTCGCCTCGATGATGGGAGACGCTGCACAAAAGTTAGGATTAGAATTGGTGGTGCAAACTCCTAGCAGAGAAGATCCGGCTGTAGCGATCGCGGCTGATACAGTTTTAGCTAAAGTTGATGATGCCACAGCTACGGCTGTTTTAGCTGGCAAATGCGATATCATCACCTTTGAAAACGAGTTTGTTGACCTAGACGCTTTATCAATCTTGGCACATCAAGGCGTTTGCTTCCGCCCCAGGTTACAAGCTTTAACTCCCCTTTTAGATAAATATCATCAACGCTGCTATTTACGGGACTTGGGTTTACCTGTCCCTGAGTTTTTCGCCATCGAGCCTCAAGACAAGGAAAAAATCGCATCTAAGTTGGGTTTTCCCTTAGTTCTCAAATCCCGTCGTCACGGTTATGACGGTCAAGGTACTTTCATCATCAAAGATTTTGCGAGTTTACAGCCCAAGCTAGATTATAGTATCACGGAAAACGGTTTTTTGATAGAAGAATTCGTCCCTTTTGAACGAGAGCTAGCGATAATTGCCGCGCGTTCAGTGGATGGCGAGGTTGTAACTTACCCAGTGGTGGAAACTCAGCAAGAAGAACAAGTATGTCGTCGGGTAATTGCGCCGGCGGAGATTACACCCAAACAAGCAGCAGAAATAGAAGCGATCGCTCACACTATATTAAATAGCCTGCAAGTAGTAGGCGTTTTTGGAATTGAGCTATTTCTCACCGCTGATGGGAAAGTGCTGGTAAATGAAATTGCCCCTCGTACCCACAATTCTGGGCATTTTTCCCTTGATGCTTGCGAAACCTCGCAATTTGAGCAACATTTGAGAGCGGTGTGTGGTTTTACTTTGGGTAATCCCGCTTTGCGTTGCGCTGCTGCTGTGATGGTTAATCTTTTAGGATATGAAAATTCTCAAAGCGACTACCAACAAAAGCGATCGCTATTGAAGCAGATTCCCCAAGCGCACCTGCACTGGTACGGCAAAACTGAATCGCGTCTAGGGCGCAAATTGGGACACGTCACCGTTTTGCAGGATAATCAAAATCAAAATGAAGCGATGGATGTCGCCCGCAGAGTAGAATCTATCTGGTATCCAAATACCGCCATAGGCTAGAAGCCTAAGCCTATACCAACACTCGTGTGCCGACCCAGCCTTTTTTCGTCATTCCACACGATTGTAGAGACGTTCCGCCGGAACGCCTCTACGAGGGTTTTATGGTAAAGTCAAGGGTCAGACCTACCATTCGCCAACGGTATCCTTCCTTGAGGACTTTATTATTTTCCACATTCAACACACAATATCTTTTTGATAGTTATAATGGGTGAAGTTCCACTACGACGTTGGTGACTGCCATCAAGTTTTTTGATCTATGCCTTTAAAGAAAAGGGAGTCAACTGTTCTCGTGGCAGTAAACCGAGCAATGACTCGGAAACTTTAAACGAGGAATTAGGTTCCCACCTGGATAAACCCAGGTCATAAACTTAGGTAAAACGGCGTCGCGGTGAACTTCAAATTTTTAGCTCCCAGAGTCAGCAAAGACTTGGGAGCTTTAACTATATAAATTAGTTATCAATCAATTAATCAAAAATTATCTAAAAATAAAGCAAAACAAGTTATTCCAAGCATTTTAGCTGCATTGAGGATGCAAATTACCTATCTATATAAGTTAGGAAATGGTCACTTTATCTTTGGTAAAAAAATCTGTATAAATTGATTCTAATTTAGATGTCAATAAACGTTAATATAACCAAAACTGCGTTAAATTTTGGTGAAAGCAGCAAAAATTGTCACAACAGCTAATTAATACGGTGTTTCCAGCCTCGGTTTTTCAACTAGACAATGGTGTAACTTTTATTCATCAAGAAATTGCCACCACCCCTGTTGTAGTGGCTGATGTTTGGGTGCGTGCTGGTGCAACAAGAGAGCCAAATCCGTGGTTCGGCATGGCGCACTTTTTAGAACATATGATTTTTAAAGGTACTGCGACCCTAGCCCCCGGAGTATTTGACGAGAATATTGAAAATAGAGGTGGCGTGACTAATGCGGCTACCAGTTATGATTATGCTCATTACACTCTGACCACAGCTGCCACATATCTAGAAGATACTTTGCCTCATTTAGGGGAACTGTTGCTTAATGCTGCAATTCCGGAAGCGGAATTTGACCGAGAGCGGGATGTGGTATTAGAGGAAATTCGTCAAGCGCAAGACGATCCCGATTGGCTGGGATTTCAAGCTTTGATTCAAAGCGTATACCCGCAGCATCCCTACGGACGTTCGGTGCTGGGTACTGAGCAAGAATTGATGCAGCAATCCGCAGAAGAAATGCGCTGTTTTCATCGCGCTCACTATCAACCAGAAAACATGACAGTCGTGGTAGTGGGGGGAATTGCGGAAAAACCAGCTTTAGAATTAGTAAATCGCACCTTTGAAAATTTTGGCGATCGCACTTCTTGTCCGCAGTTTGAGCCTGTAGTCCAATCACCTATTATCGGTATTCGCCGTCAAGAACTACATTTACCACGGCTAGAGCAAGCGCGGTTAACGATGGCATGGACAGCACCAGGAGTGGAAAAACTCCGCAGCGCCTACGGTTTAGATTTATTATCAGTACTATTAGCAGAAGGGCGAACTTCTCGCTTAGTTCGCGATTTGCGAGAAGAATTGCAATTAGTGCAGGGAATTTGCGCTAATTTGTCTCTGCAACGCGAATCGAGTTTATTTACAATTAGCGCTTGGTTAGAAGCAGAAGAACTAGAAAAAGTTGAAGCTTTAATTTGCGCTCACCTGGAAGATTTGCAGAATGTGGAAATTAGCGATGCTGAACTGGCACGTACCCGCAGACTGCTATGTAATGAATATGCCTTTTCTACCGAAACCCCAAATCAACTCACCGGGCTTTATGGCTACTATAATACCATCGCCCAAGCTGAATTGTCTGTAACCTATCCCCAACAGATTCAGTCATTTGATGCCCAAGAACTGCAACAATTAGCTAAGGATTATCTTTCGCCGCACAATTATGCGGTTACGGTACTCAAACCTTGTTAGTGATTGGGCATTGGTCATTGGTCATTGGTCATTGGTCATTGGTTTTGGACTTTTACTCCTAACTTTGCTCGTTCCGTACAGACGCTGCGGTTCCTCGCGTCTCTACAATCTTTGCTCGTTCCGTACAGACGCTGCGGTTCCTCGCGTCTCTACAACTTTTAACTCCTAACTTTTGACTAATGACTCAAACTCTAAAATCTTCTATTTCTCACTCGCCGATCACTCGCACTGTATTAAGCAATGGCATCGTATTATTAGTAGCAGAAAATCCCGCCGCCGATATTATTGCAGCGCGGATTTTTATTCGTGCTGGTAGTTGTAACGAAAATCCAGAACAGTCAGGATTAGCACATTTGTTATCTACAGTGCTGACAAAGGGATGCGATGGACTTTCTAGCTTGCAAATCGCCGAACATGTAGAATCTATGGGCGCGGGTTTGAGTGCAGATAGTGCCGCCGATTATTTTTTGGTGTCATTGAAGACCGTTACCGCAGATTTTGCGGATATTTTGGGATTGGCGGGGCGAATTATGCGATCGCCTACTTTTCCTGAACTTGAAGTAGAACTAGAACGCCGTTTAGCTTTACAAGATATTCGCTCTCAAAAAGAGCAACCATTTACCATCGCCTTTGACCAACTGCGCCAAGTGATGTATCAAAATCATCCCTATGCTATGTCGGTGCTGGGAGATGAAACAACTATGGGCAGTTTGACTCGTGCCGATTTAGTCAAGTATCACCAGACATATTTTCGTCCAGATAATCTGGTAATTAGTATTGCCGGTCGAGTCACATTAGAAGATGCAGTTACTTTAGTAGAAAAAATATTTGGAGATTGGCAAGCTCCGTCGGAACCACTGCCTATAGTACATTTTCCCGATATTAAGATTGAGCCACAGCAAAGACTCAAAGTGCAACAAACACAGCAATCAGTCATCATGCTGGGTTATCTCGGACCATCAGTGCGGACTGCGGAATATGCTGCGTTGAAGTTGTTATCTACCTACTTGGGAAATGGGCTTTCTAGTCGCTTGTTTGTGGAATTGCGCGAAAAGCGGGGTTTAGCTTACGAAGTATCGGCATTTTATCCCACAAGGCTGCATCCTGCTTCGTTTGTAGTTTACATGGGAACTGCGCCAGAAAACACCAGTATCGCTTTAACCGGACTGCGTACAGAAGTAGATTTATTATCTAGCAACCAACTAGAAGAAAGCGCACTTCAAGCCGCGAAAAATAAGATACTAGGGCAGTATGCTTTGGGTAAACAAACTAACGCTCAAATTGCTCAAGTATACGGGTGGTATGAAATTTTGGGGTTAGGAATTGATTTTGACTTATTGTTTCAGGAGTTAATTGCCGGTGTAACTGTTAAAGACGCGATCGCAGCAGCTAACCAATATTTACGGGAACCTTATTTATCCTTAGTTGGTCAACAGGAAGCTATTAATAGTGCAATAAACTAGCTTTGTTGTAAAGCCAAGCCGCTGTACTATTAGCATCAGAATCAACCGGGGGTAAATTCCATGAAAGGCAGCCACACAGTAAGTAGATCTAACTACTTACAAACATCAATAGCATCTCGTTTTTTTTCTGCGAGCAAGTTTTATTTGTTACCTCTGTGCTTTGCTACACCTGTGCTAATTGGCTCAACAGCCGTAGTATCATTTGCAGCACCACCAGAAATTGCACAAGTAGTTGTTGGAGGTAGCGTCAATCGTCCTACCCTAAAACTTGGTAGTCAAGGAGAGCGCGTCTCCGAGCTACAGGGAACGCTAAAACTTTTAGGCTATTACACAGGCGCAGTTGATGGTAATTTTAACCAAACGACGGCAAACGCTGTTTCTCAATTTAAACAAGCAGCTGGCTTGCCTCCAGATGGCATTGTTGATGCTAACACTTGGGCTAGACTTTTTCCTGGCGAAGGAACGCTAGCTTCTTCGACTGCTTCACCGAATCCCGCAGCGAATTTTCCCACTCCCAGCAAGACTCCAAATGCCGTGACTGGTAATGCCACTCCTGAGCCAAAACCGTCTAGCCCAAGAGCAACAACAAGCAGCTCACAAACAACCGTCAGACAATCATCGCCTGGCAGTGGTACCTCAACCAGTAGTTCTGAGCAAACTTTGCGTACTACCTCAACCGATGGTGCTGGACAGACTTCTCGTTCTGAGCAAACTGTTCGTACTACCTCAACCACTGGTTCTCGCGAAACTGTTCGTACTCGCCAAACTCCTCGAAACCAAACTAGCAGTTCTCGCGAAACTGTTCGCACTCCTCAAAGCCAAACTAGCAGTTCTGGACAAACTACTCGCACTCGTCAAGCTAGTACTTCTGGACAAACTCCTCGAAGCCAAACTAGAAGTTCTGGACAAACTACTCGCACTCGTCAAGCTAGTACTTCTGGACAAACTACTCGCACTCGTCAAGCTAGTACTTCTGGACAAACTACTCGGCAGACACCTACTATTCAATACACCGCAGCGGGAACGCCGATTTTGCGAATAGGAATGCGTGGTCCTGAAGTTGTTAAACTGCAAGAAAGACTGAAAAGGCTTGGTTTTTTGGATGGTAGTGTAGATGGAGATTTTGGCGCATCTACTGAAGCAGCAGTGAAAGCAGCACAACAACGCTATGGTTTAGAAGCAGATGGTGTCGCTGGTGGTGCTACCTGGGACGTTCTCACACGGCGTCGCAGTCAACCGCGTTAGATTACGGCTTGGGACTGATGTAGGGTAAAAAGAGAATTTTACATAACCATTATTTATCAACTTTAGTGAGTCGATTTTCTCCTACTGAAAACTTCATCAGAGAAAATCGACTCATTATTTAATGGGAGCATCTCACCTTTGCAAAAACATCAGGCAGCAAGCTGGCCGTTGAGATAAGCACATCTAAGCTGTAGCATCCGAGGCACATTTTCTAATTTCCACTGTGCGCCAGAAATTTTTAAACGTTTG
>JAESFM010000081.1_pt1 | contig 45457 bp, 27 predicted proteins | sample 9266171 | NCBI WGS metagenome assembly JAESFM01 (sample SAMN14505069, study PRJNA617099) | algae metagenome | isolation source: Hassallia sp. WJT32-NPBG1 and co-occurring heterotrophs from well developed... | place: USA: Mojave Desert, Joshua Tree National Park, California | collected 2006-06-22 | reverse complement strand
AGACGCTATGTTATTCCAAATCAGTAGAAATGCTGAAATACTCAATTCGATTATTACTCCACTATCTAAAATTCTGGGATGTTCCAGTTCCGGAATGATTCATACCGCGATTATGCAACGCCAAATTATCAAGCAACAACGCACAATCACACCGAATACTACCATTCAACCCGAACCAACTTTAGAAGAAGTAGCACCAGAGAAGTCCAATATATCTGCTAGAAGTACTGAAAAATCTGCATTGCAACAATTTTCAACCCAAGCCTCGGATGCAGCCCAACAGCAGCAGTATGCAAATCAAGTTGCGTCTGTTATCCGCAAATACTGGGAACTACTTCGTTACAAACGCAAACATTATAAGAGCGATCGCCACGAACTACTACTCTCTAACGAAACCTATATTCTCAAACGGACTAGTGGCGAAACAATAGCCATTATACCGCTAGATCCAAACAAACCACCTCAAGGTAAAGGGCTGACGAATGACGAGGTGGAGGAATTTTTGGATTTTGAAGAAAAATTAAAACAATTGGAAATGCAACAGAAGACGGAGAAAAACCAAACGCCTATTCTGGGGAGACAGCAGCAGACTTTTCAGCGTAAGCACTCCCCAAATCGTTCTGACTCCGGGATTGATTTGTGATAGCCCCGACTATAAACCCCAACACAACGGCGGCAGACTGCCATGCCACGCGAGCCGATTATATTCCTTATCAATTAGGGTAACTGAAACGAGCGCGTTTGTCAGGCAGTATTTGCCCGCTGCCATTAGCTAAACTTTGGATTGGCAAGATTGGTTGGATTTAATAGAGTATTGCATGAGGCGCAAAAGCGCTGGTTGCATTTACTGTGTAGCCTTCGCTACTTTATCAGTATACGCCAGTATTTCTGATGCTTTGACTGCTTATTGGTAAACAAGAAAGAATACGTGATAGTAGGATCTAAATCCTACAATAAATTTGAAGCGAAACTATCAAGAATGCAGTGGTTGAATCGCCATAAAATCATCGGTTCAAACAACTGGATCAAAGCACAGATGCAGATTACTAGATTGCACAGAAAGATAGCCAATAACCGCAAAGGGCGACAACTGTCTACCGTAGAAGCCATTCGCCTGTTCGAAGAACATGGCATCTACACTCCGGAAGATTTTCGAGACATAAATGTTTTAGTTATTTATTGAAATTTAGTTAGATGTTCTATGGTGCAGGTGCTTGAGGCTTGAGTAAGCGCAGCATGGTACGCAGGGACTATAACTAGACTTTGTTAATAATTTCTTTGAGAATTTGTCATATTTGGGGGACAAAAAACCTTTAGTTATGACCTAATCAAAAGTTTCACAAAATGGGGAAATAACTTTCTTATTGCCTAGTAGTCTACCAAGCTAACTTTGCGGGGTCAAACGGAGGGATATAAGCGTTCAAGTTTATTCCGTGCATCCATAGTTTTAAAACGCCAGTTTACACTTGCCCGTTCTTGGTTTCGGTTTTTCTCCCAAGTGAGAATTTCAGATTTCAATATTTGTACTTCTGGAATTCGCCGCTCTAAGCATTGACGGGATAAAACGGATAATTCGATTTCGACCTGGTTTAACGTTCCTCGCATGTTTTGGGGTGTAATGAAACTCTAACTTTTGGATAATCCTACGCGCTTCTTGCGGCTCAAAAACTTCGTATAATGCGGCTGGATTGTGTATGTTTAGGTTATCAAGTACTAGACGAATAACTTCAGCTTCTGGACAATAAACATCTACTAAATCCTTCATTTGTTTGGCAAAATCTACCTTTGTACGCTGTTTTGTAACTTCGATGTGTCGCCACCCGGCTAATGGTTGGAAATACGCAAATAAATTAATACTTCCTTTTCGCTTATACTCGAAGTCATAACGCTCTGGTTGGTCGGGTTCTGGAGGCAATGGTTCCCTAACTTCTTCTAGAAGCTGGTATGGAGTCTCATCAAAACAAATTACTGGGCGTTTAAAATCGTAAGGCTCGTTGTATAAATCTAATACATCTTCCATTCTTAAAACATACTCGGCATCTACCTTGGGTATGCACCACTGTTCCTTTAACCAAGGTTTTATCTGGTTTTTTTTAGTGTTTGACGCACTGTCTCGTCAGAAATTGAGTCTACAATACCCACGCTTACCAGTTGATCTGCCAAAAGCTGCATTGAAAATGCGAGTACGTCCTTCGGGTGCAGTCGAACAAGCAGTGGCTACTAAAAATGCTTCTTGCTTACCATCAAGTTTGCGAGGCTTTGGTGGATGTGGACGGTCTTCAATCGCATATTCAAGCGAACCAACCACAAATTTTTCACATTCTTTCGCTCAACGGTCGAAACATTAACTCTTAGGGTCGAGGCGATCGCGTTATCTGAGTAGCCTTCACTTGCCATTATAAGAATATTTGCGCGGGTAATGGTTCGTGCTTTGTGCTTACCTGTTTTAGTTAGCGAGCGCAGTTGAGATAACTCCGCTTCGTTTAAATCTACAACGTATTTTTTTGCCATGACACCACCCTGATTCCTCCCATACTCGGTAGCTTACCAGCTTCGGCTAGTACCTGGCAAAGTTAGCTTGGTAGACTACTAGAATGTTGACAGCAGATTAAGCAATTACGCTGCTTAGTTTTAAACCATAACCCCTATCAAAAATCAAGAGGAAATTCCAAATGGACGGAAACCAAAGAAAGTACAAAGGTCAAGTTGAAATTAATGATTTGATTGGTGATGCCGTGAAAAATGCGGTTTTCAGACGGAACGAGGTTATAGGTTCAGAAGATGCTTTGTCAGCTTTATCTCATGAAGAAGCGGGAAATATTGCAGGTGGTAGTGCTGTTACCGTAGCTGGTGGCGTTATTAGTCATCCTTTTCCACCACATGGTTCGGCACTTGCTTAATTGTCAGCCTTCAACTGTAAGAGATACTTTTTGCAGGAGGGTAAATTAATGCAAGAGATTGCTACTGATCAGACCACACTTTGGCCCAGTGCTAGACCAGAATGGCAAGACAGTATTGTCTTTGGTGTAATCGGTGGAACAGTCGAGGAACCCCATGTAGCTTATCTCAAAAAGCCGCAGCCTGTCACCGATGAACTGATGGCAAAGGCTAGCCCAGTTACACCCACAGAAATTTTTCGTACAGCTGCATCCTCCGCGGAATCTAGCTGTCAGCATTTTGATGGCAAAGATTGTCGTCTGGCAATGCGAATTGTCGAGAAATTGCCTGCGGTAGTAGAGGAATTGCCCCCCTGTTCTATACGCCGAGATTGTCGTTGGTGGCAGCAGGAAGGTAAGGCAGCTTGTATGCGTTGTCCGCAAGTTATTACCGATAACTACAATGCGTCTGAAATAATGCGTGAGGCGGCGACACCAAGTGCTAGTTAAGGGGGTAAATGAGCAATCGTACAGATAGCTACGCTAAGGCTGTAACCATTACTGGATAAGCATTCTGTCAATCGATATTTTTGGCAATTCTAAATGTACCAATTAAGCTATAGGCTATTTGGTGCAGCAATTTAATACGACACAGCAAGGGTTTGAAGCTCCTAAATTTCAGAGACTTCAATTGGTACATTTTTATTCCTGGTGATCGCAGTATTGAAAGCGACTCATTTTTTTCAGAAATGAAAGAGTACCCCAAAGGGTACTAGGCGTGACAATACAGATTTGACAAAGTGGAGAAAACATCAGCAATCTGAATTGCAAATAAATGTAAAGTTTAGTCTTGACTTTGCGTAAAACCGGAAAAGAGAACTGAGTAATACTTGTAGCATTTAAAGCACAATGCAACTGAAATAGCGGAATGTAACTCTTATAATTTAAAATGAGACTCAAGTAATAAGATGACTGACTGCTTAAATGATTTGAAAGTTTCTACTTTAGTAGACCTCCTACGCTACAGAGTAATACAACAGCCTAAGCAACTGGCTTTTACTTTTCTGGTGGATGGAGAAACGGAAACAGATAACTTCACTTATCAACAATTGGATCGGCAGGCACGGGTGATCGCTGCTTATTTACAATTCAGAGGTGCTAATGGTGGGAGAGCTTTGCTGTTATACCCTCCTGGTTTAGAGTTCATTGCGGCATTTTTTGGTTGTTTGTATGCGGGAGTTGTGGCTGTCCCCGCTTATCCACCCCGCGCTAACCAGTCTTTATCTCGACTGCAAGCAATAGTAACAGATGCACAAGCAGCAATCGCGCTTACTACTACCAACGTTTTGTCTAATATCGAATGTAAAAGTATAGATTTTCCGGCTCTCAAGGCTCTGCGTTGGTTAGCAACTAACAACCTAGAAATTAGCTGGGAAAAAGAATGGCAAAAACCAGTAATTACTAGTGACACACTGGCATTTCTTCAGTACACCTCTGGTTCTACAGGAATTCCCAAAGGGGTGATGCTGAGCCATGGTCACTTGCTACATAACTCGGCTCAAATTCAGCAGTGTTTCGAGCATACACCCAACAGTCGGGGTGTAATCTGGTTACCGCCTTACCATGACATGGGTTTGATTGGTGGAATTCTTCAGCCAGTTTACAGCGGTTTTCCAACGACACTGATGTCACCAGTAGACTTTTTACAACGACCTGTGCGCTGGTTACAGGCAATTACTCGCTACAAAGCCACTACTAGTGGTGGACCCAATTTTGCTTATGACCTATGCGTTCGTAAGATTACTCCCGAAGAACGGCAGACTCTTGACCTAAGTAGCTGGGACATAGCCTTTAATGGCGCTGAGCCGATTCGTCGCGAAACTTTGGAACATTTTGCTACCACCTTTTCTGAATGTGGCTTCCGGTATGAAGCATTTTACCCCTGTTATGGACTAGCTGAGGCAACTTTACTGGTTGCCGGTGGTAAAAAGGCAGCACCGCCAACTGTGAAATCATTTCAAGCTTCCAGCTTGCAACAAAACCGAGTCGTGGAAACCAGGGAAGATAATGGCGACACCCGTACCTTGATTGGATGCGGTCAGAGCCAGTTACAACAAAAAATTATTGTCGTAGATCCTAAAACTTTAACTTCATGTTTACCTGACCAAGTCGGAGAAATTTGGGTGTCAGGTGCAAGTATAGCTGGTGGTTACTGGAACCGGATTGACGAAACAAAGCATACTTTTCAAGCTGAAATCAAAGATACAGGTACGGGTGCGTTTCTCCGCACGGGAGACTTAGGATTTTTCCACGCTGGGGAACTGTTTATCACTGGTCGCCTCAAAGACTTGATTATCATTCGAGGTCGCAATCATTACCCGCAAGACATTGAACTCACAGTGGAAAAAAGCCATCCGGCACTGCAACCTTCGGCGGGTGCGGCATGTGCAATTGATGTTGCTCTTGAAGAACGGCTAGTGGTTGTGCAAGAAGTCAAGCGCACTTACCTGCGGCATTTGGATGTGGATGAAGTCGTTGCAGCCATTCGGCAAGCGGTAGCAGAAAATCACGAATTGCAAGTATATGGTGTGCTGCTACTCAAACCGGGAAGCATCCCAAAAACTTCCAGTGGAAAGATTCAGCGCCATGCCTGTCATGCTGGCTTTCTTAATCAAAGTCTGGATGTGGTAGCTTGCAGCATTTTAGAAGATACCTATGTCATGGAGAGCAAACATAACCTGACTCAGGAAGCTCTCTTAGCAATAGCGCCAGAAGACCGCCACCCTCGCCTAGAGTCTTATCTTCAGGAGTGTTTAGCGCAGGTGCTAAAGATAGCTCCTTCCCAGTTGGACTTACAGCAGCCGTTGACTAGTTTAGGTCTAGACTCATTGATGGCTGTCGAACTGCAACACAGCATTGAAACTGATTTGGGCGTAGTCTTGCCCATCAACAGATTCCTGCAAGGTTCTAGTATCACTCAACTAGCGATCGCTATCCTCACTGAATTAACAGCACCTAGCTTTACCCAAGCAACCCCTCTCGCCTCAACTGAGAAAGTTAATCTCCAACACCCTCTCTCCTATGGTCAACGGGCAATGTGGCTCCTGCACCAACTGGCACCCGAAAGTGCAGCTTACAATATTGTCAGTGCTGTGCGCCTGCGGGGAGAACTGGACATTGCTGCGTTGCAACGTGCATTTGCGAAACTGGTAGAGCGCCATCCGACTTTACAGACTACCTTCACGACTGCTGGACGGGAACCCGTGCAGCTGGTTCACGAACAAATCCAGATTGACTTCCAACAACAAGACGTTTCTACCTGGAGCGAGGAATTTCTCAACGAACATCTACAGCAAACAGCTCACCTTCCCTTTAACTTGGAGCAAGGACCGCTGATGCGGGTGCATCTGTTCGCGCAGTCCGGACGGGAACACATTCTATTGCTGGCTGTACATCATATCGTAGCGGATTTCTGGTCTTTAGCAGTCCTCGCGCAGGAGCTAGGAACACTCTACCAGGCGGAAACGAATGGGATCTCCGTATCTCTAGCTGGATTGCCACTACAGTACACAGACTATACTCGTGCTATAGCAGAAATGTTAGCTAGTACAAAAGGAGAGAGGCTTTGGGGTTATTGGCAAAAGCAACTGGCTGGTAAGTTACCTATATTAAATTTATCCACAGACCAACCGCGACCAGCAATTCAAACTTATCGAGGCGCAACAGTGCCTTGCAAGCTGAGTGCAGACCTGACCCAGAAACTTAAGACCCTGAGTCGTGCCCAAGGAGCGACTCTCTACATGACCTTGCTGACTGCTTTTCAGGTGCTACTCTACCGCTATACAGGTCAAGAAGATATTTTGGTAGGCTCCCCCACAGCGGGTCGAAGTCGCTCAGATTTGGCTCGATTGGTGGGTTACTTCGTTAATCCCGTGGTGCTGCGAGCGAATCTTTCTGGAAACCCCAGTTTCGAGGCGTTTTTGGGTCAAGTGCGGCACACTGTACTCGATGCCTTTGAACACCAAGACTATCCCTTTGCACTTTTGGTAGAACGACTACAAGCAGTCAGAGACCCGAGGCGATCGCCTATATTCCAAACTATGTTCGTTTTAGAAAAAGCCCATGTGCAACAGCAAGAAAGCTTGGCAGCCTTTGCTTTAGGCGAGACAGGGGCACGATTGCATCTGGGCGAACTGGAAATGGAGTCCTTAGGGTTGGAACAACGGGTAGCTCAGTTCGATTTGACACTGACAATGGCAGAAGTGAACGGAGAACTAGCGGCATCCTGGGAGTACAATACAGACTTGTTTGCAGCTGCTACTATCTCCCGCATGGCAAGTCATTTCCAAACCTTGCTAGAAAGTATCGTTGCCAATCCAGAACAGTGCATTTCGACTTTGCCGTTGTTGACACCAAGCGAAAGCAATCAGTTGTTAGTGCAGTGGAACCGCACTCAGACAAATTATCCCCAACAATGCATCCACGAGTTGTTTGCCGCCCAGGTGGAGCGCACCCCGGATGCGATCGCTGTAGTCTTGGAAAACCAACAATTAACTTACCGCGAATTGAACAGTCGGGCGAATCAACTAGCGCATGACTTACAGTCGCTAGGTGTGGGAGCTGATGTGCTGGTAGGAATTTGCATGGAGCGCTCCCTGGAGATGGTGGTCGGGGTGCTGGGTATTCTGAAAGCTGGCGGCGCATACGTACCTCTCGACCCAAGCTATCCCCAAGCACGGCTGGCATTCATGCTGGAGGATAGCCAGGCGACAATCCTATTGACCCAAAAAAAGCTTCTCGCCAACCTACCGCAACATACAACCAAAGTTATTTGCCTGGATGCAGGCTGGGAAAGCATTGCCCCAGAAAATACCGACAATCCAACTGCAACTATTACCCCCGCCAATTTGGCATATGTCATCTACACCTCTGGTTCCACGGGTCAACCAAAAGGGGTGATGATTCCTCATCGGGGAATTGTGAATCGCTTGCTTTGGGGTTTGGAGCATTACCAACTCACCCCAGCCGACCGCATTTTACAGAAAACCTCCTTTAGTTTTGATGTTGCGGTTTGGGAAATGTTCGCAGCATTGCTGTCTGGGGCGCGTCTGGTAATGGCACGACCAGGCGGTCATCAGGAACCCAATTATCTTGTCCGGGTGATGGCACAAGAGCAAATTACGCTTGTGGACTTCGTTCCTGCCATGCTGCAACTTATCCTAGAAGAACCGGGATTAGAAACTTGTACCGCACTGCGCTACGTTACCTGTGGCGGCGAAGCCTTACCCATTGAGGTGCGCGATCGCTTCTTTGCCCGTCTAGATGGTGTGGAACTCCACAACTGCTATGGTCCCACCGAAGTATCCATTGATGCTACAACCTGGAAGGTTGAGCCTCACTCACCAGTGATTGCCATTGGTAGGGCGATCGCCAACCAACAAGTGTATATCCTAGACGAGTATTTGCAACCCGTTCCTCTTGGCGTACCCGGTGAATTGTATGTTGGTGGAGCCGGTTTAGCGCGTGGTTACTTGAACAACCCAGATTTAACTGCTGAAAAATTCATCCCCAATCCTTTTAGTGAGGAGTTGGGAACACGTCTTTACAAAACTGGTGATTTAGCCCGTTACTTGCCTGACGGTAACATCGAATTTCTGGGTCGTCGAGACGAGCAGGTGAAAATTCGCGGCTTCCGTCTAGAACTCGGTGAAATTGAAACAGCGTTGCGCCATCACCCAGCAGTTGAAGAAGCAGTTGTCTTGATGCGGGATGATGAGACTGCTACTGATGCCTCTCTCAAACGCTTGGTTGCTTACTTGGTTGCTAAAGAACGCAACCAACAAATCGAATTTTGGCCATCCATTGGTGAATACCCCTTGTACGACGAATTGCTGTATCACGCCATGACCAACGACGAGGGGAGAAACCAATGTTACCAACGTGCCATCAATGAATTGGTTCGCGACAAAGTTGTAGTTGAAATCGGTACCGGTCAGGATGTTATTTTAGCCCGCTTCTGTATTGAGGCTGGAGCGAAAAAAGTCTATGCTATTGAAGCGGGTCAAGAGTCTTACCACCGCGCTGTCAAACTTGTTGAGCGCCTTGGCTTAACAGACAAAATCATTTTGATTCATGGCTACTCTACCGAAGTGGAGTTACCGGAAAAAGCAGATGTTTGCGTGTCGGAAATTATCGGGACTATTGGCGGATCTAAAGGAGTAGCCGCCATCCTCAACGATGCACAACGCTTTCTCAAGCACGACGGCAGGATGTTACCACATCGTTGCATCACAAAAATAGCAGCGGTTTCCCTACCCGATGAACTGCGAGAAAATCCTGGCTTTAATCAAATCGCAGGTCGTTACGTCCAACAAATATTTGAATATGTCGGTTACCCCTTCGACCTGCGTCTATGTATCAAAAACTTCCCTCAGAGCAACTTCATCTCCGATAGTGCCATCTTTGAAGATTTAACTTTTAGCGATCGCACAAATACCGAATACAGTCAACAGATCGCCCTGACTATCACCAAGCAAGCTAAATTAGATGGTTTTATCCTTTGGCTCAACCTGTACACAACTCCTGACGTAGTCATCAATAACCTAGAACAACAAAACTCCAACTGGCTACCCGTCTATTTTCCTGTGTTCCACCCAGGAATAGATGTATACCCAGGTGATACGATCACAGCCACTTGTATCAGTTGCTTAAGTGATAATAAAATCAACCCCGATTACCGTATTCAAGGGCAGCTGCTTAGACAAAACGGGGAAAGTATCAACTTTACCTACGACTTTTTGCACCACCAACAAAGCGAATTTCGTAGTTCTTTTTACGAATTACTCTGTCCAGAAGGTGAGATCAATCTATACAAAGCGCATCAGCAACTCATTGCTAAAAACCTGCGCGACTATTTGTCTCGCCATCTGCCAGAATATATGATTCCCAACACTTTCATTAGCATACCAAAGCTACCACGCACACTTAGTGGTAAATTAGACTACCGCGCACTACCTACACCGGACGCTATCAGCTTTGAGCAAAGTGAAAGTTTTGTTCCTCCCCGTACTGCACTTGAAGAAATTTTAGCTAGTATTTGGTGCGGAATTCTTCAAGTTGAGTGTGTAGGTATGCATGATAACTTTTTTGAGTTAGGGGGACACTCCTTGTTAGCTATTCAAGTTATCTCCCGACTCAGAGACGTTTTTCAGATAGAACTGCCGCTGCAAAGTCTGTTTGAGGCAACTACTGTAGCGAAACTATCACAACTTTTAATTGCTCAAGAAACAAAGCCAGGGCAGATGGAAAAAATTGCTCAGGTTCTCAAGAAAATCAATGCTATGTCCGCCAATGATATGAGAGCAACGCTTCAGCAAAAGAAGCAAGAAAGAGGCAACACATGAAAGATATTCAAGATTTCTCAGACCCAAATCTATTTTCAAAAGAAACGCTTGAACTTCTCACCTACCTACTAGAAGAGGAGGGAGTGGAACTACAAAAGACCCACAGGATTTCTCCACGAGAAAACGCAGATGAAACCCCTCTTTCGTTTGCCCAACAAAGACTGTGGTTTCTCCATCGGTTACAGCCCAAAAGTCCGGCATACAACATTCCAGCTGCCGTCCGTCTCAAAGGTCAGCTGAAGGCAGCGGCACTAGAGCATAGTATCAACGAAATTGTGCAGCGTCATGAAGTCTTGCGAACTACATTTATTACTGTAGACCAGCAACCAGTGCAAGTCATTCACTCGGCTCCTACTTTGATGTTGCCGATGATGGATCTCCAGGATTTACCTGAAAGCGAGCGAGAAACACAAACTTTCCAGCTAGCGGCTGAAGAAGCCCAAAAACCTTTTGATTTGACGCAGGGACCACTGTTGCGTGCCAAACTTCTGCGCGTATCGCCAGAGGAACATATACTTCTGTTGACAATGCATCATATTGTCTCCGATGGCTGGTCTCTTGGAGTGTTGCTGCGGGAGTTAGCGGTACTTTACGATGCTTTTTCCCACCACAAGCCTGTACCACTTCCTCCACTCTCCATTCAATATGCAGACTTTGCTGTTTGGCAGCGAGAGTGGCTGCAAGGCGAGGTCGTGTCAGAGCTACTTGCCTACTGGAAGCAGCAGCTGAGTGGAAATCTCCCCATATTACAGTTGCCCACTGACCGACCACGACCTGCGGTTCAGACCTTTCGTGGAGCAAGACAAGCGTTTCTGCTGCCAAAGTCTTTATCTGAGCAAATCAAGAATCTCAGTCAGCAAGAAGGGGTCACCTTATTTATGACCCTGCTGACAGCTTTCAAAATATTGCTTTACCGTTATACAGGGCAGGAAGACATTCTTGTAGGTTCTCCCGTTGCCAACCGTAACCAGGCGGAAATTGAAAATTTAATTGGCTTCTTCATCAATACATTAGTGCTGCGTACAGATCTAGGAGGTAACCCTACCTTTAGAGAACTGCTTGGTCAGGTGCGCGAGATGGTTTTAGAAGCCTACAACCACCAGGATCTACCCTTTGAGAAGCTGGTAGAAAACTTGCGACCAGAGCGGGATAGCAGCCATACGCCCCTGTTTCAGGTGATGTTCGCCCTTCAGAATGCTCCTATGCCCATCCTGGAATTTTCTGGTCTGAAATTAAGTCCGTTAGAGATTGATAGTGGAACGGCGAAGTTTGATTTGACACTCGATATCTCGGAGACAGCGAACGGAATACAAGGCTGTTGGGAGTATAATACAGACTTATTTGATAGCAGTACCATTCAGCGAATGGCAGGGCATTTTCAAACCTTGCTAGAAGGGATTGTTGCTCAGCCAGACCAGTCTTTGTCTGACTTGCCCTTGCTGACACCAACCGAAAAGTATCAAATGTTGGTGGAGTGGAATGATACCCAGACAGAATATCCTCGGGAAAAGTGTATCCATCACTTGTTTGAAGCACAAGTGGAGCGAACTCCTGATGCCATTGCTGTAGTTTTTGGAGACGAGCAAATCAGTTACCGGGAGTTAAATCGACGCGCGAATCAACTAGCCGATTACCTGGGGAAATTGGGTGTTCAGCCAGAGGTACGCGTAGGTATCTGCCTAGAGCGATCGCTGCAAATGGTCATTGGTCTGTTAGGCATTCTCAAAGCTGGTGGTGCTTATATCCCCCTTGATCCTAGCTATCCCCAAGAGCGCTTGGCGTTCATGTTGCAAGATGCCCAAGCACCAATACTGCTAACCCAGATACAAATGCTTGCCAAACTTCCCCAGCATTCGGCGCAAGTCGTCTATCTGGATAGTGACTGGGAAAGCATCTATCAAGAAAGCGAGGATAATCCCAACACTCAGGTTCTACCTTCACATAATGCCTACGTACTTTACACCTCCGGCTCTACAGGTCAACCCAAAGCAGTTGTCATTGAACACCACAGCACGGTAGCTTTTTTAGATTGGGCAAGACAGGTCTTTACCAACAAGGATCTAGCCGGGGTTCTGGCATCAACTTCCATCTGCTTTGATTTATCGGTCTTCGAGTTGTTTGTGCCTCTAAGTTGGGGAGGTAAGGTCATTCTGGCAAACAACGCTTTACATCTTCCTAATTTACCTGCCGTAGAAGAAGTCACTCTGATTAATACCGTTCCTTCTGCAATAGCTGAATTACTAAGAGGAAACGGCATACCCACTTCTGTACGCACCGTAAATTTAGCAGGTGAACCTCTTGCGAAAAAACTCGTGCAGCAACTGTATCAACACAGTAGTGTGCAACAGGTTTTCAATCTTTACGGTCCCTCGGAAGACACGACCTATTCCACATTTGCTTTGATCAAGCCCGAGGACAGTGTAGTCTCCATCGGTCATCCCATTACTAATACCCAAGTTTATGTTTTGGATCGTTATCTCAAACCCGTACCAATTGGAGTTCCAGGTGAATTGTATATCGCTGGTGAGGGGTTAGCCCGTGGCTACTTTAACCGACCAGAATTAACTGCCGAAAAGTTTATCATTCATACCTTTGAGTATTTAGAGAATCCAGAGTTTAATAATCTAAAATCAGTACGTCTTTATAAAACCGGCGACCTAGTACGCTTTCTGCCTACAGGAAACCTTGAGTATCTGGGAAGACTCGATAACCAAGTGAAAATTCGAGGTTTCCGGATTGAATTGAATGAGATTGAGACACTACTGTCTCAACATCCACAAGTTATTGAAGCAGTGGTAGTGGCTCAACCAGATAAAGCCCATAGCAAACGATTGGTCGCCTATGTAGTTCCCAAGCAAGAATCTGTTTCCTTAAACATTGAAATGCGATCGCACCTGAAAAAGCGTTTGCCTGAGTATATGGTGCCCTCTGCTTTTGTCATGGTGGATACCTTACCTTTAACACCAAATGGTAAGGTGGATCGTCGCGCACTGATTGCCAGCGATTTGGCAAGACCCGATTTAGAAACAGCCTTTGTCGCTGCACGCACGGATATTGAAGCAAAACTAGTAGATATCTGGTGCCAGATTCTGGCACTGAAGCAAATTGGTATCCACGATAACTTCTTTGAGCTAGGTGGGCATTCTCTATTGGCTACTCAAGTTGTGCATCAAGTACAAACTGTCTTTGAGGTGGAACTGCCATTGCTGGCTTTGTTTGAAGAACCAACAGTTGCTAGCTTGGCTAAAGCCATCGAATGCAGTCAAGCCAAGCCAAAAAAGCATAACTTACCAAAAATACAAGCAATATCTAGAGACAAGAAACATTTAGAGCAACTTGTCATGCAGCTGAACCAGTTAAAGGAGGAAGAAGCAAAAAACATACTTCAACAGAAGAAATTACCAAAGGAAGTATAAACACAAAATTAATATCATGTCCGATTTATTACAAGGAAGTGGGGATTAGGGAAGAAACCAATTCGCATAAATGACAGCTATTTTCAGTTAATTGAACCATAGATCTTCGTAGGGGCACGGCAGTGCCGACCCTACCCGTGGTTTATTGACTTGAAAAGCGCTGCAAATTCTTTTCCACAACTCTATACCCAGTAGCTTGACATAATTATGGAAGTAGAGATTTAGCTATGGATGATTTTTCTGCGTATCTCAATGAACTGTCTTCGGAAAAACGCGAATTGCTTGAGTTGTTAATTGCAGAATCCGGAAGTCAATTTAATTGTTTTCCCCTATCCTTTGCCCAACAGCGGCTATGGTTTGTCGAGCAGCTCAATCCCAATACGTCTACCTATAACATCTTTGCCGCTGTCCAGCTTAGTGGTTTACTAAATCTGACAGCGTTACATGAGAGTTTAAACGAAATAGTCAGGCGTCACGAAGCACTACGAACCACTTTTGCCACGCTCAAAGAAGAACCGATGCAAATTATAGTTGCATTGAGTAACGTGGATTTACCTAAAGTCGATTTGCGGCACTTGCCGAAATCAGAACAAGAAATAGAGGTGCAACGACTAGCAATCGCCGAAGCTGAAAAACCCTTTGACCTTAGCAAAGCTCCACTCATCCGCATTACTTTACTACAACTTAGTGAGACAGAGCATGTGCTGCTACTGGTGATGCATCACATCATTTCTGATGGTTGGTCAATTGGGGTCTTCTTGCAGGAGGTGGCAGCGCTCTACAGCGCCTTTTTGCAGGGCAAAACCTCACCACTACCAGAATTGCCCATCCAATATGCAGACTTTGCTCATTGGCAACGCGAGTGGCTGCAAGGTGAAGTTTTAGCCCAACAGCTTTCTTATTGGCAGCAGCAGTTAGGCGAACAAGTACCCGTACTGGAGTTGCCCACAGACCGTCCGCGCCCACCTGTGCAAAGCTTTCGAGGCGCACGTCAGCAAGTGGTGCTTCCCCAGTCCTTAACCGAGGCACTAAAAGCCTTGAGTTACCAAGAGGAAAGCACGTTATTTATGACGCTGCTCTCAGCATTTAAGGTGCTGCTGTACCGCTACAGTGGTCAGGAAAATATCCTCGTAGGAACGCCGATTGCTAATCGGATGCAAGCAGAAACTGAGGGGCTGATTGGCTGTTTTGTCAACACTTTGGCACTGCGGACTGACCTTGAAGGGAACCCCAGCTTTCGGGAGCTATTGCGGCGGGTGCGTGTGGTGGCATTAGGAGCCTATGCCCACCAAAATTTACCTTTTGAAAAGCTCGTAGAAGTTGTCCAGTCGAAGCGCGACTTTAGCCGCCACCCACTGTTTCAGGTCATGTTTGCCCTTCAAAATACCCCCATGCCTGCTTTGGAGTTACCAGGGTTAGCTCTGCGTTTGTTGGATGTTGATAGCAGTACAGCGAAGTTTGATTTAACACTTGAACTCTCACAGACAGCAGAGGGGCTCCTAGGTTGGTTTGAGTACAACACCGACCTATTTGATGCCGCCACTATGGCTCGCATGGCTGGTCATTTTCAAATCTTGTTGGAGGAAATCGTTAAAGATCCGCAGCAGTGCATCCAGGCATTGCCAATGTTGACAGCAGCTGAACAACATCAACTGTTAATTGAGTGGAATGATACTAATACACAATATCCACTACAGCAATGCGTTCACGAGCTGTTTGCCGCCCAAGTAGAGCGAACTCCTGACGCTGTAGCAGTTGTCTTTGAACGAGAACAAATTACTTATCGCGAGCTGAACAATCACGCTAACCAGGTAGCGCGTTATCTTCAAAAGCTGGGTGTAGAGCCGGAGGTATGCGTCGGCATCTGCGTAGAGCGATCGCCAGAGATGCTGGTGGGACTGTTGGGCATTCTTAAAGCTGGTGGAGCGTATGTGCCACTGGACCCTCAATATCCACAAGAGCGTCTGACCTTCATACTAGAGGACACCCAAGTGCCAGTGCTTTTAACTCAACAGCATTTGGTTGAGGGGCTTCCTAAGCACAAGGCGCAAGTACTTTGCTTAGACACAGACTGGGAGGAAATTGCCCAAGAGAGCGAAGTGAACCTCAACAGTGGGGTAAGGGCCGAGAATCTAGCCTATGTAATTTATACTTCCGGTTCTACAGGTCAACCCAAGGGAGTGCTGATTGACCATAAAGGATTGCTAAATTTGGTGTTCTGGCATCAACGAGCCTTTAAAGTCACTTCATTAGATAGAGCCACTCAATTAGCAGGAACAGCATTCGACGCTGCGGTTTGGGAATTATGGCCTTACTTAACGGCAGGAGCAAGTGTCTATTTAGTCCAATCTCAGATCCTTAGCTCGCTAGTGAATCTACGAGACTGGTTGATTTCAAACAAGATTACTATCAGTTTTCTGCCAACACCATTGGCACAGGAGTTATTATCTTTGGAATGGCCGACTGAAAGTTTGGCGTTGCGAACTATATTGACTGGAGGAGATAAGCTTCATCACTATCCATCAGATTCAATCCCCTTCCAAGTAGTAAATAATTATGGCCCAACTGAGAATACTGTTGTCACAACTTCTGGGGTGGTAATACCCAACGAGCAAAATCAGACTTCACCTACCATTGGACGAGCGATCGCCAACACGCAAGTCTACATTTTAGATCAAAATTTGCAACCAGTTCCCGTCGGTGTACCAGGAGAGTTACATATTGCTGGTGTGGGGTTAACAAGAGGATACCTCAACCGTCCGGAGTTGACACAAGAGAAATTCATCCCCAATCCCTTTAGCACAGAGCTGCATTCGCGCCTCTATAAAACTGGGGATTTAGTACGCTACTTGCCGGATGGCAACATTGAATACATAGGACGCATCGACAATCAAGTGAAAATTCGGGGCTTCCGCATTGAGCTGGGAGAGATCGAGGCAGTGCTGGCTCAACACCCAGCTGTGCGAACCAATGTGGTTATGCTTCGGGAGGACGTACCCGGCAACAAGCGCCTAGTGACCTATGTCGTGCTGAACCAGGAGCAGGCACCCACGCACAGCGAATTGCGTAGTTTCCTCAAAGAACGGCTACCAGATTATATGCTGCCCTCTGCCTTTGTATTCTTGGAAGCATTGCCACTGACACTCAATGGCAAAATAAATCGTCACCAACTTCCTGTACCCGACAACACTAGACAAGAGTGGGCAAGACCTTTTGTGGCACCTCGCAACTCTGTAGAGGAGATGCTGGCACAGATTTGGGCTGAAATCCTCCAAATTGAGCAAGTAAGTATTGATGACAACTTTTTCGAGTTAGGAGGACATTCCCTGCTCGCCACCCAGTTAATTTATCGGGTACAGAAAGCCTTCCAAGTAGAACTGTCCCTACGCAGTTTGTTTGAAGCGCCGACGATCGCAGGCTTAGCTATACAAATTATAGACAAACAAGTTGATCAATTAGATAGCGATAACCTTCTCGGTATGTTGGCAGAACTAGAGCAACTATCTAACGACGAAGTGCAAAAAATTCTCTCCAAAGAAAAATAATTACTGAAGATAGGAATTTTTCGATGACTGACGTTTCACAACGCATTGCTAATCTTTCACCAGAAAAACGCGAACTTTTAATGCGGCGGCTGCATAAGCAACAGGAAGATTCGCAAATACAAATCACTCCCATTCTGCGAGAGACTAATACTTTTCCCCTCTCCTTTGCTCAACATCGATTGTGGTTTCTCGACCAGTTAGAGTCCAACAGTTCCTTCTACAACATCCCTGCTGCGGTTCGCCTCAAAGGTAAACTCAACGTAGCGGCACTAGAGTGGAGCCTTAATGAAATTTTCTGCCGCCACGAAGCCTTGCGAACTACCTTTGCCATCCAGGATGGGCAACCAGTTCAGGTAGTTCATCCTGCCACTTCGATGCTGTTTACGCTGCCAGTGCTTGACCTACAGAAGTTTCCCCAGTCAGAGCAGGAAACGGCAGTTGAGCAGATAGTCAATGAGGAAGCACAGCGCCCCTTCGACCTCAGTCAATGTCCATTACTGCGGGCAACCTTGCTACAGTTATCTGTTGAAGAACATTTGCTGCTTTTGACCATGCACCATATTGTTTCTGATGGTTGGTCAATTGCAGTATTTATCCGGGAAATGGCAGCGCTGTATGCAGCCTTCACCAGTGAAAGACCTTCATCCCTACCCGAATTGCCTATTCAGTACGTGGACTTTGCTCATTGGCAACGGCAGTGGTTGCAAGGTGAGGTTCAACAGAAACAGCTTTCGTATTGGAAGCAGCAGCTCGACAGTGCCCCCCATGTCTTGGATCTACCTTCTGATCGTGCGCGATTGCCAATTCAAACTTTCCGGGGCGCACGGCACTTGCTCATGCTCTCGAGTAGTTTATCTGAGTCGCTTAAGGCGCTGAGCCAGCAAGAGGGAGTTACCCTGTTTATGACTTTGCTGGCGGCGTTCAACACGTTGCTGTATCGCTATACAGGGCAAGAAGACATTCTTGTTGGTGCTCCCATCGCCAACCGCCATCGAGCCGAAACAGAAGGCCTAATTGGTTTCTTTGTCAATATTTTGGTGCTGCGTACCCAACTTCAAGGCAACCCCACCTTCCGGGAGCTATTGGCTAGGGTGCGAGAGGTAGCCTTAGGAGCCTATGCCCACCAGGATCTACCCTTTGAGAAGCTCGTGGAGGAACTCCAGCCTGTTCGCGATTTGAGTCGCAATCCGATGTTTCAAGTCATGTTTGCCCTTCAGAATGCCCGGACACCTGCTTTAGAACTGGGGGACTTGAGCCTGAGTCTTTTAGACGTGGACACAGGGATAGCAAAGTTTGATTTAACACTTACCCTTGAAGAAACAGCAAATGGTATCACTGGCAGCTTTGAGTACAACACAGACTTATTTGATGCTACCACCATACATCGCATGGCGGGACATTTTCAGACTTTACTCGAAGGCATTGTTGCCAATCCAGGACAGCGCCTTGCTCAATTGCCGTTGTTGGCAACAACTGAGCAGCATCAACTGTTGATCGAGTGGAACAATACTCAGGTAGATTACCCCAGAGATATCTGCATTCATCAGCTGTTTGCCGCACAGGTAGAAAAGACACCTGATGCGATCGCGCTTGTGTTTGAAGATGAGCAACTGACCTACCGCGAACTCAACCAAAGAGCTAATTGTTTAGCGCACCACTTGCAAAAACTGGGCGTCAAATCTGATGTCTTAGTGGGCATCTACATGGAGCGCTCATTAGAAATGATGGTGGCAATCTTGGGTATCCTCAAAGCTGGCGGCGCATACCTCCCCTTAGACCCGGCATACCCGCAGGAACGCCTATCTTTTATGTTGGCAGATGCTCAAGCGCCGGTGCTGCTAACGCAACAACAATTACTAGAAAAGCTTCCAAATGCCAGCGCATCAATAGTTTGCCTCGATACAGATTGGCAGATTGTTCAAGCTGCAAGTCAGCAAAATCCTCAAACTACGTCCTCACCGGACAACTTAGCATATATAATCTACACTTCTGGTTCCACAGGTAAACCGAAGGGAGTAATGGTCACCCATCGCAATGTTGTCAATTTCTTTACTGGAATGGACGACAAAATTGGTGATGAGCAGCCAGGAACTTGGTTAGCAGTTACCAGCATTTCCTTTGATATATCAGTATTAGAGTTGCTGTGGACGCTAACACGGGGTTTTCAAGTTGTAATTAATGGTGAGTCTGTACGGGCTACTGTTACTACCGAGACACCCAAAGAGATCGCAAATCAAGAAATGGCATTTAGCCTTTTCTACTTTGCTAGCGACGAGGAACAGGCAGGCACAGACAAATATCGTCTATTACTTGAGGGTGCTAAGTTTGCCGACAAACACGGCTTTTCGGCAATTTGGACTCCAGAGCGACACTTTCATGAATTTGGAGGTCTGTATCCCAACCCTTCTGTCGTCAGTGCAGCGATCGCCGCAATTACAGAGCGAATCCAAATTCGAGCTGGTAGCGTTGTTTTACCCTTGCAAAACCCGATCCGAGTTGCTGAAGAATGGTCTGTAGTTGACAACCTATCGCAAGGTAGAGTTGGTATCTCCTTTGCTTCCGGTTGGCACGCTAATGATTTTGTCTTGGCACCAGAGAACTATGATGACCGTTTCCAAATCATGTTTCGTGACATCGAAACTGTCCGAAAACTTTGGCGCGGAGAATCGATAACCTTACTAGGAGGTACCGGCAAAGAAGTAGAAGTCAAGATTCATCCCCAACCAATTCAGCCGGAAGTGCCAATATGGGTAACAGCCGCCGGTAGTCCAGAAACTTTTCATAAGGCGGGTGAAATTGGTGCTAACCTGCTTACCCATTTACTCGGTCAAAATCTAGAGGAACTAGCGGAAAAAATTGCGATTTATCGCCAGTCCTGGCAGAAATACGGTCATGAGCCAAAAGCCGGTCATGTAACGCTAATGATTCATACCTTTGTAGGTGAAGATATCGATCTTGTCCGAGAAAAGGTGCGGCAACCTTTTTGCCAATACTTGAAGACTTCTCTTGGTTTGTTAAAGAACTTAGCAAAAAGCTTAGGTAAGGATATCGATGCCGAGAACTTTACCGCACAAGAGGAAGAGGAACTGCTGAATTACGCTTTTAACCGCTACTTTGAAACCAGCAGTTTGTTTGGCACACCCAGCACTTGCTTGCGGATGATTAACCGACTCAAGGCGATCGGGGTGGATGAGGTTGGATGCCTCATTGATTTTGGCGTGGACTTGGAATCGGTGTTGTCGAGCTTGTATCACTTAAATACAGTCAGAGAACTTAGCAACAAAAAAACAAATACAGATGACATTGACTATTCCTTACCCGCTCAAATTGCCATGCACAATGTGACACATCTGCAATGCACTCCATCTCTAGCGAGAATGCTAATTCAGGATAATGAGGCGCTAAGTGCGATGGGTTCACTCCGCAAATTGATGCTTGGTGGTGAGGCGTTATCCATGTCGCTAGCACAGCAGTTGCGTACCCAACTGTCAGCAGAAATTTATAATATGTACGGTCCCACCGAGACAACCATTTGGTCTACAACTTATCCCCTGCAAGAAGTTGGAAATACGGTTCCCATTGGGCGTCCTATCGCCAACACGAAAATTTACATTCTTGATCGCCATCTGCAACCAGTACCTGTTGGTATTCCTGGCGAACTTTACATTGGCGGCGAAGGTGTGGTCCGCGGCTACTTAAACCGACCGGAGTTAACCGCAGAGCGTTTAATCTCCAATCCTTTTGGGACAAATCCAGACAACAAACTATACAAAACAGGAGACTTGGCACGCTATCTACCAAACGGTAACATTGAATTTCTCGGTCGTGTGGATCATCAGGTGAAACTCCAGGGATATCGGATCGAGTTAGGCGAGATAGAAACTGTCTTGAATCAACATCCGACGGTCGCAGAGGCTGTGGTTGTAGCGCGAGAGGAGCAGCCAGGAGACAAACGCCTAGTAGCCTATGTTGTTCCGACACAAGAAGCAGAAGGAACACTGCATCCCAAAGTCTCACCCGCAGAAGAAACGCGCCTACTGGCTAACCAAAAATGCTACACTTTGCCAAATGGTATGGTAGTTGCTTGCTTGAGTAATTTCCAAGCGATCGCTGGCTACAGGGAAGTCATCCAGGATGAGATTTACCTGAAACATGCAATAACTTTGAATGAAGGTGACTGCATATTCGATGTGGGAGCGAATATTGGTTTCTTTACCATGTTTGCCAGCCAAAAATGCCAGAATCTGCAAATATATGCCTTTGAACCTATTCCCTCAACCTTTCAGGTATTGCAAACAAACGTTACGCTCTACGGTTTAAATGCAAAGCTTTTCCCAATGGGGTTATCTGACAAGACGGAAACAGCCGAATTTACCTTTTATCCTGAAATGGCTGGTTTGTCTGGACGTTATTCGGAAACAACCCAGGACAAGAGAGCAACCAAAGCTATTATTCAAAGCGAATTGCAACATGCTGTAACCAATGGCAATAGTGAAATACTCACCGAACAAGAGCTAGATGAGTTTTTAGATAAGCAATTCCGGACAGAGACTCATACCTGCCAATTAACAACGCTGTCTGAAGTTATTGCACAGCATAACGTTGAAAAAATCGATTTACTCAAAATCGATGTCGAGAAAGCAGAATTTGATGTTCTGTGCGGTATTCAGGATAAAGACTGGGAGAAAATCAAGCAAATTGTCATGGAAGTTGACACAAGGGAAAATCTGGCTCAGATTGTTACCTTGCTTGAACAGAAAGGTTTTAACCTTGTTGTCGAAGATTTTGTAGTCGTAGAAGCAGACGAACAAGATGCTGGAGTCTATGTTTATATGCTTTATGCTACTAGGGTTAACCGAGAAAACCCGCTCGCAACAAAGATAACAGCAAATAAACCCACCCTTTCTACCAGCGACTTACGAGCGTTTCTCAAAGAAAGGTTGCCTGAGTACATGGTACCCTCAACCTTTGTAACGTTGAATGCTTTACCTCTAACACCCAACGGCAAAATAGACCGCCGTGCGCTACCTGCACCAGAGGGTTTAAGACCGGAATTAGAGGTATCCTATGTGATGCCGAAGACCGAAATTGAAAAAGCGATCGCATCTATTTGGCAAGAATTACTCCAGGTAGAAAAGGTAGGAACCTATGATAATTTCTTTGACTTAGGTGGTTCCTCATTACTGATAGTCCAAGCACGAACAAAACTACGCGAACAACTAGGTTACGATGTATCGCTGGTTGATTTATTTAAGTATCCAACCATTGAGTCTTTGGGGAAATATCTCAATCAAGAGCAGAACGAACAAGTTGTTATTCAACAAATTCAGGAGCGAGCTAAAAAACAAACACAATCAATGAAGCAAACAGAATTGCTCAATCGCCAAAAGCAATTTATGGAAGCAAGGCGACAAAAAAAATCAGTTCCAACAAATTAATAACACAGAGTTATAATCTCTGCATTATTAGTTAGCTATTAGTAGACAGCCGCTATTTTTAATAGCTAACCACTAAAAACTAAAAATCAAAAAAATAACAATAATAGAAAAGGATTTTATCAATGAATAGTCAAGTCGTTGGAGTGATTGGTGCCGGAGTCATGGGTATCGGCGTAGCACAAAATCTTGCTCAAACCAATCATCACGTCATCCTCTTAGATATTTCAGATGAAACTTTGGAACGCGCCAAGCAACAAATTAAAAATAATCTGCGTTTTCAGGGATTTTTCAAAAAAAGTGAAAGTTCACCTAACCTCCAAGACATTCTCAACAGAATTAAATTTTCTACCAACTATCAATTTTTACAAGACGCTGAATTTATTATCGAAAATGTCACAGAAAAATGGGACATTAAAAAAGATGTCTATCGGCAAATTGATGACATTGCTTCCGAAGATTGTGTATTTGCAGCCAATACATCTGCTATCTCTATTACCCGGATCGGTTCTGTTACCAAGCGGGCTACAAAAGTGATTGGCACGCATTTTATGAATCCAGTTCCTTTAAAGCCAATGGTTGAGGTTATTAGGGGCTATCACACCTCTGAAGAAACCATAGAGACAACTAAAAAACTATTGGCTAATATGGGAAAAGATTGTGTCATCGTTAATGATATGCCGGGGTTTGTATCAAACCGTGTGCTAATGTTGACTATTAATGAAGCTATCTTCCTTGTACAAGACCAAGTCGCTTCAGCAGCAGATGTGGATAAAATTTTCAAAACCTGTTTTGGACACAAGATGGGTCCATTAGAAACAGCAGACTTAATTGGACTAGACACAATTCTCTTATCAATTGAAGTCTTGTACGAAAGCTATAACGATAGCAAATATAGACCGTGTCCACTGCTCAAGAAAATGGTGGATGCTGGATTGTATGGTCAAAAAAAGGGACAAGGTTTTTACACCTATTAATTGACTAATCAAAAATAATAAACTTAGGAGATTCAATGACAATGGAACGACACAAAGAAAGCATTAAAGCCTTCCTAACCCGGTACTTTCCCAACCATGACTTGGAAGATGATAAAGACATCTTTGCTCAGGGATTTGTAAATTCCCTATTTGCGATGCAATTAGTTCTCTTTGTAGAACAAGAATTTGGCATTGCTATCGAAAATGATGACCTTGACTTTGATAACTTTAGAACAATCAACGCTATTGCTCAGTTGGTAGAACGTAAAACAGTTTTGCAGCCAACTCCTTAAACATCTTACGATTCGTAGTAAGGACTTAAGTCCTTACTACAAATACAGCATTCCTAAATAGAATGTGAACGGCTTCTTTTTAAAGGTGATGTCGTGAAAATAGAATTATCTCCTCAGCAAAAAAATGACCAAGCCGCATTTAGGGCTTTTGTAAATCAAGAGATTGTTCCTTATGCCAATAGATTTGATCAAGAAGAATACATTCCCTCTGATTTAATACAAAAACTAGCTCAGTCAGGATATCTAGGTGCTGTATTATCACAAGAAATAGGCGGTAGAGGTATGGATGCAATTACCTGCGGTCTTCTTAACGAAGAAGTTGGACGAGGATGTTCTTCATTGCGAAGTTTACTCACAGTTCATGGTATGGTTTCTCACACTCTTTTGAAGTGGGGTAGTAAGAACCAACAACAATATTGGCTGCCTAAGTTGGCATCTGGTGAGGTAATTGCTGCTTTTGCTTTAACTGAACCTAATGTAGGTAGTGATGCAAAAAGTGTGGAAACCACAGCAACATCTGCTGGTAATTATTATGTACTAAATGGGCAAAAAAAATGGATTACTTTTGGTCAAATAGCAGACGTATTCTTGGTTTTTGCCCAATGTGAAGGAAAGCCTGCTGCATTTTTGGTTGAAAAAAATAGTCCAGGACTCGTAATACAACCAATCTCTGGGATGTTGGGTGTAAGAGCATCTATGTTAGCTGAATTACATATGCATGAGTGCCAAATTCCTAAGGAAAATCTAGTTGGTAGAGTGGGTTTTGGTTTTTCTCATGTGGCTTCTACAGCACTAGATTATGGAAGATATAGTGTGGCTTGGGGTTGTGTAGGTATTGCTCAAGCTTGCTTAGAAGCTTGCATTCGCTACACAAATAAACGTCAGCAGTTCGGAACTTATTTAAAAGACCATCAGTTAATTCAACAAATGATAACCGAAATGCTCGTGAATGTAAAAGCAGCGAGACTATTATGTTATCAAGCGGGCTACCTCAAAGATACTGGCTCTCCCAAAGCAATTCTAGAAACATCAATTGCTAAATACTTTGCCTCTAAAGTTGCAACTCAAGCCTCAAATGATGCCGTACAAATTCACGGTGCAAATGGTTGTAGTAGTGAATATCCGGTTCACAGGTATTTACGAGATGCGAAGATTATGGAAATTATTGAAGGTAGCACTCAAATCCAACAAATTACCATTGCTCAGTATGGATATCAGGAATATAACAATGTTATTTGATTTGTGAAAAAAGTTAACTATAAAACGCACACCCGACAGTCCAAGTTCGAGAAATAATTGCAAAGCAAGGACAAGAAAATGATTAGCATTAATACTGAAACTTTAGAGCGGAAGCTGGACGAAAAAAAAGCTATTAAATGCGTAGTCTGGGATTTGGATAACACACTCTGGCATGGTGTTCTGCTAGAAGATAATGATGTTGATTTACGAGAGAATGTAGTTGATATCATCAAAATCTTGGATAGTCGTGGCATCTTGCAATCAATCGCCAGTAAGAATGACTATGCCAAAGCAATGGAAAAGTTACAACAATTTGGCTTGCAAGAATATTTCTTATATCCACAAATTAATTGGAATTCTAAAGTTTCATCTATTCAGAAAATTGCTCAATCAATTAATATTGGGTTGGATGCGCTCTCCTTTATTGATGACCAAGCTTTTGAACTAGAAGAAGTTAAGTTTTCACTGCCGAATGTTCTCTGTTTGAATGCATTAAATTTAGACAGCCTGTTGGAGATGCCGGAAATGAAACCCCGGTTTCTCACAGAAGATTCAAAAAAGAGAAGGCTGATGTATACTAGTGAATTAGAGCGCCAGACTGCTGAAGAAAACTTTGTTGGTTCTCAAGAAGAGTTTTTAGCAACTCTCAATATGACTTTCACTGTTTCTGCGGCAAAAGAAGAAGATTTACAACGGGCGGAAGAATTAACAGTACGTACTAATCAATTAAACACTACTGGTTATACGTACTCCTATGATGAACTCAATCATTTTATCCACTCAGAAAATCACAAACTCTTGATTGCTAGCTTGGATGATAAGTACGGCAGCTATGGCAAAATTGGTTTAGCTCTTGTGGAATGCCAAGAGGATTTATGGACTCTAAAACTGCTGCTGATGTCTTGCCGTGTTATGTCTCGCGGTGCCGGCACAATCATGCTCAATCACATCATGAAGCTTGCTAAAGATGCAAAGGTGCGATTACGTGCTGAATTTGTCTCCAATAATCGCAATCGCATGATGTATATCACTTATAAATTTGCGGGATTTCAAGAAATTGAAAAAGATAACAATACTATCCACTTGGAAAATGATTTAACAAAAATTCAACCAGTACCTAATTATGTAAGTTTTATCATTGCCAATTAAACCCTTGACTTTCAAAAAATTGCTAGTTTTACAAGGATAATAAGTATGGATAATCAAATCCAGGCGAGGGAAACCGCTGCCATCCAGCAACGCTGCAAGTTGCCGAATAATATGGAAATCGCCTACCAAAGTAAAGCTGAAGCCGAGTACTTTTACAAAGATATATTTGAAAAGAAAATATATCTGAGACACGGCATTACTCTCAAAGACGGTGACTGCGTTTTTGATGTGGGTGGTAACATCGGGTTGTTTACGCTTTTTGTGCATCAACAACAAGAAAATATCACAGTCTATACCTTTGAACCGGCTCCAGCACTATTTGAGATTATCCGCTTCAATACATCTCGAAACGGAGTTAATGCCAAACTCTTTAATTGTGGGCTGTCTAATCAAGCCAAAACCGCAACCTTCACTTTTTATCCTAAGAGTTCCGGAATGTCTTCTTTTTATGCTGATGTTAAAGAGGAAAAGGAAGTCTTGCGGGCAATTATGCTCAATCAACTACGCCAAGGTGTCACCGGTATGGAACAGGTGATGCAATATGCTGATGATTTATTAGACAACAGGTTTCAAAGTGAAACTTATGTTTGTCAATTAAGAACTTTGTCGGATGTGATTGGCGAGCATCATGTTGAGCGCATAGATTTACTCAAAATTGATGTGCAAAAAAGTGAATGGGATATTATCACAGGCATTCAGGAAGAAGATTGGCAGAAAATCAAGCAAATTGTCATGGAAGTCCATGATACAGAAGGACGATTAAATCAGATTGTCTCCCTGCTGCATCAGCATGATTATCAGGTTGTGGTTGAACAAGATGATATGTATGAAGGTTCAAATCTTTACAACCTTTTTGCAATTAAAAATCATGCCGATGTCAACTTTGCAGATAAATCTTTAACTAGAAATAAGCTTGAGCAACATTCTGTTGAGCAAATTCATGACAGAGCCAGAAAGCAGCAAGAGGCTCTCAATCGTCAAAAGCAACTGATGCAGAAGAGGAAATAGTAATGAGTCATTTGGAAATGCAAGATTCTTTAGAAGGTATCGCCATTATTGGTATGTCCGGTCGCTTTCCAAAAGCCAAAAATATTGATGAGTTTTGGCAGAATATTCAAGGCGGTGTGGAAGCGATTTCATTTTTCTCTGAGACAGAACTTGAATCTTTAGGCATTGATCGCACTGTACTGAAGAATCCCAATTTTGTGAAAGCAGGCGGCGTGCTAGAGGAGATAGAACAGTTTGACGCTTCTTTCTTCGGCTTTAGTCCCAGAGAAGCGGAAATTATGGACCCCCAATATCGGCTGTTTTTAGAGCAGGTGTGGGAGGCACTTGAGAGTGCTGGCTACAACTCCCAAACTTATGCAGGTGCAATTGGCATTTATGGTGGTATGAGCATGAGCCAATATTTGCTCAACAATCTGTTGCCAAACCGTGACCTATTAAACACAGTCAGTCCTTTGCAGCTGAGAATTTTAAATGATAAAGATTTTCTCACCTCACTCATTGCTTACAAATTAAACCTCAAAGGACCAAGTATCACTGTCCAAACTGCCTGTTCTACTTCATTGGTTGCAGTTCACCTAGCCTGCCAAAGCTTGCTAAATTACCAATGCGATATAGCTGTCGCTGGTGGCGTTTCGATTACGGTTCCCCATAAGAGCGGTTACTTGGCGCAAGAGGGAGTTTATTCCCCGGATGGACACTGTAAAGCTTTTGATGCCAATGCTCAAGGAACTGTTGCAGGCAACGGTGTGGGGGTTGTTGTCCTCAAACGGCTGGCAGATGCACTGGCAGATGGAGACTACATTCATGCGGTGATTAAAGGTTCAGCCATCAATAACGACGGTTCTGTGAAAGTTGGTTACACAGCTCCGAGTGTGGATGGTCAAGCCGAGGCGATCGCAATGGCGCAAGCGATCGCCGGCGTTGAACCTGATACCATCTCTTATATCGAGGCTCATGGCACTGGCACACCCCTCGGCGATCCGATTGAAATTGCGGCTCTAACACAAGTTTTTCGCACTAGTACAGAGAACAAGGGCTTTTGTGCTGTCGGTTCGGTAAAAACCAATATCGGACATTTGGATGCAGCTGCCGGTGTTGCCAGTCTCATCAAAACGGTAATGGCACTCAAACACAAATTGCTGCCTCCCAGTTTGCACTTCCAACAACCCAATCCCCAAATTGATTTTGCCCAAACTCCCTTTTATGTCAATGCTCAACTAACTGAGTGGAAGGCAGACAACACACCTCGCCGCGCTGGGGTGAGTGCTTTTAGCGTTGGTGGTGTCAATGCCCATATCGTTGTCGAAGAAATGCCGATGCTTGCAGAATCTGGTGCTTCCAGACCTTGGCAATTGCTGGTGCTATCTGCCAAGACAGACTCGGCACTGGAAGCAGCAACCGATAATCTCGTTGACTACTTAAAGCAACATCCCGAGGTAAACCTGGCTGATGTTGCTTACACCTATCAAATTGGTCGCCGAGGGTTCAACCATCGCAGAGTGCTTGTTTGCCGCGACTTGAATGATGCAGTGTCAGCTTTGGCAACGCGAGATCCAAAACGAATTTTGACAGGCATCTCCACAACTAGCGATCGCTCGATTGTCTTTATGTTCCCAGGACTGGGGAACCATTATGTAAATATGGCTGAGGAACTGTACCAAGTTGAGCCAGTATTTCGCGAGCAAATAGACCACTGTTGTGAAATCCTCAAACCGCACCTGGGGATAGATTTACGCGATGTCCTTTACCCCAATAAGCAAGCAGATATCGCTACGCCTAGCCAAGGATTGGATCTGCGAAAGATGCTCAACCGCAATCCAGAAGCCGCAGATGTAACTACAGAAAAACTGAATCAAACTTATCTCACCCAACCAGCTTTGTTTGTCATTGAATACGCTTTGGCACAATTGTGGATGGCGTGGGGAGTACGTCCGCAAGCAATGATTGGTTACAGCATTGGCGAATGTGTAGCAGCAACGCTGGCTGGAGTCTTGTCTTTAGAAGATGCTTTGTATTTGGTGGCGAAAAGAGCGCAAATGATTCAAGCGCTGCCGGGTGGTGCCATGCTGGCTGTACCGCTTCCAGAACAAGAGATACAACCGCTTTTAGGTGAAAAGCTTTCTATTTCGGCAATTAATGGACCATCTGTTTGTGTAGTGTCCGGTGCAACAGATGCGATCGCCGCTTTGGAAACTCAGCTTGTTGCCAGAGGTTTGGCTTGCCGACGCCTACAAACTTCCCATGCTTTTCATTCCAAAATGATGGAGCCACTTTTCGACTCCTTCATCAAACTGGTGCAAAACATCCCACTCCAAGCACCAGAAATTCCCTATGTATCTAACGTTACCGGAACTTGGATAACGGCAGCACAAGCAACCGACCCCACCTACTGGGCAAAACATCTCTGCCAAACCGTATGCTTTGCCGATGGAATTGCCGAGTTGTACAAACAACCCGGTCGTATCTTGCTCGAGGTTGGTCCTGGGCAAGCCTTGGGTTCTTGGGCATTGCAACATCCTGCCAGTGAAAATTACGCGGAACGATTGGTGTTGCCTTCGTTACGTCATTCCTACGACCGCCAGGCAGATACTGCATTCTTACTCAACACCCTCGGTAAACTCTGGTTAGCAGGAATAGCAGTAGATTGGTCAGCATATTACGCCAACGAGCAGCGTTATCGCCTTCCCTTGCCGACTTATCCCTTTGAGCGCCAGCGTTACTGGATTGAAGCACAAAAGCAACTAGAGGATGACAACACCAGCCTTGAGTCATTAGAGAAAAAAGCAGATATTGCCGATTGGTTCTATATTCCTGTCTGGAAACAGTCTTTACCACTTGGTGTCTATGAATCGGGAGTACCAGCAGAGCAAAAGCATTGCTGGTTAGTGTTTGTCGATGAATGTGGAGTTGGTTCGCAGATAGTCGAAAAATTAGAAACAGAGGGTGAGGATGTCTTCACCGTTAAAATTGGCGAGCAATTTTCCAGAGATAGCGATCGCATCTGGTGTATTAATCCTGAAAACAGTGATGACTATAACGCTTTGATCCAAGAATTGCGCGGGTTAGATAAAACTCCCACTAAGATTGTTCATTTGTGGAATGTGACATCAAAGGATTCTCAGCTAGGAGAAATTGAGTTTTTCCAAAAGTGCCAAAACTTAGGTTTTTACAGTTTGCTGTTTTTGGCACAAGCACTCGGCAACCAAAACATTAAGAATCCTTTACACATCGGCATTATTTCCAACAATATCCAGACAGTTACCGGCGAAGAGGAACTACATCCAGAAAAAGCAACTCTCTTAGGACCGTGCAAGGTGATTCCTCAAGAGTACTCGAATATCACCTGCACAAACGTTGATATTGTTGTGCAACAATCTGGAACTTGGCAAACGCAAAAACTCATCGACCAACTCCTAGCTGAACTGACTACCAAATCCGCTGAGGAAATTGTTGCCTTCCGGGGAAATCATCGCTGGGTGCAAACCTTTGAGCCAATGCGCTTAGATGAAGTACCCCAAGAAAAAACACGACTGCGGCAAGGCGGAGTCTATCTGATCACAGGTGGATTAGGCGGTATTGGTCTGGTGCTGGCAGAGTACTTGGCACAAACAGTACAACCAAAACTGGTACTAATAGGGCGATCGCCTTTTCCTAACCAGGAAGAGTGGGGACAATGGTTGGTAACACATGGTGATCGCGATGAAGTCAGCCGTAAAATCCGCAAATTACAAATGCTTGAGAAATTCGGTGCTGAGGTTTTGGTCGCTAGTGCCGATGTTACCAACAAAGAACAAATGCAACAGGTGGTAAGTAAAACCTACGAACGCTTCGGCGAGATTCATGGTGTGCTTCATGCTGCTGGAGTAGCACCTGGAGGCATGATGCAATTAAAAACGCCCGAAAGTGTGGCAAAGGTTCTTGCTCCCAAAGTTAAGGGGACTTTAGTCCTCAATGAAATCTTTCAAGATGTTAAGTTAGATTTCTTTGCACTCTGTTCATCGTTGAATGCCATCATCGGTGCATTTGGGTTAGTAGACCATTGTGCTGCTAATGCCTTTCTTGATACTTTTGCTAACAGTAATGCGGTCAAATCTCAGCAATTTATCTTATCAATTAATTGGGATGCTTGGCTAGAGGTTGGACAAGCCGCAAATGCAGCAGCATCGTACGGTTTAAAGGATGCTCCACAAATATTTGATGACAAAGAAATTCTGCATCCTTTACTAGATAGATGTATTTTGGAAACGTCCGAACAGAAAATCTACTCATCCAAATTCAGCCCAGAAAAACAATGGATACTGGACGAGCATAAGCTCATGGGTAACGGTTTAGTTCCCGGAACTGCCTATCTAGAAATGATTAGAGCAGCTTTTGCCCAGAGCGCAAACACAGAAACAGTTGCTATCCAAAAGATAGTTTTTCTAAATCCACTGATAGTCAAAAACGGAGAAACAAAGGAAGTTCATACAATTCTCAAGCAAAAAGGTAACTCCTTTGAATTCCTAATTGTCAGTCAGAATAATGCTTCAGAATGGCAGGAGCATGTTAAAGGAATTGTTGCTGACATAGCAGAAGAAACCCCAATAAAATATGAATTGGCAGAAATTTTCCAAGAATGCAGCCAAAAGCAAGTCTCGTTTACCGAACAAGAAGGAACTGATTTAAATGATGCTCTTGCCCAGGTATGGTCAAAAGAAGAATTAAGTTCCTATCTGATAACCACCCAAGCACAAGCAACCTACGTCACTTTTGGACAAAGATGGCAAAACTTACTCAAGCAGTTGCACGTAGGACAAAATGAAGTGATTGCTCTACTAGAACTGCCCAAACAATTTGCCGCCGATTTAGAGGAATTCCAGATACATCCATCATTGATGGATGCAGCAACAGGTTTGGCACAAATTATCGGTAAGGGATTTTACCTACCATTAGCTTATGAGAAGTTAACAATAAAAGCACCTCTGGCAAGACGAATTTACAGTTATGTCACATTCAAAGCAGATGACTGCTCGCAAACAGAAACCATAGCCTGTGACATACTTATCATGAACGAAGAAGGATTCCCGCTCATTGAAATTGAAGGATATACCCTGAAAAAAATCAATCATGTACCTACCCTCGATGCATTCAAGGAAACTGAGTTACATCAAACCCAGTCTGCAACAATTGAAAATGAGGATACCAATAAAAATTCCTCACCTTCTAATAATATTTTGCAAATATTATTAGAAGGAATCTTACCACAAGAGGGCGTTATAGCGTTTAGTCGTCTTTTATCTAAAGACCTAACTCTGCCTCAGGTAACTGTCTCTACGAAAGATATTCGTAGCTTAATTGCACAGATTAATACCTTTACAAAATCCCGCTTTTTGCAAGAAGTAGAACAGCTTAAATTCCACAGACCAATCTATCCCCGACCCAATGTCCAAACTTTATATGTTGCTCCCACAAATGAACTAGAAACCAGTCTAGCTAACATTTGGCAAAAGATGTTTAATCTCGCTGAAATTGGTATTTACGATAACTTCTTTGAAATTGGGGGAGACTCCCTGCTGGCAACTCAACTAATTTCTCGTTTGAGTGAAACTTTTCATGTAGATTTACCTCTTCGCGCCTTATTTGAGTCACCAACTGTGGCTGAATTAGCTGTTGTAATTGCACAGAAACAACTTGAACGAGCAGATACTGAAACTAGCTTGACTGGTTTCCAGGATTGGTCTCCTTTAGTGAAGATTCAGCCCTATGGTTCCCAGCGACCTTTCTTCTGCGTCCACCCAGCTGATGGAAATATTTTCTGTTATGTCGAATTAGCGCAGCTTTTGGGAACGAATCGTCCTTTTTACGGGTTACAAGCATCAGGTATTGACGGTAAGCGCCAGCCTTACACCCAAATTGCAGATATGGCAAACCACTACATCGAAGCATTGCGTACTGTCCAGCCTCAAGGTCCTTATCTTTTAGGAGGTTGGTCTTTGGGGGGTGTAGTTGCTTTTGAAATGGCACAGCAACTGCAACAGCAGGGCGAACAAGTAGCATTGTTGGCGCTACTAGACAGCTGGGTGCCAAACTTCAATAACAAATCTCCAGGCTATGACGATGTTGAACTTTTAGCCCAATTTGCCTGGGATCTGGGAAGTATGTTTGGTAAGGATCTGTCGGGATTGTACGACAATCTGCGGCAGCTACCTGCGGATGAGCAACTCAACTATGTCTTCGAGCAGTTACGGCTGCTAAAACTTGTATCTTTGGATACAAGGATACAGCAAGTTCGCGATCGCCTTGAAGTTTACAAGTCAAACGTTCGGGCAGCGCACAGTTATCTACCACAGGTGTATCCTCAGGGAATGACTCTTTTCGAGGCTAAAGAGCAGATGTTGGTGGAAAATGGCGATAATCCCACATCCGGCTGGAAAGATTTGGCTGCTCAAGGGGTAGAGATTTACACCATTCCCGGCAATCATTACACCATTCTCAGAAAACCCCATATCCAGGACTTGGCAGAAAAACTCAAAGCCTGCCTGGATGCCATCGCTTAAGATCTCACCATTAAAACAAAAATGCAAAAGTGTATGAATGCATTTTTGTTGGAGAAAGGTTAAAGGGGAAAAGGAAAATTTCACCCCTTTCACCCAATCCCAAAACCCCCTGCCCTTACCCCGAGTTCCCCCACTTCTGCAGAAGTCTACTAGTACACCCTGGAAGCATAAGATGACACAATGCACCCCAACCCGTGGTATACGGGTCTTCTCCCTCATTTGGTTTGGTCAACTAGTCTCGCTCACTGGCTCTGGTCTGACTGCCTTTGCACTAGGTATTTGGGTATACCAGCGTACTGGTTCTGTCACGCAGTACGCGCTAATTTCACTGTTTACGACGCTGCCAGGAATTCTGGTATCACCCTTAGCTGGTGTGCTTGTTGACCGTTGGGATCGGCGTTGGGCGATGATCCTCAGCGATCTGGGGGCGGGGTTGAGTACAGTGGTCATTGCCCTGCTACTTTTCGCTGGCTGGCTGGAAGTCTGGCATATTTATTTAGCGATCGCGATCAGCTCCACCTTTAGCGCCTTCCAGTGGCTAGCCTATACCGCCGCGACTACACTGCTTGTTCCGAAAAAACATCTCGGTCGCGCCAGTGGCATGGTGCAAGCAGCAGAAGCAGGTGCACAAATTATTTCACCAGCACTGGCAGGTGTTCTGATTGTAACACTCCATATCCAAGGCGTAATCTTGATTGATTTTGCCACCTTTGTTTTCTCCGTTTTTACATTGTTACTCGTGCGATTCCCCAAACCTGAAATGACTAGTAAGGGTGCAGCAGGGAACGATTTGCTACTGCGCGAGGCTGTCTATGGTTGGAACTACATCACTGCACGACCTGGATTACTGGGATTGCTAATTTTTATTGCCGCCGTCAATTTCTTGACAGGAATTGTAAGTGTGCTGGTTACACCATTTGTATTGGCTTTCACTTCAGTCGCCACGCTTGGTTCCTTGCTGTCTGTTAGTGGTGGTGGCATGTTGTTCGGCAGTCTCATAATGAGTATTTGGGGTGGTGTTAAGCGTCCTATCTACGCGGTACTCAGTTTCACATTGTTGAGTGGGTTATGCATTCTAATTGTTGGGCTACGACCTTCCATCCCCATTTTCTTTTTGACTGGCTTTCTCTACTTCTTCAGTTGGCCTATTATCACCGCCTCCGGTCAGGTTATCTGGCAGAAAAAAGTTCCGCCTGATGTACAGGGAAGGGTCTTTGCCGTACGAAAAATGCTTGCTTGGGCAGCACTGCCGTTCGCCTACCTCGTGGCAGGTCCCTTGGCTGACCGCCTTTTTGAACCACTACTTGCTGTCGGTGGTCCACTGACCGGAAGTATCGGCAGAATTATCGGTGTTGGACGGGGGTATGGCATTGCTTTGTTGTTTGTTGTGATGGGAATACTCACAGTTCTGGCAGCAATTGCAGGCTATTTATATCCGCGTCTGCGACTGGTGGAAGATGAACTACCAGATGCGATCGCTGACCCGCTTCCTGCCACAGTGGAAGACAAAGGTGTTTGAAAAATCATTGAGGATGGCTGTACTGCTACTCGACAGGCATCTTTTTTTCTAAAAACAGGGTAATTAATAATGAAAAAGCTTAGATTTGTTACCTTTTTGTTTATCCTATTTTTTACATTTATTGGAATTTACCAGCTAAAGCCACCTGCCGCAGTATCCATAAACGCACCTCTGGTTGAGTTTTCTTCTGGTCGGGCAATGAAACACCTGGAGGTTATCGCTCAAGAACCTCACCCCATAGGTTCACCAGAACATGCAATAGTGCGGGATTATCTTTTTAAAGAACTGACTGCTATGGGACTTCGCCCAGAAGTTCAGAAAACAACGGTTGTTAACCAAAGATGGGGCACTCCATTTGTAGCCGGAACCGTGCATAACGTTGTTGCCAAAATACAAGGAACAGATAATACTAAGGCAATCTTGATTGCTGCTCACTATGACTCAGTTCCTAACAGTCCAGGTGCTAGTGATGATGGTGCTGCTGTTGCGGCAATGCTGGAAACTATCAGGACATTAAAAGTAGGTTTACCTTTAAGCAATGATGTGATTTTTCTCTTCAGCGATGGTGAAGAACCTGGGCTTTTAGGAGCAAAGGCTTTTGTAGATGAACATCCTTGGGCTAAAGATGTTGGACTTGTACTTAATTTTGAAGCCAGGGGAAATAGTGGTGCTTCGGTAATGTTTGAAACCAGCAGTGAGAATGGCTGGTTGATAAATCAATTTGCTAAAGCAGTGAAGCATCCTGTGGCAAATTCACTCACATATAGTATTTATAAACTTTTGCCAAATGATAGCGATTTAACAATATTCAAAGCGGCAGGATTTACAGGATTTAATTTTGCCTATTTAAATGGTGTCGTTTATTATCACTCTTTTGCTGACAATTTGAAAAATATTAATGAACGTAGCCTTCAACACCACGGCGACTATGCTTTGGCTTTGACACGTCATTTTGGCAACTTAAATTTAAAAAACCCGAAAGCCAGCGATGCGGTCTACTTTGACATCTTAGGTTTAACGCTGATTCACTACTCCGGAGCATGGGTTGTTCCGTTGACAGTTTTTGTAATTCTATTATTTATTGGGGTAGTGGTACTTGGTTTGAGAAAAAGACAGTTGACTTTCGCTGGGATGGCTTTAGGCTTCTTTGCTTTTCTTTGCAGTATAGTGAGTGCTGCAATAATTGTGACTCTTGCTTGGTGGATTATAAGTACCTTTTATAGTGGGTATAGAGCGATCCCTCAAGGCGATACTTATAACAGCAATTTTTACGCGATCGCTTTTGTCGCCCTCTCCATTGCCATTACTTCTAGTCTCTACGTTTACTTCCGCAAATTAGTGAGCGTACAAAACTTAACGGTTGGCGCCTTGCTCTGGTGGCTGATATTAATGGTGCTAACTAGCGTGTATTTGCCGGGAACCAGTTATCTGTTTACATGGCCGATGTTATTCAGCCTTGTGGGGTTGGGGTTTATATTTGCTTCCAAACGGGATTTTCCCAGAGAGAAAGTCTTAGTAGTGCTGTCTGCGTGCGCTATTCCAGGAATCATCCTGATTGCTCCTACAATCTACCTGATATTTGTCGCACTGACCCTAGAGTTGTCTGGAGTGGTAATGGTTATGGTGGTGCTACTACTTGGGTTACTCATTCCGCATCTTTCCCTAATGGCGACTCGAAACAAATGGTTGTTGCCCACCACTGCGATACTGGTAAGTTTAGGTTTTATTTTCGTCGGTAGTTTAACAGCAGGTTTTGATGGTAACCATCCCAAGCCGAACACTATCTTTTATGGTTTGAATGCCGATACGGGGAATGCAATTTGGGCTAGTGCTGATAAACAACCAGACGAGTGGACATCCCAGTTCCTTTCTAAAAATACAGAAACAGGTACTTTAGGTGAATATTTACCTATGGTGCCGAGGAAATTTATTAAAAGTCAGGCTCCTGTAGCACCACTAGCTGCACCAAATATCGAGCCACTCAGTGACGACGTGCGTGATGGCGTTAGAACTCTGCGTATGCGTATTACCTCACCTCGGCTGGCGCGGATTGTGCGTATTTACGTAGATTCAAATACAGAAGTTCTGGCGGCTGCGGTCAATGGAAAGAAAATCGACAACAAATATACAGGCAATCGCATTGACCTTGGAAAGCGTTGGGGGTTGAATTATTTTGCTTTTCCCAAAGAAGGTATAGAGCTAACTTTACAAGTAAAGTTATCCCAGCCCTTAAAGCTAATATCTGTGGATCAAGCAGATGGGCTTCCTGAAATACCAGGAAAATCTTTCCAGACAAGACCGAAGTACATGATGCCTACAGCATTTGGAGCGGGAGTTAGTGATTCGACTCTAGTGAGCAAATCCTTTACTTTTTGAACACATTGCCCCAGCTAGCTGTGCAGTTTTTCGAGCTTTGATGCCAAAACATAAGTCTCTGCGAGATGCGATGGGGTACATTTTACGCTTTGCGTCCTAACTACTCTGGCTATCGCTATAGCTACCTGTGGTATGGAGCAGTGCAGACAGCGCTTAAATCACATCCGTTTTCAATTTTTCAATTTCAACAGATAAAATTTCATAGGACTGGTGATGATGCTTGAAACTTTACGTGAAGTGCGGCTTTTTGCAAATTTGTTGGACAGGCACTTGCATTGGTTTTCTAAACAGGGTAGGGAGGTGTGGTTAAACCCAGGCGACTTCCTCTTCATCGAGGGTGATCCAGTCGAAAACTTTGATGTGCTACTTGAGGGCGAGCTTGAAATCACCAAGCATGTGAATGGGCAAGAGATCGTACTAACCATCTTTCAGGCTGGCACCTTTACCTATGAGATTCCGCTGCTAGCTGGTACAGTTTACATAGTTAGTGCGCGTGCCTTGTCTAAAAGCCATCTACTTAGGTTTAGGGCAGACACCTTCCCTAAGATGCTTCTCAGATGTTTTCCGATAGCAAGCGTCATTCTCTACACTTTTGTTAGTGCATCTAAAGTATTAGGACTTATACCATTTCTTTATAAAGCTGCGCTAAATAAAGCTTCAAGAATGAAGTCATAACAAGTGAAGGAAGCAATTTCAGGACTTACGCAACTGTCATAAGCAATGGTGCGGCTACGCCGCGCCGAGCGCCTGCGGAGCTAGACGAGAAACATGGGAACACGGGGGCGTTGGAGTTGCTCTATTAAATAATTTGACAGCAATTGATACTTAATTTGATAAATAGTTTGACCTGTTTTATATGCTAAATCTTTAGAGGATGTTTTAAAAGTAGGGGGCTATTGTAAGAAAGCTCACAAGGCTTATGCTGAAATTTGTAGACATCAGCACCTTGTAAGCGAATGACTAAAGCATATCAAGCGCAATTTGACATGGGAGCAGTGGGAATTAATCGCAGACCTATTTCCAGAGGTGAAGCCTGGTGGTCGTCCCCGTACAGTAGCAACGTACGCTGTTATAAATGCAATTCTCTACGTGCTGTGCCAGGGATGTACATGGCGGGCATTACGGGCGTGATTTCCCAGCCTGGTCAACCGTTTACGGCTCCGCACCGAAGATGGCGAAAAGACGGTACTTGGTTAAAGGTTCACGATAAACTTGTGCCTTTGGGTTAGAGTTGCTGCGGGACGCGAACCTAATCCCTCAGAAGCAGCCGTAGATAGCCAATCAGTAGAAACAGCAACAATGATATATCAAGAAGTGGGTTATGACGCTGGTAAAAAGATACACCGACGTAAACGACATGGGACTGTAGATTTACTCGGACTAGTAGTCCACCACAACAACTTTGCTAGGTGATACAGGTGGATACAAGCGTTCCATTTTCTTACGTGCATCCGTAACTTTGAAGCGCCAATTTACACTTGCTTTCACCTGGTTGCATTGTTGCTCCCAAGCCGCAATCTCAGACGCTAAAATTGTGCGAGAGTCCCTTCGGGACACGCTGCGCGAACGCTAATTCGTCTTTCTAAACACTGACGAGACAAAACAGATAATTCAATTTCAACTTCCCAACCGCCAAGAAGCATGTTTGGGGGTGTAGTGCAATTCTAATTTTTCAACAATTCGACGTGCTTCTTGAGGGGGGAAAACTTCATATAAAGCGGCTAGATTATGTGTGTTTAAATTATCTAGTACTAGACGAATTACGAAGAGCGTCTGGGAAATATATGTCTACTAAATTTTTTATTTGTAATGCAAAGTCTGCCTTAGTGCGTTGCTCTGTTACCTCAATATGTCGCCACCCACTTAACGGTTGAAAGTAGGCACAGGTGTTAACACTGCCGTTCCGTTGATATTCGCGCGTCGTAGCGTTCTGGTTGTTTTGGTTCAGGGGGCAAGGGTTCTCTAACATCATCTAACAATTGACATGGACGCTCATCAAAACAAATTACTGGGCGTTTCACATCATATGCCTCACCGTATAAATCTAATAAATCTTCCATCCTTAAAACATACTCGACATCCACCGTATCGTATGCACCATTGTTCTTTTAACCTTGGTTAAACGAGCGTTTTTTTTAAGTAGGAGCGAACGGTTTCTTTAGAGACTGAATCTACGATATTTAAACTAACCATGCGGTCTGCTAATAGTTTCATCGTCCAACGATTTCTTACTGACGGTGCAACAGAACATGCTGTCGCAATCAGAAAGGCTTCTTGTTCACCATTCAACTTTGGTTGTTTTGGTGAATGAGGGCGGTCTTGTACAGCGCGCTTTAATTCCTCCCTCTACGTATCTGGCACGGGTACGCTTAAGGATTGAAACGTGTACTCAAAGACGTTCTGCGATCGCCTGTTCTTGGGTGAGCGACCACCTGTTACCGGCTGAACCCCATTCATAAATGCGAATTTGGTGATATCTTGGGCAAATTGGTGTGGATTGGTGAGGATGCACGGCCACCGGATCAGATTTATTCATACTACAGATTAAGAGCGGGGAGTGCAGTTGTCACAGCAGCAGTTAAGGGTTAACGGACGCCAAATACGATTGCAATCGGGGATGTCGATGAGTGGTAATATCAAGCTGCGCTCCCGGACGGTGATGAGCATATTCACTCTCTTGTTTAGCTCGAGCATTGAGAGCCTCAAGACTGTGCGCTAAAACTCTTTACGACAATCGCGCGCTAAAAGTACCGAAGCGCAATCCCACTATATAATACAAATTTTTCTCTTTATTACTTTAGTACTTTAGTACAATTGTGTTAATGTACTAAAGTACAGATATATAGTAATCTTATTGTGCTTCTGTAAATTTGTGCTCTACGTTTCATGCAATTTTTCTCAACTCCTACAATTGTTACTTTGGGACTAGCAGGGGGACAGGGCAAGTCTACGGTTGCCCTGATGCTCGGTCGATACCTGGGGCGGTTGGGAATTCCCGTACTATTCATTGATGCAGACCCGCAGTCATCACTCACAAGTTTTCTAGGGGTCAAGGTGCAAAGAAAGACCCCCACTTTGCTGGAGGTAATCACCCAAAGCGAAGAAAAAAGCAAGATTGTTAATGCGATCGCACCAGTACCGGATGTCCAACTTGACAACGGCATCATCAGCAACAGCAACTTATTTCTGATACCTTCAGACGACAGTTTAGAAAATGCGAATTACAAGCTAGCAAGCAGCGGCATTAGTTTATTTATCCTAAGAAATCGCTTACAGCCAATTGCCAACAACTTTGGGGTAATTATTGTAGATCCACCACCTGAGCGATCGCATCTTGCCCAAACTTCCCTCGGTGCCGGTGATAAATGGATAATCCCAGCAGAAGCTAACGTCAAGGGAGTACAGTCGTTGGTTAGAACACTCGGACTAGTCAAAGAATTTCAGCCAGCTTTACCCTATGGCTCACTCATGGGAGTAATACCCTTTAGAGCAAAGTGGACTGGTGTAAATCCAACCAAAGCCACTAAAAGCAGTATCGAAGCAATGGGAGAAATTGTGGGAAAAGAGTTAATGCTACCCCACTTGCTTGAATCCGATGTATATAAAAATGCCATCAACCAACGGGTATCACCAACAGATTTAGGACAGCCAAATCTTGAATATCCAATTGCGGTATTGGCACAGAAGCTAAAACCAGCATTAGCCGAACAGTACGCAAAACTAATACCAACCGAAATTGAATAATTTATAGCATCAGGAGTTATCCATGAGTCTTTTAGATGAAATTCGCGATCGCGCAACCCAACCGACCGTGGAGCCACGTATTGATGTATTGCAGTCACAAGCACAAAACAAAGATAATACAATTAACACGGATGTAGCACAACAACCAATATCAGAATTCAAGCGATTAGAAGAATTACTCGCTAACTTTCCAGAAATTGCTGCGAGAATACCCGTGCGGTTAGAAACTCCAATTAAAGACGAACTCGACGAATTGTGCAACCGAGAAAAAGTCACAATCGAAACATTGCTCGAAGCATTTTACGTAACTTGTAAGGATAAGGAATCCGTGATGAAGCAAGTCGTGCATGTTGCCAAAAAGCGCCTAAAAAGCCGTAAAGAAGCGGGTAATATTCGCTCTAGCCTTACCAAACTTAATAACTTAACTAAAAATATAAAGTAGTAACGCGCGATCACGCCCGTAACAACAACCCCCACTAATGCCCTTTCTCACTTTCATCTGTTAAGAGATGCTGCATTTATAAGAGTTTACTTTGGATTGTCAACCATCGCGCTTGACAGGAATCGACAACTTCTGCACAGCTTTACGCTTAGTTTCTTCTTCCCTTCTATCATACAAAGATGTGACACTAGGAGAAGAATGACCCGCAAGCTTTTGAACAGTAGCAATATCAACCCCAGCAGACAACAAATCAGAACAAAAAGTCCTTCTAAAATCGTGAGGCGAAAACTTATCAACACCAGCTTGCTTAGAACGCCCATTCAATATCTTTAACACAGCATCCGCGCACAGAGAACGCAATTCAACTATTCCACCTTTTCTAACATGACACAATAGCGGTCCTCTTTTGCGCCCTCGCACATCAAGCCAAGCTTCTACAAGCATTGTTGCATCATCCGGCAGATAAACTTTTCGATATGACCCTCTTTTTCCCTTGTGTATTTCCAGCGCACCAGAACCGGGGTCAAAATCTTTTATCTTTAGTTGAACTACCTCATTACGCCTCAACCCTGAACCACGTAAAATCGCAATCAGCGCCGCATCTCTTATATCAATGGCACTCTGCTTTTGGGTAAGACAAACATCCATCAACGCTGCAATTTCGTCTGAACTTAAAGCGCGACCTCTAGGTTCAGTTGTCGGAGTATCAATTGGTTCCAAATCTGTTGCGCCGTAATACGCCTCAAAACTCATCAACCCCAACCTGTAAGCTTCCTTCAACACCCGCCGCAACGCACACAGCATTTTTTTCGCCGTCGCTGGTGCAAACTTCTTTTTCAGTGCTGACCGTACCGCCGCCGTGTGAGAATATCGTAATTTAGCCCAGTCCAAGGTGAGAGCATCGCACTGCTTATCAGTTAACAGAGACGCGATCGCATCAAGGGCGTGACGCATCGTCGGCTGTGAACCCTCACTCAACCCGCCCAGATACACCAAAGCCGGGTGCAAATTGGCTGGAAGAGGCATTGAAAGCTTAATGTCACTTATATCGCATTGCTGGGTAAAGATGCGCACTTTTCTCTTTGGAACTACACTTCTAGCGAATTATTTTATTTTCTCACCTGCGTGCGAATCCACAACACGCATTACGTTATTGCGAGAGAGCGTTTTTTGTCCGCTTTGACCGACATGACTAGTACAGTACGGGGATCGTGCTTTTTTTCGCTCTCTGCGTTCATGTGTCTGTACCAACAACGGGGCAATCATTAACTAATCTTCTTCTTGCAGTATTGATATCACGCTCCAAATCGATATCAATACTGCTATCACCGTGAGAAATGCCTGTTCTTAAGCAACCAAAATACTTAGTATACAAACTAATTTGGACGGGTCTAATGCACTACCTCTACCAACAAATGAGGGATTAACAGTCAGATATTGTACGGAAGCAAATTGATACCTTAATTCACGCCCGACTGATAGGTGTGCCGTTGAAATGAGCATGAATTGTTTCGGCTCTAAACCAGCTTGGTAATGTCTTCTCTACATCTGATAAATTATTCCCATTGTCATCCTTCAAACCAGTCTTAATAACGATTCTAGGTAAAGGCTTGCGATTATCTAAAGTAAACTTTTTCAGATAAAACGCACCCTTTCTCATCTCGGCAGTGCCGTCACCGAAAGCGGCGTTAGTTAAATTGTGCGTCACACCGATGAAGTACTCTTTAGCCTTGCGAGTATCTGAGAAAGTTGAGGTGACAAATCGCTCTACAGATTCTTTATCAATTTTGGCTAACTGGGTAAATTCGTCAATGATGAATTGTTCTGATTGATTATCCGGTAACTTAGCTTTAATCCGCACATCCCGAGGGTCTACAGTATCTTGTAAAACCGATAAGATAGCTGAATCATTATCAGCTTTTTCAGTGGCTTCTAGAAGGTTCCAGACATCGATATTTTCACCATTAAGGTGTCTGTCAGCAATGCGAAAAACTGGAATATCTAAACAGTGCTTTCTAATCAAACCAATGGCTACTGATGTATTCGTTTTCCCGGTTCCCATGTCTCCCACAATCCAAATAGGCTTGATGGCATTGATTAAAGTCCACAGCCAACCATCCTCCCAGTTTTTCAAAGCTTCAACTAACTCATTAACTCTCTGCTTATTTGATTGGGTTGTATCTGACTTAAAGTCGTCATATTTAGCTCTCTCTATTTTGTCTTTTTCTTTGTTAGCTTTGGCTGCATCGAGAAGATTTTCAGCCCGAAGTTTATCCATCTGCGAATCTGCGGTGGCAAATTGTTTGAGTGCCGATGCATGGGTTTTATCTTGAATTTCTGTCTGTCGTCGCAGTCGGTAAGCAATAGCATCGACCGAAATGAAACCAGCTTTTACACGTTGCTTATCCCAATTAGAGTTAATTGAGGTTGCTTTAAAATCACGTTCTGAGCGGACGCTAACACCAATCAGTTTAATTTGGGTTTTATATCCTTCTAGTTCGTAATGTGCTGACTCCTCATTTAATTCCGATTTCTTTGCCCAGCACAGATAAGCTATCCCGGAAGCAATGGGTGCCACTAAAAACCAAATTGCTTTTGAATCAGTAGCAGGAATGTTACGGATAATTAATGATGATTCGGGAATTGGGTTTGATGACTCAAATTGTTTTTGTGACCAGACTTCTTTTAGCAACTTACGCTCGTGTCTACAATATTCTTTATCGAGTTTTTGTTGCGCCAGCTGACTAAATTCTTTACCAAAACTAGGAGGAAGGTTCGCGGTCTGGGGGCAGAAACGGACTGCTACCAGGTCATAAGGTCGCTTGCTTTGACCTAAAAGCATAGAACAAGCGGCGGCAATTGTTACCCATAAAACTGTTAAACCTGCATATGGAGTTTTCATCTTCTCCTTCCATCGACGATTACATAAATCCCTGCCAACCCAATTAACCCCCCTACAATTAAAATAGTGTTCTGTTTATCATCGGGTAACTTATTAAAATCCTCGACTGTAGTTTGGAGATTTTTGTAAGTTTCTCCGGAGGTATGAACAACACTTAAAAAGTTTCCTAATGCACTCCAAATTAAAAAACTAGTTACTACAGTCGAAAATCCAAACTTTATAAGCCTCCCCATGATGTCTTGGTTACCTTCATTATTACGGTTAATTAATTCCTCGATTGTTTCTCGGTTCGTTATTTGGTTAATGATTAGAATCGCTGAAAATGCTAACGCTATCCCATCCATTCCACTTGTCAGTATTAAAAACCGAGCCACGCTATAAGAAGTAATCCCCCAAAAGCTCATTTCTAGCCCCTTTAACACGCTGCGATTCTTATTCAGTTTGCGGGTTAAATTCTCTTTATAAGCTTTGATAGTGGGACTTAGACAAAACAGAAGGTAAAAAAAGGGTATAATGCAGTCAGAGCATAGCTTTAACGTCAAACTATCCCCGATGAAAGAGACAACTCCCGCAGCCATCCCCCCTTGCTTTGAAAAA
>JAESFM010000080.1_pt1 | contig 46011 bp, 43 predicted proteins | sample 9266171 | NCBI WGS metagenome assembly JAESFM01 (sample SAMN14505069, study PRJNA617099) | algae metagenome | isolation source: Hassallia sp. WJT32-NPBG1 and co-occurring heterotrophs from well developed... | place: USA: Mojave Desert, Joshua Tree National Park, California | collected 2006-06-22 | reverse complement strand
GCCCTGTGAATTTTTGCATTAATGTTCTGTGCGGACTGATTGCTTATTCTCATCAGCCTCAGAAGCCTAGCCTTCGTCTTGAATGGCTTTTGCCTGCATCTGCTTAACCCGAACTCAGGTTATTTTAGGTTGGCTGATCAAGGCACGAGCGATCGCTACTCTTTGTTTTTGTCCACCTGATAGATTTTCTGGGTAATAATTCGCACGATTTCCCAAACCTACTGTTTCTAACATGGCAAGCGCTTTGCCATCCATGTCTTGATTTAACATCTCTTCATGTAACTCTAGAGACATTCGTACATTTTCTTTAGCTGTCAAAAATGTCATCAAGTTATGTGCTTGGAAAATATAGCCAATCTGTCGCCGAATTTGGGTTAACTGGTTTTTGCTAGCTTTGCACATTTCCTCTGATAAGATTTTTAGGCTACCTTCTTGAGGAGAACGCAGTCCACCCATTAACGACAATAATGTGGTTTTTCCGGAACCACTTGGACCTGTCATAATTACTATGTCGCCTGGATAAATTTCTAAGTTAATGTCAAATAATGCTTGTTTGCGAACTTCTCCGCTACCAAAGTAATGGTTAAGGTTTTGGACGGAGATGACGGGTTGTGTTGACATGGAATTTTTCTCACGCAGAGGCGCAGAGGCGCAGAGGAGGAAAGTTAAAATATATCGGCGGGATCGGCAGCTTGTAGTTTTCGCATGGCGATCGCACCAGATGCACTACACATGACTACGGTTAAAATAAATACACTGATGGCGCGGCTGAGTGTCATGCCAATCGGTAGCAGTGTCGCTGCATAAGTCAATTGATAAAGTCCGATGGAAATCAAAAATCCGGGAATATACCCTAATATTGCTAAGAGGAGTGCTTCTTGTAACAGCACGCCAAGAAGGTAGCGATCGCTATAACCCATCGCTTTTAATGTGGCATACTCTGGTAAATGATTTGTCACATCGGTGTAGAGTATTTGATAAACAATCACAATCCCGACGATAAAGCCGACTACTACACCAAGTCCAAAAATAAACCCAATTGTGCCTTGGCTTTCCCAGTAATATCTCTCTATTGCAACAAAACCTTGGGTAGTTAAGATTTTCACATCCTTTGGCAAAACTGCGGTAAGTTGCGCTTGGGCTACGTCAGGATTTATACCGGGTTTGAGTTGGATTAAACCTACGTCTATTTGATGCGGTTGACGTTCGGGAAACAACTTCAAGAATGTGGAATCGCTGGTAATAACGTTACCATCAGCACCAAAGGATGTGCCAAGAGTAAACAGTCCTGTTACTTGAATGTTTTGGTTATTCAATTCTGTTTCCATTGTCTGATGCTTTTGCAATATATCGGCGATCGCACCATATTCTGGACGAGAAGCGCGATCGAATAATACGTTATTCAGAAGTTTTAAATCTGTCGCGTTTTGTCTGACTTCTGGTAACTTAAAGCTGGGGGCTTCAGGTTCTACTCCCCATATCAAAATCGCCCGATTTAAGCGAGTTTGAGCATTTTTCCACTGTCCTATAGCAATATAAATTGAACTGACTGCTTCAACATTTTCCGAAGCCAATGTTTGATACAATCGTTCTCTAAGAAAGCTTTTCGGTGAAGCTAAAGTTTGAAATTGGGGATTAATAACTACCAAATCTGCTTGTAGTAAGCTATGCGCCAAGGTTGCGCTGTCATAAAGCGAGTCTTGTAAGCCCAATTGACTAAACATTAGCATGTCTGCAAAAGCAATCCCAGCCGCTGCAACCATCAGACGAGTTTTTTCTTTCATTAACTGCCGCCACGCTAGCGGAGTTTTCCGAAATAATTTGCCCAGCATATTATAATCCTAAGTATTGATAACTTCGTAGTCGGCGCTTTAGCGCTGAAATGCTAACTACAATTAATTAGTTTGCTGTTCAAGTTGGCGCTGTCGTTTTAACAGAAACAATGGCAAACCAAACGAAACGCCAACCAAGAGATTGCAGACAACATAAACCCAGAGATATCTCATTTTCAAACGTGTTCCTTCCCAAAATACAAATGTCCAAAAGACTAGGGATGACACCGCAACATCCATGCCAAAAAATCCAGAAATTCGGTTAGCAAAAAGCTCTTCAAAAAACAGCTTTATATCAAGTCCATGTTCCCAAAGAAACGGAATGAACTGAGAATAGGGCAAAACCAAACCAAGGATGCAAAGTATAAGATAGATAACTTGAAGCATCATTTAATCTCCGAAAATGTATTACTATTTACCACAGCAAGTCATTTACAAATGATAGAAAGTCTGCAAAGTTAATTTTTGCAAAAGTCATCAACAAGCGAACTTTTTCTTTACTTTTTTTGCGATCGCTTGAAAAAATTACTCTCCAAGCTGTAATTAATAAAATTGTCCAAGGATAAGTTCTTCTCAAAAGTTGAAACCAAATTAGAGAGTTTTTACCTGGCATGATTGCATGATGAGTTTAATTAATGTTTTTGTGCTGCATAACCGTGGTGTGAATCGTAATATTAAATTTCTCGACGTATATTGCAAAATCATCCTCTAAATATGCAACGCCAATCTATTTAATACCGAACATCCGTTATCCTATAAAGCAAACAAAGTTTACAATTCAATTGCTGTCTGCACCTGCAAGTTAGTAAAACCCGCAACTCTTTGACTATCTTCGGGGTGAAGGCGAATTTTTACTTCAATAACTCGGCGATCAAGGTTTTCTCCTGGCTGATTGCTGAAAACGTTTTGCCGATTTACCTGCAAGCCAATTTGAGAAACGGTGCCGCGCAGTTTAGCAGAAAACGCTTGACTAGTAATTATAGCTTGCTGTCCGAGTTTCACTTTACTAATATCGGTTTGATAAACTTCTGTAACTGCAACCATGCGATTCACTTGTGCTAAATCTGCAATACCAGCGTCATCAATTTTTTCGCCAGTTCGCGTGTGAATTTTCAGAATTTTTCCTGTTATTGGTGCTTTGATATAAGCTGCTTCTAAGTCGGTTTTGGCGTGTTTGGCTGAAGCGATCGCATTATCAACTTCTGTCTGCGCTGCTTGCACATCTACCGAACGAACTTCGGCAATACTATTAAATGTAGCTTTGGCTTCGCTTACTTGTTTGCCACCAGTGGCGTTAATTCGGTTGAGTGTGGCTTTGGCTTCGCTGATTTGCTTGTTGCCAGTAGCGTTAATTCGGTTGAAAACGGCTTTGGCTTCGTTTAGTTGCTGTTTGCTAGTTTCTACAGTTAACCGCTTAGTATCAAACAAAGAGCTAGAAATTGCACCTTCTTTATATAATTGTTGATAGCGCTGATATTCAGCTTGCGCGTTATTAAGTTCGGCTTCTAGTTTTCTAATTGTTGCTTGTTGGGCAATGTTGTCTCCTTGTAATTGCGCTTTTAATCGAGCTATAGTTTCTACTTGAGCGATTTTATCACCTTGTAATTGCGCCTGCAAACGTTCAACACTAGCTTGTTGTGCTTGAATTTCTCCGGTTTTTGCACCAGCTTTTACTTGTGCGAGTTTAGCTTTGGCGACATTTATCTGTTGTTGAGTTTGTTGGAAAGCATCTTGCAAGCGATCGCGAGAATCGAGAATTGCCACAACTTGTCCTGCTTTGACTGTATCACCTTCAGATACCAATATTTTGGCTATGCGATCGCCATCCAAAGCTAAAGGTGCAGACAGTTTAATTACCTCTGCTTCTGGTTCAAGTCGTGCTAACGCTGTTACTTTTTGAATGCGAGGTGTAGTTTCTACTTGATTAGATGCAGGTTTGTCAGCAAGCCCAAATTGAGAAACACCATAAAGTGCGATCGCGCCGGTAATTCCAGTTGCGGCAACTATTAACCCAATCAACCAATGACGATTTGAAGGTTTAAATAAAATATTGCTACTCATAATTTTTCCCTGTTCAACTAGTTTATTTCTCGTTTCTCGTTCCCAGGTTAAACCGAATTCTGGCTCTGTACAGACGCAATTAATCGCGTCTCTTTTCTTTCTCTAAATATGCCGTTAGCATTTTGCCCAATAAAGCGCATTGTTCAGGGATAGAAACCATTTCATTCTTCAATAGACGCCCGAATATTAGTCCATCAAAAAACGAGTATATAAAAGCGGCAATTACTGGATCTTGAATACCTAAAATATCATATATTGTTTGCTTATATCTCTCGTTTATCCGATTAAATGCGTCAACATTTTCCATTCCCTGAGCTTTTTGATGCTGACAAAAATCAACTAATAAATAAGTCCATTTAATCAGGTAATCCTCTTTTTTTATTAGCAATTTGCCAATAATTTCTAGTTGTTCTTGCAGCGTTTGCGTTCCTGACAACTCAGCCGTTGCCATCGACACATCTTGTTGACATATTTCCTCCATCAATTGCTCAAATAAAGCTTGTTTGCTGGGAAAGTAATGATACAGCGTGCCAGTAGAAACCTTTAAGCCTTCGGCAATTTGGCGCATGGTAATCGAGCCATAGCCTTTCTCGGCAAATAAATCAAAGCATTTGCTAAGTAGTTCTTTGCGATATTGGTCATGATCAACAATCTTCGGCATTAATCTGAAAATAGTTATATCGAACGGTCGTTATTAAATAATTTACGATGCTTTTCACAGTTTTGTCAAGCAAGGGGGGGGAGGGGAGGAGGGGAGCGTTCTTGAGTAGGGGGAGATGAGGGAGAAGAAGAATTAATTCCTTTACACTTTCCCCCTCCTCAAATTGCCCGATGCGAGCGTGCCCAAATCATCGCACATTCCGATGAAGCAGATAAATGGGGTATATTATCGCATTCTTCGGTGACAATCTGGGCTTTATAGCTTATATAAAAATTTTTGCAGACAATCTCAAGCTTTATCTTCCACTCTTCATCATTTCCTCATTTTTATCCTCTAGCTTGCGTGAAATGACAACTTACTAAAGTAAGAGGTTTTCTATGAGTAGCTTACGTGTATCAGTTGCCAAAAACTCTACTAAATTGCAGAGACTACTTTTGTCTCTACGGGTGAATAGCAGCACCCAGTTGAAGATCGCTAAGATTATAAAGCAAAGTCCTAAGTTAAAAATCCTGAGAAGCCAGAGTACGCGACTTGCTTTTCAGCATTTAGGACTAATGAAAAATATTGCCTATTGGTGGTACTTTCATCTGGTTGTTTTCCCTAATAAGCCTCTGTTATTTGCAATCATCCCAGAAGCTTTACTAGCGATTCAGTCATTAGCTCAAAAGTGCCATGAAATTGCGGTTTGCCTGACAACAGAAACTCTTGACGGGGATTTCGAGAGAGAAAGGGTAAGGCTACAGGGTAAGAGTAAGCAACTCGCTTCTACTTATTATCCTTACTTTACTTATGAAAATTTGCGATCGCGTTGCCGCGCTTGTGTTGCGTCAGCTTGTCTGCGACACGCTTTGCGATCGCTTTATTTCACTTTCCCTCAATTTTCCGCTTTGGCGCTTTATCAAAATTAACAGTCCAGCAAATGAGTTAATACTCGGCTATGACGGAGTATGACATGAAAATTCTAGTAGTGGAGGACGATCAGCGTACTGCTTCGATGGTGTCAGAAGTGCTCAGATCCCATAATTACATAGTTGATACGATCGCTGAGAGTCAAACAGCTTTGCAACTAGTGCGAACCTTTGCATATGACCTGATCATCCTCGATATAATTTTGCCTGGGCTGGATGGCATTAGTCTTTGTCGTCAATTGCGAGCTAGCGGTTATCAAATGCCGATTTTGCTATTAACTGTCAAAGATAGCAGCACTGATAAGGTGATGGGTTTAGATGCAGGTGCAGATGATTACATGGTCAAACCTTTTGACGTGTCAGAACTAATTGCCCGCATTCGCGCTTTATTGCGACGAGGAAGTAATATTTTGGCTCCCGTACTCATTTGGGGAAAGCTGCAACTTGACACCAGCAGCAGCAAAGTTATTTATGAAGGAAGGCTTTTACGACTAACAGCCACAGAATATCGTTTATTACAGCTTTTTTTGCGAAACCCGCAACGTATATTTAGCCGGAGTATGATTTTAGACCGTCTTTGGTCTATTGCCGAGTATCCGGGTGAGGATGCGGTGACAACTCATATCAAAAAAGTTCGCCAAAAATTAAAAGCAGCAGGAATGACTGCTGATTTAATTGAAACAATCTACGGCTTAGGATATCGGCTTTTACCTCCACCAGATCAACGGACACTTGCACCTAAGCGGTCATTATCTTCTAGTGATGCCGACAGACAACAGGCTGAAAATATGGTGATAGAATCTGTTAACAATATTTGGCAGCGCAATAAGGAGAGCTTTACTAGTCAGTTGGCATTATTTGAGCAGGTGGTTGCTGCTTTGATGACAGACACCCTAAACGAGCAAATCCAACACGCAGCCAAGCTAGAAGCTCATAAAATGGCTGGTTCACTGGGTTCTTTCGGCTTTAATGAAGGTTCCAGATTAGCACGCGAGATTGAAGAGTTGCTCGAAAGTGAAGCAATTGGACAACAAGCAACACAACTACAGCAACTAGTTAGTTTGTTACAACAAGAACTAGAAAAGACGCCAACTCTAAGTGCTGTTGTGCCTGTTTTGGAACAATCTGCTGTAATACTGATAATTGATGACGATCGCTTATTAGTTGAACAAATCATGCAATCGGCGATCGCTTTAAATTTGCGCTTAGTAGTTGCGAATTCTTTGGCTGCTGGTAGAGAAGCGATCGCTCAAAATCCCCCAGACGCAATTTTGCTCAATCTGATTTTTGCTAACACCAATGAAAATGGACTGACGTTACTGGCTGAATTAGCACAACGTAAATCTTCAATCCCGGTGTTAGTTTTGACCATAAGGGGTAGCTTGCTTGACCGAGTAGAAGTAGCTCGTTTAGGCGCTCGTGCCTTTTTACACAAGCCCATAGCCCCAGAGCAAATCCTCAAAGCTGTCACCCAGATACTGAATCAAGCTACCGTGACTGAAGCCAGAGTTCTAATCGTGGATGATGATCCCCAAGTACTCATAACCTTGAGCGATTTACTACAACCTTGGGGACTTGATGTCACAACCTTAAAAGATCCCCAATATTTCTGGGAAGTGCTAACTACTACAGTTCCCGACCTACTAATTTTAGACGCTTCTATGCCTACCTTCAGCGGCATTGACCTTTGCCAAGTGGTACGTCAAGATCCTCATTGGGGAGATTTGCCCATCGTAGTACTGACATCTGACACAAATGCTGATACCATACGTAAAGTATTTGCCGCAGGTGCAGATGATTATGTAGGTAAACCGATTGTGGAACCAGAACTTATTACCCGGATTATCAGTCGTTTAAAACGGATACAACTGTGGTAAGAGAAACTTTTGAGTCCTGAGCTCTGAGTCGGAGAAACTTTAGAAATCTTGAGTTCTGAGTCCTGAGTTTTAAATTTTGACTTTTAAATTTAACTCAACACTCAACACTCAACGCTCGACAATCACCACTCTTACTCTGCTCTCAGCACTCGGTAGTGATATTATTTATATATTATTAATTGTTAATTAAAAATTAATCATGCTTCGATTGGCGCTGGAATAAAGTATTTTCCTAAGATCCAATAGGTATACCATCATAAATAAAAGCGTAAAATTTACTGTAGAGACGTTTGCTGAAACGTCTCTACATTGCAATCTAGGTAGCCACAATTCATTTAGGAACGCTATACTAATGACTACTTCAATTAAAGAGCAAAAAATTAATAATACTTGAAAATGTAATTATTATGCAAACAAATGTAGATTTAACTAATTGCGATCGCGAAGAAATTCACATTCCTGGTTTAATTCAACCACATGGTCTTCTCTTTGTTTTAAAAGAATCAGATTTTACTATTTTACAAGTTAGCAAAAATACTTTTGATTTGATTGGAATACATCCAGAAAAATTGTTAAGTAAACAACTTCAAGAATTAATAGATGCAGAGCAAATTTATGCTATTGAACAATGTTTATCTAACGACTTTGAAAGCGTAAATGCTCTCAAAATATCTTTTAAAAACCAAAACAATACTTTGTTATTTGATGGAATTATACATAATTATAAAAACAATATAATTCTCGAATTATTGCCTGTCACATCACAAAATTCTCAAGACTTTTTTAGCTTTTATCAATTAGTAAAAAATCCTATACAAAAAATACAAGATACACTTACTTTACAAGAATTGTGTCAAGTTTTAGCCAAACAGGTGCGAAAAATTACAGGATTTGACCGAGTTATGATCTATCGCTTTGATGCGGAAGGCGCTGGTAAGGTCATAGCCGAAGATAAATTAAATGATTTGGCTTCTTATTTGAGTTTACACTATCCTGCATCAGATATTCCCAAACAAGCAAAGCAATTATATATTTTTAATTGGTTACGGTTAATTCCTGATGTTAATTATCAACCTGTAGAACTGATTCCTACTCATAGTCCAATTAATAATGAACCTATAGATTTAAGTTACTCAGTTTTGAGGAGTGTTTCTCCCATACATATTGAATATTTGCAGAATATGGGCGTTAGTGCTTCTATGTCAATTTCTTTAATTAAAAATAAAAAATTATGGGGATTGATTGCCTGCCATCATAATACACCTAAATATGTACCCTATTATATCCGCACTGTCTGCGAATTTTTGGGACATGTTATGTCTTTAGACATTGGGACTAAAGAAGAAAATGAAGATTTAGATTACAAACTTCAACTTAAGACAATTCAATCAAAGTTGGTTGAGGCTATTTCTCAAACCACAAATTTAGGGCATACTTTAATTGAGCAGAAAAATGAATTATTAGAATTAGCCAGCGCTCAAGGTGTTGCTGTCTGCTTGAATCAAGAATTGCTATTATTTGGTAAAACGCCTAAAGAAGCAGATATTCAAGATTTAATAGGCTGGTTAACAGCGAATATTAAGAGCGATAACGTTTTTTCTACAGATTCATTAGCAAAACTTTACCCAGCATCAGAAAATTTTCAAAATGTTGCGAGTGGAATGCTAGCACTTGCGATTGCCAAAACTCAAAAACATTGGATTTTGTGGTTTCGTCCAGAAGTTATTGAAACTGTAAAATGGGGGGGAAATCCTAACAAACCAGTGGAAGTTGACGAAAATGGTAGTTTGCATCTGTCACCACGTAAATCCTTTGAAATGTGGCAAGAAACAGTACGATTTAAATCTTTACCTTGGAGACAATGTGAAATTGATGGTGCTTTAGAACTCAAAAGCGCAATTGTAGGAATGGTACTAAAAAAAGCGGATGAACTAGCAAAAATTAATATCGAATTAGAACGCAGGAACAGCGAATTAGATGCTTTTGCTTACATTGCTTCTCATGATTTAAAAGAACCGCTACGGGGAATTCACAACTACTCAACATTTCTCATTGAAGATTACGCTGATTCGCTGAATGAAGATGGAATTGCAAAACTGCAAACTCTGGTGCGTCTGACTCAGCGAATGGAAAATTTGATTAATTCTCTGTTGCATTTTTCTCGTTTAGGACGAGTCGAACTTGTAATGCGAGGGACAAACTTGCACGAATTAGTAGAAAGTGTCATAGAAGTATTAAAAATTGGTTTAAAAGAGACTAATAATGTAGATATTCACATTTGCCAACGATTACCGGATATTAAATGCGATCGCATTCAAATAAGTGAAGTATTTACTAATTTAATTAGCAACGCAATTAAATACAACGATAAAGCAAATAAATTAGTAGAAATTGGCTTTTTAGAGCAACAAGAAGCAACAAACCAATCCACAATCACTTTTTATGTGCGAGACAATGGTATAGGAATTAGGGAAAAACATCTAGATAATATTTTTCGCATTTTCAAACGTCTGCACGCAGCAAGTCAATATGGTGGTGGTACAGGTGCCGGCTTAACTATTGCCAAAAAAATTGTCGAGCGTCACGGTGGCAAAATTTGGGTAGAATCTACTTATGGGGAAGGTAGCACTTTCTATTTCACATTACCAAGTTGAGGTAAGTAAGTAAATGTTAGGACACCAAACTCCAACATTATTGGTTATTGAAGATAGCGATGAAGATTTTGTTGCTTTACAACGCATGATGAAGAGTGCATCTCTTCCTCACAGAGTTGAACGTTGTACTGATGGCGATGATGCTTTAGACTTTCTTTATCATACTGGCAAATATGTAGATAAGAAAACAGCACCCCGTCCATCTTTAATTTTACTCGACCTCAATTTGCCAGGTACAGATGGGCGAGAAATTCTACACCAACTGAAGCAGGATGATAGTCTGAAAATTATTCCTGTAGTGGTATTTTCTACATCGTCAAATCCCAAAGATATTGAAGCTTGTTATGAATATGGTGTAAATAGTTATATTCTCAAACCAATCGATGCCCATAAATTGAAACTGACAATCGAAATTTTTAGTAAGTACTGGTTTGAAGTAATCAGTCTACCTGATACTGAAAACGTGTAAAAAATAAAATCAGAATTCAGGAGTTAGGAGTCGGGAGTCAGAAGTTAGGAGTCAGAAGTCAGGAGTCGGGAGTCAGGAGTCAGAAGTATTGCATGTAAAATAAATGCACACCGGAGAAGCAAAAGAAGCATTAAGAGAAAGCGAAGAGCGGTTTTGCAGTGCCTTTGACCACGCAGCTATTGGCATGGCACTGGTAGGATTAGATGGTCGTTGGCTGAGAGTTAATCCTGCTTTATGTGAAATTCTCAGTTATTCAAAATCAGAACTGCTAGCGACAACTTATCAGGCGATCGCTTCACAAAATTATCAATTTCAGTTTGCTCGCAACATCAAGCAACTGCTATCCGGCTCAATTCGCAGTTTTCAACTAGAAAAAAGCTACCATCACAAACTAGGGCACATCATTTGGATATTAATGAATGTATCCTTAGTGCGAGATGCTCAAGGTGAACCATCCTACTTTGTCGCTCAAATTCAGGATATCACCCACCGCAAACAAACAGAAGTCGCATTGCAAGAAAGTGAAAGACGATTTCGCGCTATCTTTGACCAAACATTCCAATTTATGTGGCTTTTAAAATTGGATGGTACACTTTTAGAAGCTAATCAAACAGCACTGAATTTTGGCGCATTGCAACCAACAGATGTAGTTGGGTATCCATTTTGGCAAGCGCAGTGGTGGACAATTTCAGAGCAAACACAAACGCAATTAAAAAGCGCGATCACGCAGTGTGCCGAAGGTATCGCTCAAGCCGCAAAAGGCGAATTTGTGCGTTACGAAGTAGATATACTCGGTGCGTCCGGGATAGTGCGAACAATTGACTTTTCCCTCAAACCTCTTTTAGATGAAAGCGGCAAAGTAGTATTATTAATTTCCGAAGGACGGGACATAAGCGATACCTGCGGCACACTTCGTGAACGCGTTGCCGCACTAAGCGAACGCAAACTTGCATTATCAGCCTTACGCTGGTGCGAAGACGAATTCCGTGTTTTAAGCGAAGCTTCCCCAGTCGGCATTTTTCGAGTAAATCCCCAAGGAGGATGTATCTACACCAATCCTCGTGCTCAAGCAATTTGCGGTTACACCTTTGAAGAAGCTTTAGGACATGGCTGGGTCAAGTTCGTTCACCCAGAGGATCGTGAGCTTTATTTTTCTCGTTGGTTACAAGCAGTAACAGCAAATCAAGAATTTATTGGCGAACTACGTTCTGTCCATCGAGACGGAAGCATACGTTTTTGTCGGCTGAAAACAGCTCCCATTTTTTCTGACCAAAAAGAATTAATCGGTCATGTCGGAACCATTGAAGACATCACCGAAATGCGAGCCATAGAAAAAATGAAAAACGAATTTCTTTCAATTGTCAGCCACGAATTGCGAACACCATTAGCTTCGATTCGTGGCTCTTTAGGATTGCTCGCTTCCGGACGACTCGACAACCAACCGCAAAAAGCGCGACGCATGTTAGAAATTGCTACCCTTGACACCGAACGCTTAGTACGTTTAGTCAATCAAGTTCTTGATTTAGAGCGACTCGAATCAGGCAAAATTGTATTGGCAAAGCATCCATGTAATGCTGCTACGTTAATGCAGCAAGCAATAGACGCTGTGCAATCCCTTGCCGAAGAAGCCAACATCACCCTAACAGTTTTTCCCCTATCTGTTGAGATATGTGCCGATCGCGATCGCATCATTCAAACTCTTGTCAATCTACTAGGAAACGCCGTTAAATTTTCGCCTTCGAGCAGTACTGTTATTCTTAGTGCAGAAGTTCAACGCGACAAGGAGAAAATAGCTACCTTGTCTCCCTTGTCCCCCACTCCCCCACTCTCCCCCTCCCCCACTCCCCCCCACTCCCCTCTCCCCACTCCCTATCTCCTCTTCAAAGTCAAAGACCAAGGGCGAGGTATTCCTGGTGATAAACTAGAAAGTATTTTTGGCAGGTTTGAGCAAGTTGATGCTTCAGACTCTCGCAATCAAGGAGGTACTGGACTTGGGCTAGCTATATGTCGCACTATTGTGCAGCAGCATGGCGGAAAAATTTGGGTTGAAAGCGTTTTAGGTGAAGGCAGTACCTTCTATTTCACCCTTCGACTGTCGTTACAGCAAGGGGAATAAAATCACCCTCAGATTACTACCAGCGCAAGAAGAGGAGTACAGCCTTCCAAAGTAGGCTACCTTTATCGCCTAAAAAAATACTCCTTTGGTAATGCGACAAATTTTGCTGATTGATGATGAAGAACGTTTGAGCGAAGTAGTTCAGACTTGTTTAGAAACCTTAGGAGGTTGGCAAGTACTGATCGCTACCACAGCTAGTGAAGGGTTGCTCATAGCGGAAATTGAACAGCCAAATGCCATTTTGCTAGATGTGATGCTGCCAGAAATGGATGGTATCACTTTATTTCATCATCTACAAGAGAAACCTGATACCCGATCGATTCCAGTTATTTTGCTGACTGCGAAAATACAGTTTGCCGAGCCGAATCAGTTTGCCCACTTAGGTGTAGCAGGAGTCATTGCCAAGCCCTTTGACCCTTTGAAGCTGGCAGATCAAGTGGCAAAAATCCTGAATTGGAGTTAAGTTTTATAGTAATATCAAAGACGTAAAAAGTTGATATATATATATTGCGAATCTATCTTTAGACATAATTTATAATTTGTTCAGAATTTGCTCATATTTGAGAGGTAACCTGGCGTTGGCAAAAGGAAATTAAGAATATCTGCTGTCAATGCGGATAAGTCTTAATTGGCTGATGCGATCGCATCAGCCAGGGATAAAAAAAATTATATGCAAATAAGTAAACCGGTTAAGGAAGCAAGCACGGATGAATTGCCGCTAAAGGTGGAAAAAATGTCACAAAAGCAACGGAGCATTCTCATCGTTGATGATTGTCACGAAGATAGGCAAACTTTCCGCCGTTATTTACACCAAACCTCCAACTACATATATAGTGTCATTGAGTCAGAGTTTGGCGAAGAAGCGTTAGAATTGTGCAAGATTTTACAGCCTGATTGCGTTGTAATCGATTACTGCCTACCTGATATGGATGGTCTTGAGTTTCTTGAGAAATTCAGAAAGGCAACCAATAAGGCAGATATTCCCGTGGTGATGCTGACAGGTTGCGGTAATGAAGCGATCGCTGTCCAAGCAATGAAAAAAGGAGCTACGGACTATCTCAGCAAAGAACAGCTCACAGCAGAAAATTTGCAAACCACTCTTCAGCACGCTCTCGAAAAAGTAGAACTGCTGTGGAAACTGAAAACGACTCAAGAGCAATTAAAATTTCAGGCTTATATTTTATCTCAAGTAACCGATGCAGTTATGGTTACTGAAGTCAAGGCAATTGATGAGAGCAAAACGCAGATTGTCTATGTCAACGCAGCATTCACCAGCATGACTGGCTACAGTGCTGAGGAGGTTTTAGGCAAAACACCGAGTATCCTCAACGGGCTGAAAACTGATCCAAAAGTACTAGAGCAAATTAGTCAGGCGATCGCTAATTATCAGCCTGTAAAGGTAGAACTGATTAACTACCGCAAAGACGGATCGGAGTTTTGGTCAGAAATTAATGTTACCCCGATGCTTGACGAAGTTGGGGAATGCACTAATTTTATTTTTGTGCAACGCGACATCAGCCAACACAAACTTGCCGAAGCAGAACGCCAACAACTACTAACCCTAGAAAAAGCCTGCCGCGTTGAAGCAGAAGCAAGCAACCGCACAAAAGATCAGTTTTTGGCAATTATTTCCCATGAGTTGCGATCGCCTCTTAATGCTATACTCGGTTGGACAAAGTTAATTCAAGGTGGCAAGTTAGACAACTTGGCTACTGCACGAGCATTAGCAACAATTGAGCGTAACGCCAAATTACAAAACGAGTTAATTCAAGACCTCTTAGACTTTTCACGCATCACAGAAGGTAAACTTCGTCTTGAACTGTTCCCAGTTGATTTGACAGAAATAATTAATGCTGCAATTGATGTAGTGCGTCCATTAGCTGATGCTAAAAGCATTGTCATTGAGTCAGCACTTGAATTTACAATCGGCGAAGTTTTAGGCGATGGCAGCCGATTACAACAAGTTATATGGAATTTACTGACTAACGCGATTAAATTTACACCAGAACAGGGACAGGTTGCAATTTGGTTAGAGCAAGTTGAGTCCTACGCCCAGATTACAGTCAGTGATACAGGTGTTGGTATTAGTCCTGACTTTTTGCCTTACGTGTTCGAGCAATTTAGTCAAGCTGATAACCAATATACAGCAAGGCATAAAGGATTAGGACTAGGACTTGCGATCGTGCGTAGTTTAGTGGAAATGCACAATGGCACTATTACCGCAGTTAGTGACGGTGAAGGACAGGGTGCAACCTTTAGAGTTAGGTTGCCGCTTCATAATCGAGTTTGAACTCTCCACGCTTTGAAAAACGTGGATTCTAGACTGTTGTTGCTACTGCGGCATCGCCACACTTCGCAACGTTGTCTCATGTTTTTAAGCATGTTTAGCTGGCTCAAACAGCCCTACCCGCCTCGCTCCCTAAGGAATGTGCGGCTACTTTTAGATCTTCCAACCTTGAAGATTTTACGTGTCGAAGGCTTCAAAGAACTTTTCAACACAACCCCATATCTTCAATTGTCATGGTTCAGAGCGTTTAACCTTACGTTTGTTTTTGGAGTTTTTCATCCTGTCGTGTTAAATTAATCCTAAATTAACATATAAATGGGATTATGCAACGTTACAACTTGAGGTTATCGGATAAAGAATACGAAGATCTAAAAAAGATTTCGGAACAAACTGAAAGGTCTATAAATGACCTAATTCGAGAAGCAATTAGAGGCTTTGTAGCAACAGAAACAAAGGGCTGAAGCCCTTGTGTCGGATTTCATCCCCTCCTTAAAAGGTAGGGGTTCTCATCCTCCCACTATGCCTTGATAGGGCAATGGGCATGGGGCATGATAATAAAGGGCATGGGGCATAGCGGTAGGAGATAATTTTTGTTACCCATTGCCCATTGCCCATTGCCCAATTCCTAGTCTAATATGCGATCGCTTGCTGAAATTAACGATAAAATTAGCCGCAAACGTGCGGTAGTGTTGACTGTTGAAGAACTCAAAGCACGAGTTGCAGAAGTTGGCGTTACTCAAGTTGCCAAAGAAACTGATGTCATTACTACCGGCACATTTGAGCCGATGGAATCATCAGGTGCGATTATTAACTTAGGACACACTGACCCACCAATTAAAATTCGCCGCGCTTGGTTAGATGGTGTCCCCGTATATTCCGGTTTTGGTGCAGTAGATTTATACATAGGTGCAAGCTGTGCCGTCGAAGTCATGGACGGCGAAGAAGTGCGGGAACGCGGTGGTGGTCATGTAATCGAAGATTTAATCGCCGGCAAAGCCGTACATGTACGAGCGCAAGGACAAGTAACAGATTGTTACCCCCGCGCCACCTTTGAAACGACAATTACCCGTGAAACCATAAATCAGTTTTATTTATTTAATCCGCGCAATCTTTATCAAAATTTTATCGTAGGCGTAAATGGAGGCGATCGCCCACTTTTTACTTATCTCGGACCACTACAACCGCGTTTGGGGAATGCAGTTTACTCTAACCCAGGTGCGATTTCTCCTTTACTCAACGACCCAGAACTACAGCTTATCGGTATTGGTACGCGAATTTTCTTAGGCGGTGGTGTTGGTTATGTTTCATGGGAAGGTACTCAGCACTTTCCTTTACAAAAGCGATTACCTAATCGTACACCCATCGGTCCTGCCGCCACTTTAGCCTTAATTGGTGACGCCAAGCAAATGGATGCGCGTTGGGTACGCGGTTGCTACTTCAAAAGTTACGGACCTTCCCTAATGTTGGGTGTAGGCGTACCACTTCCGGTATTAAATGAACAAGTCGTAGAACGCGCTTGCGTCACTGACAAAGACTTAGTAGCGCCGATAGTAGATTTTTCTATTCCTCGGCGTGTCCGTCCCACCTTTGGGTTAGTGAGTTACGCCCAACTCAAATCTGGGCGAGTCACCATTGAGGGTAAAACAGTGCGTACTGCTCCCCTAGCGAGTATGTTTCTTTCCAGACAAGTGGCTCAAGAATTGAAACAGTGGATTGAAGCTGGCACATTTACCCTGACAGAAGCAGTTTCCCCAATTCCGATGGAGCGATCGTTTTTGCCCCAAGACAGGTGGACAGAGTTTTGATTTATAGCAGGGGGGGAGGGGGAGAGGGGGAGAAACAAGAATTATTCTCCAAGTATCCAAGTATCCAAGTATCCAAGTATCCAAGTATCCAAGTACCCAAGTACCCAAGGAGTCCCCCACTCCCCCCCTCCCCCATTCCTCTACTGCTGCGGCTTCGGTCGTTTAATTGGCTTAGGAGCCGGTGCTTTGGGTAGGGGATTTGACACTGGGGAGGATTCGCCTTTCTTGATTGGGCGGGGGGTTTCGCCGCTGCTGCGTCTGGGTGGATATGGTTTTCTGCCGCCACCACCACCGCCACCCCGACCGCCACCGCCACCACGGAAACCGCCTTTTTCAGGTGGTCTGCGTTTTTTGGGCAAATCAGCGATCGCAGTAGCGTTTTCAATCATTAATAAATCAGCTTCTCGCTTTACTTGGAAGTCCCAAAACTTACCGACAGCTTTCGTACCAAGTACACCCGTAAGTTTCAACTTGAAATACTTGGGTTTGTCATCTGTCTTGCGGGGGGCTTGTTTAATCTTCACCACCAAGCTTTTAGCGTCAAAAGACTGATAAACTACTTCACCACGAACCGAAAAACCACCATCTGTAATTTCTGATGAAGGTATTAGAGCGCTGGTAGTTTCTTCAGATTCTGATGAAACTTCATTACTAGAAACTAATTCTTGTGAGTTTGAGTCTTGGTTTTCATCTTCTGCCGAATGTTTCGCGAGGTTTTCTGGCTCCCAAACCCCGACAATTTGCAGGTGCAGTGCATCATTTTCTTGCCTTGTACGCGGATATACTACCCACAAATGTTCTTTTTCTAAATCTAAATGATTCTTAACTAAACTCATTATCCGACCTAAAAGGACGGCATTGAGTTCTACACCATCTCTAGTCCGGAGGATTCCTTGAGTGAATTGCTCACTACTAGCAACGTAGCTACCTCGGACTAAGCCGATCGCTCGATATTGCATCGGTTCGCTGGGAGGGGGAATCGGTTGCTGGCGATTGCCTAAGTTTGCATCTGAGGCAGTCTCGCTGGGGTCAACCTTTAAAGAATTCTCAGGCTTAGAGACGTGGGCTGGTTTTTCAGTTTCAACTTGTTTTCCTGCTTCTATACTAGTTGGCTCTTGATTAGAGGCAGATGATTTGGACGGTTCAGACGACGGCATCAGGTCGGAATTCATATAAACTCCTTGCGGCGGAGACACATCCCATTGTGGGATTTTACTAAGGCAGCTGAAAAGAGCGTTTGTGCGGCGTTTAAAAGTATATTTCTTTCAAATTAGCCACGCCAGAGCGCTCTGTGTGATACTCTAAACGCTAAACTTACCATTTATATACTAAATGTGTAATTTAGCGCCTTTACACTAGTTTGGGCAGCTTAACATAGCTACAATTTCAGAGGATTTCCCCCAAAGGCATCACCTACTTTAGCAGTGTAAATTGCTAATTGTTATAAATTTCACAGCTAAATACCCGTATTCCGCATAGTTTTTAAAATTTTTAACTTTCGGATTTGTGTTAATGATAGTGTCATTATTCAGGAGAAGGACGGTTTTGTGTCTAAACAGGGCAATCGTTGGATGGTTAAGGTAGTGCTGTTGCTGGCAGTTTTTGCTTTTGTCGGGGTTTCTGTTGTTCCTTTAATTACGGCATTTAATGATACGCAACCCCAAACTCAGAACGCCAGTAACGCCAAAGTCGCCAGTTCACCCGCTTCTGACCCAAAATCAAAAGTGGAAGACGAAGTACGGGGTTATGAATTAGTTTTACAACGCGAACCAGAAAATCAAGCCGCGCTTAAAGGGTTATTACAAGCTAGGTTACAGCTGCTAAGTCAAAAAGGAAAAGGCGAAATTCAGCCAGCTGACATTCAAGCGGTAATCGAACCTTTGGAAAAGCTAGTCAAGCTGAATCCAGAACAAACGAAATATGCCGTATTATTAGCGCAAGCAAAACAGCAAATTGGCGACAAGGAAGGAGCAGCTCAAGCTTATCGCTCTGTTTTAGCAACTAAACCTGGCGATATTGAAGCTTTACAAGGAATGGTGGCTCTTTTATTATCTCAAAAACGCCCTGAAGCGGCGATCGGCTTGCTGCAAGATACCCTCTCCACCTCAACCCAGGCAAATAAAATTCAACCGGGAAGTGTGGATGCGATCGCCGTGCAAGTACTTTTGGGCAACGTCTACGCTTCCCAAAAACGCTACACTCAAGCTTTTTCTATTTACGATCAGGCAATTAAGAACGATGCTAAAGATTTTCGCCCCGTTTTGGCAAAGGCGTTGCTCGTGAAAGAACAAGGCAAAATTGAAGAGGCAAAACCTTTATTTGACAAAGCTGCCACTTTAGCACCTGCTCAATATAAAGACCAAATTAACCAACAAGCAACAGCCTCACCCAGCCCGCCGGTTTCTCCTACACCGTGAGGAGTCGGGGAGAGTGGGGGAGTGGGGGACAACTAACCACGCTCCAACTAACCATTAACTCCGCTCCTCCTAACTCCCTTCCATCGCCGCAACTACACCAAACACAATAAATAAGCATCCACCAATAATGGTGAGTTGGCGTTCGGAAATTCGCCCAGCTATCATTCGTCCACAACTTACGGCAATGACTGCACAAATAGTATGTCCTAATATCGCGCCCAAAGTTACGCCAAAAGGGTTGTTGCTAGCCGCTAGAGCAATGGTGGCAAATTGTGTGCGATCGCCCCACTCTGCCATAAATGTTAATACAAAGGCTTCTGCTATGATTGACAGTGGCGTTTTTTTCTTGGGCAGTTGCTTCTCTGCCTGTTCTACCGCTTCTTTTGCCTCTTCTAGTACTTCTGCATCACAACTAGAAGCTGGCATCCGATTCGCGTCATACAGCAGCTTGATACCAAAGCCGATAAATAAAACAATTTCTGCGTAATGAATATAAAGCTTTGGCAAGAAAGATACCGCTTGCCCTGCTACCACAGAAATTATTGTCATCGCAGCTAAAGCCGCTGTCGCACCTATTAATACCAGCCGTCGCGAGTGACGCATGGCTAAAATTGCGGCGATAAAAAAGGTTTTATCTCCTAATTCGGAAACTGTGATTAATAATAAACCTGCGGTAAAAGCTGTTAGCACTCTCTCAAACTCCTAAGGATTTTTTTCCTGTGTGAAGCTTGATGAGGTTGCGAAACTTCACTAAGCTTCACACTTTTTCGTGTGAACTCAGTGAAGGTCTCGCTATCAAATATCTAAATACTTGCCATCTGAACCAGGTTTATCACCAGTATGTTGATTCAAATGTACTGGCTTTCGATTCTTTTGCCAGCAGCTACTCCCCTTCTATATGATATGAATCATACATCTGTCCCAGGTACGAGTCAAGCAAGTAGGGATCAAGCAGTTTGAATAATTTTGTTGCTGTATAACGCTTGAGTTTGGCTGCGTGGTGCGTACTCTGCTTATTAAGCGATCGCCCAAAAAGATTATCCCAAAAGAGACGTTCCAGTGGAACGTCTCTACAATGTAAATATTTTAATATTTCCGCTCTTTTGGCTCAAACATGGTAATCGTTACCGGGCGATACTGAATATCAATTCCCGCAGGTGAATAATAAGCCAGTGTGTGTCTGAGGAAGTTTTCATCATCGCGTTGCGGATAATCTTCGCGGAAGTGGGCGCCGCGACTTTCTTGGCGATTGAAAGCTGAGGAAAGAATTGTCTGTCCCACCACCATTAAACTTCGCATTTCCAAGGCTTCGACGATTTCTGTATTCCAAGAACTGCCTTTGTCATCTAAATATATTTGCGAAGCTTGTTGCTGTAATTCTTGTATCTTTTCTAAGCCTTGATGCATTAATTCTTGAGTGCGGAAAACGCCGCAGTATTCTGTCATACAATCCTGGAAGGCTTGACGCACTTGGTTAATACGGTACTTCCCAGGCTGATCTAGCAAAGCTTGAATTTGTTGCTTTGCCTCTTTTATGTAACTTTGCTCGTCTATTGTGGGTAACTTGCGGTTTTGTACAAATCGGGCGATCGCTGCACCAGTTCTCTTTCCGTAAACTACGCATTCCAATAAAGAATTACTACCAAGACGATTCGCTCCGTGTACGGATACACAAGAGGTCTCACCAGCGGCAAAGAATCCCTCAACAAGCCCTTCGCCACTACTGCGAACTTGACCATCAGTGTTAACTGGGATACCACCCATACAATAATGAATCGTTGGGCGCACTGGCATCGGTTGCGTTACCGCATCGACACCAACCAAGCGGTGTGCTTCTTCCCAGCAGAAGGGAACGCGGCTCATAATTTTTTCTTTGCCCATGTGACGCAGGTCAAGATAGACAAAGGGTCCACCTGCACTACCATCAAGATGAACACCACGACCGGCGCGAATTTCGTATGCGATCGCTCGTGAGGTAATATCACGAGGAGCAAGTTCCATGCGGCTCGGTGCGTAGTTCGCCATAAAGCGATCGCCTTCAGAGTTAATTAAATACGCTCCTTCGCCCCGCACTGCTTCAGAAATCAGCACCCCGACGGGATATAATCCAGTGGGGTGGAATTGCACAAATTCCATATCTTGCAGCGGCAAACCAGCGATCGCTGTCATCGCCAAACCATCACCGGTGGAAGCGTAATCATTGGAAGTCGTGTTATAAACGCGACCATAGCCACCTGTGGCAAACATCACTGCCTTAGCCCGCACTACGACTATCTGCCCATCCAAAAGGTGGTACATCACTACACCTTTCGCCTGACCTTCTTCTAAAATCAGGCGCATTACGTACCACTCCTGATAAATTTGCACACCGTAACGGCGCAAGTTATTTACCAATTCGTGCAAAATTGCGTGACCAGTCTTATCGGCAGCGTAACAAGTGCGATTGTGAGAATGTCCGCCAAAAGCGCGTTGGGCAATGCGACCATCATTTAAACGTGAGAATAAAACGCCCATGTGTTCCAAGTCAATTACCACATCTGGCGCTTCACGAGTCAGTATTTCTACGGCATCTTGGTCTGCCAAATAATCGGAACCTTTGACTGTATCAAAAGCGTGTGCTTCCCAGCTATCTTCTGTATCTACGTTTCTCAGCGATGCTGCCATCCCACCTTGGGCAGCTACTGAGTGGGAACGAATCGGGTGAGTTTTCGCTACCACAGCCACATTCAAGCTAGGGTCAGTCCTGGCAATTTCCACTGCGGCACGACATCCGGCTAATCCTCCCCCGATAATAATCACATCATGTTCAAGCATAATCGCCCCCGACTGCAAAAAGAACTGTTGTTCTATTGTAAAGACATCAAAAAAAATTCCCTGCCAATAGGCAGAGATATTCTTTGGACTAGATGAAAAGTCAGGAGTCAGGAGTTATGAATTCAAGAAAGTTGTTAATTCCTAACTCCTGACTCCTAATTCCTAGCTCCTGACTCCCGACTCGTAACTCCTAACTTATTTTCAGCTGGTTGCTTCTACAGGTTGTTGCTGAGAAACATTACCGGGCATTGGTTCCATTTTTGTTGACGCATCTACAGGAGACAATTCAATATGATTTAACAATGTAGTCACGAAAGCGAAAAGCAAGAAAGGCAACGATAGCAAAACAACAAGTCCAACTGTAGCTAAAGCATAAACGGGTCGTCTAGCACCCATCAGCGCCAAGGCAGCAGCTAAACTAATAGTGATGGTGATTAACCAAACAATTATTTGCCCGTAGATATCGCCAAAGGTCAGCGTACAGACAAAGCGATACTTTTGAATATTATTTATGTTCACCATAGTTGCCTCCAGTCTCTCCTACTAGGTTCTACGTTAAAGCCATGTTTGGATACTTGACGATTTCTAAATATTTTTGCAAGCTTTGTAATATCACTTTACAATTTACATTTATTTTTTATCAAATGGTGGATGATTTACAAATGATTAAATGCTAAGTCTCTGTGTGGATTACAAGAATGGCTTTTGACTTGTTTTTTGCAACTAAACTAGTCGGTTCGGGTACAGGTTTAGGAATGGCTATCAGCTATCAAATTGTGATTACAAAATACGTTGGTAAATGAAGAGTGTTTTTCAGCAGCGGGACAAAGCACGAGATAGCGATCGCTATATTCAAAAGTCTTACCTTCCTTTTACTCTTTAATCTACATTCTGTCTATTTTGTCAATGCGTAAGTCTTAACATAGTTCCAGCAAATCAGATAGGAGATTTCAGTGTTAACCAGTCATGACTTATCAAAAGCAATCGATGAGCTCGTACAATCTACGTTTACTCCAGATCAACCAGGGGTAGCTGTCATTCTTATTCAAGCCGGCGAGGTTATCTATCGCAAAAGTTATGGAATGGCAAATTTAGAACTTGAACTTCCAATTACTGAAGGAATGGTCTTCCGTCTTGGCTCAATAACGAAACAGTTCACAGCAGTTGCTGTGCTGATGCTTATGGAGCAAGGCAAATTAGCTCTTGATGACCCGATTACTAAGTTCTTGCCCGATTATCCGACTCACGACTATTTAATAACAGTAGAACATTTGTTAACTCATACCTCTGGCATAAAAAGCTATACATCCATGCCTGAGTGGTTGTCTGTAGAACGAAAAGATTTTGCCGTTTCCGAATTGATTGACTTTTTCAAATATCAGCCCATGCAGTTTGCACCGGGGAAGCGTTGGTTTTATAACAACTCCGGATACATTCTTCTTGGTGCGATTATTGAAAAAGTATCAGGGCAGACTTACGAGCAATTCATTCAACAGAACATATTTGATGTGTTGGGAATGAAACAGTCTTACTATGACGTGCCACAACGTATTATTCCTGGACGTGCTTCTGGTTATCAAAAAGGAAAAAACGGTTATTTGAATGCAGAATATTTGAGTATGACACAAGCCTATGCTGCGGGTGCTTTGGCTTCGACTGTAGATGATTTAGCAATATGGGATGCTGCACTTTACACAGAACAATTAATCTCACAAAAGACGCTGCTCCGGGCGTTTACTCCATATAATTTAGCTGATTGTTATTATGGCTATGGTTGGTTTATTAGTAATTATCAGGGGCATCAAATAGTGGAGCATGGTGGTGGAATCCACGGTTTCGTAACCCATGCTGTTAGGATACCAGATGAGCGGATCTTTGTAGCCATGTTCTCAAACAATGAGGACAAAGGCTTTGTAATTGAAGGGTTAACAGTTAAAATTGCTACGCTTACTATTGGTAAGCCGTATCAAGATCCTCCAATAATTCAAGTAAGTTCAGAACTCCTTGCTTCTTATGAGGGTGTATATCAAATAGAAAACGTTGAATTCACTATTACCAACAAGAACGGTATTCTTATCTCTGAAGGAAAAAACCGCCCTTCGTTAGAGTACATGGCAATTTCTCCAACTGAATTCGTTTTGAAGTCAAATAGTTTTCACCAGCTTAAGTTTATTAGCAACGCATCAGGTGTAGTTACGGGAGTAGAGCGACGATATCGTTTAGATCCACCATTATTAGCACAGAAAACAGCTAAACAAGAGCCAAAATTAGAATAGAAATTTCTTTGGTTTTGAGTTGGGGTCTTATAACCCAAGCTGTTATCTGCGCTCCTCTGCGCGTGAAGCGTTCGCGGAGCGTGTCGCAGACAAGCTATCGCATTGCGAATCGCTATTTAGTTTAAAATCGAGGAATTGACGATGAAGACGAGCTTTTGATAGGACAAGACAATTTGATTTTTAGTGTGGCGATCGCTCATCGATTAAAGCTCTTTTTTTGAAAACTGAACTACTAAGATACCACCAATATGACAACTAATCTGACGCCATTCGCTTATCGCACTTAAGTGCGATGATAATATAAACTAGCCCTCTTCTGTTGTGAGATACAGCCAAATGACATTAACTGCACAGCAATTAGAAGCGATGATGCCTGATGCAAGTCAGTTATACAGCGATGAGCCAGAAATGGAAAGTTCTCTCCACTATATGCAGTTATTGCTGCTTGTCACTTGCTTAGATTGGCTGTGGCGCGACAAAAATGATTATTTCATCGGTGCTAATCTTACCATTTATTTTAGTCGCCAACAACTGCGAAATCGTGATTTTCGCGGTCCCGATTTTTTCTTAGTTAAACAAACTCAAAAGCGTCCCCGCAACTCTTGGGTAGTTTGGGAAGAAGACGGCAAATATCCAAATTTGATTATTGAACTATTATCAAATAGCACTGCCGACACAGGCCGAAATTTGAAAAAAAACTTGTATCAAGACTCTTTCCACACTCCAGAATATTTCTACTTTTCGCCTGACACGTTAGAATTTGCAGGATTTAAACTAGTTGGAAGTGAATATCAAGAAATAGCTGCCAATAGCAATGGTTGGCGCTGGAGTCAGGAGTTAAACTTGTATTTGGGTATCGACTCAGGCAAACTGCGCTACTTTACCGCTGAAGGTAGTTTATGCCAACACCTGAAGAAGCTGCATTACAGGCACAATTAGAGTTAGAACAAGAACGACAACGCGCTGAACATTTGGCGGAAAGATTAAAATCTCTTGGCATTGACCTAGACTAAATAAGCAACTATTTCAACTTAAATTCATCAAACTTTACAACTTCCGATTTCGGTTTGCGAGTATCAAAGCGATAGCTGCTAATTGTACCCGTTCCTGTGTCGAAGATGCTAAAAACAGTGATGTCATTACTAGCAATATAAGGCAAGGATTTACCATCTTCACCTAACAGTGGAGCAATTGATGGTATAATTGGCTCTAAATCATTTGGATTGCCAACTTCAGCATAATCTTCTTGATATCCAATTGGCACTTCTCGCTTGTTTTCATCCCAGTGAGCGCCATAAGAATTACCAACATTAGATGTTTCTAAAAAGTGGATTCCCGACTGACTATAAAAGCGGTTCCACAAATGTGAATGTCCATAAAATACAAATTGTACTTTAGCGGCTTCTAGTAACGGTATAATATCCCGAATAATATAATCTGCATTTTTCGGATATTCGTAACGCACTGCTTGAATGTTACCATCTTCATCTGATTCAATTATCTGCACTGGATCGGTATATGCAGGAACAATGTTACCACCCAAAGAATGGGGCGGATGATGTAACATGACAACTTTGTATTTTGCTTGTTTAAACTCTGGGCTGTTGAGTTCTTCCGCTAACCAATTATATTGCTTACTACCTTTAGCGATCGCCTCATAAATATGCTGTCCGTAACCCCAATTTTCATTTTTTTTTAAATCAGCATCTCTTTCCCGATATTTACCTTTGGCATCTGCATCCATGTTAGGAGTTCGCCACATATTCGTCGCGTAAAGTACTACTAAACGCACATCGCCAAAGCTAGTTGCATAATAAGTTTTACCGCCTTCTTTACTTTCGGGGAGCGTGAAAATCTCTTCGTAAGTATCAGTATTAAAAGAATTATCTTTTAGGGATTCTTTTCCATACAACTTTTGGGCTATTGTACGAGGAATCGTATCATCAAATTCATCATTTAAACTTTTTGTTCTGGCAAAACGCCCCATAATTTCATGATTACCGATGCAAGCAAACATTGGCGCATGTTGAATTATTTGCCCGCCAGTGTAATACGTATTATTTATTTTATAATTGGCGCGACCTTGCAAACACGGAAAAAAAGCACCGCCACAATTATCATCAAACCATTCACTAGCGCGATCGCTTACATTAACCAAATCACCCGCAAACAAAACTGCGTCCACTCGTCCAACTGTTTCCACACATGATTGCAGATTTGCTGCTACCATCGGCTTGATTTGATGGTCAGAAGTAAGCAAAATTTTCAGCGGTGTACCTGGTTTTGGCAAAGGTGCAAGGGTAAACACATCGCTGCTAACACTCTCGCCATCTTCGCGCACGCTGGTGACGCGATAGTTGACCCGCACACCCAAAGTTAAACCAGTAACTTCAGCTTCGTGTCGCCAAATATCGCGTTTGACTGGTTGTTGATATTGGGTTTGATTTGCTACTTGGGAGTTTTGGTCTTCTCGTGTGCGACTAAGTTTAGTTGTAGTAGCAACAACTGTTTTATCGAGATTTTCGCCATAAGTTACTGTGTGTTCACCAACAAACTCGGTAAACCAAACAACTCGTATTGATGTTTCTGTGGGTAGTTGCAGAAACGGATCGGTTAGTAGCTGGGGTGCGGATGTCATACCGATTTTAGATTAGTAATTACTAAAAAACCGTAGGTTGGGCATTGCCCACACTACAGTTTACACTTTTACGAAATATTACTTTTTCAATCGGAGCGGCGGGATTCGAACCCACGACCTCCACTACCCCAAAGTGGCGCGCTACCAAGCTGCGCTACGCCCCGTTCATTAGATTATAGATTTGGAACTTTTTCAGTTTTGAATCTAAAATCAATCGAGTCAACTTGACTATATTAGCACAAGGTTAAAGAAAAACAATAACTTTGATTGATTCAAAATACTTTGAGCGTTGCAGCGGCTTGCAGCAAACCAGCAACAGCCTCAGCATTCCATTTACCTTCTACACAACGCCCTGTATTGAGGATAAACCGCAAGCTGTAGGCGTGGGGATAGCCTTCAACTTCCATCCATAATAAATCGCTTTCGGCTTCGCAGGCGATTTTCTCTTCATCCATCAATTCGTCTTTGAGTTGCTTCATGGTGTCTGCTAGCTGCGCTAGGAGCCGACAAAAGTCATTTAACTCGGCTTCGGTTAATTCGATCGCCCAATCATCTGTACCCACTAAACCTTTAAATTCAGGTGCGTTAGGATTCCAGCCAATACGCCAACCAGATCCACTTTTTATTAATTGGGCATGGGGCATAGGGGATGGGGCATTGGGCATTGAGTATAAATAATATAATAATTCTTTTTCTAATCTCTAGTCCCTATTCCCCGTTCCCTAGTCCCTAGTTCCTAGCAGTAAAGATATTGACTAAAACTTGCACTAAGGCGTTTCGCTGGCTAATGTTAAGACGAGAAATGGCTGCGCGATCGCCTTCGAGAGGATTTTGGCGTAAAGTGTCGTTACCTGGATAGGTTGTCACATACATAACTTCATTTGCACCCAGGTAATCAGCCAAAGTTAACTTCCAATCTAATCGGTAATTTGGCGCACGTTCTTTTACATAAACATGATATCTGAGCAAGCGACTTGCTAGGGTATTATTTTCAGCAACTTTGCCAGATTCTTTGTTGATGTACTTATTTTCCCGTGGGAAGTCGGGTAATTGTTGATATACTTGCTGCCAAACTTCACCGGGACTAATTCTTTGGGCTACCGCAGGTTGGATACCAAAGAAATTTGTGTGAATTAATTCGCCCACTCCTGAACCGAAAACAAGCAAACTCACTACCATTAAGGCAGTGAGTGCTTGCAAGTATGGTTGAATGAATGATGATTTTTTGCTCATTCTACCTTTGTGGAGCGATTTTTTATAATTCGCCAATAATTTCGGGTTGAGTAAGTTCATCAGACATCTCGATAATTGCCCGCAGTACTGGCTTCATCATTACATCTTCATTATTTTCAAAGTCTTCATAACGCCGACGTTTGGCACGATTTGCCACCTGAACCGTAATGCGGTAGCGATTTGAGGCTGCACTAATCAGATCCTCAGAACGGTGCATAATTTGGGACTGAGTTGTCTCGAATTTAGAACGCTTTAGCATAGTCGGTGGTTCTTGGGGTCATTCCCCAGTTTAGCAGCACTGATAGATATACTGCTCTGTTGATAGAGGTTAATAGGATGATTGTCTATTTATAAGTAACTTGTAACACCAAATTAATTAATTAAAGCGATCGCATGGCTAACCTTCTGGAAACCGCTGTCAAAGCCGGAAACTTCAACACCCTCATTAAAGCTGTTAAAGCTACCAAACTCGATGAGGAAATTCTCAACACTCCTGGTTCTTATACAGTGTTTGCACCGACTGATGAAGCTTTTGCCAAGCTACCCGAAGGAACTTTAGATGCGTTGCTGCAAGATATCCCCAAGCTAAAAAAGATTGTGGCGTATCATCTTGCCTTTGGCGATGTCAGATCCGATGACTTAGCGCAACTTGAAGAAGCAGAGACCGTCGAGGGTTCAGTTTTAGCGATCGAGTCTGCTGACGGCAAAATAAAAGTCAATGATGCCAATGTCCTCAAAACTGATATTCTCACCGATAATGGCGTAATCCATGTTATTGACCAAGTGTTGATGCCTGGTATAGTTGCTGGTGGGTAAATATTTGCTCTGGCAAAAAGCGTAGTTATAAAAATTACTTGCCCTAACAAACCCGGTTTATCTAAGAAACCGGGTTTTTGCGTTTTTTTGCGACAATTATAGAACTTACGCATTGACATAAAGTTGAGCATGTGCATTCAAGCCCACCTTCGATGCCCTTAAAGTACCGTATAACGTTGAAGCCCTCTAAGATTACTGAGGCTGAAACAAATCGTTTCCGATCCAATTAATACGATCATTTGGAATTCGGGAAGGCATTACCGCTACAAAGTTTGTGGCATCGTCAATGCTTCCCTTGCCGCTATATCTGGCTTGCATTGGGTAAGGAAATATCGGTCTTGTTCTGACAATGGTTGCATTGCTGCTCGTTGCTCTTTCTGTCGGATTGCTGAACCCACCACTTGCTGAGTCAGCAGCCGTTTGGGATGCAATGATTTTAGTTGGGGGAGTGCCTTGTTCAACCCATGCCACGATCGGTGTGAGCCAATCCACCCGGCTTGGACCCGTTCCGCCCTGACAGTGATACACTCCAGGCAGCATAAACAACCTGGCAAACTGCTGCACCTTGGCAAGACCGCCCATTGTATCTTGAACTGCCTGATAGTAAGCGAGCGTGCCTTGAGGGGGGATCGCTGGATCAGCCCACCCATGATAGAGAATGAGTTTCCTACCGCGATCGCGGAACGCTTTGAGGTTAGGGTTGGTGGCGTTGTACACTTTGCCCAGAGGACGCAGCCGATCAAAACCCTCAGCCGTAAATTGCCAGTCTTTGTAAGAAAAGGATGCAGGGGGACTCTTGGGAAAGGCGAGATATTTCAGATAGCTGTTGGAAATCTGGGCTGCAAAGGGCGGCATTCCAGATGTGCCGATGCTAGAACCTGCCCATGCAAGTTCTGATCCAATCGTTTGACTGCCTGGATAAAGTAACCTCCCCTGACGATCCCTCGCACCCCCATACAATTTATTGACGACTGCAATCTGAGCCGTCGTTAAACAGTTTGCTTGATCGCGATTGCCAGAACAACGGAGTGATTCAGGCTTAAACGTGCAGACTCTCGGATCGGTAATTTGACCATCGGATAGACCATCTTTCCCATCACAGTCTGCGATCGCTGCTTGATGAATCAGCGCGAGTTTATCAGAAGGCAAAATGGGGTTCCCTTGCGAATCCTGGTTCGCACGCCCATTCCACGTTTCGTATTCTCCATTCAGGGGGGCTTGGATGGCAGCGGGTGCTCCAGCAATAATGCCGTTAAAGTCGTTTGGGTATCGCTGCGCTGACATCAGGGCTTGTCGTCCTCCGTTGGAACAGCCCTGGAAGTAAGCATAACTGGGACTTTTTCCATAGAATGCGGTGGCGATCGCTTTTGCCGCTAGTGCCGTAACATGCTCTGAGCGATAGCCGAAATCAATCCGCAGTTGGGGTTGATCCAGTCCCCAGAGTGCGCTCCCCGCGCCTATACCGCCGCCAACGTGTCCCGTGTTGTCGAAAGCCACCGCAAAGTTTTGATTGAGTGCAGTGATACTTTCGGGTGTTGCTCTCAAACTGCCGCAATATCCACCGCAGCCAACCTGAAGATAGCGACGATTCCAATTCTGGCTAGGCAATCGTACCTCAAACTGAATCTGCGGTGTAACGTATCCTTTCACCTCACAGTATTCAGGAATCTGAGGCGTAGCAGGAACAACTTGAGCCGAAAGAATTGCAGTGGGAGCATCGGAAATGGCTGAAAAATCTCTCTGACCCAAAGCGCTACAGGGATTAGATGGCATGGACTGCATCGGAACTTGTGCGATCGCAGAAGTCTGGAACAATCTTGCCTTAGAGCTTAACAGCAGGACTGAAAATACAAGGGCGATGAGCAAGAAGCGCAGAATGATCGAGCCATCTTGGAAGAATGATTGCAGTCTTCGACATCTCACAACAAATCCCTCTGATTGTTTGCTGTCTAAATTCCCAATATTCCGCATCTGCAAAGCGCAAAAATCAATTCAGATGTTTCAAATTGGCAGACGATTTACTAATTTTTTAGTAGACAATTCTAAAACTTTCCTCTTTCTACAGAAGTAAATTGAAGCATAGAATTGCGATCGCTCGCATCAGAATTCAAACTGTGAATCTAGCGGTCACACTTTGCGAGAAACTTATCTCTTCACATTGCTTGTGATTTCATTCTGGAACATCTTCAACAAAAGGTGGGCTTAAATGCACATGCTTAACTTTCTGTCAATGCGTAAGTTCTAAATTCAGCCCTTTCAAGGTGGTAAAATTTGGAACGAAGATTGGTTATTTCAACCTTCAAAAAGCCCAAAATCTGAGCGGATAACTCAGGATGATAGGACTTAAACAACGTATCTTCGTTAGTCACCTTGAAACGGCTGGTTCTAAATTCTAAATTAAACTGTATCGATCAATACCATAACTTATCCCAAAGATAGATGTACTTTCTTAGCAAAAATTAATACTATCGATTAAGTTTGTTACGAAAATTCATAGTAGGTATTGCAGATACCGCTAATAAAGCTTGGTCTTTAGGTGAAGGTTGTCAATATTGCGTGGCATCTTCCTAATGAAGACATTAAACCAGCTGAAAAAGCGGTGATTAATCCTGTCAATTCCTGTGCATTTTTCACAAACGAACAGCCTAAATTAACTAATGGAGAATCTACTCATGGCAGCCGATTTAAATGCAACTATCTCAGCCTTAAAGAGTGGTTTAACTTCTATTCCAGCTGATGCAGCGGTAAGCAACATCGAAAGCTGGGAAAACGAACTTAAGACTGCGGCACCTGAAATTGCTAGTGCTTTAGGTCAACTCAAAGCAGCTCTAGTAAATGGTACTGCTACTCCTGACTCACTAAGTCAGCTGTTAAACAGCCTTGGTGAAAAGACTTCATCTGCTGGTGCTGGTAACGCGCAAGCTGAAGAATTAGGTTCTCTGCTCAAACAAGCAGGTAGTTCATTAGGTTAAGTATCTGAGTAATTAAAGCACAGAACAAGCGATCGCTTGCTCTCTGCTTTGATATTACTAAATAAAGATGGTGGGCATTGCCTACCATCTTTATTTATTGTTTAACCTACACCCAAGATGCAGGCACTGCGTGGAGCAAGAGTCAAAGAAAGTTGCTTCTCTTTCTCAACATTCCACTCAACTTCAGCGGTGCCAAATAAAAGTTTGTCCGGTTGAGATTGCAGATTTACAGATTCTAAGTTGGCTTTTGCTTCCGCAGTACCAACGTTAAGGGCAATTATTAATTCCTCGGTTCCCAAAGTTCGCGCAAAGACGTAAAGTGCTCCTTGAGCATAGAGGACTCGGTAATCCCCTATACGCAAACATGGGTAAGAGTGACGTAAAGCAATTAACTGACGGTGAGTATTGAGGATTTCTCGATTCCAGTTAGCTTCTAAAGGAAATCCACGACGCGAGTCTGGATCGATCGCACCAGGTAAACCAACTTCATCACCATAGTAAATGCTGGGCGCACCGGGATAGGTTAATACTAATAAAGTTGCTAAATCTACACTCGCAACATCACCACCAGCAATCGACATCAATCTGGCTGTATCGTGACTTGCAAGTAAATTTAGTTGAGTTAGCTGAATTTCCCAAGGATAAAATTGCAATAGTTCCTGGATTTTTTCAGCGTACTCGGCAGCAAATAAGGGTGGATAGGGTTTATAGTCGCGACTTTGCACTTGTTCTAAGTCTACGCGATCGCCTGCGGCAAAAGCGATCGTTGGTCCTGCAAACAAGTAATTCATCACCCCGTCGAATTGGGTACCATCCAACCACTCGCGGGAATCTCCCCAAACTTCGCCAACAATGTATGCATCAGGATTGATGGCTTTAACGCGATCGCGAAATTCTTGCCAAAAACCAGGAGTTTTTATTTCAAACGGCACATCTAACCGCCATCCATCAACGCCTAATTTAATCCAATATTCGGCAATTTCCATGATATATTCCCGAACTTCCGGGTTATCGTGGTTAAATACTGGTAAAGCTCGATTTCCGTCCCAACCTTCATAGTTAGCAGGATACTCACCGTTGTAAGGCGAAAGGGGCCAGTCTTCAATTTTAAACCAATTTACCCAAGGCGAATGAGGACCATTTTCTAAAACGTCGTGGAAAAAGAAAAAGCCACGACTGGAGTGATTGAAAACTCCATCCAAAACAACTTTAATATTGCGATCGTGCGCTGCGTCTAGCAATTCCTTAAAAGCTACATTGCCACCCAGCATCGGATCTACCTGATAATAATCGTGGGTATGATAGCGGTGATTGCTAGCCGATTGAAATATAGGCGTAAAGTAAATAGCGTTAATGCCTAAATCCTGTATGTAGTCGAGCTGCTCTAGAATACCCCATAAGTCTCCACCTTTGTAACCTTGGAGTGTAGGCATTGCTTCCCAATCTTCCCAACGTGCTTCATGCAAAAGCCGTTTGTGCGGCTGTTTGCTTCTAGCAAAGCGATCTGGAAAGATTTGGTAGAAAACTGCATGTTTAACCCAGTCTGGCGTTTGTATATCCATGAATCGCTCTGTATACCTTCACAGACATCGTTACAAATACTTACATGTTTGTGACTCACACTTATGATAGAAAATCAGTCAAAAGTTATAAGTCGGGAGTTATGAGTTAAAAATCACAAGTCAAAAATCAATCACTACTACGGTATTTTTTCAGTATATTATAGAACTTTCTTTTTCATAGTCTTTTTAAGTCAAGGTATTAATTTTTACTAAAATATTTTCAAAATTATTGCTTCATAATTTTTTATGTTTCTCTATTCAAGTTTTTCCGTAATCTCTCAGGCTGGCGCTGGATCAATAAGCAGCATTTTTGTGCTGGTTATAATTATTAGTGGCTTGATTTGGTAATTATGGCGCATAACTGCTGATAAATTTTACCCTAGCCACACCGAAACGCTTGACTGGAGAGATTATTCATGAAGCAGAGTATGTGTTTTGAGGTAGTAATTATCAAGCGCAGAATTATAAGTTCTTTTGCAACTTGTAACTTTTTTAATGTTGTCTATGAAATCATAGATGACTATAGTGGCAATTAGAAATTCAAGCACAAAAAATAAGCTTGTGTGAATTAATGCGCTTGGTGCTGATGCTGCTAAAATCAATACTTTGCTTACAGGAATTGAATACAATTTGAGGTAAAAATGAGACACGAAAAACTTTCACCTGGTCTGCTATTAGCTTATGAAGACTACCAACGCGAAGGAGCGCAAGGTTTAACTACACAGAGGCGATCGCTTGGTATCATGGCATCCAGAAACGCTATGCAGCAAACCAAGAGCATCGTTTTTATTTACTGCGACGAAGACGCTGACTTAAGACATCTATTACAACAAGGTATTGAAGTCAACCAAAACACCGGAAGTGTGCGGACAGCTTACTTACCCATAAATAGTTTAGACCCCTTATCTGAAGAAGCTGTTGTCCATCGCATCAAGCCTTCACGGAAAATGCACCTGCGGATGGATGATGCCAAAAAAGCAGTGTATGTGCCAGAGTTTCAAAACAAAACCGGACTGACTGGGGAAAAAGTCGTTATCGGCATTGTAGACACAGGTATTGATGCGAAGCACCCTGCCTTTAAAGGTCGAATTTTACGCATTTGGGATCAAACTCTACCCGGTCCCGGTGTCAAAGAGGGAGCTTACGGGGCAGAATTAAGCAAAGATCAACTGACAATTTCTCAGGACACAGAAGGACACGGCACCCACGTTGCCGGCATTGCCTCCGCTGGTGACAGCACTTATAGCGGTGTAGCACCAAAAGCAGAATTAGTCATTGTCAAAAGCGACTTACAAGATGCTCACATTGCCGATGCAGTTCGTTACATTTTCCGCATTGCCAGTGAACTAAAACGCCCAGCAGTAGTAAATTTGAGCTTGGGTGGACACGCTGATGCTCATGATGGCAGCGACTCGTTATCAAAAATTATTGATGCTGAAACTGGTCCTGGAAGAATTGTATGCTGTGCCTCAGGTAATGAGGGTAACGACAACATTCATGCTCAAGCGAAAGTTTCTACCAGTGGCATGTCTACTATCCGCTTTAATGTTCCTCAAAACCAAGTAGGTATTGTTTGGTTAAACGGTTGGTATTCTGGCAAAGGTCAGTTAGAAGTATCTGTGCGGAGTCCCAACGGTTTTGTTAGCCCCTTTCAAAAAATCGTTACTAAAGGCAATCCCACCCAAGCTTACCAATTGCCAGATGCACAAGTGGAAATAGCCACACCAGGACCCGATCCGATGAATGGCGACCATAATTTCTTTGTGCAAATTCGCGGTAATGGCACAATGCCAGTTATGGGGGGCATTTGGCAGTTGCGGATACGCAACACAGGTTCGAGTGAAACACGTTTGGATGTCTGGACGCTGGACGATCGCTCGGCGGTATTTTTCACCGGTAAAAGTGTGCAGGATGCTGTGAAAATTGGTTCACCAGGAGCTTGCAAGAGTGCAATTACGGTGGCTTCCTACACTACTAAAGTGAAATATACAGATATTGATGCCAAAGCTCAAGAAGTGGGTTTGGAATTGCATAGTATTTCTGATTTTAGCAGTGAAGGTCCACTGCGGAATGATGCCCAGAAGCCGGATGTCGCAGCACCAGGAGCGATGATTGTTTCTACACTTTCATCTACTGCTCAAGGTTTTGGGCGATCGTCGATGATTAATTCTAAGTTTGTGGTTTCTGCTGGCACTAGTATGGCAACACCTTTTGTTACTGGTTTGGTGGCACTGTTGTTGCAACGTAATCCCAAACTTGACCCAGCTGGCGTTAAAGAATTGTTACGTAAAAATAGTGCTATCCCCAAAAAAGCAGCGGGAACGTTTGATAGTAAATGGGGCTTTGGACTGATTGATGCCAAGAATCTTTAAATAGGTGTAGAAGCACAGTCAATGATTTCAGTATAAGGGTAGGCGATCGCAATCGATAAATTTGATAGCTTGGTTATAGGGTAGGATTTTTTCCTACCCTTTTTACCTTTTTATGTGGGAGTCGTCGCAATATGAATTATCAGAAATTAGATGCCCCCCTGTCTATGGCACTTAAAGACGTTCAAAACACAGATGAACCTAGCTTGCAGGTTTTCATCCATACTAAGCCAGTTTCAAATGCGGAAAGTGCCGTTTTAGAAAATTTAGGCATCAGTGGAGTTACTAGTGGCAAGGATGTATTCACGGCAACACTGTCTCCAAACGCTATTTCTCAGTTGTCAGAGCAACCTTGGGTACAGCATGTGAAACTGTCGCAAAAATTGCATCTTGCTAATCAGGGCTATGGTATGAAACGTGTGAGCGTTTTATAATTTTTAACGCCAATTGATACACGCGATCGCCTTTTGCTGCGATAACCTGTCCCATCCTTAATAAAAACATACCGCAAACTTAACTCAGAACAATATACGATCCCCCCTTACCAGCAGTCTCAGACAGTCCTAAACTGTATGTGAGAGTTGAAAGGCAGTTGGGAGAAATTTTGTGAAAAAAGTATTAGCAATCATTCTCGGTGGTGGTGCGGGTACTCGTCTTTATCCGCTTACCAAATTACGCGCTAAACCGGCGGTACCTGTAGCAGGAAAGTATCGCCTAATAGATATTCCTGTCAGTAACTGTATAAATTCAGAAATTTTTAAAATTTATGTTCTGACTCAATTCAACTCAGCTTCTCTAAACCGCCACATTGCCCGTACATACAACTTCACTGGTTTTAATGAAGGATTTGTAGAAGTCTTAGCTGCACAGCAAACGCCAGAAAATCCCAACTGGTTCCAAGGGACTGCGGATGCTGTGCGTCAGTATATTTGGCTGTTGCAAGAATGGGATGCAGAGGAATTGCTCATCCTCTCCGGTGATCACCTGTACCGGATGGATTATCGCTTGTTTGTGCAGCGTCATCGAGAAACGGGGGCTGACATTACTCTCTCAGTTATCCCTATGGACGATCGCCGCGCGTCTGATTTTGGCTTGATGAAAATCGATCAGTCTGGTAGAGTAATCGATTTTAGCGAAAAACCCAAAGGCGATGATTTGTATCAGATGCGGGTTGATACAAGTCTACTGGGTTTATCACCAGAACAGGCTCAACAGCAACCATACATCGCTTCGATGGGGATTTATATCTTTAAAAAAGATGTTTTGATCAAGTTGTTGAAAGAATCTTTAGAAAAAACTGATTTTGGCAAAGAAATTATTCCAGATGCAGCTAAGGATCACAACGTTCAAGCTTATTTATTTGATGGCTACTGGGAAGACATTGGAACAATTGAATCATTTTATGATGCTAATTTGGCACTGACTCAGCAACCCTTACCTCCTTTTAGCTTCTACGATGAAAAGTCTCCAATTTATACCCGCGCTCGTTACTTACCTCCGAGTAAACTATTAGATTGCAAGATTTCCCAATCAATGATAGGAGAAGGTTGCATTCTGAAAAATTGCCGGATCGATCATTCGGTGTTGGGAGTGCGATCGCGTATTGAATCTGGTTCCGTAATTGAAGATACTCTAATCATGGGAGCCGATTACTATCAAGCATTCGCCGAACGACATACAAACTGTGAAAATGGTGAAATTCCCTTGGGTATCGGTGCTAACACCACAATTCGCCGCGCCATCATTGACAAAAACGCCAGCATAGGCTGCGATGTGCAAATTATCAATAAAGATAACGTGCAAGAAGCTGAACGCGAAAGTCAAGGCTTTTTCATCCGCAGCGGAATCGTCGTTGTGCTGAAAAATGCTGTGATTGCTGATGGAACGATAATTTAAAAGTCAGGTGCATTGGGCAATGGGCAATGGGCGATGGGCAATGGGAATAAAAAGAAGCTAGACGTTATTTCACGCCGTACCATGCCCCATGCCCCATGCCCCATGCCCCATGCCCAATGCCCCATGCCCTATGCCCCATGCCCCACTCTTATTACTAATTGGTCTTCCTGGTAGCGGTAAGTCCACTTTGGCGAAACGATTACTGTTAGAGTGTCCCCAGAGGCAGCTGATTTCTAGCGATGCCATCCGGGGACAACTTTTTGGCGATGAGGCAATTCAAGGAGCGTGGATGCGAGTTTGGCGAGAGATTCAGCGGCAATTTCAGCAGGCAATTACGACGCATAGCACAGCCATTTATGATGCTACTAATGCCCAACGCCGCAATCGGCGTGAAGTCATTTATACAGCCCGCGAGTTAGGCTTTACTCACATTACCGGGATGTGGCTGGATACACCGATTTGGCTGTGTTTGGCACGGAATAAAAAGCGCCTAAACCCAGTTCCCGAAGAAGTAATTTTTCGGATGCATCGTCAACTCCGGGATGCACCCCCAAGCTTGGAAGAAGGATTAGACGAGCTGATTTGCTTTTCCCTAGCGCGGGAGTATTCCAATGGTCAATATATGCCCGCAGGCTAGAAGCCTGGGGCTATACTAACGAAGCCTGCCTTGTCCGTATAGCAATACCCTTGTAGGGTATTGCGACAAAATTGGAATGTTTCCCCATCAGGAAAGTACGGGAATTGCCCTGATACAGTCAGCGACAACCCCACTTGATTTTTGGTAATGTTTGTTAATTTAAAATCATGGTTTGTTTGCTTGGCATTATACCTGGTAAACAACTTATCTCACATCTTACATAAAAACATAACGGGAATTTCTATAGGAGGCTGATAGATGGCTACAACCGATTTTAAAGACTATTATGCAATTTTGGGAGTTAATAAAACTGCCACTCCAGAAGAAATTAAACAAGCTTTTCGTAAACTAGCTCGTAAGTATCACCCTGATGTCAATCCAGGCAATAAACAAGCGGAAGCAACTTTTAAAGAAGTTAACGAAGCTTACGAAGTTTTGTCAGATGTAGACAAACGTAAAAAATATGACCAATTCGGTCAATACTGGAATAAGGTTGGTCAAGGCTTTCCCTCTGGTGGTAGTGCTGGTGTCGATATGGGCGGTTTTGACTTCGGTCAATACGGCAGTTTTGACGACTTTATCAATGAGTTACTAGGACGCTTCGGAGGCACTACAGGCAGTAGCACTAGACAACAAAGCTATTCGTACAGTACTTCGACCAATGGACCAACTGGTTTTGGTAACTTTGGCGATTTTGGCTTTCAAGATGGGAGTGCGGGTGCTACGGCACAGGATAGCGAAGCTGCCATCACTTTAAGTTTTGGCGAAGCTTTTCACGGTGTTCAAAAACGGTTCAGTTTAGGTAACGAAACAATTGATGTCCGCATTCCCGCAGGTGCTAAATCCGGTACTCGTCTGCGTTTGCGCGGCAAAGGTCAAGTTAATCCTTTAACTCAACAACGAGGCGATTTATACTTGCGGGTAGAACTTCAGCCGCACTCGTTCTATCAATTTGAAGGCGATAATTTGGTGTGCGAAGTGCCAATTACGCCAGATGAAGCCACCTTGGGAGCCTCAATTGATGTCCCGACACCTGATGGCATGGTTAATGTCAAGCTTCCCGCTGGAGTGCGTTCTGGTCAATCTTTACGTTTGCGCGGCAAAGGCTGGCATCTAGCCAAGGGTGGACGTGGGGATCAGTTAGTGAAAGTGGCGATCGCTCCGCCAAAAGACCTCAGCCAACAAGAGCGCGAATATTATGAAAAACTCCGCGCTATCCGTACTTACAATCCCCGCAGTCATTTGCAGCAAGTCAAGCTATGAAAAAGAGGGGGAAAGGGGAAAGGGGAAAGGGCAAGAAAATATTATTTTTTATTTTTTATACCTTTTCCCCTAACGAGTTTATATGTTTCGTTCCCAGGTTCTAGCCTGGGAATGCACGTATAGAGGCTCTGCCTCAATAGAACTCTTCATTGACGAGGCAGAGCCTAAGAGTGCTCATTCCCACGCTCTACGTGGGAACGAGAAAAGATAAATTTGGCTTAATTTTTCAACTATTTTGTCGCGCCATTAGACTTTGGAAGATAGACTTGAAGTCTTGAATTATCTCTGGGGTTGGTTGGGTAGTTTGCCACGTCGGACGCGCTGTCAAGCGATCGCACCAAGCACTCAATTTGGGACAATCACTCAAAGACACGCCAAGCCCTGCCAATAAGGGTACAATAGTACCAGCCACAGGTTCGGCAAGAGTTAGATTTTCACTGCCAAAGTAAGGGCGATCGTCAAGTAAGTTTTCAAACAACTTCAGTACTATTGACGCTTTTTCCTTTGCCTGTTCAACTTTTTCTGGATCTCCAGGGAAGCCTAACATCACTGGAAACAGTGGGACTGTTGCGGGCAACAATTCATTAACAGTTACCAGTTCCACCATTTTGACAATTGCTAAATCCTTTGCATCTTTAGGCAACATTGCAGGCGTGGGATATTTTGCTTCTAAATAGTCTAAAATTGCCAAGGATTCTATTAAATTAAAGCCGTCATCCACCAACACTGGAATGTGCTGAAAGGGGTTAAGTGCCAAAAACTCTGGTTTCAACTGTTCGCCATCAAGTTTCACCTCTACCAGTTCAAATTCTAGTTTTTTCTCCAGTAGGGTAATCCAGACACGGCGTGAATTTGGCGAAATCGCCGAGTGATACAGCTTGATCATGAGAAAACCTCACTGTTTTATGAGCAGACTATAGGCAAGCTTAATTATATGGTGTAGACCTACCGGAAAAAATTTAACGTAGTAAGCACGAAGAGTGCTTGAAAGTCTTGTACAAGAATCGCTTCAGCGATTACTACGAAACTCAATTAAATTGCTCTAATAATGTCTCAATGCTGGCGTTATGATCCAAAAAAGAAAATAAATGCCTATAACGCAGCCTGCCGTCTTTATCTAACACAAACTGCGCTGGTAAAGGTGCGCCTAATGCTTGCCCCGTTTGATATGTACGAAAGACGCGGCAAGTGGGATCGCTTAACAAGGGGATTTTTAACTTTAAATCTTTAACGACTACTTGACTTTGCCGTTCATCAGTACTAGTAATCATCAAAACTTCTATACCGCGATTTTTAAATTGCTCGTAGTTCTCATTCAAAGCTTTGATGTGAGGAAAGCAAAACGGACAATATTGCTTTTCGGTGAAGATGCGCGTAAAGGCAAGTAATACTGGCTGATTACCTCTGTAATTCGACAACTTTACTAATGTGCCGTTAGTAATATCTGGTAGCTGAAAATCTGGTGTTGCTACTCCCAAAAACAGTTTATTTGTCGCTGGGATTGGCAGAAAATTGCGAAAGAAGCGCTCGTTAAATAAGCCACTAAAATCATTTGAAGTCAGCATTATCTTGTCCCCGGTTAGTCAGAAAAAATATAATTTAATATCTTTGTGATTTGGAGATGCTAGTTATCAGTTGAAAAAAATTATTCTTCACTACCAACTAACTACTAACCACAAACTAATAACCATTGCCTTACAGTAAAACCACAGATAGACACCGAACTTAACACCAATTAATTTATCTTGCGTGTTTATAAGAGTGTTCATCTGTGGTTATTATGTATTGTGTCTCTAACTAAAGACGCTGCGGATGGAGTTTTCCTTTCTTTGCGAAATTTAGACCGCGGAGAAGTACACTTTGGACTTCACTGGGTCGGGAACCATTGTTTGGTCTCCGGGTTGCCAACCAGCAGGGCAAACTTCGTCGGGGTGGGACTGGACGTATCTAATTGCTTGTAACGTCCGCAGAGTTTCATCGACGCTGCGACCAAAAGCTAAGTTGTTGATGGTAGCGTGCTGAATGACACCATCTTTATCGATGATGAACAGACCGCGCAAGGCAATACCTGCTGCTGGATCAAGAACGTTGTAAGCGGCGCTAACTTCTTTCTTGATGTCAGATACTAGAGGATAGTTGAGATCGCCGACTCCACCAGACTTGCGATCAGTCTGAACCCAAGCCAGATGGGAGAACTCGCTATCAACGGAAACACCAAGAATTTCGGTGTCCAGATTTTTGAATTCTTCGTAGCGATCGCTAAATGCTGTGATTTCTGTCGGGCAAACAAAGGTAAAGTCTAGAGGGTAGAAAAACAGGACAACATACTTGCCGCGATATTCGGACAGTTTAATTGTCTTAAATTCCTGGTCTACGACAGCGGTTGCTGTAAAGTCGGGAGCCTGTTGACCTACTCGAAGGCATCCTTCTGCTGAATAAGTGAGGGGCATTAACTTAATTCTCCTGGAATTTATGTTTGTCTATCAGCTTAGTAATTTGGCGAGCGCTAAAACTCACCCTTAAGAGCTGTCACAGTTTTAATTACGATCTGTTACGACTATATCATAGTCATAACGATTTTGAGTAGCCAATGAACGATTTAGATACAAGAGAATGGTTGCTGACCAATGGCATGGGAAGTTTTGCCAGTGGTACAGTTTGTGATGTCCGCACGCGCACTTATCACGGCTGGCTAATTGCCGCTACCAGTCCACCTTCTGGTCGCACCCTATTGTTTTCGCACCTCGAAGCTAGCCTGGAACTACCGGGACGGGTAGTGCCACTAGGGACAAATTTTTGGGGCAACGGTCAAATTGAGCCAACAGGATATAAACTGCAACGCTCTTTTGATATTAACCCAGTCCCAAAATGGATTTGGGGTGAGAATGACTGGCAGTTAAGCAGACAATTGATCATGCCTTATGGGATGGTTGGGGAGGAGGGGGACAGGGGGAGTGGGGGACAGGGGGGGAATTTATCGCACTCCTCCACTCCTGTACAGACGCGATTAATCGCGTCTGTACTCCCCCCCTCCTCTTTCAGCCATCGCATTTTAATTCACTATCGCTATGAGGGTAAGGATGCGGCGATTTTAAGGCTGCGACTGTTGATAGGCGATCGCGATTTTCATCACCAACAAAGAGCAACGCCAGAATTACACTTTTCCCAAATGCTAGGACAACAGCAAGTGTGTCTGCAAGCGGTAAATTCCGGCAATTTCGGCACACCTTGGCATTTGCGTTGGACTCAAGGAAATTACCAATCAGACACAGTTTGGTACTGGAATTATCAATTGTTAGAAGAGACGCAGCGGGGATTAGGCGATCGCGAAGACTTTTTCAGTCCTGGTTATTTAACAGTCGCTCTCAATCCAGGAGATGCAGTCACTCTAGAAGCACGGGTAGGTTTTCCCGAACCGACATCAGATGTTTTGACTTCGCAAACCTTTGCAGAAGCTTTGGAAGCAGAACAAGAAAGGCTTTCCCAGATTTTTGCATGTCCTCCTCCCCTTTGCCCATCCCCATCCCCCCCATCTCCAATTTGGCAAAAATTACTACGAGCAAGCGATCAATTTATCGTTTATCGAGCCTCAATTGCTGGACCGACTGTAATTGCTGGTTATCATTGGTTCAATGATTGGGGACGCGATACTTTGATCGCGTTACCAGGTTTGGCGTTGGTTCCGCAGCGCTTTGACTTGGCAAAAGGACTTTTAGAAACTTTTGGGCGTTACTGTCATTACGGCTTGATTCCGAATGCATTTCCTGATGCTGGTGGCGAACCGTTTTATAACAGCATCGATGCAGCGTTGTGGTGGATTGAAACTTTAGGACTTTACTTAGAAGCTACTCAAGATTGGGCATTTTTAGCACAACAATACCCAGTAGTACAGCAAATCCACAAAGCGTTTATCGGTGGTACGCGGTATAATATCCAGGTTGATTCCACTGATGGGCTGGTTAGTTGGGATACTCGTGGTGAAGCTCTCACGTGGATGGATGCGGTAGTTGGGGGACAACCTGTGACACCTCGTCGCGGTAAGCCAGTGGAAATCAATGCGCTGTGGTATTCAGCTTTATGTTGGGCTTCTCGGTGGGCAGAAATCTTGAGCGAACAACAACCACCAGCGGAATCAACGCGCTTAGTTAAGCAAGCGCGACGTTATATTGAGCAAGCCAAACAAGTGCAAGCTTCTCTGCAAAAGTACTGGAATCCGCAGCTAGGCTATTTCTACGACACAATTGAGCCGGACGATCGCCGAAATTCTCAAATTCGCCCAAATGCAGTTTTAGCGCTTTCATTGCGTCATTGTGGCTTTTCTCAACAGCACGGGCGTCAGATACTTGATAAAGCAACTTCTAGCTTGCTCACTCCCTATGGTCTTCGCACTCTCGATAAAAGCGATCCCGAATACATAGGTATATATTTAGGCAACCCAGAACAACGCGATCGCGCTTATCATCAAGGCACTGTTTGGAGTTGGCTAATTGGTCCATTTATCCGCGCTTGGGAACGTTTTTACCCAGAAGAACCTCTGCCCTTTGATTGGCAACCGTTATTAGATCACTTTCTTCATGATGCTTGTATTGGCTCAATATCGGAAATTTTTGATGGTGATGAACCTCATCATCCTAGAGGTGCGATCGCTCAAGCTTGGTCAGTTGCAGAAGTAGTTCGTCACTATCGTAATTGATATCCTCCCCAGTCTACAGAGGCACGAGTACCAAAGACTCATTAAAGAGGTTCTGAGACTCATTAAAGAGTCTTTTATGCTCATTAATGAGGTTCTGAGACTCATTAAAGAAGCTTTTATGTTCATTAATGAGGTTCTGAGACTCATTAAAGAGGCTTTTATGCTCATTAATGAGGTTCTGAGACTCATTAAAGAAGCTTTTATGTTCATTAATGAGGTTCTGAGACTCATTAAAGAGGCTTTTATGCTCATTAAAGAGGTTCTGAGACTCATTAAAGAGGCTTTTATGCTCATTAATGAGGTTCTAAATAAGTAGACTCAGATATTGCAGCAGTTGTATCATCTGCCATAGGTTATAAATTTATCGCTTATAGCGAAAGTCGTTTAAAGACGACTGAAAGAAGATTTTAGTCTATTCAAGTGGGCTAAAGCTTTTATGATGGAGAGCGATCGCCTAACCCCTACAAGAGAAAATCGCTGACTATAACAAAACTAAAAAGCGATCGCACTTCCTCTACAAGAGAAAATCGCTGACCATAACAAAACTAAAAAGCGATCGCACATCTTCTAACTATAAAAGAGCGATCGCGCGCCTCTACAAGAGAAAATCGCTTACTATAACAAAACTAAAAAGCGATCGCCCACTTTTGTACAGACGCGATTAATCGCGTCTCTACTTTCTCGCACACACATCAGATGCCTCAGGATGGCTAGCCAAATAACCCTTAAGCCAACTGCAACCCTGCGCTAACAAATCATCTAAATCCAGATTCCACAATTTGATGGTCTTGTCAGCACTAGCCGAAGCGAGAGTTTTCCCATCTGGGCTGAAAGTAACGCTCCGTACCCAATTACTATGCCCGTTGAGGGTAGTAATTTCTTTTTTCGTCTCCAGATTCCACAATTTGATGGTGTTGTCACCACTTGGAGAAGCGAGAGTTTTCCCATCTGGGCTGAAACTAACGCTAATGACGTCACTACTATGGCCGTTGAGGGTAGTAATTTCTTTTTTCGTCTCCAAATTCCACAGTTTGATAGTCTTGTCAGTACTTGCAGAAGCGAGAGTTTTCCCATCCGGGCTGAAACTAACGCTCAATACCGAACTACTATGCCCGTTGAGGGTAGTAATTTCTTTTTTCGTCTTTAGATTCCACAATTTGATGGTGTTGTCACCACTTGGAGAAGCGAGAGTTTTCCCATCTGGGCTGAAACTAACGCTACTTACCCAACTACTATGCCCGTTGAGGGTAGTAATTTCTTTTTTCGTCTCCAGATTCCACAATTTGATGGTCTTGTCAGTACTTGCAGAAGCGAGAGTTTTCCCATCTGGGCTGAAAGTAACGCTACTTACCTCACTACTATGCCCGTTGAGGGTAGTAATTTCTTTTTTCGTCTCCAGATTCCACAATTTGATGGTCTTGTCAGTACTTGCAGAAGCGAGAGTTTTCCCATCCGGGCTGAAACTAACGCTAATGACCCAACTACTATGCCCGTTGAGGGTAGTAATTTCTTTTTTCGTCTCCAGATTCCACAGTTTGATGGTCTTGTCAGTACTTGCAGAAGCGAGAGTTTTCCCATCTGGGCTGAAAGTAACGCTAATGACGTCACTACTATGGCCGTTGAGGGTAGTAATTTCGGCGTTGCATAATGGCGGTATGAATTGAGGTAAAATTTCGATGGAATGTCCGCGTTGTGGGTCGTCCCATATCCGTAAGAATGGAAGAAAAAGAGGTAAGCAGAATCACATTTGCTGTG
>JAESFM010000079.1_pt1 | contig 46917 bp, 43 predicted proteins | sample 9266171 | NCBI WGS metagenome assembly JAESFM01 (sample SAMN14505069, study PRJNA617099) | algae metagenome | isolation source: Hassallia sp. WJT32-NPBG1 and co-occurring heterotrophs from well developed... | place: USA: Mojave Desert, Joshua Tree National Park, California | collected 2006-06-22 | reverse complement strand
CCCGAAGCCGTCTTTTTCCTCCATGCAGTAACAACTTTTTGTCCCATTGGCTTTCAAACGCCTTACAGAAATCATCTACATGGCAAAATAAAGCATCTAAACTAAACATAGGACAGGTGCTGGATTTAACGTTATTTTCAGCTTACTACCTGTCCCTTTCTTTATCCCGAACTCAGGTTACAATATGTGTGGTTTGCAACTTTGCGCGAAGCTTTTAAAGAGTATAAGTAAAATCTTGTACCAACATACCAGGAACCATACTACCGCCAAGTTGACGACTTTCGTATGTTCCAACTTCAGGAATGAATTCTTGAAAATTGGTTAAGTCTATCAAATTCTCTCCCCAGAAGCGATAAAGGCTATCATCAAAACGCAGATTTTCAATTGGGGCAATAATTTCTCCCTTTTCCACCCAAAAACAAGCATAACGAGTCATACCTGTGATTCTACCAGTTGGGCGATCGCTCCAATTCAAGTAATGTAAATTCGATACATATAAGCCTGTATCTAAACTAGGCAAAATCTGCTCAAATGCTAAATTTCCCATACTCACTTCTGGCGCACGTAATGACTCATTTCCATTCGCGCCATTTGCATTTTTTTCATATTCCTTGGCAGTGCGAGAATTCACCAAGGTATTTACTAACATACCTTTTTGAATTATAGGTATTTCCGGCGCTGCCATTTCTCCCCATTCATTAAATCGCGGCACTAACCCCCGTTGAAAGTTTTCTTTCAAATTAAATAAGCGAGAAAGTTGCTTTTCTTGACGCCATATCGCCGCTAAAGCACTATTTCCTTGTTGAATATCAGCTTCGCTGACACCACCCCAAGAAAGCATCATTAATAAATCAGAAACAGCCGCCGGCGCAAAATAAGTTTTGTAATTTCCTCGTGGCAATTCTTTCGGCGAATGTGAAAGTAGTTCTATTTGCCTTTTCGCGTCACTGATTTTCGCCGTATAAGCAGTTGAATCCCAATCACTTCCGGCAAAAGTGCCTTTTACAGCTTGTCCCGAAGTCGTGAAAATAGAATAATCTAAGGTAAAAGTATCAGTTGCAAATAAATGTTTTTGACCGCTAGAATCACCATAACCTTGAATTACCGAACCCCCAGCATATATCCCGGCAAAATCCAATTCGGCAACTTGTTCTAGTACGGTTGGTACTACCGCTTCTGCCGGCAACAATTTACCCGAATGTATTTCCCGACTGGTATTTGTTCCTGATGGCAAAACTAGATACGGATCGACGGGTAAATAGGGCAGTTCTTCCCTTAGTTCTTTGAAAGCGTTGTATGCTGCTTGCCAATCTATTTCCCAATTTCCAGTAAAGGGAAACTGCCGAAAACTATTGCGCTGATCTTGCATCAAATTCAGTTCGATCCAACCATCAGCAACACAACCAGTTTGTCGCACTTTGGCGTGATTGAACCGTGTAAATTGACTGCGTTCGCTGTGTAGTTTTATTGTGAAGTATTCGCTCTCTATTTTTTTACTTAGCAGAGTTTCAATCAATCTATTAAAGCTGATTTCTAAATTCGATAATTCGTCAATTTTCATCGGCATTTTCTGGGGAGATGAGGGAGTGGGGGAGTGGGGGAGTGGGACAAGGGGACAAGGGAGACAGAGGAAACGCTTGGGTTGCAGGGGAGGCAGGGGAGACAAGAGGGAATCTTGACTCCTGACTCCTGACTCCTAACTCCTGAATTCTCAGGCTCCACCGCCAAAGACTTCGACGTTAGCAAATAAACATATGGGTGAACCGTGTCCTACGGAAATCGCCTGATTTGGTTCTCCTTTGCCACAGTAAGCTGTGCCGTACATTTGCCAATTAGAGGAGTTTCCTAGTTTGATTAAGCTTTGCCAAAATTCTGGTGTAGTGGCTCGATAGTTGGGATTGCGGAGGGTTTTGGTGAGTTTGCCGTTTTCTATCAATTTGGCATACTCGCAGCCAAACTGAAATTTATAACGTTGGTCATCAATTGACCAAGAACGGTTAGATTCCATGTAAACGCCGTGTTCTATGTCGGCGATGATTTCGTCAAAGGTGGCGTTTCCTGGCTCTAAATTCAAGTTTGCCATGCGATCAATCGCTGGTCTATTCCAAGAAGAAGCACGCGCACAAGCAACTCCTGGCACACTGGCTCTAGCTTGGCTTTCTAAACTGCCCACACCGCGCTGAAGTACGCCTTCTTTAATTAAGTATTCTCGTGTTGCCACTGCTCCGGTATCATCAAAGTTATAGCTGGCAAACTCTCCGGGTACGGTGGGATCGAAGGTGATGTTCATTAGCTTAGAACCGTATACTAAGTTCCCAAAGTCACTTTTGTTGACAAAGCTGCCGCCGGCGTAGTTGCGTTCATCTCCTAAAATGCGATCGATTTCTAAAGGATGTCCGACACTTTCATGAATTTGTAGCATCATTTGGTCTGGTGCTAAAACTAAGTTTGTGCGTGTGGACGGGCATTCCTCTGCTGTCAATAGTTCTATTGCTTGTTCACCAATTTTCTGCACTTGTTGCCATAATTCTTCTTCTCTTAACAGTTCCATGCCACCTTGGTAACAGTGTGCTTGCCAGCCATTATTGCTGCGCTGCTGCACGATCGCTCCATCTTGTGCCGTAGCTCCGTAATGAGTGCCTAAAGACAAGATTTTTTGATACACCTCTGAGCCGTTACTGCTGACAAACCAAGTTTCTTTTTCGGTGGTGGTGGTGGTGGCTGTGGTTTGGACGATTTTATCGTCAACTTTTAAGGTTTTGCAAATGCGGATAAGTATATCGTTTATTTCTCTTGGACTCAGTGCATCTAACGGTTTGAGAAATGGAGAAATATATTCACCAACTACTTTGGGACGTTCTTTTACACTGAAGGGATATATCCACCATTCACTTGCGACTAGTGCCTGTTTATAAGCTTTTTCCGCAGCATCTTGCAAGCTGACAAGATCCAAAGAATTGGTAGCAGCGTAACCGAGACAACCATTAACCAAAACTTCCAGCATCACTCCCATAGTGGAGGATTTGCCGTTCGTTTGAGGTAAGGCATCTCGAACATAACAGTTATACTTGTTTTCCTTTACGGCTCTAATACCAATCCAATCAGCGGGAATATTTAGAGAAGCGATCGCCTTTGTTAATTCAGACCACATAATTAAAGTTAGTTGTTGGGCATTGGGCATTGGGCATTGGGCATTGGGGAGGCAGTGCGTTGGACGGGTTTCCCGGCTTGAAGCACCTGCCGTCATTGGGCATTGGGCATTGGGCATTGGGCATTAAGAATTGTAATAATTCTTTTCAAGCCTCCAGCGTCCTCATTACCCACTTTTTTCTAATTTCTATGCCACCGGGTTCCGTCACGGTTATCAATTAGGGTAATTCCAAGCGATAGCAGTTCATCACGAATGCGATCGCTCAAAACAAAATTCTTCGCTAAACGCGCTTCTTGTCTTTCCTGAATTTTCGCTTCAATTTGGGCATCGCTTAAATTATCACTCGTGGAATTCTCTGCTTCCATCTCGGCTTCTAAACCTAAAACTCCAGCCAAAGTGACAAGTGTTTGCCATTGTTTGAGCAACTCATCCGGTGGTATTTCGGTTTTACCTTCATGAACAAAAATATTTCCTTCGCGGTGTAGTTCTTTGGCTAATTCAAACAGCACTATTAAACCACCAGGGAAATTAAAGTCATTATTTACAGCTTCTTGAAAGCGTTCAATATAGGGATTGGGCACTGGTGAGGAAAAATTATTTCCTTGCCCTCCTTGTCCCCATCCGAATTTTTCACCGTATTGATACCCAAAAACCAAACCTTTTTTCAAGGTGTGCCAACCATTTGTTGCTGCCTGAATTGCTTCGTCAGTAAAATCAATTGGTGTACGATATTGCGCCATCAGGACAAATAAGCGCACTGCCATCGGGTCAACGCCTCGATCCAGTAAGTCGCGAATGGTGGTAAAGTTACCTAAAGATTTGGACATCTTTTCGCCATCCACCTTCACCATGCCGTTATGCATCCAGTATCGAGATAACGCTTTACCTGTGACTGCTTCAGATTGAGCAATTTCATTTTCATGATGGGGGAAAATTAAATCTTCACCGCCGGCGTGAATGTCGATTGTTTCGCCAAGGCGATCGCGTACCATCGCACTACATTCAATATGCCATCCCGGACGACCTTTACCCCAAGGTGATTCCCAAGCGGGTTCTCCCGGTTTTGCAGCTTTCCACAAAGCAAAATCAACCGAATCTTTTTTCTTCTGATACTCTGGATCTTCTAAATCAACTCGTCCACTCGCACCAGCTTGGGAATTTTCTAATTTGCGTCCAGAAAGCTTGCCATACTCAGGAAACTGACGCACCGCGTAGTAAACATCACCCTGACTTGGGTAAGCGTAGCCTTTGTTCTCTAACTCGTGAATTAGCCGAGTTATGCCATTCATTGTATGGGTAGCGCGGGGATATTCCGAGGCTTCTTTCACATTCAGCCGCGCCATATCCTCAAAATATGCCTGGATAAAGCGCTCAGATACAGCTTCCATCGAGGAATGTTCTTGCCGCGCTCGATTTAAAATCTTATCATCAACATCAGTAAAATTCTGGACGTAGCGCACTTCATAGCCGACAAATTGTAGGTATCGACGTACTACATCCCAAACTATACAAGCTCTGGCATGACCCAAATGGCAATAATCGTAAACCGTCACGCCGCAGTAATACATCTTAACCTTTCCTGGCTCGACTGTTTCCAAAGGTTCTTGACGACGGCTGAGAGTGTTGTAAACGGTTAGGGTCATAACAGAGTAATGCTCTAATAAGAAGATACGTAATAATAGGGTAAGCAGCTGGGACGGATGTCCAGCATCCCTATGCTAGTGTTTTCTGGACTATCTGCGCTACATTCCTTAATTTTGATTTTTTTTACACAGCGCTATGCAATCAGCAGTTACTCCTGACCAATCTCAAGCAATGGATGCGCCGAAAAAAGGCTTGCCTGTAACAATTATTACTGGCTTCCTCGGTAGTGGAAAGACGACTTTACTTAATCATATCCTGACTAATCAACAGGGTTTGAAAACCGCTGTTTTAGTTAATGAATTTGGTGAAATTGGTATCGACAATGAGTTAATTGTTTCCACTGGCGAAAACATGGTGGAACTGAGTAATGGTTGTATTTGCTGCACCATTAATAATGATTTGGTTGATGCCGTTTACAAAGTTTTAGAGCGCGAAGAAAGGCTAGATTATCTAGTTGTAGAAACAACCGGATTAGCAGACCCGCTACCAGTCGCGCTGACATTTTTGGGTACGGAATTACGCGATTTGACTCGTCTTGATTCGATTATTACCGTAGTAGACGCGGCAAATTACAGCTTGGATTTATTCAACTCACAAGCAGCTTACAGTCAAATTGCTTATGGTGATGTGATTGTTCTCAACAAAACTGATTTAGTTGATGAAGCCACTTTAAATGAGTTGGAGAAAAAAATAGGCGAAGTTAAAGAAGGAGCAAGAATTCTTCGCACCACGCGATCGCAAGTACCACTGCCTTTAATTCTCAGCGTTGGTCTGTTTGAGTCTGATAAGTATTTTGACGCTGTTGATGAGCATAATCACGATGATCACGACCACGCTCATGATCATCACGATCACGCTCATGACCATCACGACCACGACGACCACGACCATTCTACATGCGGTCACGACCATCACGACCATGATCATCATGAACATCACCATCATTCCGACCATTTAGAAAATGATGGCTTTACCTCAATATCTTTCCAAATTGACAAACCTTTTTCTATTAGGAAGTTTCAATATTTCTTAGATAACCAGTTAACTGATAATATCTTCCGTGCGAAGGGAATTATGTGGTTTGATGAAAGTCCAAACCGTCATATTTTCCACCTTTGCGGTAAGCGCTTTACTATGGACGATGATGAGTGGAAAGGTGAAAAGAAAAATCAGCTAGTTCTAATTGGTCAAAATTTAAATCAAAATCAGTTGCTAGAACAGCTAGAAAAGTGCATCTGTATACCTTCCACAAGTCGCGGTAAAGGATTTGGGAAATAGTGATTAGGGGCTAGGGGCTAGAGACTAGGAAATTAATATTTTATAATTTTCTTTCTTGTCTCCTTATTTCCCTAGTCCCTAATCCCTAATCCCTAATCCCTAGTTATGCGCGTTATCATCCAGCGAGTTAAATCATCTCAAGTTACTGTAAACGATGAAATTGTCGGCAAAATTGGGCGAGGGTTAAACTTGCTTGTAGGTATTGCCCATACTGATAGTGATGTCGAAATTGACTGGATGGTGCGTAAGTGTTTGGATTTGCGGCTGTTTCCTGATGAAGAGGGAGGAGACAAATGGCAAAAATCGGTGCAAGAAATTAACGGCGAGTTACTAGTAATTAGTCAATTCACGCTTTACGGCGACTGTCGCAAAGGTCGCCGTCCCTCGTTTGACCGTTCAGCCGCTCCAACATTAGCCAAAGATTTATATAATCGCTTTGTCGCTAAGTTGCAAGAAACTGGTTTGCGGGTAGAAACTGGTCAATTTGGCGGGATGATGCAAGTGTCTATTGAAAATGACGGTCCGGTTACCTTATTACTAGAGCGAGAAGCAATATAAGGGTTTATACGTAGTTAATAAATATAAGAAACGCTATACTAAGCAGTTCTAAATGATGAGAGAATATTAAACTAACCATCACAAAAGTTTAAACTCTCTCATCATGGCTAAGATCCAGTTTTCTAGAGGTATTAATGAAGATGTCATTCCAGACGTGCGGTTAACGCGATCGCGTACTGGCGACAGTGGTACAGCAACGTTTATTTTCAACAATCCTAAAGCTTTGGATCAAGGCGTTACTGAAGATATTACCGGCATGTATATGATTGACGAGGAAGGAGAAATCATCACTCGTGAAGTCAAAGCTAAATTTATCAACGGCAAACCAGAAGCATTAGAAGCTATCTATATAATGAAATCTAGCGACGAATGGGATCGTTTTATACGCTTTATGACGCGGTACGGCGAGGAAAATGGATTAGAGTTAAATAAAGCTTAATTCAAAATTGGGCATTGGGCATTGGGCATTGGGGAGCCAGTGCGTTCCGGAGGTCACGAACGTTGTTCGCGCAGCGTCTCCGACAGGAGAAGCATAGCCGCGTCATTGGGCATTGGTAATAATTCTTTTCCTTCTCCCTTTCCTCTTTCACGCCAGGTGCTACAACGGGGGGAAAATACGCAACGCACTGCCTCCCCTTCTCCCGTCTGAAATTACCCATTAGCAAAATATAGATTGATGCAACAACCTCATCCTGATTCACCAGAAATGTCAGTAAGTTGTGCTGTAGTTACAGTTAGCGATACACGCACAAGTGAAACAGACAAAAGTGGACAGGTAATTCAGCAATTACTCTTCAATGCTAATCATGCTGTAGGAGCTTACACAATTATCAAGGATGAACCAGCACAGATTCAAGAGCAAATTCAATTGCTGGGTAAAGACGCAAATTTAGATGTAATAATTTTCAATGGTGGGACGGGGATTGCACCGAGGGATACTACCTACGATGCAATTGAGAAATTACTCTCAAAAACCTTACCGGGATTTGGCGAGTTGTTTCGCTTTTTAAGTTATCAAGAAATTGGTTCGCGAGCGATCGCATCTCGCGCTGTTGCTGGTATTTATCAAAATAAATTAATCTTTTCTGTTCCGGGTTCTAGCAATGCTGTCCGACTGGCGATGTCGAAGTTAATTTTACCGGAACTGGTGCATTTAGTTAGCCAAATGCGGAAGTAATCGCGGACTGAATTTAGTAAGCGTCTCTATCCCTTGCTTTGAGCGGTGAACCGCTCACTACGAAAAAAACAACCCCTTTAGATATAAGGGGTTGCGAGATTTTATTGAATTATTTTTTCAACGTATTAAAATTGAGCGATTCTCCGTAGGAGAGGCTACGCCAACGCCAAACTGATTACAGACAAAATGGCAGCGATAACATAGAACACGGCAACTACTTGCTGTTCTGACCAACCAGTAAGTTCTAAATGATGGTGTAGGGGTGCCATTTTGAACAACCGCTTACCTTTACCATCAGGACCTTTTGTGGCTTTGTAGTAACCAACTTGCGCCATTACTGAAAGGGTTTCGACGAAGAAGATACCGCTAATAATAAACAGCGCTACCAAGCTATTAGTCATCAATCCTACGGCTGCCAGAGCGCCTCCCAGCGCTAGGGAACCAGTATCTCCCATGAAAACGCGAGCCGGGTTGCGATTATGAGCTAAAAAGCCTAAGCAACTGCCACTTACAGCAGCACAGAAAACCATTAAAGGAAGCGAGGTGGGGGCAATGAGAACACCTAATGCGAATATAGCGATCGCTACTGTTCCAGCTGCTAACCCATCAATTCCATCAGTTAAATTAGTCGCGTTACTTTCGGCTACTAAAACAAAACCAGCTAGGGGCCAGAATAGAAATCCTAGAGGTAGTGAAAGACCAGCAAAAGGCAAAGCAATATTCGTAATATTAGAAGGCTGATTAAACATTAGCCACAGACAAAACAGTGCTGCAAAACCTACTTGCAAAGCCAGTTTCATCTTTGGCGATATACCTTTATTAGATTTACGGCGGAGAATTTCCCAATCGTCAATCCAGCCAATCAAACCGTAACTTAATGTTAATGCGGAAACCGCAAGTACTTCTGTTGCAAAGTTAGACCATATACAAGCAATAATCACCGCCACAGGCACAAAGAAAATGCCGCCCATTGTTGGTGTGCCTGCCTTTTTCAAATGCGCTTGGGGACCATCCTCACGGATTATTTGCCCTGCTTTGAGTGCTTGTAGCCAGGGTATTACCCAAAAGCCGACCACACCCGACAATAGCGCAGACAACAATAGTGGCAGGGTTAGCGACATACCCTGCCAAGGCAACCGATTGCCCATCCAATCTAAAATTAGTGCTGTAACACTTAGTCCTGCACCCAATAAAGAGACTAGACCGATGCCAGAAATGTTTAACCCTTGGTCAGGAGATAATTTAGCGTCCACGGATATTTCCCTTCACTCCACACTTACAAAACTAAACTACGGGAACTATGCCACTCAGCCCCGTACCAAAACAAATTAATCGTCTTCTACGGCGATATCGTCGTCGTCATCGATATCATAATCAATTCCGCCATCTTCTACACCCATCAAAGCTTCGACATCATCTTCACCAGATGAAAATTCCGCTTCTTGAACTTCACGCGCTATCAAACGATTATTTGAGTGCAACCAGTCCAAGAGTGAGGACTCTTGCTTTAATGGAATTACGGCGGCTCGTTGGTTGCGGGGTTCTTCACGTAATGGAGAATTCAACATATCGACGAAAGCACGAAAAGGCTACAGTAACTAGACATTAAGAGTCTATCACTTGATATAGGCGTTCTTTTGTTCATCATTCAACTCTGTCATAGAAAAATCCGTGAAAAAATTTTTATTTAATAAAGGTAAGCGATCGCAGTTGCCGATTCTCAATTAATGTTATGGCTCTATACATAGAAAATTAATATCTAGTTAATACTGATATCTTTGGAGGTAATGACACATCATGACAAAGGCAGATTTAATCGGTGCAATTGCTTCTACAAATCGAGGAATACTTGCAACTGAAACAGAAAAACAGGTTATCCAAGCTGCGATCGCTAACTTAGAAGGCTTAAACCCTACACCCCGTCCGGTTGAAGCTGTTCATTTGCTCAATGGCAATTGGCGACTGCTATACACCACTAGCATTGGGCTATTAAACCTCGATCGCATACCCTTGTCTAAAGTCGGTCAAATTTATCAGTGTATTCGCGTAGAAACTAACAGTGTTTACAACATAGCCGAAATTTATGGCTTGCCATTACTCCAGGGTTTAGTGAGCGTGGCTGCTAAATTTGAACCAGTTTCTGAGCGCCGCATCAAAGTGAAATTTGAGCGGTCTATCATCGGCTTGAAAAACTTAATAGGTTACAGTAATCCGGAAACTTTTATCCAACAAATTGAAGCTGGTAAAAAATTCACTGCGATTGATTTTCCTATTAAAAGCGGTGAACAACAAGGCTGGTTGGATATCACTTATATAGATAACGATCTGCGTATTGGTAGAGGTAATGAGGGTAGCGTGTTTGTCTTAACCAAAGCATAAAATGTTCCGGAAATAGTATTTGCGAATGACCATAAGCGATTGTAGGTACTTTGTCAAGGGGGGAGGGGGGAGAGGGGGAGAGGGGAGCAGGGGGGCAGAGGGGCAGGGCAAGAAATTTCCCCAAGTCTCCCTGCCCAATGCTTCATGCCCTATGCGAGCGTGCCCAATGGCGCCAGTTGCCTCTTCTGCCGGAGACGCTGGGGGAACAACGGAGGGCACCTCCCTTCTCCTTAGGGAGAGGCTTCTCTACGAGACGCTCCTTGATGTGCGAACGGGTTCAACTTCGGAGTGCGGGACGGTTAAGGCAACCGCGCCGATGTTTCACCGCACGAAACTAGCGCTCCCCAATGCCCAATGCCAACACATGAAGCGAGGAATCGTAAGTCTAATATAGATATAATTCCAAATCACGCTACTTCGATGCCAGTTGCACGTAAGTGGCTGCAAAATTTAAAATTTAAAATTGATGGATAGACGGTCTTTTTTACTGGGTACAAGCGCACTGGCATCGCAACTGCTTGTTGGGTGTGCTGGCAACAATCAGGCGAAATTAAACGTGCAGCTGTTGAAAGGCTCTATCCCCGGACAGGTGGTGAATCAATTTGGCAAGACTTTACAGCAAAAAGCACAATTAAAGTTTGCTCCAGTAGGGCAGTTAGAGGATTTATTTAAGGAATTACAAGCTTGGCAGGGAAAAACCAAAGGTACTGATGGTAAGGGATGGCTTCCCTCGTTACGCTTACCGCAATTCCAAAAAACCGCTGTAGCCGATTTGGTAACGTTGGCTGATTATAGACTAAAAGAGGCAATTGAGCAGAAACTGATTCAACCACTCGAAGAGTCGCAATTAAAGCAGTGGTCTGCTTTGCCGAAACGCTGGCAAGAATTGGTGAGACGTAATGACCAAGGTAACTTAGATGCTCAAGGAAAAATTTGGGCTGCACCTTACCGCTGGGGTAGTACGGTGATTGTTTATCGTCGCGATAAATTTAAACAATTGGGTTGGACACCGAGAGATTGGGCTGATTTGTGGCGAAGTGAATTGCGCGATCGCATTTCTCTGCTCGATCAACCACGCGAAGTGATTGGTCTAGTTTTAAAGAAGTTAGGGAAATCCTACAACACAGAAAATCTTGATAAAGTGCCAGATTTGGAAAAGGAATTACGAAGCTTAAACCAACAAGTGAAGTTTTACGCTTCTAATAAGTATCTCGAACCCTTAATCATTGGCGATACTTGGCTAGCAGTTGCTTGGTCTAGCGATGTAGTGCGGATACTGGCACGTTATCCACAACTTGCAGTAATTATCCCTCAGTCAGGAACTGCAATGTGGGCAGATTTGTGGGTGCGTCCAGTTGGAGAAAAAAGTACTTTATCATCTGAGTGGATTAATTTTTGTTTGACTCCTAACATCGCCAAGCAAATTTCTCTGCTGACTAAAACTAATTCGCCAATTCCTACCGATATTGGGACATCTGACATCCAAAAACCATTACGCAATCTTTTAGTGAGTAATTCTCAGTTGTTCGATAAAAATGAATATTTACTGCCTTTATCTCAATCAACCCAAAAGCAGTACCAAGATTTGTTTGCCAGAATCAAAAATGAAGCATAAGTGACTCTTTTTCTATAAAGAGCGCCCTAACCCTAGCTTATTCTGAGTATCAATATTTATCCTACATAAACTTGGATTTGTATTAAAGTTACAAGTATAAGTTGCTAAACGTTCTTGTTGATAGTTAAAAACCCGGATATTGTAACCGTAATTCCTGGCAAGGCTGCCTACACGATTCACGAAGTTGTATCGTTCTAAATAGTCTAAAATACTCCAAAATTGCTGGTTGACAAGAACATCAACTCGTGCCGGTTGTGTACCTTCTGCTGGATACGCTATCCAGTTATCTAGCAACTTGTTTTCGGAGTTTTGTTTTGCCCACCATAAACTAGGAACAGTTAATTGCCCTTGGTTAATGGTGTTAGCTGTAATTACACCTTTTGGATTATTCAATAAATTTAGTTCTAAAGGAGCATCAGAAGCGGGTGGTATAGATGCTTGAGTTTGCGCTGTTGATGGCTGGGTTGAGAAAACGGAAATCGTGGTGAGGCTGATGCCTAAGAATAGTCTAAGTAATAACTTGCGATCGCTTACTTTATGTTTACGCATAACTTATACCCTGTTCGATTTGAGATTAATCCTCAAAGTGCTACAGGGTAATAGGTTTTTATAAATTCTTCAAAACCCATTACCCATTACATTTTTTAGACTATCCTCAATTCCTTAATCTAAAATATTAAATTTTAAATTCACTACTTACTAAGGACACACTTTTTAATACCAATGTTTCCAATTTTTAGCCCATAACCAATGTCAGCGGGGATCAAAACAATTTTTCTGTCTTTTAGCAGATTCTTAAACGAACGTAGTGCGTTCGCGCTGCATGCTACAAAGTTTATTTGTGCCTTATGATGTCGAGCAATGTTGGAAATTATAGTGGGCTAGAGGATAGCTATCCACTTGATTTTTCCACTATATTCTTCAATTGTAAATACGCTTCTTCTGGGGTTAGTGCTTGAGACTTACTCTTGTCGGGAATGTAAAATTCCCAACTATCAGGAAAGTGATGCACAACAAAGCTAGGGATAAGTCCTAATTTCAAAGCTTTTTTTCCTAAAGCTTCTGCTTGTTCTGCCAAAGAAATTTCATCATTAAACGGATACTTAGTCATGTTTAATGCAAATTATCTTGCTAATTGATAAGAATGTTGTTAATTACTAATATTATACTTTTTCCGTAGCCACCTTTATCGTGTTGGGGTGAGACCCAATACGGTTCGGATAAGCCTTTTTTCTCTCCCCCTGCAACCCAAGCGCACCCCCTGCACCCCTAAAGAGATAACTTTCCTAACCGAACCGTATTGGGGTGGCACCGATCAGGTGTTTAAAATCAAATAATTATTTATGATGACTGAATGCAATTTGATTTTTTTACCACAAATAGCAGAATTTCTCGATCGCCTGTTTGCGGTTGAGCGCTATACTCAAGCTGAAAGAGGCGGTGTATATTTGCCCTCATCCGGTGGTATCAAACGTTTGGGTTTGGCGCTAGAACCTTGGACAAATTTATCAGAATGGGCGATCGCCCAAAATCTAGATGCGCTATTGTTACATCGACCGTGGAAACTTCAACCACAACAACTGACACCGAATGTTGGGGTAATTGCTTATCATCTACCGTTTGATGAGTATTTGACGTTGAGTTACAATTCTCGCTTGGCGGAAGTTTTGGGAATTTCAGGTATAGAAGTATTAGGAGAGAAAGATTCCAGAGCGATCGGTATGATTGGAGAGATACCGATGCAAAGTTTTAATAATTTATGTAATTGTATAAGTCAAATTTTTGGAGGATACGAGCAAGTACTGGCGGCAGAACAGAATGAAGTATCACGAATTGCTGTTGTTGGCGCAATGACAGACTTGCTGGTACGTGAAGCAGCAAATAAAGGTGCTGAAGTTTATATAACAGGACAATTGCGACAGCCAGCCGAAGAAGCGATGCAGGAAACTAAAATTGCAGCGATCGCTATTGGGCACCGTCGTAGTGAAGTCTGGGGTTTACGTGTACTCGCGGGAATACTGCGTGAACGTTGGGCTAGTTTAGAGGTATTAGTTGCCTCTTGATCAGGTTCTTCCCTGTTCCCCTTTCCCTTAATTAATGATTTGGTAGTTGAATCAAAGCCTGAAAGCGTCCATCCTCACGGATTTTGTCAAAATCTGTGTGAGTTTGGATCGTGTGCCAATATTGTTCTGGACAGATAATAATTGCTTGTTGCAAGTTTTCAATTGCGCTTTCGATATTATTTTGTAAGGCGTAACAGCGAGCTTTGTTGTACCAGACTATGTGATCGTTGGGTTGCAACTCGATAGCGCGATTGTAACTGTCGATCGCTTCTTCGTAACGCTGTAATTTTTCCCAAGTTATGCCCCGATTTAACCAAGCTTTATAATAATCTGGTTGAATTGCTAAAGCGCGGTCTAAGCTGACGATTGCCTTTTCATAACGTCCCCACTTACTCAAACTCGTGCCTCGATTATGCCAAGCCATAACGTTGTTAGGGTCGAATTCAATAGCGCGATCGTAGTTGTTAACAGCTTCTTCATGGCGTCCTAGCTGTTTCAAGGCATTACCTTTATTGTTCCATGCCCAATAAGCATCTGGTTGCAAGTTTATAGTGCGATCAAAGCTGATAATTGCCTTTTCATAATGTGCCAAGTCGCACAAGGTAATACCGCGATTGTGCCAAATAGTGGGGGAATTGAAGTTAAACTCAAGGGCACGGTCGAAGCTGTTGAGAGCTTCATCGTGGCGTTCTACCTTTCCCAGAGCAATAGCGCGGTTGTGCCAAACCCAGCAAGCATCTGCTCGTAATTCTAGCGTTAAGTCAAAACAAGCGATCGCAGCCGTATGCTGACCCAAGCAACCTAAAGCAAAACCTTTTTGAGATAAAGCTTCAGGATAATTTGACTTACATCTGAGGGCTTTGTCGAAATTAGCGATCGCCTCTTCAAACTTTTCTGCTTTGTTTTGGCGCAATCCTTGCTGAAAAAATAATTCGGCTTCTAGGTTCAGTATTATTTTCATACAGTTTGGCATCTTCCCTTAGTATGATATTTATTTTACATATTCCCAAAAGAATAGCATAAAATCACTCAGCAGCCAAAAACGCATCATTCAAAAGGCATAATCATGGAAAGCGCCGCGTCTAGTAGATGACGGCTATAATCACTATCGGGCGCCAATTTTAGAAAGTGGATGCCCTGGAGCAACCAGGGTGTGAGATCCTGAAGATAGTTAAAGGCGGTCAAGGGAGTCTAAAGAGAATGCAACAACATGGGCAGTCAACGGTTGTAATTACGGGTGCATCTTCGGGAGTAGGTTTGCAAGCCGCAAGAGCGCTTGCCCAAACGAAGCAATGGCATGTGGTAATGGCATGTCGAAATCTCTCGAAAGCGGAAAGTGCTGCCAAAACCGTAGGAATGCCGCAAGACAGCTACACAATCATGCATCTCGATTTAGCCAGCTTAGAAAGTGTGCGACAGTTTGTAAAAAACTTTCGGGAAAGCGGCAAGTCTTTGGATGCTTTGGTATGCAACGCTGCCGTGTATATGCCTTTATTAAAAGAGCCGTTGTACAGCGAAGACGGATATGAGTTGAGCGTTGCGACAAATCATCTAGGACATTTTCTTTTGTGTAACCTGATGCTTGAGGATCTGAAAAAATCCGAAGCTTCGCAGCCAAGATTAATTATTTTGGGAACTGTGACGGCAAATCCGAAGGAGTTGGGAGGCAAAATTCCGATTCCAGCACCTCCAGATTTGGGAGAACTTCAGGGCTTTGAAGCAGGCTTTAAGGCGCCGATTTCAATGATTAATGGTAAGAAGTTTAAACCGGGCAAAGCTTACAAAGATAGCAAGCTTTGCAATGTCTTGACTATGCGCGAACTACATCGGCGTTACCACGAGTCAACTAATATTGTTTTCAGTTCTCTGTATCCTGGATGTGTAGCAACTACGGCTTTGTTTCGGAACCACTATCCGCTATTTCAGAAAATCTTTCCACTCTTTCAGAAAAATATTACTGGCGGATTTGTGTCTGAAGAATTGGCAGGCGATCGCGTTGCCGAAGTTGTCGCCGATCCTGAATACAATAAATCCGGTATGTATTGGAGTTGGGGAAATAGACAAAAGGAAGGTCGTCAGTCTTTTGTGCAAGAGGTTTCTAACGAAGCTAGTGATGATAACAAAGCTAAAAAGCTGTGGGATTTAAGCGCAAAGTTAGTTGGAATTGCATAACATCGAGTTATTTTATCGTTTCTCGTTCCCGTGCAGAGCGTAGGAACGAGAGATATAAAATACAGCAGAATAAAGGCGTCAGTCGTCAGGAGTCAGAAGTGGAAAAGGCTTTATATTTAGCTTTTTTTCCTTAGATGCTGTACTTTATAAACCTGCAATCTACTGTAAATATTTATGTAACGTATCTAAACTTAGCCTAGTTTTATTTTTTCATAAAAAAGTACACACTCATGCTGAAACCTACACCAGTAATAAAATACTGTACTAAAGAGGGAGGAAGTTTGCGGGCTATATTAGCACTTGTGTAACCACCAATTACAGCCGTAACTGCCATCATAATCGCTTCAAACCAAACAATTTTTTGGGCGAAAATAAAATAAGCAATAGCGACAGCATTTATACAAGTCGCTAACCAACTTTTAAAAGCATTCATTTTGTGGATGTTTTCAATACCCATGATATTTAAAACCGCAAGCATCAAGATACCGGCACCACCTCCGAAATAACCGCCATAAGTTGCTATAATCAACTGCAAAAACATAATTACAAATATTGGCAAACGAATATTTGATATGTTATTGCTACCCTTAAGCCACTTCATTAGTGGTTGATTAATTGCAAATAACACAGTTGCAACTAAGATTAAATATGGAATTAAAGCCGTAAAATTCTTACTAGATGTATGTAGTAATAAATATGAACCAAAAATTCCGCCAAAAACGCTGGTGCTACTAAGTAAAAATAATTCTTGGCGTTGGGTTGACAGTTCGCGACGATAAGCAACGCTACTTGCAACTGTTCCAAACCAAAGTGCGGCTGTACTTGTGGCATTTGCATGAATCGGTTCCACCCCAACTAACAAAAGTGCCGGAAAGACGATTAAACCACCACCACCGGCAACACCATTCATAACTCCAGCTAGTAAAGCCGCAGCACATAAAAATAATATTTCCACAAATTATAAAATCTAAAGTTTAAAAGCAACAATGCGAATTCTGCGGTAATCTGCCATCCAAGTTTTATCTTGATAAAGTGTTGATTTTAAGCTTTCTTCAACTTTGCTAATTACTTGCATTTGTTGCTGTTCGGAAAGTTTTGTCAAGTATGCGATCGCAAACATTTTTATCCAGTTCGCCATCCCTGCATCTGCGTCTGCTAATGGTGTAGGACGCGCAAATAAAACAGCATAATTGACATCAAAACCATGCTTTTCTAAGCGAGTCGCATACTCGCCAATACTCGGAAAATACCAAGGATTCAGTACTTGTGCTTGGGAAATTCCTATCTGTTCTAAAGCACTTTCTAAAGCTGTGGTAATTGCTTGCACATTTCCCTTACCACCAAATTCAACCACAAAACGTCCCCCCGGTTTCAGCGCTTGATGAACACAATTAATTACCGCATCTGGTTCTTTAATCCAGTGCAGTGCTGCATTAGAAAAAACCGCATCCAAAGGCTGTTCTACTTGAAAGTTTCTTCCATCAGCAACATCAAATCTAAGATCGGGATAGTTTTGTTTTGCTTTTTCAATCATCGCCGGTGCATTATCAATTCCCATAACAACGGCACCAGACGTACCAATTTTTTCTGTTAATTGCCCAGTACCACAACCTAAATCTAAAATGCGTTCTCCTTGCTTCGGGTTTAATAGTTGCAGTAAATCTTCGCCATACTGCCACACAAAAGCATGTTTATTTTCATAAAGGGCAGCATTCCAATTATTTTCTATGATCAAAAGATACCCTATAACCAGTGAAATTACAGAGTGTGCATTGCTTGCCCTCTACCTTGCACACTAGGTTGATGACAGCTTAATCATTACGATAGAAAAGATTTTTAATTATGTCCAATATATTTTTTAGCTTCAATTAATATTTAAAAGATATGAGTTATGGTGTCAATGGAACTACGGCATCTACGGTACTTTGTGACTTTAGCCGAGGAACTCCACTTTGGACGCGCAGCGGAACGGTTGCATATTGCCCAACCACCTTTAAGTCAACAAATCCGTCAACTCGAGACAGAATTAGGCTTTGAATTGTTTCACCGCACCAAACGAAAAGTGCAGTTAACTGAAGCTGGACAAGTTTTTCTAGATGAAGTGCAGCAAATATTCAAGCAATTAGAACAGGCTATTCAAGTTGGACGCCAAACCAGTAGGGGGGAAATGGGACAGCTGGTTGTTGGCTTTGTTAGCTCTGCCCCGTATAATATTTTACCAAAAATATTACGGTCATTTCGTAGCAGCGTTCCAGAAGTGAGATTAGAGTTGCACGAACTAACCACAAATGAACAGTTCCGATGGTTGCGGGAAAGTCGAATTGATGTAGGGTTTGTGCGTCCACCTGTAGAAGATACATTTAACTTTGAGACAATTTTTCAAGAGTCGTTGATGGTAGCATTACCTGATACACATCTGTTAGCACATCAATCTGATGTTTGTTTGCGATCGCTTAAAAATGAGCCTTTCATTTTATTTCCGCGTTTGTTAGCACCTGGACTCTACGATTTAATTATCAGTCTTTGTCAGCAAGCAGGTTTTAGTCCCAACGTGACACAAGAAGCGATTCAAATGCAAACGATCGTCAGCTTAGTCGCAGGTGGTTTGGGTATTGCGATTGTCCCAGAATCTCTGCAAAATCTGCAACGAACTGGGGTAGTATATAAAATTATCCAAGAACCGACTCCGAAAACAGCGATCGCTATAATTTGGCGACAAAACGATAGATCTGCCACCGTACAGAAGTTTTTGGAGATAGCAAGACTTGCAGTAACCTGATAATTTTCTTTGCTAGGACTCTCTTATAAGCCTTATCCTTTATTTGAAGGCAAATACTCACAGAAAGCTGAACCACCTGAGTAGGGTGGTTCAAAGTTATAATCCAACAAGCAATTTTTATAAATTCAAAGTAGTTTGGCGACGGTTTCGACGCAGGGTTAAACATAGCCCAGTTACACCTATGCCAACTAGCGCTGTAGTGGCTGTTGGTTCTGGAACCTTTCGGGGAGTCCGCAAAGAGAAATTCAGTGTAGCCGTACCTACAGCGGTTGCAGTTGGGTTTTCCCGGTTAAGACTGTTTTCCTGGGTAAAAGTTACTGTGCCTGTAGCTTTCTCAAATATACCCGTTCCACCTAAGACGACTAAATTACCAACACCGTTAATTGTACCTGCAACTAAGTCAGTATTAAAAGTGCCGCTCGACCTTGTAAATAATTCATTGGAACCGCCGAAGAACCTGTCGCCAAGTATTTCCCCTTCGATGCCAAACGCGGCTGGATTGGCATCGAATCTGCTAAATATTGCGGTTTCACGAAACTCAGCTTGCGCGTAAGCTTGGCTAAAAAAGTTAGTTAATCCGTAAAGAGCATTAGTACTTTCTCCTCTATCGGTCACTTTTGAGATGTTCAAGTCTGGTCTAAAGGTGGGATCAATGTCGGTAAATACTGTGTAGGGAATGCTAAATTCATAAATCTGATCGTTGGTCTGGGCGATCGCGCTTTTTACACTCAACGCTAAACCGACTAAAGTTAAAGCTACTGGAATGAGCCATGTAATGCGTGAACGAAGCATAATTCACCTTCGGTTTTGCTTTAAAAGATTGACCATTAATAATACAGTATCTATGCTGGTGTAGCGATGCTGGTAATGCCTTATAGCCACGATTAACCAGACAATGCCGTTATTAATTGTCCTCGTAGGTATAAGTAGAGCGATTTCTAGAAATTAGTATAAACTAAATCTATTATTTAAGAAATTATAAGTATTATTAAGCAGTTTTAAATACAAAACTAAAGCTTTAGAAATCAAGCAGATTCTGCAAACAGAAGATAAAGTTAAAAGTGCTTGTAATGCGATGGATAGTTTTCGTAGTAAGGACTTTATTCCTTGTTTCCGGAGGAGGACTAAAGTCCTCACTACGGTTAAAAAGAAGATTAGGTTTCGCTTTCGCGTAGAGTGAGAATTTCTACGCCGTCTTCAGTCACAGCTAAGGTATGCTCAAATTGAGCGGAAAGTTTGCGATCGCGTGTGACAGCTGTCCATTTATCGCTGAGAACCTCAACTTCCCAAGTGCCTTCGTTAATCATTGGCTCGATAGTAAAAACCATCCCCGCTCTGAGACGCTTGCCTTTGCCCCGCGTTCCATAATGAAGAATTTCTGGTGCAGTGTGGAAAACGTTACTCACACCATGTCCGGCAAAGTCTCGCACTACAGAAAAGCCTTGCGCTTCTGCATACTCTTGAATTGCCGCACCAATATCCCCAACTCGTGCCCCTGGCTTAACCTCAGCAATACCTAGTCTGAGGCACTCTTGTGTCACCTCAACCAGCTTTTTCGCTTTTGGTGATGGTGTACCAACGAAGAATGTTTTCGATGTATCGCCGTGGTAGCCTTCAACTAGTGGTGTGACATCAATATTAATAATGTCACCATCTTTGAGAATTTGTTTGGCGTTAGGTATGCCGTGACAAACTACTTCATTTACACTGGTGCAAATTGACTTGGGAAAACCCCTATAGCCCAAAGGTGCGCTTTTCGCCTTATGAGCTTGCGTCCAACGTTCCGCTTCATCATTGAGTTGCAAAGTGCTAACTCCCGGCTTGACCATTGGTCCAAGATGGTGTAATAATTCGGCTGCCAAACGTCCGGCTTGACGCATTTTGTCTATTTCTCTGTGGGATAAAAGAACGATGGTTTCGCTTTTCATATAATTTAATTTAACTGGGGACTAGGGACTAAGGACTGGGGACTAGGGAAGAGAGATTTTTATGTGTTATCTACACGACCCATATACATAGTTAAACCAGTCTCGGCTGCTTGCCTTGCAGCATCAGCAACCTTTAAAGTGTACAAGCTTTCTTCTGGGCGAACGTACAAAGGAGTGCCATTAAAAAGACGATCTAACACCATGTTTGTATCTTTGGCAAATAAACCCCGTTTTGTACCAACCTCTATTGGCGTTGTTTTCCCATTTTCTATTAAAACTCCTTTATCACCCTCAAAAATTAATCCGCCGTTTTCGCCATGAACTTCAAACTTGCGTTCTGCTTGCCATAGAGTTTCACCTTTGCCATAAACTACTTGCCCTAAAAGCCCGCTGTTGAACGACAGTTGACTAATGCAAAAACAGCTTTGGTAAAATTCCTCGTCTATTCCCCAAAATCGTTGATGGCAGTTAACGGTAGTAATTTTACCAAATAAATCCGTAAATCGATGTAATCTCGACAACGCACCCATTAAGGGAAAACCGAATAAATCATGGTTAAAAGTCCATTTGCGCGGTGCGGGGTGTTCCGGCTTGATGGTGCTGTAGCGCACATAAAACAATTCCCCAAGTTGCGGTAAGTATTGCTTTAAAGCTAAATGCAAACCGCCTAAAAGCTCGAGATGTTCGACATGGAGAAGTTTATTTTGAGCTTTGGCTAAAGCGATCAGTTCTTCTGCTTCTACTACATCTAAAGACAGCGGATATTCGACAATTACATGTTTACCAGCTTGCAGTGCAATTCGTGCGATCGCTCCATGATCTCGATTTACATTACAAATTACTACCAAATCTATATCATCGCGCTCTACTAGCTGTTGCCAAGAACTCATCGCTTCTGCTTGGTAGTCTGAAGCTAGAGATGCTGTTTTTTCTTTTGTGTTACCGACAATGGCGACTAAATGCGATCGCTCGTGATGAAGAAATGCTTCAGCCCTTAATTTTGCCACATACCCAGTACCAATCAAACCCACGCCCACACTTGCTTTGTCCAAAAAAGCCGCTCTCATCGTACATTATCCTCACCAATTCTGTTTATCTTTCTGTATAAGACTGAGTAAACTGCTTTTGCCGTGTATAGCGCTTGGTAAAGGTTTAAACCTCTCAGTAACGCTCACAAGTTCAATTCACTTGCGTAAACGAAAGTGATTTCTTGATAAATTCCAGATTTTTCCAGATTATAGTCCTTTGGTGGTAGCGTCGATATAAGGAAAAATATATAAGTAAAGCTTATCAGGATTAACTAACTAAATTTCATTACTAATCGCGTTCAAATTCGAGTTACATCGTTTAGTTTTTCTCGTAGTATCAGAATTGAAGCAAATTTGAATAAACGGCTGACCTTATAAGTACAGCCGACAGTTTGCTTTAGGATAACTTATACGGTCTGCAAAAGAGAGGATTAAAAAATGGCAACTTTTAAAGTGACACTCGTCAGCGAAGCTGAAGGTATTAACCAAACCATCGACGTTGATGATGATACCTATATTCTAGACGCTGCTGAAGAAGCCGGTCTTGACCTGCCTTATTCTTGTCGCGCTGGTGCTTGTTCTACCTGTGCAGGTAAGCTGACATCCGGTTCTGCTCCAGACCAGTCTGACCAGTCTTTCTTAGACGACGACCAAATGGAAGCTGGATATATCCTGACTTGTGTCGCTTACCCAACCGGAGACTGCACAATCGAAACCCACAAAGAAGAAGAACTTTACTAAGAGTTTGGCGCTTCAGTACTCAACGATAAATAACATTGCAATCACACACGTTGTAGACACTGGTAAATAAAAGAAGCAGCACAAATGAGGAAAAATAATCCCTCTATTGTGTCTGCTTTTTGTGTCTATTGAGTGCTATGCCAGAAGCTCTTCTCAATCGCACTACTACGCTGCGGAGCGTTAGGGTTCGCAGAGCCGACACGTATTCCTTCAAAAGACTTCTTGCATAAATCAAAAAGAAGAACCCCACTCCGCCTTTAACTTACGTCAAAGTCTCCCCTCCCCGCAGGCGGTCCGGGTTTGGGGGTGGGGTTTTGGGGAAGGAGTGCAAGAGGTCTAAACAAGCGCTAGCTAGCGTAGCGCCTCCTTCGAGGGGAGGAATACCCTACCAAGAGGGCTGTATCACAGCCCCCAAACCCTGACTACGAATTTTTCCTAAGGCTTAATCTGGTTGCTCAAAATTTGAATTTGAGTGTCGGGATAGTAAAACTGGAGAATTTTTGCACTTGCCCAACCCAGTTTAGCTAAACTTTGAGCGCCAGTTTGACTCAAACCAACTCCATGTCCTAACCCACCCCCGACAAAAGCATATCCCCACAGATCGCGTTTGCCTTTATTCAGCGGTTGCAGATAAAAAAGTGTACTTCTGGGTGCGGCAAAGGCGCTGCGAACTTCATCTTTATATAAACTAAAAGTGCCAATATCAGTTTTGACATTTAGTTTGAGTATGCGTCCGCTTTTACTGCGCTCTACTACCGTCATTTCTTTAATGGTTTTAAACTTGGCAAAGGGACTCTTTTTCACTGCCAGAAATTTCTGCAAGCCTTTGGTAATGTCTTCGAGGCTGCTTTCTTTGCGCCAGCGAAACAGGTCGCGATCGCTTTCGTTGAATCCTTCCTTGCGAGTGATAAACCGCTGAAAATTCTCTTCTGAAGCTAAACTCTCATCCGATAAACTCCAAAAATTAGCTGCCGCATCCAGCACAGGTCGTAAATATGGGCGATCATCACCATTCCAAACATCGCTGAAGGAAGCAGTCACACCCCCTGTAGTGGAAGAATATAATGCATCCACTAGCTGATTTTGATAAGTTAGTACCATCCCCCTTGTGGAAGCGATCGCTTTATCTGTTGCGGGAGAAACGTCATTCAGCCCATAATAAACTTGGCAGTGAGTGTCCGCACACAATTGATAATTATCTACTTCAAATCTCCGTACATTCCGCAAAACATAAGTCCGCGCCAGAATCGCTTGTGCTTCTAGGGAGGCTACAGGCGCTGAATTGCCAATTTCATAAGGCACAACCCCACGCAAATAAGTTTCTAGAGGCACTTCGTTCACTAAAGTATAAGTGCCATAAGCGTTTGACTGTAACTCCAACCGCCCTGGATAAAGACGAGCATTTTCTGGTTTTTTACCTTGACTCACCCGAATCAAGTTTTTATCGGTGCTAATTTCTAAATTATTTGGGCTGTAGCGCTTGCCATTTACTACCCAACTTACTCGCGGCACTTGTTTGATAATTTGGGTGTCAATAGATACAGTTGTTCCCTTTGTATTCTTTTGCACGCTTTGCAGTAGCAAGCGCCGCAATAACGGAGTTTTGTATACATCACGTTTCGCCCAAACTTCCCAGCGTTCTGGCTGGGCTATTTCTACTTGTATTCCCTTGTCACGCCAGCTTTTGGCGTTGTCTTCCGCAGTTTCAAAGGTACGGAAAGTACCTAAAACTACTTTCTCCTCAACTATCGGTTGAGGTAAAGGTTGCATAACTGTTTCCAGTTTTACCGGGTTAGTAGTGACTAGGGTTTGCTCTGTTTGGTTCGCTGTAAATTTCAGTTTTAAGCGATCGCCTTTTGTCGGCTCTAGTTGCAGCTGCTCTGTGGGTTTATTTCCAAATCGCTGCACAATCCCAATTCTTAGTTCTACATCTTTTGCTTTGCTCTCAGGACTTGATGCACCAGTCAGCCCCAATAAGCAAAATGTCGTCAGTACAGCGTAAGAAAAACGCCATAGGGTGATTTTCTTGGCAACTAACTTGATGCCCCCAGTCTGGCTTTGGGGTGGATGAGCGATTTGCTTTACAGCGTAGTGGTTTTGTCGCATGAGCTACCTAATGATATCATTGCTTGTTTTGCATGAAAAACTTGCAAAACAAAGTCATAACGATTATGATTTATGTAGAAACACAGAAAAAGAACTAGACAAGGATATCCCTTATGGTTAGGGTACAAGAAATTCCACTCAATCAGATAAAACGTCCTTTACCCCGTGCCAACGATCCGCAAAAAGTGCAAGCCTTAATGGAATCAATTCAGGCGATCGGGCAGCAAGAACCGATAGATGTCCTAGAAGTAGATGGACAGTATTATGGCTTTTCAGGTTGCCATCGTTACGAAGCTTGCCAGCGTTTAGGTAAAGAAACAGTCTTAGCCAGAGTCCGCAAAGCACCCAAGAGTGTTTTGAAGATGCACTTGGCGTAAAGTTTAATAATTGTTAATTGATAGTTGTTGTTTGTTAGTTGTTACCTGTTGGTGAGTCAGTACGTTGGTGCGTCCGTGCGTTGCGGGGGGGTTACCCGACAATCGCGCAGCGTCTCGTAGAGAACCTCTCTTCGAGTCTTCAAGGGTTTGGGGAGATAATCGAACGAGCCAAGCCTAAGGGTGGAGCGTCGATATTCTTTGACCACTAACAACTAACAACTAACAACTATCAACTAACCCCTAACAATCAACTAATAATCCGGAGAATTTTATGCAAACGCAAGAAACAGCCAAAAACGTAAATATCGGCATTGACGATACCAATCGGGCTAAAATTGCCAATGGGTTATCGCACCTGTTAGCTGACACTTACACGCTGTATCTGAAAACTCACAACTTCCACTGGAATGTCAAAGGACCGATGTTTCAAACTTTGCATCTCATGTTTGAGACACAGTATACAGAGTTAGCTCTAGCAGTCGATTTAATTGCCGAACGCATCAGAGCGCTTGGTTATCCTGCACCGGGAACTTACAGCGAATATGCCAAGCTGAGTTCGATCGCAGAAACTCCTGGAGTTCCCAAAGCTACCGATATGATTCAGTTGTTAGTGGAAGGACAAGAAGCTGTAGTGCGAACCGCACGTTCTATTTTTCCTGTGGTCGAAGAAGTGAACGACGAACCTACAGCGGATTTATTGACTCAGCGGATGCAAGTACATGAAAAGACTGCTTGGATGTTGAGAAGTTTGCTGGAAGAATAATAATAGGGCATGGGGCATGGGGACTAGGGACTAGAAAAAGAATTATTACCAATGCCCAATTGCCCAATTGCCCATTGCCCATTGCCCAATTCTCAATTCTCAATTCTTATGAATGAGGCATTTTCGTTAAACTTCACCCATGCGTTGCAAAACTTAATGCAACGTGTGGGTGTTTCTAGTTTTAAAGCTTTGAGTCAAGCTGCTGGTATTTCAGAGCGGCAAATTTTGCGGTTGCGACGGGGAGAAGCGACGCAGATGCGAGTGGATGTATTGCTCAAACTATCGCAAGTATTACAGATGCCGGTGAGTGAATTAATCACAACTTTTTCTCAGGTGGAGTTGGTGAAAGACACTGCATCAAATCAAGAATTGTTACAAGAAATAACAAATTTAAAAACAGAGTATCAGCGATCGCTTGTGCAATTAGAGCAACAGCGCGAAGTATTGCTTTCTGAGTTTCAACAGACGAGTTTGCAACTACTAGAGTCTTTGTTATTGCAATTTCCCACCGCAGCACAGAAAGCGCAAGAGAATCCGCAGCTAGCAGCGGTAAAAATATTGCCTTTGGTGCAAAAACCTTTAGAAAAATTATTACAACAATGGAAAGTGGAAGCGATCGCACCCGTGGGAGCAGAATTACCCTACGATCCGCAGATACATCAATTGATGGAAGGCACATCACAACCAGGAGAAAAAGTCAAGATACGTTATACAGGCTACCGCCAAGGTGATAAGCTCCTTTATCGAGCTAAAGTCAGCCCAGTTTGAGACGAGCTGGAAGTGGGGAGACACGGGGGAGCGCTAGCATAGCCCCGTGGAAGGGGGGAAAAGAAAATTTTATCTTTTAACATGAGTCCCAAGACTAAAAAATTTACACCCTAGCAGAGTCGTATTTGTACGGAACTAATTGCGGGCGATCGCGTCATCATTTGCATTGCCGATAATAGATTGGGAATACCAAAAGCCATAAAATGGGGACTATTGACCGTTTTTTTACCACCTAGGCGATTGGGAAAGGTATAGCTATGGCGCTTTTGGTTAGCTACCCAATTATGAGCGATCGGCATGGCGGCTGTTTGGAATGTATTTCACAGCCAAGAGCCGGCGCTGAGTTGGTGATTCCAATTCGTTTATGAGAAAGATAATTTATCACTTAATCTCTACCAAATTACTTAATTGGAAGATAAGATTGCGGTAGTAACATCAAAGCTTTTGTATAAAATTCTTGAACCGTACATAACTTTAAATGAAAAATATCATACCTAGGAGGTAGTAGTTCTCAGTTAATAATTAGTGTTATTAAGTTAAAATTATATAATTTTTAATGAGATAAATGTAATTAAATATCACTGCTTACAGTTTAGTTATTTTCTATTGGCTATTATTAACTCATTTCAATTAACTTTAAAAAAACGGCTGGAAAAAAGTGATTTTCAGTTGTGCTGAAAAGTGTAGTTAATGACGGCTGCTTGATTATTTATTATTGAAAATCTTCGGTGTTAATTATTCATTAATTATTTTGATTTTGCAACATTTCTTGAAATGAATTATCATTAGTACATACAAGTAAAGCCAAAACTTGTATAATTTATACCAACAACTCCGGAAATATTATGAGTCCTTTAGTCAAAGTTTTTCAACCCAGCGGAATTTTAGATGCCAGCGAATCGCAAGAGTTTCGCCAAGAAATTACTAAAATTGCAGACAGCGGCGCAAAAATCGTCTTAGTTGATTTTAAAAATGTTACTTTTATGGATAGTTCCGGGCTAGGCGCTTTAGTATTAGCATTCAAGGCTCTACGAACTGCGGACATTAAACTTGTTATCTGCTCGATTAATGAACAAGTAAGGATATTATTTGAACTGACTGCTATGGATCAGGTATTTGAAATATTTCCCAGTCAAGAAGAATTTAATCAGAGTGTACTCTCCAGAATTTAGTTAATCAAACTTTATCTGGAGGATAGATAAGTCATCATCAAAAGCCTCTTTGGAGTTTAAATCGGTTAGATAATTTAGTACCTCGTCGAGCTGGCTTTCACCGGGCTGTTGTAACTCGATCAGCATCTGAATGAAAGCATCTAAACTCCAAAGTGTTCCATCTGATTTAGTGATTTCGTAAACACCATCACTAAAGATATAAAGAGTGCTGGACTCTTCAATATTGCAAAGTCCATCAACGTATTTTGCTTCCGGAAACATTCCAACTGGCATTCCGGGGGTTCTTAATTGTTTGACTTCGGTAACGTTAAGAGATTTGCTCGACACTAATATTGCTGGAGGATGACCAGCACTAGCATAAATTAACTGACCCTTAATGCGGTTATAAACTCCATACCAGATTGTAAAGTATTTGTCATTTTGATAACTCATCTGGAAAGTATCGTTTAACGCTCTGAGTACCTCACTCGGTTGATAGTAATTTAGACCTTTGAGAGCACGCGAACGAAGTAAATTCAGCACAGATATAGAGGGAAGAGTGGCTTTGAGTCCATGTCCGGCGGTATCTAGTAAATAAATTGCCATATAATCAGGATCAAGCCAGTAGTAATCGAAACAATCGCCGCCGAGTTGTCGTGAGGGAATAAAGCGATAATTGATGGTCAGGAGTTGTGACATCGGTAGAGGCAAAAGAGAACGCACATATTCGGCAGCTTCTGCCATTTCCGTTTCTAAAAGTAGCTTTTGAGATTGCAAATCCCGACTTAATTGATGCAGACGCAATCCTGCTCTTACCCGCGCTTGCAATTCATTCTGCTCGATGGGTTTGGTAATAAAATCATCGGCACCAGCATCTAGCCCCTTAACGCGATCGGCTACGGAATCTAAAGATGTTAATAAAATAAAGAATGTTGTTGATAAATTCGGATCTGTCTTGATGTAATGGCAGACTTCCAGCCCGCTCAATCCGGGCATAATCCAATCACAAATAATTAGTGCCGGCTGGCAAGCAAGTGCTTTTGCAATCCCTTCTTCGCCATTGCTGGCAGCGATTACGTCATAACCCTGTTTTTGCAACATCCTTTTCAAAAGGATTTGTACTGAACGGTCATCATCAATTACTACGATTTGAAACATGGGAAATGACGGGTAATAGTAAATAATAATTTTTGTAAAATTAAAATATGGTATTAGGAATGGGTAATGGGAATTTGAAAAGCCGAAAAGGAGAGCCACTGCGTTGGGGAAGGATACCTACGTGGGCAGGTTCGCCAGATGTAAAGGCTGTCGCTTCTAGCGCTGATCAGCGCAGTTGCTGGACTTGAGCAGTGTGTCTGCCATCGGCAGTGCGTTGCAAAGAGTTGTCTCTCGCGGAGGTTAGGAGCGTAGACGCTTTGCCGTTCAGCAGCGCAATTCTCCTGGTTTCCCTCTCCTCAAAAAGACGCTACGTTAGCTATCGCTTCTTTGAAGGAGTATGTGTCGGCTCTGCGCTAAGCCTTTCGGCTTGCCGCAGGCACGCTTAACTTCGCGAGTTTCCCCCCCTGTCCCACACCTGCCGTCGGCTGTGCTGACAGTCACGCATGTCGCGTTATTACCAATTTTTTCCAGTTATAAAACATTATGGCGGTGAAAGGGGATTCAGCCACAAGAGCATAGCGCGTTTTAGTTGGTTCAAGTCGCGGTACACTTCTTGCTTAAACCACTGTCCTAGGGCATCAATAGGAGTGAAGGATGCTCCAGGCTGCCATTTAACATCTTGACCTAAGGGTGTAACATGGTTTCCTGGCAGGGTTTGTGCTGTCACCATTTCCGGAAAGCGTTGTTGTAATATTTCCTTTAAAGCTGCCGATTGGTCAAGGGTGTCATTGCTAAATTTTATTAACAAGTTCCGGCGGACGTTGTAGCGCTCTTGAACAAGTTTGTTAGTTTCCAGGGGTGAAGGGCTAAACTCGATCGCAAAGCTAGTGTTAAATTGTTCCACTAAGGGGATAGCATCCCGTGCGGCGTAGTTGTTGAAGGATATAAGGATATTACCTGCGCGTTCTACACTCAAGGTACTGCCGATGAGTAAGTGGAGTTTACAACCCATGCTGTGCCCCAATCCGTAGGTTGGGAGGTAGCGCTTGCGTAATACAGAAGAATCGTGTAAGCGTTCGATAACGCGCTCAAAATTTAGCTGTACAGATTTAGCGATCGCTATATGATCCAGTGTGTTCACAAATGGCGTAGCAATTACAACATAGCCTTTTTCCGCTAGTTGTTCTAATAACCAGCGGTAAGTGAGGTGAGGTGCTGTAGCGACAAATGCACCACCCAAGAAATGGATGATACCAATGGGATTTCGGGGAATTAACACCCAATTGCCTTGAATTTCTTTCCAGTCCATACCAATGGGCGATCGCTCTAATTTAATATTTCTTTATATTAGACCTTGCGCGGCTGGAGTGTCATAGAAAAGAGGAGAGGGGGAGTAGGGGATGGGGAGATAACAGAGAAATTCCTCCTTGTATCCCTGTCTCCCTTGTCTCCTAATCTTATCCCTGACTCTGCAACCTTCTCATTTCAAGTTGTACGTCTAACGCAATTTCCAATGCTTCATTTAGTAACCTTCCATGCTCAGTAGCTTGTTCACTAACTTGCATTGCGGATAGAGTCGGTAAATTATTGGCAAACAAATCTGTATTTTTGATAATAAAATTTTTATTTTCTCTTAAAACTCTTTCTGTTTTCAAAGCGCGAATCAAATCATTTCTGGTTAGCTTAAGTGCATCAAGTACTTTTTCTCTTTCCTTTAAAGTTACTCCTGGATTGCCAGCTTCTTCTATTTGGTCGTTAATATCTATTGCTTTAATTACAGAATTATATCTGTCAACATCATTTAAAAGAATTTCCAAAGATGGTGTAATGTTCTTTCTCAAAAATTTAATTCTTTTTTTCCACCAAAAGTATAATATAGTTTGCGTTATCCCACCTCCAACCAAAGTCAATATTATAAATAATATCCATGAAGGAATTGTTACCCATGTAGCAAATACCTTAAGGATTACATCCAATATCAGATAGCTAAAAACAAATATAGAAAATCCAATGAATACTACAGTTGCACCTTCAGAACCTTTGATTTTTTCTATAAATATCTGTCCCAATCTTTTGATAGGGTTTACAATTATCTTTAGTTCGTCTTTCACAGGTAAATTTGTTAATTTTTGTAGTTGCTTTTGGCTAATCTCCAAGCCTTGTAAATCATCCCTCACAGCTTTCCCATCCTCGCGAAAAGAGTTATTTAGTATTATATAACAATCGTCATTATGTAAAATCCGCTAATTTTGGATTTTGTCAAGCTTTATCAATAAAAGTTATTTTATGTCAATTACTATACATTGGTTTTGTAATAAAATGAAATATTCTTGTTTAGACAAACAGCTTATCTGATTGAAGAGAAAATACTAAAAAGTATACGTAACGGGTGTTATCTCATCTAGCTTGAAAAGCTTATTTTATCAGTGCTAATTGATAAAAAATAGACACAAATATAAGATTTGCTTAAATAGGCTAACTTTATTATCCATTTTCTCAGCTTAGAAGCATTTCAAGTATCTCGCTTTTGAGTACTCGACAAGTCTCCCAGATTAACCCGTTACCATTGTAGCTAGACTTATGAAGCAAGAGCTACCCTGTGGTAAAAAGTATTTTCGCTATCTACGCTGTTAGATATTTAATTTACACGTTTCGGTTGATAGAAAAGCTGAGTTAGTATTACTTAACTATTATTAATAACCTTAATTTTGGCTTCAAGTATTGAGACCATTTAAACATAAGTATCAATAAATTTCCATTTAAGTTTGGTAACAATTCAAGGCAGCAAATTTGTAGCTAACTAATATTGTTCCTTTTAAATCAAAGCTGAGGTAGTAAACTTGTTTTCATCTTGATATTAGCTACCTCTTATTAAAGTGAATATAAAATAGCCAGCAACGCTAAAAATGAAAATGCGGGTGACAGAAAAGGCTACTACTTCCCTCAAAAGAAATAAAATCCAATCTTTCCTTAATTCCTGTTTAGACTTGAGTTCCCATAGCTTTCGCTCAAGGACTGCATCTTCTTGTGATTGTAAGTTGACTGATGACAGAACCAGTGGCTTATCACCTTTTTTGGCAATTATCTCCGATAAATCTATTAGATCAGCCATGCTGCTAAATGCCAACAATTTCAGTTTCAAGATTTTGGTTCTCGTCAGCAATCCAAATATGCTTATCTTTTTGCTTTGCTTCTACTGCTATCTCAAAGAGCGCGATCGCCTTCAGAAGCACCTCAGCGTTGTCTTTATTAATCTTTTCAGCGAGATTGTTCAATGTGTGATAAAGTTCTGGTGAAAAATCCAAATTTATTTGAATCCGCTGATTTTTCGCTTGTGCAGTCATTTTTATTGCCTCAGGATGCCACCACCTCTATTTTGCCTAAAAATTCGAGGCGATCGCGCTTCGTCAACCCATGTAATTTATGTACCTAACGACGCGCATTCACGGCTATACGAACAAAGCCTGCGAAGGCAGGTTTAAAAAATTGAAGTCCGCGTTCGGCTTTGCCGTTGCCGTTCGCGCAGCGTGTCGCAGACAAGGCTAGGCGGACTTTGTTTGTGTAGCCGGGAATTGTGTTCGCTTTTTTGCTTTAACAGTTTTATACAGTATTTTCAAACCTAAAAAATAAAGTGGACATTGCTTGAAAAAGTAGTCAATATCCACCACCATACTTTATGTAAAGTAGTTAAACTCTATCGTTTAAGAAGCTTTGGATTGCGCCACTCAATTTTTTTACCAGGGCTAAATAGGGTTCTAGCACTTTCTTGATGTATTTCCTGACAAGCATCTTTAAGTACGAGTAAAATAGCAGCTAGTAAGCCACCTGATTCTCCCCAAGATTTACCATGAATATGGAAGATCCAATCAAGTAAATCATCAGAATCATTGCACTTTTCAAGGTCAATTTCATAATAATCTTTTCCATTCTCTTCTATTTTAATAGTAAGGTTGCTCTTTTGAAAGTAGACACGAAAATCATCATTTACAACTCACTTTTTAAGTCTTTCACACCTATCTAATTCAACTTTTTCAAGCAATTCATCAAATGTATAAACCTTGGACACGCCTGTATCATTCGTGCGCTTCATATACTGTTCCTAAATTGTTTATAGTCACTAAATTTACACTTAAGCTGCTGAAAAAATTACCCCCACCTAGTAATATCCAAGCAGGGGTAATATCTCTTAATGCACTAACTCAATCCCCCGCTTCGCTAAAGCCTGCGCTGTCAAACCATTAAACGCCATCAACTCACCAGCACTCGCTGTAGTTTCCCCACGTTTCCACGCAAAAGTATCGCGCTTGCAAGTACTTCTCAACATAATTGGTTCCAGCATCGCACTAGCACCACCAGTAACACCAATTAATGCATCACCTGCAAATAGTTCGGCAAATTGTTCATCATTCAAAAAGCCACCATCTGCTTCAGAACAAGTATCCCAAGCGGTATCATCAGGACGATATAAACGACGGGGGTTAATAACAGAAATTATCTTCACACCAAGACCTTCAGTTTCTAAGAAAGCAGCAGCTTCAAATACTGGCATTAAAGTCATATCCCCAATGACAGCAAAGACAATTTTCTTACTTCCACCTTGATTAGATTCGACTTCATGCAACAATACCGCACCATCGCGTAACCCTTTACGAGTTTCTTCAAAGGTTGTTCTAATTGGCAAAGGTGATTTACTCGCAGTAATTACAATTCCCTTATTTTTAGTTTTCAATGCCCAGTCATAGCAAACTTGAATACTGTTAGCATCAGGTGGGAATAATGGGAATACATTGCCATTTCGCATCATCGAAGCAAAATAAGCTTCAATTTCTGGACGTTGGTGAGTCCATCCGTTGCGTCCTTGCTCTAAAGCACCAGCAGTAAATAAAGTAGTTGTCGAAGGAGTGGCACGACGCAATTCTGCCATTGCTTGGATTACAGTTTGCCAAATTGGTAATCCGTTGATGGCAAAAGATTCATAAGAACACCACAATGTTCTTGCACCCATTAATGACAAACCAACTGCTAAACCTGCACAAGCATCTTCACTTAAAGGTTCATAAACTTGTCCGTTTGGCGCTTGGTTGTATAAGTCATCTTTTGTCGGGTGAATAATCTTTAATGCTTGATTTATGTTGGCAATTCCTGATGCTTCGTTTCCGTCAGCGTTGGTGACGAGGAAATTTTTATCTTTCTGTCCAACTATTCCTACTAATCTTCCCATTGATGTTGTGGAAATTTTCGGTTCGCCACCTACAGAATATTCTTCTAAAGGCAATTCGCCTAATTCTGGCAATTGTAATTCAAATTCTGTGACAGCTGTTTTGGCAGCAGGTCCACCACCAGCGCGTTCAGCATTTGTTCGCACTAATTGCCATGCTTCTGCTGACAATGCACGCCCTTGCAATGCACTTATAATATGAGGAGCATCAAGGGTATCTTTAGGATAAAGGTTGTGCGATTTTGCGCCTAGTGCGTGAACTCCTGCACCTTTCAATTGTTTGATGATAAAGACGGTAAGTTTACCGCCAAGTGCAGATTTAGCAGCTTTATCTATACCAGTTAATACGGCTTTAGTAAAAGCTAATCTTTGTTCAAAGGAAAAGGCGGTACTATCAACATAATCGCCTGTTTGATTTTGGTCGTCAAAGTCTTTGGCATCGACTAATATAACTTCGGCAAAACCGTTACCTTGCCAGTATGCTTTCATCTGTTCGTTGGTTTTGAGGGAAACCATGCTATGGTGTTCCTGGCTGTAACCGTTCCACACCAACACTGGCAAGAAGTTGGTGACGCTGGGAAAAGCAGTATTGAAGTGTGCCATCGAACTGATGATATAGGGTTCACCTAATCCACCATCGCCAACGGTGAAGGGAAACAGCTTATCTTGATGCAGCTTTGCAGCTGACATGGCAAAGTGTTGTCCTTGTCCCAAAGGTCCTGCGGGTGCGAGAATACCGGGAATGTAGCCAGAAAGGTGTCCCAAAAGTCCGTGCTTTTCCCGGAAGCGATCGCGTAACTGCTGCACCGTATAAATGCCCATGTCCTCTAACGACCGATCTAAGAACATGGCACTATAAAATCCAGGAGCGTGGTGTCCCACTTCCGTGATAATGTTCTTATGACCCAGCATAACCAACGCTGCATAAGCTTCCGCTTGCGAAGCAAATCCACCTGGGTGTCCAGAAGCTTTAGAAGCAGTAACTTGTAACGTTAGGTAACGTAAGGCATCAGCCGCAAGCAAAGTTTGATATACTGCTGCTGCATCTTCAGGATTGGCGATCGCTACTTTGCCAGATTCTATTGCAGGTGTTCCACCATAAGTTTCAAAACTGGGTAATGCTTCCCCAAAATATTGAATTCCTTCGCAAAAATTCGGAGACGCTGAAGTTGCTTTTGGTGTAATTGCAGTCATGCTGAGTACCTTATAAATAAAAGGAGATGCTGTAAATGCTTGTTCCATTCAACAAGAATTTTACAACTTTCATGTTGTAACAATTTATGACTCTTTCACAATCTAAAGATAATTAGCTTAAATCTAAACGCAACAAAACTTAATTATTTTATTTTTGTTTCAGTGGCAAAAAAGAATAAGGGAGGAGTCAGTCCTTCTGGAGTTAGGAGTCAGAAGACAATTTTGTAATGCTTTATACCATTGTTTGGTTGTAGACAACCAAAATGTTTGATTTGGTGTTCTTCTACAAAAACGCCGTGCATTGATTCACAAGTTCGGACAAAACCCCTAAGCTGACTTTTGACTTTTTTATAAACGCCACAAACCCAAGCTTATGAAATTACCAAACGGTCCGCAGACCCCAGCGCTGTTACAGATGCTCCAATGGGTTTTCACTCCCATGTCATTTATGGAAAGCTGTGCCAAGCGCTATGGCGACATCTTCACCTTGAATTTGAATGCTCCGGCGGTATTTGTTAGTAACCCCCAAGCGCTACAGCAGATGTTAACCAGCGATACAAAGGAATTTGAAGCCCCCAGCGATTGGAACACGGTTTTTGAACCTTTGCTAGGAAAGCATTCTGTCATTACCGTCAGCGGCGAAGTGCATCGGCGTCAACGCCAGTTATTAATGCCTCCTTTTCATGGTGACAGGATGCGAACCTATGGTCAAGCGATTAGTGACATCACAGAGCAAATCATCAGTCAGTGGCAGATAGACAAACCTTTTTATGTTCGCTTGGCAATGCAAACCATTACCATGCGGACAATTATGCAAGTCGTATTTGGGCTATATAACAGTCCCCGCGCTCAAGAACTAGAGAAAATTTTGTGTCAGATGCTGGAGGATGGAGGTTCTGTTTGGAGGGCTGTTGAGCTTTATTTTCCCGCTATACAAAAAGATTGGGGTCCGCAGAGTTCTTGGGGAAAATTTCTCCGTCGTCGTCAGCGACTTCACCAACTCATAAACGAGGAGATTGAAGAACGTCGAGAGCAAGCAGATTTATCTCGTACAGATATCCTTACTTTGCTGATGGCAGCGCGAGATGAAGTCGGTCAGCCAATGACCAATGAAGAGTTGCGTGATGAATTGATCACAATGTTGTTTGCAGGTCACGAAACTACAGCTACTGCTCTGACTTGGGCATTGTACTGGATTCACAAGCTACCAGCAGTGCGGGAAAAGTTGCTGCAAGAACTAGATAGCTTGGGTGAAAACCCAGACTCTAATGTGATTTTCAAATTGCCTTATCTGAATGCTGTTTACAGCGAAACTTTGCGAATTTATCCTGTGGGGATGCTCAACTTTCCCCGCGTTGTGAGAACACCTTTATCGCTGTGCGGTCATCAACTCGAACCGGGTACGGTGATTCTTGGCTCGATTTATTTGACGCATCAGCGGGAGGATTTATATCCGCAACCCAAGCAGTTTAAGCCAGAGCGCTTTTTAGAAAGACAATTTTCTGCTTATGAATATCTGCCTTTTGGGGGTGGTGCTAGGCGCTGTATTGGTATGGCTTTTGCCCAGTTTGAAATGAAGGTAGTACTGGCGAAGATTCTTTCTAATTTGGATTTGGCGCTGGTTGATAATCGTGATGTCAAACCTAAGCGTCGTGGTTTGGTAACTGGACCCGATCGCCCGATTCAAATGGTTGTTAAGGGCAAGCGTCAGGTTAAATATCCCGCTTTGACATCTATCTCTGGTTGAGTTTTTAATTGGCAGGTTTTTGATATTGTTTGAAATGCGTTGTTCGGGTAGGCGATGCTTACCCGACAATATTTTTTGAGAACGTAGACACGAAGTGGTGAAGCAGCGCGGTCTTCTCCCTCATAGAGAGGCTAGCGCCAAGGGGAGGCAGTGCCAAGGGGAGGCAGTGCGTTGGACGGGTTTCCCGGCTTGAAGCATCTGCCGTCGGCAGAGCCGACTTGTTCGCGAAGCGTCTCCGTAAGGAGAAGCATCTGCCGTGGTTTCCCCCATGAGCGACTGCACCAAGCCGAAGGGCTTGCCGCAGGCTACCGCAGAGTTAAGAGAAGAGAGAAATATTTAAAGTTTTATTATGACGTCTTTGTTACAAACGTTGCAATTAATTGCTAATCCGACGCGGTTTTTGGATGGGTGTGCTGTAAAGTATGGGGATGTTTTTAGTGTGCGGGTTTTGGGGATAAATTCGCCGCCGGTGGTGTTTTTTAGCCATCCGGATGCAATTTCTGAATGTTTTGCGATACCTGCGAAGGAGTTGGATTTTCAGAAAGCGACTCATGTATTTAAGCCGCTGTTTGGGGAAAAATCGATTGTTTTGCAGGAGACGCGATCGCATAATCGCCAAAGACAATTATTGATGCCGCCTTTTCATGGCGATCGCCTAAAATCTTACGGTGAATTAATTTGTCAAATTACTGAAGAAGTTATAAAAAATTGGACTGTTGGTGAAGTGATATCTATGCAGAAAGTTATGCCAGATATTACTTTACAAATTATCTTGCAAGTCGTATTTGGTATTAGTCCGGGTGCGCGTTACCAACAATTAAAGGAACAATTGACTTCTTTATTAGAAGATGTCACTAAACCTTTGTATTCCAGTTTATTTTTCTTTCCGCCGTTACAAAAAGATTTAGGTGCGTGGAGTCCTTGGGGAAATTATATCAGAAGACGAGAACAAATAGACAAACTCATATATGCAGAAATTTCTGAAAGACGCTTAGAGAATGATGCTTCGCGTACAGATATTCTCAGTTTGCTAATGTCAGCGCGTGACGAAAATGGAGAGCAAATGACAGATGAAGAATTACGCGATCAATTAGTTTCCCTACTGCTATTAGGTTATGAAACAACAGCGGCAGTTTTGGCATGGGTATTTTATTTGATTCACGCGCATCCAGAACTAAAAGATAAGTTGATGCAGGAATTAGATGTAAGTGATACAGCAAATCCTGAAGTTTTAGCACAGTTACCCTACCTCACTGCTGTTTGCCAAGAAACACTGCGAATTTTCCCGATCGCATTAATATGTACACCGCGAATGGTAAAAGATAAGGTGGAAATTGCAGGCAAAAAATATACATTTGGGACAATTTTAGTACCCTGCATTTATTTAGCACATCGCCGCAGCGAAACTTATCCAGAACCAGAGAAATTTCAACCCGAAAGATTCCTCAACTCTAAATTTTCAGCTTATGAATATTTACCTTTTGGCGGTGGTTATCGCGGTTGCATAGGTGCAGCATTTTCCATGTATGAAATGAAGTTAATAGTAGCTACAATATTGTCAAATTTTCAGCTAGCACTTAGCGATAATCGTCCGGTACATCCAACACGCCGGGGTATTACCATTGTCCCTAGTGGCGGTGTGCGAATGCAAGTTAGGAGAAGGAGTTAGTAGTTAGTTGTCCCCTTGTCCCCCCCTCTCCCCATCCCCCCCTCCCTCATCCCCCAAGTTGCATATTCCCTATTACAGATACGTTTTTAGCTTCCGAGCGTCTAGATTAACGAGTAACAAGACAAAAGGAGATTGGCAAGCCATGCAGGACGAGCAACGCTTGGAAGAGCAAGCGGTTAGCAAAGCAGCAGAAATGCAGATGTCTAGCCAATTGGATCAAGCAGAAAAAATAAACGTTGATGTACAAACCGATCTGTGGAAACTAATTCAAGGACAGGCGGATGGAGTTTCTTTTTCTGGTAAAGGACTCGTGGTGCAAAAAGACATCCGCTTAGAAGAATTAGTACTGCAAACGGATAAAGTTGATATTAATCTCTTCAGCGCTCTTTTTGGCGAAATTGAACTGAATAAACCAGTAAAAACTATAGCTCGCGTTGTATTAAAAGAAGCAGATATTAACCGCGCTATGACATCAAACTACGTTCGCAGCAAAATGCCAACTTTTGATTTGAATGTAGATGGTGAAATTGTCAGCTTTAAGCCGCAACAGATTCAAATATATTTACCTGAAGACGGCAAAATTAAATGCAATGGAACGGTGCTGATACATGAAAAAGGCAATAGTCGCTCCTTGAGTTTTACGGCGATGGTTCGTCCACGTACGCAGACGCAACCCGTCATTTTTGAAAGTTTCAAATGGACTGAAGGAGATGGCATTTCCATAGAAACAATGGCAGCATTATTACAGAAGGTAAAAGAACTGATGAAATTACCATATATTCAATATGATGGTATGGCGTTCCAAATCAAAAAGATGGAAGTGCAAAAGGAAAGCATAAACACTTTGGTAGAAGCTTATATCAAGCAAATACCTACAATTTAAAATACATATTTTAAATATTCTTAATAGGCTGAAGCTAAACGCAGAGGAATGTATTATATATTTTCCTCTGTATTTTTTTTCGCTTTTTTAAGGAGAACCATAAAAATAAATACCCAGCCGTGTATTGAAATTGTTCTCCTAAGGGGAGACGCTGCGCGAACGTAGGCAAGTGCGGATCTAGGTTTGACGGCTGGGTATTTATTTCTTGGTAAGTGCCTTATCTGAATTTTGTGCTTTACAATAAAAAGTGATTTATATAACTGCCGATTGATGTACTTTTATTTAACCTTTTGTAATATTAGAAGAGTTACTTAACTAAATATTGCAATTATGGAAACCTATGATGTAGTTATTATCGGCGCAGGACATAATGGGCTGGTTTGTGCAGCTTATCTGTTAAAAGCTGGTTATAGCGTATTGTTATTAGAAAAGCGTTCTGTTCCTGGTGGTGCAGCGACAACTGAAGAATGTATACCAGAAGCACCGGGTTTTAAATTTAATCTTTGCGCGATCGACCACGAATTTATTCACCTAGGACCAGTAGTTGAAGAATTAGAATTAGAAAAATACGGCTTGGAATATTTGGAATGCGATCCAGTTACATTTTGTCCCCATCCTGATGGAAAGTATTTTTTAGGGCATAAGTCTTTAGAAAAGACTTGTGCAGAAATTGCTCGTTATAGCGAAAGAGATGCCAAAAAATACGCCGAATATACAAAATACTGGCAGCACGCGCTAGGGGCAATGATTCCCATGTTTAATGCACCACCAAAGTCAGTTTTAGATATTTTGGGCAACTATGACATCGCCAAGATGAAAGATTTATTTTCTGTCATTGGTTCCCCATCCAAAACGCTAGACTTTGTTCGCACCATGCTAACCAGCGCTGAGGATATCCTGAACGAGTGGTTTGATGAAGAATTTCTCAAAGCACCCTTAGCAAGACTTGCAGCCGAACTCGGTGCCCCACCATCACAAAAAACCATCGCCATTGGTGCAATTATGATGGCAATGCGTCACGACCCAGGTATGGCTAGACCTCGCGGTGGTACTGGCGCACTCGTGCAAGCCTTGGTCAATTTAGTTACTAGCAAAGGTGGTGTTATTCTCACAGATCAGCACGTTGACAAAGTGATGATTGATGATAAAAAAGCCGTTGGTGTGCGGGTTGCTGGTGGTAAAGAATATCGCGCTAAATACGGCGTAATTTCTAATATTGATGCCAAACGCTTATTTTTGCAAATGACTGAGAAAAGCGATATTGATGCAGTAGATTCTGACTTATGGGAAAGATTAGAACGCCGTATTGTTAACAATAATGAAACTATCTTGAAGATAGATTTAGCTTTAGATGAACCGTTACGTTTTGAACACCACGAACACAAAGATGAATATTTGATTGGTTCTATCTTAATTGCAGATTCCGTGATGCACGTTGAACAAGCTCATAGTAAATGTAGCTTAGGAGAGATTCCCGATTCCGACCCATCAATGTATGTGGTGATGCCTAGCGCGTTAGATCCATCATTAGCACCACCAGGCAAACATACAGTGTGGATTGAGTTTTTCGCTCCCTATCAAATCGCCGGCGCAGAAGGCACAGGTTTGAAAGGTACGGGTTGGACAGATGAATTGAAAAACAAAGTTGCAGACAGGGTAGTTGACAAATTGGCGCAGTATTCACCTAATGTGAAAAATTCAATTATCGCCCGTCGCGTCGAAAGTCCAGCAGAATTGGGAGAAAGATTAGGTGCGTACAAAGGGAATTATTACCACATTGATATGACCCTAGATCAGATGATATTTTTCCGTCCTTTGCCAGAAATAGCGAATTACAAAACGCCAATTGATAATCTCTTTTTGACTGGTGCGGGAACTCATCCAGGTGGTTCTATTTCCGGAATGCCAGGACGCAATTGTGCGCGAGTATTCTTGCAGGCAAAGCATCCCATAGCGCAAGGTTTGAAAGATGCGCGAGACTCGATTCTGTCAACGTTTAAGATTAATTAGGTGCGCGAACGGGTGACGCTCCTGCGTCGCTAACGCTTCGCTAACAACACTTTGGCGGAACGGTACAGGCAACCGCCAAGTGTTTCACCGCAACGCACTGGCGAGGCTTGACGAACGAAGCCTGCCTTGTCTACGGCACGCGACGTGAACGCAGGCTTTTATCTCATTTCCAAAGCCGGTATAAGTAAAGCAGGGTGCGGTAACAGAGTTAAAATCACCCAAACTAGTAATTAGACGGTAAACTTGCGATTGGTCAAGTCGCTTCTCCCAGGGGGAGAGGCTGCGCCAACGCTCCAATTCAAAAAAGGTCATCAGTATCAATAGTATATTCAATGACTCGGACTATGATTTTAGTGCCACCTTTTTTCTTTGATTGACCATCAGGGGCAATCCACGATAGATAGGAGCGATCTTCTAATAACCCAAGTTGCGGGTTATTAACCTCCAAGAGCTTGCGGTGGAAAGTCGTGCGATCGCGTGACCACACGCGCCACTTAAACTAACTCAAATGCAGTAACATTTCAAACGCCGTTTTTTATTGAAGATGCCTGTTCGTTACATATATTAATTACATAGCGTAAGAAGCGTACTGCTTCAACAGCCCGGCTCACTTTGCTGCGATAAGAGGAACCATGCCGAATTTCACGGAGGTTAATTGCCTCTTGAATAAGTTGATGCCATTTTGGTGGAAGATGCACCAATGCATATCGACCAGCCTCCGTTTTGGAGAGGATTTCATGCTCTCTCAACGCGTAAAACAGACGCAGAACGCCAAGCACAGCCCACTGAATACCACTATCTGTTAATAAATATGCTACTTTACTTGGCGCTCGTGTCCAACTCACCCAATAGCTGTTCAGATTTTCCTTCATCTTTCTTTGCAGCAGATTCCAATCGACTGTAAATGCAAGGTTTTCTGGTGGAAGTCCAATCAGACAAATGCCTCGATGTTTCAACACCCACCAAGTGACTTGGTTTATGTCATGATATCCAGCAGAGTGCAGAGCGCTGTCATGATAGTAGGGATAAGGAGCAATTTCTTGTTGCGATCGCCCTACATCTTCAACAAGCAAATAACTTCCTTCTAGTTTCCACTGTGGATAGCTCAGTTCTAGTTTTTTATGGACTGCTTTTAGTTTTTTTACCTCGGATGTTGTAGCCCGTCGTATGAGAATAGTAATAAAATCAATGTCACTCAAGTATGGGTTAAAGGCATTAAGCGCAATAGATCCATGAATATAGCAGCCATCTATCAGACCCGGAAGTTCGATTTGTAATGACAACAAATAATCATTTAATACTGGACGAATACATTCTGGGATACGAGTATCCATACTCCACCTCGTACATTAAGCGATCGCATGGGATAAAATTAAGTCAATAAGAGAAATTAAAATGCCTTTGCCCTGCTCAAGGATAGATGGAGGATTACCCACGACCTCTTAAAATTGAGTAGGGCAAAAAAATTTATATCTTGACCTGCGAGCAGAGCAACTCACCGCTGCTGAAAATGCAGAACGCAAAATAGCAGTTTAAATTAAAACTTTGGTTGATTGTTCTAATATTGACGATTTGGAATAAATTATATCAAGTTCGGATGATTAGTTGTCTGCCGCGATTGCCTTATTTCGCTCGCTCCAATTCGTTGTGTGAGCAATTATATTTTATAAGTGATTAACCTGACTGAATATTACAGAATCATTTGAAGTGCGGATGCTTTAAATTATTCTGCTATTAGTAACTTTAAAGTCTTGATCCGATGAAAACACTAGTTACACTTTTTAGCGAAGAACGCAACCAACTTGAGAGAGATATTGAGAAAATAATCAGCGTCGAGCAGGTAGTTAAGCTGGTTCAGAACCGACTCGATAATTTTGAAAGAAGTTACATCAGCGAGTTAAATGTCGCTCAAGTACGTCTGGCTTCCTTTTTTTTGGATACACTGCGGCAGTCTATTGCCACTCTTGCTGCGGCTAACTTTCCTCAAGTCGCTCCAACAGAGCAAAAGCAAATTATTAACCCAACTACTAAGTTTTCCCCTAATAGGTTAATCCTAAAAGTGCTAAAGGGACTAATTTATATAGGCATTTTAGGTTCGTTGTTTTCCTTAACTAAAACTAGCCCTTTTGCATGGATGGCTATTTTGCTAACCTCTGTGCTTCTAGGGCTAGAAGTTGTGCTTCAACTCGACAAAGACAACCAAGAAAACAATTCATCTGAGCTATTAAAATTACCCCAGCCTATTCTACGGGTTGATAGCAAAGTCCTTTTAGATAACCTTGCCGATGCTCTCAACACGATTGACCTAGCAGTCGCTAGAGTTAAAGAAGAAAACAAAAATGAAGACGAGCGCAGCATAGAAGAACTGCCAGAGCTATTGAATTTTATTCAAAGGCTAATGGGCGCATCAAAACTTAATAAACCAGAAATGACGATCGCACTAACGAAACTTCTGCCACAAATTTTAATGGAGCAGGGAATTCTTGCTGACATTTACCGACCAGACGACCCCCATAGCGATCGCGAGTATTTTGACTTCGAGCCAAGTATCGACCCTGACAGCAAAGATTACGTGACTATAACTCCCGCTTTGTTGAAGGGCGATCGCTTGCTGAGACGCGGACGGGTAATTGAGCCAGCGTCCATGCCAAGAACCGAGAATAACAAATAATAAGAGTATGGAAATTTTAGAAACAATTGGTTTTGATTTGGGGCACGGTGAAACAGCTGTAGCTAAAGCTATAGTCGAGAGCATCGAACCCCCAGAGATGCTTGAGATTAATAATAAGAAGAACCAAATTACGGCTCTTGCTTGGCATCCCAAACTAGGTTATCTTGTCGGAGAACAAGCATTAATCCAAGCTGGTGTTACAAGCTTGAAAATTTCTTTCAAGCAAAAACCAAACAACGATCCAAAATATCGGGAAACAATTACCACTTTTCTAGCAACCTACTACCATCTTTTGAAAGAAAGCAGACAAATTGAAGGTGGAGAAAGTAACTATTTTTACGTTGGTTGCCCTTCAGGATGGTCTGTTAGCGAACGAGAAGAATACCAAAAGCTACTTCAAGAAGCTGGCATTCCCCAGCTGAATGTTGTACCCGAATCGCGGGCTGCTTTCATGCAAGCCAAGGAAGCCGGTAAGCTGGAGTATGAGAAACTCAAATCATCAGTGCTAATTGTCGATATTGGTTCTTCGACCACAGATTTTACCCTGGTTAAGAGCTTACACGAAGTCCCGATAGATTTCGGGAGTAACACTCTGGGAGCATCTTTAATTGACAAGGCTATTTTTGCCCGCACTGTTGCCAAACACGAGCAATCATCCTTACTCGAAAAAGTATTTGCCCAATATCCACATCACCAAGCTCGTTGTGAACTTGCCTGCCGCAAAGCTAAGGAAGATTACTTTTCTAATGAACAGCTATACAGCGACCCTGAATCTTTTGCCCGTGGCTTCGAGTCTATTAACGAACAGATTTATTTTATTCCCCAAGTTAACAAATTGACTATGGAGGAAATATTGAACCAACCTTTACCCCAACTAGGGGAAAAAAGTTGGATTCAGTCATTCAAAGAAGCTGTCAGCGAGGCAAAAGAAAAGCTGGATAAACAAGACATCGTGCCGAAACTTGTGCTGATGACTGGGGGTGCATCCCGCATGAAGTTTACACACCAAATTTGTCAAGAAATGTTTAGCGAACCAGAAACGCTTCTTCGACCTGATCCGGAACCAGAACGGTGTATTGCGCTGGGTTTAGCGCGAGTAGGACGATGGGATCTGCGTGCCACTGCTTTCAAACAAGAAGTCAACAAATTGTTTGACGGAAACTTGCTCAAAGGTCTGATTGAGAAACATATCCCGGAGTTAATTCAATCGTTAACTAAGCCGTTAGCAGATGATTTGATTGAAAACGTAGTTAAACAAGGTTTAAAAGACTGGCAGAAAAACAAAGTACGGACTTTAACCGATTTGGAAACATCTATGAAGAGTCGGGCAGAGCAGTGGCTAATAAGCGATGGCGTTCAGCAGATAATTAACAATCAATGCACTTCTTGGTTTAACAATAAAATCCAACCCGACTTAGCCGCAGAAACCGACCCAATATGTCGAAAATATCAGATACCTAGAAGCAGTTTAAGATTTGAGGATACCATTGATCCAACTTTTGTCAACCCAGAACTACGAATTGGAGATGCTATCCTTGCCGACACAGTGGCGTTTATCGTCAATGTAGTAATTGGTGGAGGCACTGTCGCTAGCATCATCACTCTGATACTAACCGGACACTTGACCTGGCCCATTGCGCTGGTGTATGGAGCTTCAGTGATGGCAGCAGGAATGGAGCTAAATCGCAAAAGTGTCAAAGAGGTAATTAAGACAAATGTTGATGTCCCCAGTTGGATGCGTTCTAGTTTTTTGAGCGACAGGAAAATTGAGGATATGTGCGTTTCAATAAAGCCTGAGTTAGAGAAGGTTCTTCGAGAACAACTGACAGCGAATCAAGAGGCTTTTGACCAACTTATTGACAAAGTTGGGCAAGGGCTGCAAAAAGCTCTTTCTACGAAGGTTGAAGAGGCAATAATTCTGATCCAATAGCGATGATGCGGTTGTCTGGCATCTTCCGCTCTTTGCAGTGCAAACTTGGTGCTGAGTAAGGTAATAACTGAAGCATAAATAATACAAATATAATACAAGTATGATTTCAGCGCTCAATACTTGATAAAGATGGAGCTAATATGAATCAGCAATTGCCTTACTTTATCCACCATGTTGTCGAGCGTTTGCAGTCAATTGAGGGAATTGCAGCTATTGCTCTAGGTGGTTCAAGGGCACGAGGTAACCACACACACAAGTCAGATGTTGATTTAGGAATTTATTACCAGCCAGAAAATTTGCTCGATGTGAACGCTCTCAATCACCTTGCTTCCGAACTTGACGATAACCATCGTCCAAATCTAATTACACCGATTGGTGAATGGGGAAAATGGATTAATGGTGGTGGTTGGCTAAAGGTAGAAGGTGTATCTGTAGATTTTCTCTATCGCGATCTGGTTCGGGTCAATGGTGTTATTGATGATTGTAAGCTTGGGCAAATCACGATTGATTATCAGCCAGGACATCCCCACGGCTTTGTCTCCTCTATTTATATGGGCGAAGTTGCTATTTGTTTGCCACTTTACGATCCGGATGGTGTTTTAGAAGCTTTAAAGGCAAAAACGAAACCCTATCCTACAGAGCTTAAAGAAGTAACTATTAATACCTTTGCCTGGGAGATTACTTTTTCACTGTTACAGCACTTTCTCCTGTTATGAGGTACAGTTAGTAAGAATAAAAATATTATCCTTTTATGAAAGCATATTCAATCGATCTTCGCGAAAAAATAGTTGCAGCACATATTCAGGAGAAAATATCAAT
>JAESFM010000078.1_pt1 | contig 47157 bp, 37 predicted proteins | sample 9266171 | NCBI WGS metagenome assembly JAESFM01 (sample SAMN14505069, study PRJNA617099) | algae metagenome | isolation source: Hassallia sp. WJT32-NPBG1 and co-occurring heterotrophs from well developed... | place: USA: Mojave Desert, Joshua Tree National Park, California | collected 2006-06-22 | reverse complement strand
CCACAACGAATTGATTTGTTTACGCGATTAAATAAATCATATCGTAAACGCTGCGTAGCCCGGATTCTATCCGGCGTAGCAGCATCACTTTAGAATCCCCTGTGTTTCCAACCAGGGGAGATGTCAAGAGAACCCATGCTTGCAAGTGTGGATTTGTACTAGACCGAGATTGGAATGCCGCGATAAATATTCTGAATTTAGCCTTAAGTACCACAGGGCATATGGGAACTTGGATCGCGAGCGATCGGATAGCGCAGCGTTAGCGAGTCTTCTCCCAAAGGGAGACGCCAAGGGCGAACGAGCGTCACGCTTCGGGAGATTTAGCCTCTACTATTTTAGGTGCAAACCTATCTCAGCAAGCTGGATCTATGAACGAAGAATCTTCGCCCTTATAGGGCAAAGAGTGTCAAAACACACGAAATTGGTATGAGTTAATCGCCGTTCGCCTATGATGGAAAACAGATGCACCTCTATATAGAGACAAAATTATGGTTGTAGCCCTACTGTATCTGATTTTGGCTGGAGCTTACCTATTAGTCATACCAGCAGCAGCGTTGGTGTACCTCACACAACGGTGGTATGTGGCGAGCTCCTTTGAGCGCGGTTTTATGTACTTTCTCGTGTTCTTTTTCTTGCCCGGTTTGTTGCTTTTGTCACCTTTTGTGAATCTTCGACCCAGACGGCGACAAATTGAAGTTTAACGATATTTGATTGGTAGGTCAGCTAAAGGATGAAGGATGAAGGATAAACTAGAAACCCCAGACATCAATGGCACGCTCGGTTATATCTTTTTCATCCTTCATCCTTTATCATTCATACTTTTATACTCATAACTAGAGATGCGACGGATTGACGCTGTTGGAATTGTGTTTGGCGTTTTTGTAGCTGGTGGTTTGGCTTATGTATTATTCCTGCTAGTGGGCTTAGATAGCCAGAAAGCCGGGATTTGGAGCCAAGCCTTGCTAGTCTGTGGGTTGATTGGCTGGGTAGCAACCTATCTTTTTCGTGCGGTTGGACAAAAAATGACCTACCATCAGCAACGGGAAGAATACGAAAAAGCTTTTTTGCAAAAGCGACTCGACGAACTCACCCCGGAAGAACTTGCAAAACTTCAAGCTGACATAGAAAGTAGCGACTCTTAAGAGATGGGGAGAGGGGGAGACAAGGAGAGGGGGGGATGGGGGGATGGGGAGAAAGAATTGTCCCCTTGTCTCCTTGTCCCCTTGTCCCCTTGTCCCCTTGTCCCCTTGTCCCCTTGTCCCCTTGTCCCATGCCCAATAACTAATGACTGCGATTTCTGATTGCTTTGAAAATCTCTCGCGTAACTCCGAGTGTGCGCTGATTCCGTTTATTACTGCTGGCGATCCGAGTTTAGAAACAACCGCTAAAGCGTTGCAGGTTCTAGATCGTAGTGGAGCCGACATAATTGAATTGGGTGTTCCTTACTCAGATCCTCTGGCGGATGGACCAGTAATTCAAGCTGCTGCTACCCGCGCTTTACAAAAAGGAACGAAATTCGATTCTGTTTTGGAAATGGTGAAAGCAACTAGTCCAAGTTTGCGATCGCCTATCATCTTATTCAATTATTACAACCCGATTTTGTACCGGGGAATTGAAAAGTTTCTAACTCAGATTGTAGATGCTGGGGTGGCAGGATTGGTAGTTCCTGACTTACCTTTAGAAGAAGCTCAAGGTTTGCTGCAACCAGCTTCGGCGATGGGAATTGATGTTACCTTATTAGTTGCTCCCACAAGTTCAACTCAAAGAATAGAAGCGATCGCTCGTTCTTCTCAAGGATTTATTTATTTGGTTAGCGTCACCGGCGTTACCGGAATGCGATCGCAAATTCAATCAAGAGTGTCAGATTTACTTAAACAAATTCGTGGTGTTAGTGACAAGCCTATCGGTGTTGGCTTTGGCATTTCCAAGCCAGAACAAGCTCATCAGGTGCGCGAGTGGGGTGCGGATGCAGCTATTGTTGGTAGCGCTTTTGTCAAACGTCTAGCAGAAGGTAATTCAGAACAAGGATTAAAAGCGATCGCTGAGTTTTGTCAAACCCTTAAAACAGCCATTCAGACTTCTGACAATTAGCACAAATACTCATCTTGATCAAATCGGGAAAGTAGATTAAAAAAATTAAAGTGCAAAGTTTTTTTGCCCTGACTTAGTAGATAATTTAACCGATATGTTCGTGAATGTTAACAGCAAATATCAAGCTGTAAAAAAAATAGCTGATACGTCGGCTTATGGTTTGAGTATTATGTAAACTTGAATAGGTTATAAATAATGAGTGTGAGAGTGAATAAGTCACAAATGGTTATAATTACGTCGCAGTTGAGAGGGACAGGCGATGAGTGAAAGTATGGCATTTATCGGTGGAGTTGCTGTAGCTGGTCTGGCAGCCCTCGTATTGCTCAAAGGGACAGGTGCTCCAAACCTACAACCTAATATTGCTGTAGCCCCGCCTTTTCCAGCCACTGTAGTAGCACCGCAAATGATGCAGCCAGGACAATATCCTGCTTATGGGCAACCATACCCCAATCCTGCGCCGATTAATCCCAGCGGTACCGAAGAGTTTCGCCTGCAAATGGAACGGCAGAAAAATCAGCTTGACGTGCTACAACGAGAAAACGATCAGCTTAAACAGCAAATTCCTCAACTTCAGTATCAAGTCGAAAATTATAAAAACCAAGCTCAATTAAACGTCAATAACCAAGCCGCGCAACAAGCAGCATTGCAGCAGCAACAGCCGGAAGCTCCTTGGTCGTCTTCACCCATAGTTTGGGCAGTGGCAGGTATGACGCTGACGATTGGCGGTGGTGTTGTTGTAGCTGGTGTGTTGGCTTTGTTCTCACCACGGCAGCGTTCTACCCGTACCGTACAAGTAATTCATCCTTATAATGGTTCAACATCGCCATTGGCTCCTGTACGCCGCGCTGAGTTTCTCCCCCCTCGTGTAGAAACCAGACGAGTTGAAGCCACACAATACGACGAAATGCATTAAAGTTGAAGCACTTCTAAGCACAGCACAAAGTAATACCCTATGGGAAGCTCAAGTTGGGGCATCTAGGGTGAGAATTATCTTGGGTAAAACCAATAAATTCTCGCCTGTTTGTATTGGCTGTAAATCAGTTTTTACGCGCAAATTTTATTTGCTAGGATTTTATCTATGATAAAATGATTAGCCATAGGAAGTTGGTATAGATATTTTGTTACGGGGCAAGGCGATTGTAGCAGCATGTGAATCATGCGTTCGCACTTGACCAGTTTCCTACTTATGTCAATAAAATTACTTTGAATATTGAAGTAGTAACTGAAATTGGCTATGAATGTAATCCTTGCAGTGTACTCTTCATCATTGCAACCATACAAACCCAGACAAAAGCCGGATGCTCTTTGGCAATTGCTAGAGACTAAGTGATTGGCATCATCTTTTATAAGCTTTATTTGTTGCTGAAAGAATATACTGTTACGTAAAAAATTAGTGCTAAAAAGTATAAGAAAAAATACTGGATATTTTTTTCTAACCCTGAGGCATTAAATATGATTTTTGAGTAATATCACTTAAGTGTTCCCGAAAGATAGTGATTCGGCATCTTTCCTATATCGGCTACTCGATTATTGATCACATACATATTGATCAGGTAATTCAGGTGAGCGTAAATTAAGTTGCTATTTAGGCTTGACATTACTTAGTATCGATTTTGGAATTTGCTCACTTTGTTTGATATTCAGTTTTCGGAAAATAAATTGAGACAGATATTTAGCAGTCTGGTGACATATCAATTACGGTGCTTGATATGTTGCTTGCGGCTTCATTTTCATGCAATTACTGCATTGAGAGTATGATGCATGCCTTAAATAAACTAACGCGATTATCCAGTAATGTTAATTTATTGGCAACAACCTGGTAGAATCGCAGAATCATCAGTTGTGTTCATCTATTGGCAGCAATTGCCAATACTTTTTATTCTGTTTTGAATTTGAAGTAGATATATTTATCTTGGCAGTTAGCGTCAAAGTACCAAGTTTTATTTCTCAAATTGACACACTTTTGATAACATGCTCTAATCACAAAAAAATAGAAATATTTTATCAGGAGTAGTTAGCAAAGCGTAATTGTATCAGGGTGCAGTAGATACAAGGAGTTAGTGAACCCCAAGCTTTCTGCCTGCTTCGTCTTGCCGTGAATTGGAGGATAAAAAATATCTCATCTACCAAAAGGAGGAAATTTTATAAGATTTTGCTTTCCGAAGAGTGAATTTAATTCCACTCAATCGATAGCATTACCCCGCAAGACAAAGGAAAAAACAGCAAGCGGACGTAGAAGGCTATTTTTGCGAATTGATATTGCAAGTACAGTTCTGTAGGGTATCTTTGATGCGTTGCAGTGAAATTTGGCTAATACTTCTGTGATTTAAGTTTCACAACTATCAGTATTGCTAATATCATGGCAATAATAATCGCTGTGATCTAATCGTTAGAATTCAAAATAGAAACGGCGATCGCACGTCAATTGAAAATTATGTGGTGTTGAGATTGACACATGTTTAAGAATATGCTCCCTTGGAAAAAAAAGTTAATTAAAGATTGTGTAAAAGGAATTGTGAAAAATCAAAGTTAAAAGACGCCTTGCTAACATTTAGTGATACGATGCTTGCGTCTAAAAGAATTTGAAAAGCCCCGAAAAGAATTAGGTTTTTTCACAAAAACCTAACCCCATAACAATCCTCTGCTATTGGTTGATGCCTTCCAATGACATCTATAAATTCATGGTTGAGGCATAATAGCCTCTTTTTTACCTTTTTTTCATTAAGTATATTTACTTACGGGCTTCTACCTGTTTTTGCTCAAACTCAAATCAGGAATACCGCAGGTGCAGGTGCAGACAATCTTCCACAAGTCACCTCAAACGAGGTGACTTTAAGCGCCGTCAGGCAAGCAGCTTTGGAGATTATCAAAACAGGTGACAGGGCAGCAGCCGAACCGGGCGAAACAGTAGTTTACCGTCTTGCCATTAGAAATACTGGTAGAGCACCAACAAGCCAGGTATCGATTACAGACAGACTGCCCTTAGGAGTGAGATTGATCAACAGATCGTTGAAAGGTTCTATCGGTGGAAGACAAGTCCCCTTAACCGCTGACCGTGATTCAAATAGAACAGTAACTATTCGTGCTAATGAGGGACTGCAACCGAACGAAACCTTAACTGTGGTATATGCAGCTGAAGTAACGCCAGATGCAGTTCGTGGAGATGGCAGAAACTTAGCACAAGCCACAGCCGGAAACCTCACAAGCAACCAAACCAGCTATCGGATACGGATTCGACCGGGTATTGTCTCCGATTGTGGCACCTTGATTGGGCGTGTGTTTGTTGATAAAAACTTTGATGGCGAACAGCAACCGAACGAACCAGGAGTACCGAATGCGGTAATTTACATGGACGACGGCAATCGAATCGTCACCGATGCTAAAGGACTATTTTCCTTGGCAAACGTCGTATCCGGTTATCGTTCGGCAACGCTGGACATGAGTAGCTTACCTGGTTACGGATTAGCACCTAACACCTACTTTATCGAAAAAAATAGCCAGTCACGCATGGTGAAACTAGCGCCTAGTAGTTTGGTACGAGTCAATTTTGGCGTTACGCCTGCGTTTTCAGGGGGTAAGCGATGAAAACTAGAAAACCTTGTGTAAATTTTGCCAAAAATTTGGGGATGAGGCGGAAAATACAACATCAACTACAATCTTCGATATTGCGCTTTGCCCTACTTACCAAGGGTAATGTCCGCATATTGCCTGTATTTTTAGCGATCGCTGCACCATTTTTCTCCAGCAGTGCCTATGCTTCCACCTTAGGCGATCGCTTGCGGGGAGTTTCCGAAACCTCTCCAGCAGTTGAAGAGACAGGGGGACAGGGAGACAAGGAGGACAAAGGAGACAAGGGAGACAAGGAGACAGGGGGACAGGGAGACAAGGAGGACAAAGGAGACAAGGGAGACTATTCTTTCTCCCCGTCTCCCCCTCCCCCCCTCTCCCCATCTCTTCCTCCCCCCCTCTGGCCGTCCCCCACTCCCCCACTCCTCCCATCTCTCATATCGCAAATTTCCCAACTTACCCCAGATACAGGCGGATTTCCCCAAGACCCGGTAACTCAATTTCAACAAAATCCGGCTTCCCCAATTCAACAAACTGTTCCTCCACCGTCCCAAGAAACACCCCTACAAGCACCGCCAACGACTCAGGAAGTTTTACCCAACAGTACACCGCAGACTATTGGCAAGACAAAAGCACGAATTGAAATTACACCTGTAGGCGATCCGCGAGTTCAAGCTGATGGACGTTCTACCATCAACTTGTCTGGGCAAATTACCGACGAAAAAGGTCAACTCATCACCAAAGACCTGATGGTGACATTGACCACCACAGCCGGTAAATTTGTTGGGGCAGACCAAGATAAAGACCAACCAGGATTTCAAGTTCGGGCAATTGGTGGTGAGTTCGTCGCCACTTTGCAATCAGATATCAAACCCCAACAAGTCAGGATTCGGGCTGGGGTAGACAAAATTAAGGTACGAAACCGTTTTAGGCAACTACCACCGCGAGCGATCGGGCAACCATCAATACCGTATTACGGAGAAACCAATACAACCGGCGAAAGTGAACCATTTCCCCAACAAAATGATACGTCTATATTTGACCTAATTGGCAACAAGCCATTAGAAGATTATACCCAAGTTGAATTCACAACTTATCTGCGTCCATCGCTGGTGACAGGGATAATCAATTTGCGGATTGGACAGCGGGGAACTGATTACTGGGGCAGTTATAGCGATTTTCTCGCACCTGGTCGGACTGGCGGCACCCAAGTCGATTTCTATAGTGCGGTGTTTGCCACAGGTCAAGTCGGAGATTGGTTATTTACCGGCGCATATAACAGTCAACGTCCGCTCAACCAAGATTGCGAAGGCAGAAATCGCCTCTTTGGTGGAATTCAATTTTGCGAACAACAATATCCCGTCTACGGCGACAGTTCTACTTTCACATCAACTGCCCCCTCCATAGATAGCTTGTACGCCCGCTTTGAGCGCAGTTCTTCAGTGCCTGGGGCAGAGCCAGACTACTTCATGTGGGGGGACTACAACACCCAAGAATTCAACCGTTCCTCGCAGTTGTATACGGCAACCTCGCGCCAATTACACGGCTTTAAAGCTAACTACAACTTTGGTAACTTACAAGTAACTGGTTTGTATGCCAATAACATCGAGGGTTTCCAGCGAGATACCTTCGTCCCCAACGGAACTAGTGGAAATTATTTCCTCTCCAAGCGGTTGCTTGTTCCGGGAAGTGAAATTGTTTATGTAGAAGCAGAGGAAATTCAGCGCCCAGGTACAGTACTTCAGCGCGAACAATTGTATCGCGGACAAGATTATGAAATAGATTACGATCGCGGTACACTTTTGTTTCGCCGTCCCATCCTCTCAACAGACCTGAATCCCTTTGGCACAACTTTGGTTCGACGAGTCGTCGTTACCTACCAAAATGAAGGTGGTGAAGATTCCAACCTTTACGGCGGACGACTGCAATATAACTTATCCAACGATCTAGAAAATAAAACCTTCGTTGCCGGTTCCTACCTGAGAGAAGACCAAGGCGACCAAGATTTTGAATTGTATGGAGCAGATTTCTTAGTCTCCTTGGGCAATTCAGGTAGGATTGTTGGGGAATTTGCTCGTTCAAACAGCGGTTTGCTTACCGGGGGAGAAGTGACAGGTAATGCCTATCGCTTAGAGGCGTTTGGTAATATTGCTGACAGAATCAGCGCTAGTGCTTATTACCGGGGAGTTGAGCCAAACTTCGCTAACAACGCTACCTTTAGTTTTTCACCCGGACAAACACGCTACGGCGCGTCGTTGCTGGCAAGGGTGACTGATACCACCAGTTTTACTGTTGGTTACGACTTAGAAGAAAACTATGGTAGATCTACAGGTAGAATTGTAGACTTTTTTGACTTATTCAATCCGCAACCACAAACGCGAGTTGGTGACAGAGTTAGTAATGAATTGAGAACCTTCCGCGCCGGCATTTTGCAAAGAATAGGAAATGCAGATGCGAGTTTAGAGTATGTGAACCGATCGCGTGATGATAGAGTGAGCGATCGCTTTGATGGCAATGCTAATCAGTTAGTATCTCGCCTCAAATTGCCTCTAACTCAATCATTGACCTTTCAGGCGCAAAATGAACTGAATATAAATGGCTCTGACCCACTTTATCCCAACCGCACCACCTTCGGCTTAGATTGGAAAGCTTACGAAGGCATCACAGTGCGACTCGCTCACCAATTCTATGATGATAGCGAGTTACTTCGCGGCAACTCCTTCACTACCTTAGATACGATTTTCGATCGCAAGTTAGGCGAAGATACTGCCATTACAGGTCGCTATTCGGTGCTATCCGGTTTCAACGGCTTGCAAGGTCAAGGAGCCGTAGGATTAGATCAGGGCTTTAGGGTTGCCCCCGGATTAAAGGTGAATGTTGGATACCAATACATATTCAAGAATATCTTTAACGCAACCGCCGCTGGAGACCGCAGCGAACAATATTACGCTGTTGGTCAAACCGCTTCTTCACTGGGACTGTTTGCTGGTTCAGTGTATAGTTTAGGATTTGAATATACTGATAATCCTGATTTCAAAGCAAGCGCTAGATTTGAATATCGTGATGGCGACGAAGGTAATAATACAGTTATTTCCGCCGCTGCTTCCGGTAAACTTACCCCCGCTTTAACCGCACTGGTTCGCTTCCAACAAGCAGGTGAGGCAAATGTCTTTTTGCCTTCAAATGCCGGTATCGTCGGCGATGGAGTTAGATTCCAAGAACTCGGCGACACCTCGAACTTGAGATTTGGTATAGCTTACCGCGACCCCAGCAACGATAAATTCAACGCTTTGCTCAAATATGAGTGGCGGCAAAACTTTGACTCAATTCCGGAAGCGCAATTGACCGGCAGTACCGCTACAGGACATGTCTTCTCTGCTGAAGCGATTTATGCCCCAAACTGGCGCTGGGAATTATATGGCAAATTCGCTCTCCGTAATGGTGTCACCTTCTTGGATGGCGATAGATACGACGGTACAGTTAACTTGGCGCAGATGCGGGCAACTTATAGACTCGGTTATCGCACTGATTTGGCAGTAGAAGGACGCTGGATTGGGCAAAACTCCAATAGCGGCACTGATTACGATGAATTTGGCGTAGCTGTGGAGTCGGGGTATTATTTAACACCTGATTTGCGCGTGGGTCTGGGCTACAGCTTTGGTAGCGTCGATGACCGGGACTTCACAGGCTACAGGTCTGAGGGTGGTTTTTATGTGAATATCAGCTTGAAGTTGAATGAACTTTTGGGCGGCTTTGGATTGCAAAAACCCGTACCCAGACAGCAACAAGAGTCGGAAGTGCAACCAACAGTCAGCATAAATAATAATTCTCAAAGCAAGTTGGTTAACCGTCTGCGGCTTCCGAGAGCGCAAACTTCACCGAATAAGTTGGTTAGCCGTCTCAAACAAACTCAACCACAGATGGTTGAGGAAAGCAAAGCTGAGTTAATTAAGCGTCTGAGATAGCACTTCGTTGCTATAGCCGTATTTGCGAGGTGTACAGGAGTGAGTAATGTTCAGTGTGAAATTTCGTTTATTGTTGCTGATTAGTGGTTGGTGGTTAGTTCTAAGTAAAAAATTCTCGCAACGAGCTGAACAAGGAAAAAGGTTCAAAAGCAAGGGGTTTTTCATGTCCCCTTACCGTTTTGCCCTTACCCCGTCTTTGTTTTTCTTTTGCCTTTTAACTTCAAAAGTTGCCTTTAGTCAAACACCTACTCCGCCTTCTCCTTTGCGGGTGGTGGTGAATAGTAACTCTGATGGTAATATTCAGGCTGATGAACAATTGACATTGCGAGAAGCGATCGCTCTGGTGAATGGTACGCTAACAGTTGAACAACTCAGCACTGGCGAAAAAGCTTTAGTCCAACCACAAACTAGCGGTGGTTCGCGCATTGAGTTTAATTTGCCGACTGGCGCAACGACGATCCAGTTGCAACAGCAATTACCCGATTTGTCAAGTCCGGGATTGGTAATTGATGGTTCGACGCAACCGGGATATGATGCAGCTACTTCAGCCACAGCAGAAATTGCCATTCCGGTTCCAGTAGTGGCGATAACTCCAGCGGCAGATAAAGAAATATTTCGCGGCTTGACTATTGTCGCCGATGGTATAAATATTGGCGGCTTAAGTATTTATGGTTTTAATGCCAGTCCAATTAAGCAGCAGTTGGGCAACTTATTGATTTATGATGGAGTTCCCAAGCCGGCGACGTTGACGACACCGCCAGGAGATATTGTTATTTCCCATCGTTTTCCACCTCCGAATACGAAACGACAGCAACCACCTAACGATGATTTTCCTTTTTATGAGCGAGATGTCCCACCGAAAAATGTTGTCATTGAAAACAACTGGTTGGGACTGACAACTGATGAAAGAGTGCCACCAACAACATCAGCTTTTGGGGTTTATCTTTTTAATTCCCAAGGTGCGATAATTCGCAAAAACCGAATTTATTATCATGATGGTAGCGCCATTATTACCTCGGTGCGTGCTGAAAATACGGTAATTCAACAAAATATCATCGTTGGAAATGGCATCGACGGTATGCCCGATGCCTTGCGGATTGAAGGTGTGGTTACAAAGTCGCAGATTTTGGGCAATTTGATTTGCGCCAACGATGGAGCCGGGGTGTATTTATTTAAACCTCAAGGTGATGTGTTATTGCAAAATAACAAAATCACTTATAACGGTAGACGATTGCGACGGGCAGCGGTTTATGTGATGGGTAGCAATCATCAAATAATTGGTAACGAGATTGACCATCAAACAGGACCTGGGGTAGTAGTGTCAGCGTTCCCTGATACTGAACGCAACATCATCCAAGATAACTTGTTTGCCGCTTTGGAAGGTTTGAGTATTGACCTCAACACCCAGCGCAATCTTGATGTCAGCGACTTTCAACGGGGAGATGGTCCCAACCCCAAGCGCGATTCTGGTAATCGTCGGCTTGATACGGGAAATGGAGCGATTAACGCACCAGAATTTACTGCTAGGGCTTTTGCACCCAGCGGGAACGGCGTAACATTGCAAGGTAAAGCTGATCCAGGTTCGCAAGTAACCATATATCGCTTGGGAGATTATCAAAGAGGAAAACAAGCCCTTTACCAACCAGGTTATGGAGCGCTGAGTCAAGTGTTGGCGACGGCACCTGTAGATAATCAAGGCAATTTTAGCGTTACGGCGACAAATTTGCAGACAGGAGAAATGGTGAGTGCGATCGCCACCGATCCGAAATATGGGACATCGGAACCAGCGATCGCTGCCGTAATAGGCACTCCTGGGACACCAACCAACCTCACACCATCTTCTCAAACAACGCCCATACAACCACCTCAGTGTACTTCTCGACCTGCACCACCCCCACCACCAGAACCACCAGCACCGCCCCCACCACCAGCACCACCAGAACCGTTGCGGATACGCGTACCGCGCAACGTTCACTTTGCCTTAGATAAATCTTTCATCAGTCCAGCTAGTGCGCTGGTTTTGGATCGGGTAGCGCAGGTGTTGAAGCAATATCCGGTGATTGTAATTGAAATAATTGGTCACACTGACCCCCGCGCCAGTAACGCATATAACCAAGCGTTGGGTAGACGACGGGCACTATCTACGAGAAATTATTTATTACGCCAAGGTATCGCTCCCGAAAGAATGACCATTCGTTCTCAGGGTGAAAGCCAGCGTGTAAGTGAAGGTTCCGGTCGAGTAGATTATGCACGCGATCGCCGTGCGGAAATCATTTTCAGAGACGTTAGAGGCATCGACATCATTATTGAAGGACAAGAACAAGACTTACAAATCGAACCTCCCAGAGGTAGAAGGTAGCCCACAAGTATGAAGTATGAACTATGAAGTTACACCATTAATAAGAGCGATCGCGCGTCAAGTCTGGCGGGGGAAGTTTCTCTGCCAGACTTGACACGAATCTTGATATCCTCCTCTTGGTTTTAATTACTATATTTGACCGCAACTCAGTAGAACTTCGATGCCCACCTTGATAAAAGCTACCCCTTAAAGTATTGTTTAGGATCTTGCATTTATGAAACTTTTATTTAAGCGTTTACCAGCAATCACCCACACTCAGATATTTCAACCTTTAAAACGCACACTTTTGACACTGCTGTTTACAGTGCCGCAAGTTCCCATACAATATCCATTGCTAGGAAGCATTTCATCGGGTGGGAAGGCTTTGGCACAAGCGCAAACAAGTTGCCCAGTTGGGACATCACCCACAACTTTAGAGTGGAATCCTACCACCAACCTCCAACAATTTTTAAGTCAAAATTTGAGCGTTGGCGGCATTAATACCACCTTCAGTTTCTCTGAAAGCAGCCCTGGAGTCATCGACGCAGGCGAAACACGTATTGAATCAGAAGTATACGGTGGTATTGCAGGACCCAATCTCAGGTTTAATATAGGAGGAAATTCGCTAAATAGCCAAAATCGAGATAACAGTCCGGTAGCACCTGGCAGTAGTGCCACACTCACCATTACCTTCGCACAACCAGTCACCCTAGCATCTCCCCTCACTTTTTTAGACGTTGACAGAAATGGTCCGCCGCCGCGAGACCCTGTGGGAAGAATCTTCCAAGATAGAGCGACAATCAGAGCATTTAATGGAACTACACCAGTTGGTGTGACAGGTACGGCATTAGGTACAAATACTAGAGTCACTAATCAAGGTAATAGCGTTTTAGCAGAGGGTATAAACGATAATGCCGAAGTCACTCAAAGCGCTGGCAACATTCAAGTTACGCCATCTGAGCCAATTACCCGAATTCAAGTTTTATATGAGGCAGGAACAGAATTTGGTGCTCCTGGGCAGGATGAAACTATCGGTCTTGCCCGGTTAAATATTTGTGCGCCTGTTCCTGGCGGCACACTTGGCGATACTGTTTATAATGATACCAACAGGAACAATACCCAAGACTCAGGCGAAACCGGAATCCCTAACGTTACTGTCAACTTAGCAGGGGCGGGACCTGATGGTCAATTTGGTACGCCTGACGATATCACCCGCACCACTACCACCGATAGTAATGGTAGATACAGTTTTCCTGGTTTGCCTGCGGGTAATTATAGAGTCACCGTTAATAATCCCTCTGGTTTAACAGCAACTCAAAGTCAACCGAATGCGATCGCTTTAGCTACTGGTCAAAATATCGATACAGTTGATTTTGGCTTCACGCAGCAACAAGGCTCGATTGGCGATACTGTTTATAATGACACCAACGCCAACAGTGTCCAAGACCAAGGCGAACCAGGAATCGGCGGCGTTACCATCAACCTTAGAGATAGTAGCGGTAACATTGTTGCTACCACGACTACTAACAGCAGCGGTAATTACAGATTCCCCAATCTGGCACCAGGTAACTACACAGTATCTGTTCCCAACCCACCTGCCGGCTTTAACCCAACTCTCGTGCCGTCATCCATCACCTTACAACCTGGTCAAAATGTTGATACGGCTGATTTTGGCTTTACTCAGCAGCCACGGGGCTTAATTGGGGATACTGTATTCAGTGATACTAACAGCAACAACACTCAAGAACCGGGCGAACCAGGAATTGGCGGTCTGACTGTCGTTGTCACAGATAGCAGCGGTAACACAGTTGCCACCACTAACACTGATGCTAACGGCAGATACAGTGTTAATGTGCCACCTGGTACTTACACAGTAGCTGTTACCAATGCGCCTCAAGGCTTCACCCCGACTCTCACCCAGCCGAATCCAATCAACGTCAACAACGGTCAGAATATCGATACAGTTGATTTTGGCTTCCGGCGACCACCTGGAGGTTCAATTGGTGATTTTGTCTTTAATGATAGAAATGGCGATCGCATTCCTAACCCAGGCGAAACCGGAATTCCCAATGCCACAGTGACTTTGAGAAACTCTAGCAATCAGATAGTTGCTACCACTACAACTAACAACAACGGTAACTACATCTTCACCGGCTTGCCACTAGGCAATTACACTGTCGAGGTAACAAGACCGGGCAGCGGCTTAAACCCAACCACTAACACAACCTTGACAGCTAACCTAACTGAAGCCAATCCAGATAACCTCAACATTGACTTTGGTTTCCTTGGTGGTGCTGTAGGTGCAGGAAATACTGGTCTGCGTTTGGTAAAACGAATTACCAACGTGTTGAGAAATGGTCAGCCTGTCAACATTGCCAACTTCAACACCTTTGTCGATGACCCCAACGATGATGACGACAATATATTACAGCAAGCCGGACGCCCACCTGCTGGTGTTACCCAAATAGAAACACCCTTGCAAAGCGGTGATGAAGTAGAGTATACAATTTATTACCTTGCTGAAGGTGATCAAGAGTTCCAAAACGTCAGCTTCTGCGATTTAATTCCACCTGAGACAAGCTATAGTTCCGGGGAAATTTCAGTCAATCGAGCGGGTGCAACTAGTTTGCTAACTAACGCTCAAGATAGCGACCAAGGAGCATTTTTCACCCCCTTACAACCGTTACCTCAGCCTAATCGATGTCTGAGTCAAACAAATACTAAAGGTGCAGTGATTGTCAATTTGGGCACTATCACCCCTGATAGGAACTTCGGTAACTTGCGCTTGCGCGTCAGAATCGATTAAAACCTCTTTTTAGTTACCAGGCTTATGTCTGGTAACTAATTTATGTTGGTTCTGTATACGAAAAATTTGACAGTAAATTAGGTATTATTATGGAGGTTTTTACCTGTCACCTTAAATACTCAAGCTGCCACTACCAATGCAAAAAATTAAGTTTATTAGCTCAATTATCACCAGCGCAGTGCTATTATCTAGTTTCATGATGGGGGGAAATATTGCCCAAGCACAGCAGCGTCCTGTTCCCCTTTTGAGAGCTAAATGTGTGAGCAGTGGACTTGGCACTTACCGCGAACAAAATCTTGATGTTTCTATAGGCAAAGCAGTTTATACAAGTCAGTTTTATTTAGGAGCAGGCAACCGCTCGGCTTCTTTGACTTGTAAAATTAAGCCAGATAATCGCCCGGAATCTCCTTTTCAAACTCTCAATATAGGGTTTGGAATACCTGACAATGATACAACAAGTCCAGGTGTTGAAGTTAAAGTTTACTTGGATGGTAAGCAAGCTGAAACACGGACTGTGATGCCAGCACAGCCTACCTCATTAACACTTGATGTCAGCAATGTTAGCAACGTTGCCATAGAGGCTGTTTGCTCTCAATCAAATCAATATTGCGATAGAGTTTACTTTTTTGACGCTGCTTTGGAGCGCAAAATAGCATCTCAACAACCGAAAAAGTAATTTTTTAATAGTTATTTCTTAGTTGTTATTTGTTAGCGGTTAGTGGCAAGTTTAAGAGGGTAAAACAAAAAAGCATAATGCCCATTACTCACGTTCCATCCAACAACCAACCGCTAACAAATAATAATCAACAATCAATAAGTAACAGCTAACTTAAAAACCACTTTCATCAGTTTCCGTTGTATTTTCACTATCTATATTGTCCAATTCTTCAGGGTTGGAAATTTGATGTCGCCGATGATTTAGATGACGGGATTTACCGATTTTAGGCAATTCCTGTTTTGCTAAATTTTCCGATGCTTGCTTAAACAATGGTTCAATTTGCTCTCGCCAATATTGAATATTCGGCAACTTTTCTGGATGGTCTTTATAAGCTAAAACTTTATCCCATTGACCGTTATCAAGCGCTTTATTGATTTCATTGGATAAAGCTTCTGCTTTTGCCCAATCTTGCTGCCATTGGGCGATTGTTCCAGCTGTTTGATTCCAACTAGAAGAAGCATTTGCAGGCAGAGATTTTAAAAGTGCGATCGCTCCTGTTAAATCTCCATTATCATACTTCTCTCTTGCTTGTTCCACAACCTCATAACCGTTCTCACTAGAAGTTGATTTATCTGTTTCATCAGATGTAAATGGTTCAGCAGTAAATGGATTTAGTTTTTCTGGCTTTAGTGATTTTGATTTTTCTAGGGTTGGTGATGAAGTTACAGCCGCTGGTTTTGGTATTGGTTGGGGAATGGGTCGAGCCGCAATTAAGTTACTATCATTTACTGTCTTAATGGCAATACCTTTGTCTCGTAAACAAGATACCCATTGTTCGGGATTAGCTATTACATGAGAGTTCGCCCAAGCTGACTTTCCTGAATCAAGTTTAACTTGTACCCAACCGAGTTTTGTCCGCTTGCCAGTCACCTCAAAGCTGGTGTTCTCGGTAAGTGTTTGCACAATATTATCAGAATTAATTGCACTCGGCTCAGAACGGATATTAGAATTGCCCGTGACAACAGCCTCGCAGATATTCGCTGAAGCAGCGCCATTACTAGCAAAATTAAAACCTAAATTTTTCGCACTCCCAACCAGATTATTGGCGATCGCAGCCACACCACCTGCCAATAATGCGGCAATGACTAGCGGCAAGAAGTCGGGTCTGTTAGACTCTTTACGGGCAGGTTTGCCAGCAGGATTTGCTGGCGCAACGGCGATGGTTTGCTGCCGAGACATTTGAGAAGTTGGTTTGATTGCTTGGTAGCTGCCAGTTTTCGCGTATTCTTGAGGCTTAGAGGGTACAGAAAGCAATTGCAATGACAGCAGTGCTTGCATGATGCTGTTATAGCGGTCTTTAAAGTGATAGCGCACCATTTTGCTTAACACTGCCGCCAATTCTGGACTTACAGGTGCTAGATGCTGCCAGATAATCTCGCCTGTATCGGGGTCTTCTTGAAAATCCATTGGCGCTACTCCCGTCAGCGCTTGAATGGCGATTATACCCAACGAATAAATATCACTGTTGGGACGGGGTTTGCCTTGTCCTTGTTCTGTGGGCATATAACCGGGAGTGCCAACAGCTACTGTAGCAGTGGTTTGCCCCGGAAAATTAAGATTGGGAGAGCGAAGTTGTTTAACGGCTCCAAAGTCTACTAAAACTAATTTATTATCTGAAGTACGACGAATAATATTATCTGGTTTGATATCGCGGTGAATTACGCCTTCGCTGTGAACAAATTCTAAGATGTTCAGAACTTCTAGCAACATCTGAATAACTTCGCTTTCACTCCAACGCTGATTTGGTACAAGTTCTTCGCTGAGTGTATGTCCTTCAATAAATTCTTGGACTAAATAAAATTCTTTATTTTCGTCAAAGTAAGCTAAAAGTCTGGGTATTTGGTCATGATTACCCAGTTTTTCTAAAGTTTCTGCTTCGGAGTGAAACAGACGCTTGGCGGTTTCAAAAATTTTTGGATCTGAGTTTGCCCCTTTGAGGTGCTTGACTACGCAGATGGGGTTGCCCGGTCGCTTGGTATCTTGGGCAATGTATGTTTCCCCAAATCCCCCCGTCGCAAGAACTCTAATTACCTGATAACGATGGTCTAACAGCTTGCCGATCATATTCCCTCCCCAGTTTTAACACCCATTTTCCGGATGGTAATAAATATCTCCAAGTTTTCTTTGATGAAATCCGCTATCTTGAGAAAAGATTTAGGCGGAAAACACAATTTTTTCACAAAAACATTGTTAATTTTTATTTCAATATTGGTTTGAATTTACCATGCCACCGAAAATAACCAATTCACTGACGTGGCAGCAGGCTGAACTGCTGATGCAACCTGCTTTCATTCGCGTCGTTGATAACATTCGCAAGCAACTGGATGCATCTGCTTGGAAGGGAACTTACAAGGATGTATTAGTTTGGGCTGCTGACACAAGTGATGAAACTAAAGCGATCGTCACCCAACTGTTGCAAAAAATGGAAGGCGCAACACCGGAACAAAGCGACTTAATCAGACAGTCTCTCGCCAATTTACCAACGCCCCATCCAGGATATCATTTGTGTTTGCAGCGTCAACATCAACAAGTGACGGTTGATTTGTGGGAGCTGTGTTATCAGGTGTGTTTTCTTGACTACGGGACAGGTGATAACTCAGTAAGTATCGACACTAGTTTGATTGATGAAACGGGTGATGTAGATTGGCTGCGCTTGGAAGCGAAGACTAAGGAGTTAGTTGGACAAGTGTTTGCGGGTTTACCAGAATAGAAAGGGAATAAGATGCCCACAGGTTAGAAACCTGGGGCTATACGAACCAAGGCTGCCTTTGCAGGCTAAAATGCCCGTAGAATAAAATTATGGGGCTATACGAACAGAGCTTACCTGCGTGGGCTAAGAGGCGATCGCTTTGTGTCTCAGGTAGTAAAAGCTTCAGCCTTTAATTTGAGCGGTAAACCGCTCACTACGAACCAGGACAGTATTTTGCTGCATATACTCATAAAGGCATTTAGCAACATACTCAGCTAATTTTACCGGAACTGCATTACCTATCATTTGTTCTAGGTCAGTTTTGGAACTTTCAAAAATAAAATTAGGTGGAAATGTTTGTATGTAACTGCGTTCAATGGTAGTTAAAGGTCGTAATTCCGGCGTAACGGGTGCAGCATCACCAGGATGGATTTTATAATTTTTAGGAATCGGTCTATTAACACCTCTAATTGTCGGACTTGGTTCGTCAATACTAAATATTGCTCTTCTTTTATAGCTTCTCGGATGTCGATAATAATATTCAATGCCTAAATCGCCCAAGTATTCTCTAATTGTTTTTGATTTTTTATCTAAATTAGCTTCTAAATAAGATTCTAAAGCTTTATCTTCACCGTTCAATTCACCTATACAAAAAAATCGTTTCCGCTTTTGCGGTACACCACATAAGCTAGCATCTAATATCTTTTCACTTAGTCCGTATCCAGCTTGTTTAAAAAATTCTCTAGCTATTTTATATTTAGCGCTTTTGGCTAATCTATCTACATTTTCCATAACAAACCATTTAGGTTTGACACTAGCGACTATTTCTGCAAAATTTATAGTTAAATCGCCTCTTCCCAAATTTTCATCCCGCTTACCAGCGCTAGAAAAATCTTGACACGGTGGACCGCCAATAATTATATCTGGATTGAGATTTTTGATAATTTCAAAATTATCTAAAGCGGCAATATCACATAATATGACATCATGATTAAAATTTTTTTTATAAACTTTGATAGCGGTTTCCCAGTTATCAAAGGCTGCGGCTATTTGAAAACCTGCATTTTGAAATCCTAGAGATAAACCGCCACATCCGGCAAATAAATCTATGACTTTTAAGGATGAATGCAATTCTAATTTATGATTTTCTTTTATCATCACATCTATACAGGACCAAAAGCATCATCAAAAATTTCAGGATTACTTAAAATGATAGCATCAAGTCTTCTTTCTGGACTTAGAAAATTTTGCCCACCACCTAAGATAATGTGTTTAATTTCTGCTTTAGTTATTCTAGGTTTTATGAGTTCTGCACAGGTCATATACTGGCGCGTACTAGCTCCACTTAATGCAAAAGCCTTATCATTCTTGGTATTGTATGTCAAAGTATCAATAATTAATTTATGATGAATTTTGCCAGTATTAGCAAATTCATATAGCATCTTCGCCAGCCATACAACTGAGCGCATAGGACGTTGTATAACTTCTTCACCAGATTTAGTAAAATTTTTCGTCACATCTACAAACAGCCTAGTAAAAGCCAAATTACTCCAGACAAAAATATCTAAGCAATTTTCATATAACTTTGATGTTTTTCCTATAGTTTTCCAAACTGGTTGCATAACTAAGGGCTGTTGTATGTTTAGATTACTAAATAATAACCTGTCGAGAGCATCAGTTAAGTCGGGAATAAACGGCAATACTGAACGCATGCTTGACCAATCATCAATGTTACGGCAAACCGGGTCAAGATAAGTAAGTAATTCTTGTTGAGATTCTTGAAATCTTTCGGCAATGCTTAACGCTAAATAAACAATCGTATCTGGTCTTGTTACAATCTCACAACCATATTTGTCGTCGGTTAGACGATATGTTGAGTTATCTGGTAAAGCTGTTAGCTTTATTTCTAAGCAACGTAAGCAAGAGTCATTTTTAGAAGTATCAAGTGTCACCAAGTCTACTCTCGGTAATCTTCCTATTACTATTTTTCGATATGGAACATAATCACTTTCAAATGCAAAAAATAAATTTGCCGAAGCGGGATTCATTCCAAATATTTCGCTAAAATCGATTTTTTCATGTTGAACTTTTAGCGTTTCGTTAAGAGTGAGATAAACAGCCTCAAATTTATGAAACTGCATGTAACAAGCAAGTGAGGCGGGAAAAGAATTATTGAATTGATTTTTACCCCAACTATCTCTGAGAGAAAAATTTCTATTAGAATGAGTTAAGCCGAATAGTCTAGGTTGCAAGCTGTGACTATCTATCATGTTATTAATAAAATAAAATATGATAAAAAGTAATTAAAGAATTATACATGAATATTGTTTATCGCCTGCGTTTTAGCACGGCACATCCAATCAGAAGATGAAAATTTAGCAATTATTCCAGAAATTCAAACAGAAAAAACTCGTTAGTTAAAGTTTAAACTTCTACCTCAAGTGTCTTGATTTAAGGGATAATAAATGCACTGAAGCTGCAAACTTAGATTTGATAGCATTTTCAAGACAAAAACATTTTTCAGACGCGACTCTTCACCACCATGTCCAAATCTGCAATTGACACCAACGACGCAGCAGCTATCCAAGCAGCGCAAGATTCTGTTGCTGTATGCGATCGCTCTTTATGGGGAATCATCCGTGTTTCTAACGATGATCGCATCCGGTTTTTACACAACCAAACTACTAACGATTTTCAAAGTCTCAAACCAGGACAAGGCTGTGACACTGTAATGGTGACATCGACAGCCCGGACAATTGACTTAGCAACAGCTTACGTTTTAGAAGATGCAGTGCTGTTACTAGTTTCGCCCAATCGCCGGGAATTTCTCATGCAATGGCTGGATAAATACATCTTTTTTGCCGATAAGGTCCAATTAACCGATATGACAAATGAAACTGCAACCTTCAATATCATCGGTTCGCAAAGCGACACCATCATTGAAAAGTTGGGTGCTGGGGCTATTATCGGTCAACCTTACGGCACTCATCAACTATTTGATGATGGGGTACGTGTTGCTGTGGGTAGTGGTTTAGCTTCGCCTGGATATACGCTGATTTTACCAGCTTCTGAGAAGGCGACGGTATGGCAGAAAATTGTGGAAGCTGGAGCGCAAGAAATGAGCGATCGCGCTTTTGATGTGTTGCGAATATTACAAGGAAGACCAGCCCCAGAGCATGAATTGACTGATGATTACAATCCTCTAGAAGCTGGTTTATGGCGTACCATTTCCTTTAGCAAAGGTTGTTATATCGGACAAGAAACCATCGCCCGTCTAAATACATACAAAGGTGTAAAACAACACCTTTGGGGTATTCGCCTCAACGCGCCGGCGGAAATCGGAAGTGCGATCGCTGTCGGGGATGAAAAAGTCGGCAAACTTACAAGTTATACCGAAACCCCTGATGGTTATTTTGGGCTAGGTTACATCCGCACTAAAGCAGGTGGTGTCGGTTTGAAAGTTCAAGTAGGCGAAACCGAAGGTGAAATAGTAGAAATTCCGTTTGTTTCTCACGAATATCCACAGTAGAGTCTAAAGAATTTAGTTTTTTCATTTAGACCGATAGGGGAATGGGGGGAGTCAGGGGAAAGAATTATTCTCCTTGTCTCCCTGTCTCCCTGTCTCCTTGTCTCCTATCCCCTTTTCCCCTTTTCCCTAACTTTTCCTAATTAGCACCTTCACAAAACTCATCTATCCAAGAAGGTAGACTACTGGCATTAGTGGTAGGTGATGAATTAATTTCAACAGGAAGATCTTTAGGTTGGATTTTTACACGCTTGTCTTGCCTTTCAATCTTTGTAGCCACAGCAACTGATCGCTGATGTTTGCCATTGCTAGATAACTGGCTGGAAACGACAAGCGATCGCTCACAAGTTCCATTCATCCGGATAACATCACCCGGATGTGGAATAACGCTCTTTTTGCCTTCTCCTCGCCAAGGAGAAACGTTAGGAACTGAGGGTTTGCTGTGTTTATTATCATGTTTGCCCTTGGTTTCAACTTTAGTAGTAAATCCCAACGGCTTACATTTACCCTTGCTTTCAACTTTAGGGTTGTCATTATTTTGGACTTGAGTTGTAACAGCAAGCGCTTCAAGTTTAGTTTGACTTTCAACGTCGTTTTTTACAGCATCTCTAACCAAAGGTAGGCGATCGCTAATCACCTCTGTGGTAGTAATTGAATTTTCAGATTTGATTAAATCTAAATGTTGATCAGGATTGAAGTTAAGACCTAATGCGGCAACAATCTGATCAGGATTATTATTTAGATCCAAAATAAAAGGAAAAATCTGATCGAGTTGCGGTTCTAAAACAGATAAAGTCGCCAACATAAAACCACTGCTTGGGCGGCGTTCACCATCATAAGTACCCCAAATTTGCATTTTTACTAACCAGGGGCGATTTTCAAAGTAGTAATTTAGCCACTTTATTTTCAATGATTCACGTAGCTGCTGAATATTCATAGGATGCCTCGCAAAGACTAAAAAAGAGTGCAGTCCTTTATATTTTTAATCACCTTCGTACCCGGAATGAAACCGATAGTACAGTATCTTTTTAACTTATCCACCACCCAGTAAATGCTGTTCTACTACCAAAGACACTTGACTAGGGCGCACACCACTATACCAAACGCGATCGGGCAACACTAACACCATCGGACCATTACCGCATTGTCCTAAACAGCCGGTACCCGCAACCGTCACTCCAGCAGCTACTGAAGCCTTAAAAGCTGCTAAAACCTTCGCAGAACCTTGCTTTTTACAAGTGCGATTTTGACACACCCGCACACATCTAGAAGAAGGAGATAAATCTGTGGTTGGGGAATGGGATGTTTGATTATTTAACATTTTTTAACAAGAGAGTGGGGGAGCGTGGTGTGGGGGACAACAAGCAATGACTATTGACTCTTGACTCCTAACTCTGTAGAGACGCGAGGAACCGAAGCGTCTCTACTCCTAACTAATCTACTGACAGTCCTTTTGAAGCCAGCCATTCGGGATTGAATATCCGTGATTGGTAACGCGAACCGCTATCACAAAGGATAGTGACGATAGTGTGTCCTGGTCCCATCTGTTTGGCTAGTGCGACAGCACCACCGACGTTAATTCCTGTGGAACCGCCCATTAATAGCCCGTCTTTTCTTAGCAACTGGTAAACTACTCGCAAAGCTTCTTTATCATCAATCTGAACCGCATCATCAGCCGGCGCACCTTCCATGTTTGCTGTGATGCGACTATTACCAATACCTTCGGTGATCGAATTGCCTTCTAATTTGATTTCGCCTGTTTTAATATAACTATAAAGTCCGCTGCCCATCGGATCGGCAACTACGCATTTAATTGCCGGATTTTTCTCTTTCAGGTACATCGCCACACCCGCAAATGTGCCGCCTGTGCCGGTTGCAGACACCCAAGCATCTACTTTACCATCTGTTTGCGCCCAAATTTCCGCTCCTGTGGTTTCGTAGTGAGCGCGGCGATTTGCTAAGTTATCAAACTGATTTGCCCAAATCGCGTTTTCCATATCTGCGGCAATTGTGCCAGATAGTCTAGCGTAGTTATTGGGGTCTTTATATGGTACAGCAGGGACGGGGCGAACTTCAGCACCCAACGCCCTCATCGCGTCCATCTTTTCTTGCGATTGAGTATCGGGAATAATAATTAAACATTTGTAACCTTTGGTATTGCAAATATGTGCTAGTCCAATACCAGTATTGCCGGCTGTTCCTTCAACGACGGTACCACCGGGTTTGAGTAAACCTTTCCTTTCGGCATCTTCAATAATATAGAGTGCGGCGCGGTCTTTGACGGAACCGCCAGGATTGAGAAATTCTGCTTTAGCAAGAATTTCGCAGCCAGTTTCTTCACTAAAGCTGTGTAAGCGAATCAGCGGTGTGTTACCAACAGTTCCTACAAAGCCGTTTTTAATATCCATGTTTAATTTACCTGAGTTTTTTCTTACCTATAAAAATTTTGGCTTATATCAATGGTAGGATTTACCCTCTACCAAACTTTAGTCGTATTCAGGATAAACCCAGGCGATACAAAATCACCACTCCCGATACCAGGATTTTTGAGAAATTTATGATGCTTGGTGGTTGAGATTTACGCTTTCCATTCCAGAATCGGAATGGAAAGCATTCATTCTTCGGGTACGGCTCATCCAACAATAACTTCGCGTGTAACCGCTCCTGGTGCTAATTTAATAGAATCGGGTTCAAGATAAAGTGCGATCGCACTTCGGGAATATTTTCTAAAGCTTCTTGCTCTGTTTATCCAGCAAAAACGCAGCCTGGTAACTCTGGACACCATACGGAACATTCACCTGTTTCTAAATCTGGTTCTAGAATCACACCAAGTTCATTGCGATACCTCCTTGCTTTTATTCTAAATAAAGCCAGAGATTAGTTGATGCTAGTTGCTCCGGCTCAGTACTTAGTTAGGTAAAATTTGTTTGTATCTCCAACAACATTAGTTTAAAAATATAGCGTTGGACGTATTGACTAGTTTACCGTTGATCTAGTTTACTAACTCCAGCCCTAATTGTTGCCGAAACTAAGGTTAGTGATGGAACGTCTAGAGTCATCAAAACAGACCGAGCAAATTACACAAATGGATGCACAAAAAACTTCAGTTTCGGAGCAAGAGGTGACAGCGATCGCTCCGATAGAATCTCTCAGAGAAGAAAAGCCTACATCGCGACCTCGCAAGCGCAACCTGCTACCCCTGCTGATAGTAGGAGGAACCTTAGGTGCTGGAGCGATCGCTGGGGGAATTTATACTTACCGCTATTTGCAGTTTGCTAAATATCACCAAGTAACAGATAATGCTTATGTTTCCGCAGAAATTTACCCTGTAAATTCCCGCATTGGTGGGGTAGTTATGGCAGTTGCCAGCAAAGAGAACCAATCGGTAAAACCAGGGGAAGTATTAGTACAACTCGATCCCCGCGAATACCAAGTATCTTTAGCACAAGCAAAAGCTGATCTAGAACTAGCCAAGCAACAAGCAGAAGTGGCACGGCAAAATATCAATAATGTTGTGGCAATTGATACGCCAGTCATCCGTCCAGTTGCGGGAAATCAGGCTGCTCAAGCCAGAATTGCAGCTAGCAAGTCACAAAATATTAATCAGCAAGTCGAGTTAAATCGCCAACAGTACAAAGCCGCACAAGCAGCGATCGCTCAAAAACAAGCAGAGTTAAAACAAGCTGAACTCCAGCTATCCTACACCAAAATTACTGCCATGCTCGGCGGTCAAGTTGGTAACAAAGATGTCCGAGTAGGTCAGCAGGTGCAACCAGGACAAACTCTGATGTCACTTGTGCAACCGAATCCTTGGATTGTTGCTAACTTTAAGGAAACTCAGTTAGAAAAGATACGTCCTGGGCAAAAAGCGGAAATCAAAATTGCTGCTTTCCCCAGTCGCAAATTTATCGGTAAGGTAGATAGTATATCACCTGCTTCTTTTAGCAGGTTTGCCCCCACGCCGCAAAATAGCCCTTCGGCTAATTTCAATAATAATAATACGGTGCAACGAGTTCCCGTGAAGATAATGCTTGAGCCTGAGAGTATTCGCGGTTATGAATCTCGAATTGCTCCGGGAATTAGCGCAGATGTGACAGTGGAAACTCGATAAATCAGGAGTCAGGAGTTAGGAGTCAGGAGTTGTAGAGACGCGATGTTACTCGCGTCTGTAGGGGAGTCAGGAGTCTGAATGTATTCAGATGAGATAGGGTTTTATGGGGCTACCAATTGGGTAAACTGCAATAGTAAAGCGGGGACTTTAAAAAAATGAAATTCATCCACGCTTCTGCTATAAATTCTACTTAATTCTGGCTCCTGAATTCTTTCTTGATAATCACAATCAATGTGCATGGGATGTAAGCGCGACAAGCTGCTCCTTTGTTTACGCTTTACCAAACTTTACTTATATTCAAAACAATCCAGGTAAAATGCGATCGCCTGGATATTGCCAAGCCTGTTTTTTCACAACAGGTTTCCTCAAAGCTTCTCTCCTCAAGCGCAAAGACCCTAAGCGAACGCTTTGAGGAAACCGCACAAAGCGCGGTTGGGCAATAGGACACGCTTCTCTGCGAGAGATTCTGCTAACGCGATCGCCACTAATATTATCAGGATTTTCTAAACATTATTTTTACTATAAATTTCTGGAACTCAGGTTGTACTTGCGGTATCTAATATCTGAGTAATCTTGATTTTTCTTTTTTTAGCTTAATAAGCAATTTCAACTAATTCGTGGTAATATTACTGATTTTTTTTATTTATACGTCAATTACTATACAGTATTGCTTGACTGAAGAATGCTGTGATTATTTTATTGTCCTATATGGGGTGGGCACCAATGAAATCAGAAAGCGTAGACGCAAAGCGGCTTGTCGCTAGACATCGGCATAATGAACGCGAACTGCGACAACGACAAGTTGACATACGACTTCGGGAAATGGAAGCTGATATCCACGGCAACAATATACCTATTTATAAAACTGTTAAACATCAGCCAGAAAATTCTCAAAAACTTTCGACGAAAAAAGTTATTCTCGCTGCCAAGCTTGTTGCTATCGGTGTTGCTGCGCTGGTTGCGGTGAAAATAGCTTCGATTGTCGCAGGAATTATGATTGTCACTGCGTTGACAGTAATATCTTACAAACTATTTTTTGATTATAAAAAAAAGCCTTAAATTAGGGATGCAATCATCATGAATCCTCAAGTTGATACTGACAAATTCATTAACGATTTAGAGCGCGTTGCTCAAGTGCGCTCAGAAATTTCGATTTGTTTAAGTAACATTGCTCTGACAATTACTAAAGCTGAATTAGACGGAAACACCTCATCAGGAAAGCTTAGTTTAGAACGAGATATTGAAGATATTACCATAGCAAGTAAAAATCTTAAAAACGGTGTATTTCGCCTTTTAGTTTTAGGCGATATGAAACGCGGAAAAAGCACCTTTCTCAACGCTTTGATTGGGGAAAATTTATTACCGAGTGATGTGAATCCCTGTACCGCAGTGTTAACAGTGTTGCGGTATGGTTCAGAAAAAAAAGTTACTGTTCATTTTAATGATGGAAAAACTCCTCAAGAGCTAGATTTTACCAGTTTTAAATATAGATATACCATTGATCCAACAGAAGCGAAGAAATTAGAACAAGAGAAAAAACAAGCTTTTCCTGATGTTTATTATGCAGTTGTAGAGTATCCTTTACCGTTGTTAGAAAAGGGAATTGAAATTGTTGATAGTCCGGGGTTGAATGATACAGAAGCGCGAAATGAATTATCATTAGGTTATATAAATAATTGTCATGCAATTCTCTTTGTGATGAGAGCATCGCAACCTTGCACTTTGGGTGAGCGTCGCTATTTAGAAAATTATATTAAAAGTCGAGGATTGACAGTTTTCTTCTTAATCAACGCTTGGGATCAGGTGAAAGAATCATTGATTGATCCTGACGATGAAGAAGAATTAAAAGCTTCTGAAGACAGATTGCGACAAGTATTCAGCGCAAATTTGGCAGAATATTGTTATGTAGATGGGCAAGATATTTACGACGAGCGCGTATTTGAGGTTTCGTCAATTCAAGCATTAAGACGACGCTTAAAAAATCCCCAAGCTGGGTTAGAAAAAACTGGCTTTCCAGAGTTTATGGGAGCGCTGAATACTTTCTTAACTAGAGAACGTGCGATCGCGGAATTCCGTCAAGTCAGAACGTTAGCTAGAGGTGCTTGCAATCATACACGCGAAGCAATTCAAAGGAGAATACCATTACTTGATCAAGATGTCAACGAATTGAAAAAAAGAATCGATTCAGTTGAGCCAGAATTTAGTAAACTGACAAATATTCGCCATGGATTTCAAGCAGAAATTCTCAAGACTAGAGATAATCAAGCGAGAGCGATCGCTGATTCTTTTCGCAGCTACGTTTTAAATTTAGGGAATACCTTTGAAACTGATTTCTTGCGCTATCAACCAGAATTAAATCTGTTTGATTTTCTCAGCACCGGGAAGCGCGAAGCATTTAATTCTGCACTACAAAAAGCCTTTGACCAGTATATCACCGATAAATTTGCCGTTTGGACTTTAACTGCTGAAAACGAGATAAATGCAGCTTTTAAACAACTTACTCGCAGCGCTTCACAATATGGCGCATCTTACAGCCAAGTAACAGACCAAATCACCGAAAAGCTAACAGGAGAAAAGGTAAAGCTGAATTCTACCACTACTGAAGATGATAACTCACCCGAATGGGCAAAATGGGCAATGGGATTATTATCTTTATCTAATGGAAATTTTGCCGGCTTTGCAATGGCTGGTGCAGGATTTGATTGGAAAAATATTCTGTTAAACTACTTTACTGTAATTGGTGTTGGTGGGATAATTACAGCAGTCACAGGGGTTTTACTCGGACCAATTGGATTTGCTTTGCTTGGCTTAGGCGTGGGATTTTTGCAAGCAGATCAAGCGCGTAAAGAGTTAGTCAAAACGGCAAAGAAAGAGTTAGTAAAATATCTGCCGCAAGTAGCGGAGGAGCAATCAAAAACTGTTCATGATGCAGTCAAAGAGTGTTTTGATTCTTATGAAAGAGAAGTGAGTAAGCGAATTAACAATGATATCGCTTCTCGCAAATCTGAGTTAGATAATTTGCTTCAGCAAAAAGAAACACGCGAGATTAATCGAGAAAGCGAGTTAAAGCGATTGAATAATTTGCAGGAAGATATTATAGCTCAATTGCAGAAAATTGAAGCAGCGTATAGCAATTTATTAGCTTATTACAGCTGATATTTCTCGTTACTCTCGTACTCTCGTTCCCAGCTTGAAGCTGGCAATGCCTACCAGGAGACTCTGCCTCCTAATATTATAAGAAGATGAGGCAGAGCCTCAATGATTTTCATTCCCAGTTTCTAACTGGGAACGAGGGGACGAGGGATACCAAATTGGGAACGAAGGAAAGAAAACTATGCAACAACAAAATGAAGTGTACAAAAAACTTTCTGATTATCTCAAGTCTGCATCTGCATTACTCGATTTAGAGGGCAAATCACAACTTTATCAAGATATAATTGCTATTTCCACCCACTTAGCAAATCCCAGCTTTCGGATTGCGGTATTTGCTCCTTTTAATCATGGTAAGTCAACTTTGCTGAATGCCATGTTGGGAAATCGCACTTTACCCATTGATTTGATTCCCACCACAGGTGCCGCGATTACTGTCAAGTATGGTACTGAGTTGCAAACTCGCATCATATTAGTAGATGGTACAGAAATCAACCACAGTGGAACGGAAATTTTAAAAGAATTCGCAATTCTTGATAATAATAGACAGATGCGAAAAGATGTTGCATCTGTAGAAGTTTTCTGTCCTCATCCATTGTTAGAAACAGGGGTAGAATTTATCGATTTACCGGGAACTAATGATAGAGAAGAACAAGATAATTTAGTGAAAGAGCAACTATTAAGTGCAGATTTAGTAATACAATTACTTGACGCACGCAAGTTAATGACTTTGGGTGAGCGCGAAAACTTGCGAGATTGGCTATTAGATCGGGGGATTAAGACAGTGATTTTTGTCGCCAATTTTCTTAACTTACTCGAACCCGATGAACAAAAACAAGTCCATATTCGCTTGCTATTCGTTGCAGAAAGTTTTCGAGCGGAATTACCTCCGGGTTTTAGTAATTTATATCGCGTTGATGCTTTACCGGCTTTAAGAGCAAGATTAAAAGGTAATGTAGCTGAAGCAAGTAGTAGTGGTTTAGTAGCTTTTGAATCAGCTTTAGAAAATATTGTAGGTATTTTGCAACAAAATCGCGGTGGTGTGCGTTTACCAAGAGTGCAAGCGATCGCTTCTCAAATTCTACAATTATTCAAAGGGAAAATTGACCCCATCGCTAGTGAAATTAAATCTATTGATGATAAAAATAACGCCAAAATTGAAATTAAACAAAAAGCGGAAAAATTAATTATAAAAGGCTTTAATACTAGCGTTGCTGATTTACGCAATTGGCTATCTTTACCGAGCCTACTAACAAAATATCAAACTGATGCCGCAGTTGCATTAGCAGAAAATAACTTTAAACATTGGCAAATAAATACGTTTAAAAAAGACTTGACAGAATTAGAATTAGCTGTAGGTAAATGGCTTTATCAGGCTTATGAATTTTTCCAAGAAGAAAGGCCAGAAGATTTATTAATTCCCTTCCCTAGCGTTCCACAAATTACTCTACCTCCTAAGCCGAGTAATAGTGATGATTTGAGTGAAACTGGTTCTATCGCTGTTGGTAGTGGTATTGGTTGGTTGTTGGGTGGTCCCGTCGGAGCAGCTGTAGTTGGCAGTATTTCTTATATCTTAAATAAGAATATACAAAAAGAAGATGAAAAATCAGCAACCGAATCTTATCATCAACAAGTTGCCCAAATTTGTATAGTAGCGGCTGAGGATTATTTATCTAGTTTCAGCAGTCAAGGTTTATCTATTTTGGCTAAATACGAAAATAAAGCTGATAAAGTAATTAAATTTAAAGTTGGTAAAGAGCCAGTTGAAATTGCTAAAAAGCGTGAATATTTACATAATTTACAAACTAAATTTAATCAACTGTTGCAAGAATTAGAGACGGCGAATATATCCTCAAATTATCAACCTTATACAGAAATACCAAAATACACAGATGTAAAAAAAGAGTCTCAAACTTATTCAAAAAAAAATATAACCGACAAACAGATAAATTTCAACTACTCATCTCATCAGGATAATACAACACAAAATAGTGCTACAAGGGCAAAACCTCCGCATCAACAAGTTTCTTCACCTCCACCGTCACCACCTCCAAACCCAGAACAAGTTGAAGCGCAATTTCGCACTTGGGAACTTGATGAGGAAATAGCCCAGATGAAAGCGAAAATGGGTTCAACTGGTAAACAGCAAAATAAAACTCAAAGCAATAAACCAGAAGCGGAAAAAGACAAAAAATCTCGCGCTTATGCAACTTTAGAAGTGCAACCTAATGCTTCATTTGCTGAGGTTAAACAAGCTTATCGAATTTTAGTAAAAAAATGGCATCCAGATTTATTTATTGATAAGCTGCAACTACAAAAAGAAGCGCAAGAAAAAATGCGACTGATTAATGAAGCGTACACTATATTATCTCAGCAAAAATAGCTATTACCAAACCTTACTCATATTCAAAGTAAAGCCAGGTAATACTGACTCGCCATTTATGCTATCAGGATTTTCTAAACATTCCTCTGCTTGACCCGGACGATAAATATAGACTCTACGATTCTTGCGGTCAATCAACCAGCCAAGCTGTATTCCCGGTTCCCTGATATATTCTTCCATTTTATCCTTCAGAGGTTGAAGATTATCCGAAGGCGATCGCAGTTCAATTACAAAATCTGGACTTAGGGGAGCAAACTTTTGCTGCTGTTCCTTTGAGAGAGTATTCCACCGTTCTAGTTTAATCCAGGAAGCATCTGGAGAACGCTCTGCACCAGTTGATAACTTAAATCCCGTGCTGGAGTCAAAACAAATACCTGTGCCGTCCTGTTCTGCCCAAATTCCTAGCTGTACAGCAATATTAAAGTTACGATTACCTGTCTCTGACCCAGTTGGGGGCATAATTGATATTTCTCCAAATTTATTCCTCTCAATGCGTAAGTCACGATTCACCTGACAGAACTCAAAAAACTGTTCGTCTGTCATTTGCATTGATGGCGGAAGTTGCACAATTAAAGGGGATGAAAGCATAATATTTAACCTTACTCACTTTTATTCTTTATTTTCACGCAAACACCCCATAAAACTGAAAGGTAGGGCATATACCCTACCTTTGCAAGAGAAATTATTTCCGGGTTAACAAAAAAAGGGAAAAGGTAAATGTCAAAGAAATTAAACAAAAACTTTCCCCCTTCCCGTTCTACTTATTCGGTTGAGGAGTCATCCGCAGATAAGGCTTGACTTCCTCATAACCTTTGGGAAATTTCTGCTTCAGCACTTCTGGATCTTTCAGCGAGGGCACAATTACGACATCATCGCCGTCTTTCCAGTCAGCTGGTGTTGCTACGCTGTAGTTATCAGTCAGTTGCAGTGAGTCAATCACCCGCAGAATTTCATCAAAGTTGCGTCCGGTGCTGGGGGGGTAGGTGAAGCTGAGACGCAGTTTTTTATCCGGATCGATAACAAAGACCGATCGCACTGTTACGGTATTAGCAGCGTTAGGGTGAATCATGTCGTAAAGGTCAGAAACTTTACGATCTGGATCTGCCAAAATCGGATAGTTGAGGCTGGTGTTTTGAGTTTCTTCGATATCTCCTACCCATCCTTTATGGGAGTCAACATCATCAACGCTGAGGGCGATCGCTTTCACGTTGCGCTTGTCAAATTCTGGTTTCAGTTTGGCAACTGTACCTAATTCGGTGGTGCAAACAGGTGTAAAGTCTGCGGGGTGCGAGAAAAGCACTACCCAGCTATCACCTGCCCATTCGTAAAAATTTATGTCGCCGTGTGTAGAGGCTTGAGTAAAGTTAGGTACTGTATCACCTAGACGGAGAGTCATGTAAGATTCCCTGTAGTTATAAAGGCATTAAGTATTCTACTATGGGATCATGACACATAACCCCGGTTGCCCAATCGGCGTTTAGCGGTTTGCAACAAAATTTGAAGTAATGTTGCTTAGTGTAAAGAAGCGAAGTTTGCTGTCTTTGATGTCAAAATTTGATTGTACGCTTGGATAGTTTGACGAGCGATCGCTTGCCAACTGAAATTTTGCAATGCATATTCTTGGGCACATAACCCCCGACGCCGACATTCTTCGGGGTTTTGCAAAGCGAATCGCAACAATTCTACAAGCGATTCCACATCTGTTGTACCCACCCAGCCAGATTCACTATCGCGCACCTGACGCCAAATATGCACTTGGTCTGAGATAATTACAGGTACTTGCGCTACCATCGCCTCAGCTACAGCAATCCCGAAATTTTCATAATACGATGGCAAGACAAATAAATCTGCGGCTTGGAGCAAAGCTGATTTTAATTCACCTGTGACAAAACCTGTAATTGTCGTATGCGATCGCAGAGGTGAATTTTGTATCTGCAATCTTATCTTTTCTTCATAATTTGGATCTTGGGGATTCGTTCCCGCCAAGACAAAATAAAAATTGCCACCTTCTACCAACAGCTTTTCCAACGCCGGAATTAGTAAATTCAACCCCTTTTTCGGGTCAATTCGCGACATAAAAAGCACCAAAGGTACATTCAAGGGAATACCAAACTGAGTCCGAATAGCATTCCCCCCATCCCCCCCTCCCCCTCTCCCCCCCTCTTTTAGTGGGGGAATAACACCCAAAGGAATCACCAAATCATGCGTAGAAACTCCAAATCGTTCTGATATTTTTGCTTCCTGATCGCTGGTAAAATGAATTGCAGCTGCACCCGCCAAATTTGCCCGTTCTAAAATTGCCGCGTAAAGTTGTTTTAATTGCTTTTTCTTGCGTAAATCAGCCGGATCGAGAGTACCCAAAGGACGCAAAATGTAAGGCAAATTTTTCTGTCGGCACACAGTCGCAGCGACACTACTTATAGGAGAAAATAAAGCATGAATATGTGCCAAGTCAAATTCATGAGCGTGATTATTTAACCACTTCAATAAATCAAGAGAAAATTTATAGCGACGAAACGGCGAACAACGAAAGTAAATTATTTCATAGCCATCTTGTTTCACCGGGCTATTTAACGGAACATCCAAAGGTTTTTGACCAGAATCCCCATTACTATCTGTAGTCAGAATTGTAACTTTTACATTTTCTCGTGCCAATGCCGAAGATAGTCCCAGTACCATTTGACTAGGACCACCGTAAATCAAAGAAATTGAAGGAACTATTTGTAGAATTCGCATCTTATATAGTTAGAAGGAGCAAAGTTGTAGAGACGCGACGAACCGAAGCGTCTGTACGGGAGGAGCGGAGTTACTCTCGTTCCCAGGTTCAGCCTGGGAATGTAATTCCAGAGGCTCTGCCTCTAATAAATGTCCCTGCTGTTATCACACGAGGCAGAGCCTCCACTGTTGGCATTCCCAAGCAGAGCTTGAGAACGAGAAACATGATTCTAAAAGCCTATAAAGGTAGGCTTTGTTCGTAGAGCCAGCGCCTTCCAAGCTGAGGGCATTCTAACCACCATTGACCAATTCCTTATAAAACTCTAATTGCTGCTTCGCTAAAGCTTTATTCGTGTATTGAATCATTGCTTTTTGATAACCGATTTCTGCCAAGTTTTCTGCCAATTCTGGCTTATCCATTAATTGCGATAAGCAATCAGCCAAAGCTTTAGCATCCCCTTCCGGAAAGATTAACCCAGCATCACCAATTACATGGGGAATTTCGCCAGAATTGGAACCAATCACCGGAACTTTACAAGCCATTGCTTCAATTAACACATGACCAAATTGTTCTTTCCAACCAGCAGAAGTTAGGGTTTTAAATTTATAAGTTGTTTCGGAAGGTAGTACCAAAGTACTCATTAAATTTATATACTTGGCAACTTCATCATGGGGTACACTTTCTACCAATATAATTCGGTCTTTAAAGTTGTTTTCAGCAGCTTTGTTCATTAACTCGGATTGCAACGCACCCCGCCCAATTAAAAGTAACTTCCAAGATTTATCTTTTAAACTGGCTAAGGCATCTATAAGCGTCAGCAATCCCTTTTCTGGGACAAAACGTCCGACAAAGCCAACTACAAATTCCCCTGGGTCAATACCCACTTGACCTGCTAGTTTTGGTTGCTCTTTGGGAGTAAATAAACTTTCATCCACACCTAATTGTGGCATGACTTTAATTAAACCTTTATATCCCCGTTGTCTGAGAATTTCTGCCCCATCCTGATTTCCCGAAATAATGCCGTGGCTATTATTCAGGTTGTATTTTTCTAATAAAGCTGCGGGGAATTTTAGTTCATATGGTAGATTCCACCAGGTAAAAAATATATTTTTTGCCTTCAGTCCTAATAAACGATTTAAAGTAATCATTTGAGCATAAGACAATCCACGAGAACCTTGTTCTACTTGGATGATTTGCGGGCGAAACTGTTGCAACAAAGATATTAAATCAGCGCCAAAGGTGAGAAGTCCCTGGTGATTTTGGCTAAAGTTAGAAATCGGAACTATTTTAAATGCACCTTCATCGCGATATTGCGTTTCAATAAGTTTGTTTTGTACGCCTCCCGGCTTCCAACGTTTGGGAACTACAACCGTCACTTCAATTCCCGGTTCTAATTGAGATAAAGTGCGTAATTTCTGGCAGTTAAGGTCTACAATATAAGTGTGACTGGCAACTAAAATTTTCATTAATATTGTTAATTGTTAATAGATGGTTGTTAGTTGGAAATGGAGAATTTTATAGTCCCCAGTTCCTAGTCGCCAGTACTACTTAGAAGCCAAAACTTGTCCTTGTCCGACTACAGGCAAATCGTTATAATTTTGGCGATCGCGTTGAGTGTAAATTTGACCATCATTCCAAGCTGATTGAATGACAGTACCAACGGCTTTGAGAAAACCCAAAGAGTAGAAAACTAAACGGGTGAGAATTTTAATTAGGGAACCGCTTTTGTGGCAAGGGGGACGTCCGAGGACGTGACAATCAAATAAACGAGCGTAGAAGCGTAAAGCTTGGGTAACGGTAAGGTTTTTCAGTCCTAACAAAAAATGGTTGTGGTAGAAGGTCATTTGATATTTGAGCGATCGCATACTAATATCATGACAACCCCCTGTCTCTTCCCCTAAATGCACTAAATCAGCTTCTGGGTCATACCAAATCTTGTATCCCGTCTGCCGCACGCGCAAACAAAAGTCAGATTCTTCCCGCACCGCACTACCGCGAAACCTCTCATCAAACCTCAGTCCGTACTTGGTAAAAATCTCGCGACGGAAAGACATATTACAACCCCTCGCTGTCAACACTTGCTGGGGTTTAACTGTATGCACCAAATCAATATGATACCAAGCAATTCCTGGGTCCATTGCTTCGGGAGGCAAATATTCAATCTCCAAGTCCCCCCCAGAATCACCCAATTTCATTCTGTCAAAAACCCGCCCCGCGACAGCGCCTATTTCTGGCTTTTCTAGATAGTTTCTGGCATGATCTGCCAAAAATCCATTTTTTAACTGCACATCATCATCAATAAATAAAATTATCTCACCTGATGAGCGCCGCACCGCATAATTACGCGCCCCAGGTAAACTTGCCCAATCCAAGCGGAACCATTTAATTTTATCTGCTGCTGAGAGTTCCTCCAAATAAGCTTGAATTTCCGGTTGGTGTTTTGGGGTTTGATCTACAACTAAAACTTCAAAATTCGGGTAGTCCTGTTTAAGAACATCCGCAAGGCTATCACGCAGCGGTTCTTCACGACCATAGGTCGGTATAATCACGGAAATTAAAGGCAAATCCATATGAATTTTAGATTTTAGATTTTGGATTTTAGATTTTAGATTTTAGGAATCAGGAGTCAGGAGTCATAAGAATTATTCCCCCACTCTCCCACTCCCCTACTTCCGACGCTTTCCCTGATTTCGTTCTGCTTGTGCCTCTTTGAGCCTTTCCTGCTTGTCTATTTCTGGCAACTTTAAAAGAACTCCAGCGGCAAACCAATAATAAACAGCAACAGGATCGACATCTAGAGGGTAGTAGTAGGTGTTATAACTAATAAACAATATAAACACCCATAAAGCTGCTGCGTAACTGCGGAAATTACGGTTTTTTATCGAACGGTATGTCCGGAAGCACACAACTGTTAAAGTTGTTACCAAAGCTAAAAATCCTAATAACCCAAAAATACCAATTTCATAAAGCAGTTTTGGGTAGTAAGTTTCTACCAACTTTGTTTGACCTAAAACACGAGCAGAGTTAGTCGCTCGACCTAAGCCATTTCCTAGTGGTCCTTTTGCGTTTTTCCAATTCTCCTGGAATTGATTGACGATAAATTGTTGGGGGGGTGCAGCATTCCAGCGACTGACAAAACTATCCGTCCTTTCTTGTATGACTGTGGGATTGCTGACTACACCAATTGTCAGAATTAGGGCAAGTGCCATTCCTAAGGGGATAAACCGTTTGAGGTTTGTTAGTTGACCAGTAAGTAATAGTAAAATTACAAAGCAGATGGGGACTAAAGCTAAGGCGATTCTTTGTCCAGAAATAACTGCATTGACAAACACGGATGCTAAAGAGCCTAAACCTATCAGCCGCCAAAGAAGTGAGGGGTCGCTAAAACCAGTGGCAAAGGCAAAAAAGGTACTAGAAATAAGGAACCATCCCCACTGCCAAGGAGCGACAAAGGTTCCTGGTAGGCGAATCACGCCTTGATCAGGACTATAAAGTAGAGAGCCGCCAAAATAACATCTAGCTTGAAGTGTTGCTGTATATAAATCCTCGCCAACTGCATTTCTAGTACCTTGACAGATACCTGTTTGTAGCAACAGGTACTGAATAAAGCCTAGAATACAGCAGCCAAGTATCAGGACAACTTGTAAGCGCGACAAAAAGAGAAAATCCTGCTTATTACGAATCAGGTAGTAATAACAACTAATCAGGGGTAAGTAGCCTAATAATACTTTCAGTCCTAAAATACCCATGCCTATAGGTATTTCCTTGGGTGCATCTTGCAGTAACCCAACGGGAGGTGGGCTGAGTTGTTGAGCACCATTAACAAATAGTAGGGTTAGGATGCAGGAGCCTAATAAAATAAATAGTGGTATTTTTATAGCTTGGGGAATCAGCAGAGGTAGTCGCTGCTTTTTGGAAAGCTGCCAAATTGAAATCAATGCTGGAATGTAGAAAGCGTCTTTAGCTAATTGGAGTATGGGACTGTTGCCGATGTAGTAGGTAATAGTACCACCGAAAGGTACGTAAATGAGAAAGGCAAAAAGCGCTTGTCGGGGGTATTTGAAACAAAGGGCGATGATAATAATTCCCACTACACCCGGAACTGCGGCTTCAATTCCGCCAACTATACCCAGCAGAATGCCGACGACGATCGCGACAAAAACAGCTTTGGTAAGTAAGCTGGTAAATTCTTTACGTGCAATGGTTGCTTTGCGTTTTTGGGCTAACCTTTCTTGCAGGGTAAGAGGAGGAGTTTCTGGTAGGGAGTGCTTTTTTTTTGAGCGCTTAGATTTTTTCTTAAGTTTTAGCATTCTCGATTTGAGATTTTAGATTAGGTATTGGGGAGCGGTTAATACTTAGTGCTTAGTTGTTTGAAACTAACATTAATTCCCTCTACTTACCCTAGAAGGGTAGGGCTATACGAACAAAGCCCGCCTACGCGGGCTAAATTAAATGCAGGCTGTTGACGTGCTCCCCCGCTTAAAAGACGGAGGATTCTTAAAAGATGCAGAGAATTGGTATAACACGCACGTCCCTAACAATCCAAAATCCAAAATTGCTTATTCTGCCAAGTGTTGCTGAACTTGTGAGACTAATTCATTTGTCCAGTAATGAGCAAGTTCAGCATTGGCAGCTTCTACCATAACCCTGATGACCGGTTCTGTACCAGAAGCGCGAACTAATATTCTACCGGAATCGCCCATTGCGGTTTCCGCGAGAGCGATCGCTTGTTGGATCGGTTCACAATTGTTCCATCCCAATCGGCGATCGCGATCTACAACGCGCACGTTCTTTAAGAATTGCGGATAAGTTTCAAAGCTTTGATCTACTAGTTCTTTGAGAGAAACACCCGCTTCTTTAACTAAAGCGGCTATGTGTAAAGCTGTTAATAAACCATCGCCAGTGATACCATAATGACGGCACAAGATGTGACCGGATTGTTCACCGCCTAGCATTGCGCCTGTTTGCAGCATTTCAGCTTGAACGTATTGATCGCCAACTGCTGTGCGAGTTAGCTTACCGCCAATTTGCTTCCAAGCGTTCTCGAAGCCTAAGTTCGCCATGACGGTGGAAATTATTAAGTTATCTGGCAGTTGTTGCTTTTGTTGCAAGCTGCGTCCCCATAGATAGAGGATGTAATCGCCGTTAACTTGTCTGCCGATATTATCTACTGCTAACACGCGATCGGCATCGCCATCAAAGGCAAAGCCGATGTCAGCATTGTGCTCTTTGACGGTTTGGGCAAGAATATCTAGGTGAGTGGAACCGCAGTTAACGTTAATGCGATCGCCATCTGCTTCGTTATGTAAGCAGATTACTTCTGCCCCCATTTCTTTCAATACTGATGGTGCTAACCCTACAGCTGCACCCCACGCCAAATCTAAAACAATCTTCATTCCCTGAAGATTTACAGCATTCTCTAAAGGTTGTTGCAACGCCTCAGCATAATTTTTCACTAACTCCGGGCGCGAGTAATGCCGTCCACAATTACTAACAATAGCAGGTAATATTGCCTTACCGCGCAGTCCTGCTTCAATTGCTACCTGTAAAAGTTGCGGTAACTTGGTACCATTTGCCCCAAAAATTTTAATGCCGTTGTCTTCTGGTGGGTTGTGACTGGCAGAAATCATCACTCCGCCAATGGCATCACTGACGCTGACGAGATAAGCGACGGTAGGAGTTGGGCATAATCCCAAATACCATACCTCTATCCCGGCTGCGGTTAATCCAGCACTCAAAGCCATTGCCAGCATATCGCTGGAGTTTCTCGAATCCTGCCCAAGAATCACAGGTCCTGGATTAGTAGCATGGTTACGTAAAACAATACCAGTCCAAAAACCTACTTGCAATGCTAAAGGCGCAGTCAGCAATTCTCCCACTTTTGAGCGAATGCCATCTGTACCAAATAGGGGATTTGCTGGCAGTGCGATTAGATTATGTGCAAAACTGTCTTCTATACCTTTTGTCGATGCTTCTGATTGTGAAGCAGAACCGCCACGAAAGCCGTTTTGAGTTTGAGTTATATATGAAACCATTGATTTAAACACTCCACACAGTCACACAGGAGAATAGCACTTTACAATTTATTCAACAATTCTGACAGAATACCTTTTTATCAGGACAATATATTGGTTAGCTGGTTTCAAAAGAAATTTTGAAACAACTCTTATTACGCAATAATACTTAAATTATATTTTAGAATAGTAATGGTATATGTGATTAACCAATATTATATGAATACTTTTCTTTTATTTAGCGATCGTGAAAATGTCTTCTTGCATTTCCCTTTTTTAAGATAAGTCTGTATTTGCAAAAACACGTATCAAATAATTTATATTATCTTCATGAATCTCAGTCTTTACTACCATGTAAATTTACTGATACTTCATATTTGAAAAAAATAGATAAAAATGTCGAAAAAAGTAAGTTTTTGAGTTTCTATGACTGACTGTTTCTAGACGGCACTCAGAATTCAGACAAAATTTAGTCAATTGCAACAATTCTTAAAAAAGGTGAGGTCAATAGCTGTTATCTGCTAGTGAATTTGCCGTAATAAATAATACAAAATATTACGGCTTAAGAAATTTTAATGAAAATTCTCATCAATTAGCTTTACTGTAGGCTTTTAGTAGCTTTTTCGCCGTCTGTAAATCAAGACATTGGCAGTTGACCTTTTAAAGTTGAGAAATTTTAGTATGAGCAGCAATTTAGCGTCAAAATTGCGTGTAGGCACTAAAAAAGCCCACACAATGGCAGAAAATGTCGGTTTTGTAAAATGTTTTTTAAAAGGGGTGGTGGAAAAAAACTCCTACCGGAAGCTAGTCGGCAACTTCTACTTTGTCTATTCAGCGATGGAAGAAGAGATGGCAAAGCACTCTCTACATCCGATTGTTTCTAAAATTAACTTCCCAGAGTTGAATCGCAAGCATAGCTTAGAGCAAGACTTGGCTTACTATTATGGTTCCAATTGGCGGGAACAAGTTCAATTATCGTCCGCAGGTAAAGCTTATGTAGAGCGTATCCGGGAAATATCTGAAAAAGAACCGGAATTGTTAATCGCTCATTCTTACACTCGTTACCTGGGCGATTTATCGGGAGGACAAATTCTCAAAAACATCGCCATGACAGCGATGAACCTTTCTGAAGGGCAAGGTACCGCTTTTTATGAGTTTGCGGATATTCCGGATGAAAAGGGTTTTAAAGCGAAATATCGTCAAGCTTTGGACGAATTGCCGATTGATGATGCTACAGCCGATCGCATTGTTGATGAAGCAAACGCGGCTTTTGGCGTGAACATGAAGATGTTCCAAGAGTTGGAAGGTAATTTGATTAAGGCGATCGGTGTAATGCTGTTTAACAGCTTGACTCGGCGTCGCACACGCGGTAACACCGAACTTGCTACTGCTGAGTAATAGCAAGCCGGATTTGGTGTCAGCCTGAGCAAAAAAGCTTAAAATGTTGAGGGGCAATTTCCCTGTGACTGCTTTGACTTGATGAAAGCAACCAGAGGGAAACTGCCCCTAAATTATGTCGCGAATTCACTTCAAAGCCGAATTTTGCCGTCCGCCTAAGCGTTGTCCTTGTGCAGCAGGTAGGACGTTGACAGAAATAGTTGCATAAGAGCCTTGTTGCTGACCAATCATGATTAGGCGAATGAAATCACCTAAGCCTTCCAGCAAGCGAGCATTACGTAAAACACCGGAATCCACTGGAACAAATCCAATTTCAAGAGCCAGTTGCATTACTATTTTTCTGGCTTGTTCGTCATCACCAGCAACAAAGACAGAAACGTGATAATCCTTGAGCGGTTCGGGTGCTAATTCAAATACCTCCTGTGCCATCGTGTTAAATGCTTTCACCACGCGAGCATTTGGAACTTCTTTTGCCAACTTCTCGGCGAGAGATTCTACTATCGGTGGATAAGCAAATTCAGAAGGGATATCTTGGTTATTGCAATCGATAAGAATTTTGCCGTTGAGAACTTCAACATTAGATAGCAATTCCTTTGGCATAATGCCGCGTGCTGTCCACAAAATTACGTCAGCAAATGCCGCCGCTTCATCATTTGTACCACCTTGCGTTCCCAGGAGTGCAAATTCCGCCACTGCCTTTGCTTTTTCTGCATCGCGGGAACCAAAATATACTTGATGCCCCTGTTCTGCCCAGAGAACACCTAAAGAACGTCCCATGTTGCCACTACCGATGATTCCTATTTTCATGGTTTGAATTCCTAATTGCACAACGGCGGTTATTTGCTACAGTTGCGGAAGTATCGTTAGAAAAAACAGCAGCTAGGTTAATTGATGCCTACTGAATTACATCAATCTTAAGTTACACATAATTTAGTTTTCTAAAAAATAACACCTAAATTCTGAAAAAATCAGGCAAAACTATGGCTGCAAAAATCCCCGTTACCGTGATTACAGGCTTCTTAGGCAGTGGCAAAACCAGCCTAATTCGCCATCTACTACAAAATAACCAAGGTAGACGCATCGCCGTTTTAGTCAACGAATTTGGCGAACTTGGGATTGATGGTGAATTGTTGAAATCCTGTGAAATTTGCCCCGAAGATGGCGAAAGTAATATTTTTGAATTAACCAACGGCTGTTTATGTTGCACTGTACAGGAAGAATTTTTTCCGGCAATGCAGCAGTTAATTAAGCGACGCGATAGTATAGATTGTATCTTGATTGAAACTTCTGGTTTAGCCTTACCAAAGCCGTTAGTCAAAGCTTTTCGCTGGCAAGAAATTCGTAACGCCGCCACAGTCGATGCGGTAATTACGGTAGTTGATTGTGCGGCAGTAGCATCAGGCACATTTGCCAGCGACCCGGAAGCAGTAGCAGCGCAACGACAAGCGGATGATAGTTTAGAACATGAAACACCTTTGCAAGAACTGTTTGAGGATCAACTTGCTTGTGCTGATTTGGTGGTGTTAAATAAAACCGATTTAGTGGATGATGAGACAAAAGCGCAAGTTGAAGAGTTAATTAAACAAGAATTGCCGAGAGTAGTCAAGATTGTGGAGAGCAATCGCGCTCAACTCGATCCATCTATATTATTAGGATTAAACGCTGCTGTCGAAGATAATTTAGATAGTCGTCCCAGTCATCACGACACCGAAGAAGAACACGAACACGATGAAGAAATTGTCTCAACTCACGTAATTTTAGACCGCGCTTTTGAACCAGAAAAACTGCTTCTTCAATTGCAAACACTAGCACAACAGCAAGAGATATACCGAATTAAAGGCTTTGTTGCAGTCCCTAACAAAGCCATGCGTTTAGTCATGCAAGGTGTAGGAACGCGATTTGATCAATTTTATGATCGTCCTTGGCAACCACAAGAAGCAAGACAAACCCGCTTAGTTTTCATCGGTCGTGACTTGAAATCATCGGAAATAGAATCGCAACTTGTAGCTTTATAAGTTAGAAGTCACGAGTCAGAACTCAGGAGTCAGGAATTATTACTCCCCTTGTCTCCTTGTCTCCCCATCCCCCCATCCCCCCTCTCACTATGCCAATTTCTCAACTATTCGACGGTGCAAATATTTTCGTTTTGCCTTTTTGGGCATTAATGATTCTATTACCAAACTGGAAAGTAACGCGGCAGGTTATGGAATCATATTTACCTTTTGTGGCGTTAGCTGGAGTATATTTATACTTATTTATTAGCAGCATTACACCAGAAAACGCCCAAGCTTTATCAAATCCTCAGTTAGCAGATATCGCCCGATTTTTTGCGGATGAAAAAGCTGCTGCAACAGGTTGGATTCATTTTCTGGTAATGGATTTATTTGTTGGTCGCTGGATATATTGGGAAGGACAGAAAACAGGTATTTGGACAATTCATTCTTTGGCGTTGTCTTTGTTTGCGGGTCCTTTAGGATTACTTTCTCACATCTTTACTTATTGGATTACTAAGAAATTTTCTAATAGTTCTGATGAAGCAGTGACAACAGAAAAAGTGACGTAATCAAGTGGCACTAATCGCGTTGTAGGGTGGGTTACAGAAGCCCAACGCAGTATTCTGCTTACGTGCGTTAAGGCTTGGAGCCTAACACACCCTACTGGACTATTCGACTAATGGACATTTATTTCAAAATCTAGGAGGGCACAACCAAGATTATTGTGCCCTATTCCGCCTATTTTAGATTAACAAAAAGCGTGATAAAAGCAATTCCAACATACAAAGTTGCTCTTATCACTAACGAAGCTTATGCTTTTTGATAATTAGCATCAACCCAACAACGTGGGATACTTTCACCCGAAGGAAAAACTAAGTTTTCTTTTTTAATAGGTTCAGGGTCTTGTTCTTCTTGACCTTCTTGGTCTTTTCCGTGAATAACATCAGTATTCGGATCTATTAATTCCTCAATTTTAATAACTTCTACCAAACTTCCAGTATCTTTGACTTGTAAAAGCATTGAATTAGCCTCCTGAAATTAACTTGACAATTAATAACAAGTTTAATCATAAACTTGCACGCATCTGCGCTTATTTGAATTGTTTCAACTCCCTTTTTTTCGGGATTGACTTGTAGTGGCTAACGCAAACTACAAGCCTAATTCACAATCCAAAATTGTATTAGTGAATGCTTGCTAAAAAGCTAATTCGACTAATTCTTTCAACCGTATATATGCTTGTGTTGGTATGAGTGTAGTGTTGCCATTAACCCACTATAAGCCTACCTCTTTCAAGAGGGCTTTAACATGGCAAATTACCAGACAACAAGCAAAGGAAAGTTAAAATTCGGTCTGATATTTTTCCAAGATATCTACAAGGTTAACTTGGCATTGTAGCGGCAATAAATCAATTAAAGGAAGTTCACGTTTGCCACCGCCAATTTTTACGGGGATAGATTCCAAGATTTTTATTACTTGGTCTTCATTCACAGAATGAGATGTAAGTAAAGGATACATCTTTTCTGCAACCACGGTATGCAGTTTGGCATTTGATAGAAAAAGATGCCACTTGGCAATATCTATATATATGTTTTCGCCTATTTCAGCTGCTAGGGCTTCTAGTATTTCTGTGGTATTAGTTTTAGCCATACAAATGACCCCACATAAGGATCGTTAAATCTCAAGCTAATTATCATTATTGCTCAATTATTCGGCTTAATTCTACTGCCACAAGATACAATCGCCCTAGCTGTTGATTCTGTCTTCAGGTAGACTTTGGTGGAGTCTGTGAGTAATCGGCGATCGCTGTAATATAAATTAGATGCGCTAATAATACCACTACCCAACCTACGGTTAACCAAGGCAGCCACTCCCAAGTCGCTGCTTTGAAGTTGTGAAAAAACCACAAACCAGAGTTTATCGGTGCGAAAATCGCCACATGCATGGCAAAGTTCATTCTGTCATCTAACTTACGGTAATCTGGGTCATTGCGATCGGGTTGACGAGGCCAACGAGGAGGCATAATTCTTTGTTACATTTAACAAAATTGCTTTCTGAACCATTCTAAGATTTTTGCGGGTGTCTGTGTTGACAGACTCCCCACCCTAAGCGTTTCTCACGTCACGCTTTGAGGTGGGGATTCTAACAATCGCTTGCTTGAACGACTGAATTTTTTTAAAATTGCCGGGACTGGTAAGCCTGCAACTGCGCTCGCAACTGGGCAATTTCTTGAGCCATGTCTATAACCATTGCTGCTCCGACTAAATTTAGTCCTAAATCCTGACGCAAGCGCAGAATTTGACTGATACGAGCAACATCACGCGATCGCAACATCGAGCCAATTGGTGAAATCAATCCCAACGCAACAAAGCGTTCTACCACTGTAATTGATGTCTGTGTAGCTGAAGCTGCATATTCAAACGTATAGAGGCGATCGCCTTCTTCTGTGACAACCACTCTTGATAAACTACCCTGATTCATACTTTCACCTCATCTAAACCAGCACGCGGATCAAAAGTGCTGTTGTCGCGAATCTTTTCATAACACTCGCGTTCAATCAAACTCAGATCCTTCGGAGATACAATCTGCAACTTGATAATTAAATCGCTGCGTCCACCTTTTGGTAGTGACCATCCTTTGCCGCGTAGCCTTAAGGATTGTCCAGAACGCACACCTGCGGGAATCTTCATTGTGACACTGCCATCGGGCGTTGGGACTTTAATTTGCGCCCCCAAAACGGCTTCATCCGGTCTGATCGGGATTTCAGCAACAATTTTATCTCCATCAAATTGGAAAAAGGGATGCGGCAATACCTCGATTGTCAGGTATAAATCTCCCCGTTGTTCTGAAAATGGGCTGGGACGACCTTTACCTTTGATACGGAGACGGCTACCAGGTTTTGCCCCCGGTGGAATGCGGACAGTAAGCGTTTCATCGTCGATTTGCAGCCGCTTCTCTACTCCGTGGAATGCTTCGGAAAAAGTTAGTGTAATTGCTGCTTCTGTATCAGGTGCAGCTGTTTGGGTGCCAAAATCGTCATAATAATCGCCAAACCCACGCTCACGACCTGTAGATGTCCGATAGGTATAAGTTTTGCGCCCGGTTTTACCTGCGCCACCAAAGCCACCAATTAGGTCATTGATAAAATCATCAAAATTGGCGTAGGAGTCGAAATCAAACCCGCCGACATCAACTTTTGTACCTCTACCCTGTGGAGGTGCGCCACCTGCACCAGCTTGATTCCAATATTGACCAAATTCGTCGTATTTTTTGCGTTTTTCTGGATCGGAAAGAACCTCTTGAGCTTCATTAATTTCTTTGAAGCGTTCCTCGGCTTCTTTATTTCCAGGATTCAGGTCGGGGTGATACTTACGTGCCAGCTTGCGGTAGCCTTGCTTAATCTCCTCCGGTGTCGCTGTTTTGCTCACCCCTAGAATTTGGTAATAATCTTTGAAGTCGGTTGAGGCTGGCATATCTGTTCCATTAATGTTACTGAATGGAAATTAGTTTCTAACTATAGGAGACTCGAACACGAGAGCGCCGAGTATCAGATAATATTCTCTTTTTTTGACATTCTCCCACAGCTAATCAGGAGTACCTGATGTAGCGGGGGATTCCAAAGATTGCTCTTTGAGTTTCCTCTTTCTGTGAGTTGACTTGCTTAAAGGAGTTTCCCCACTCAAGTATTGGTCAA
>JAESFM010000077.1_pt1 | contig 47403 bp, 37 predicted proteins | sample 9266171 | NCBI WGS metagenome assembly JAESFM01 (sample SAMN14505069, study PRJNA617099) | algae metagenome | isolation source: Hassallia sp. WJT32-NPBG1 and co-occurring heterotrophs from well developed... | place: USA: Mojave Desert, Joshua Tree National Park, California | collected 2006-06-22 | reverse complement strand
GTTGCCGTGTGTATTGCTTTTGATGTTTGTAGTATAGTTTCTGCCACAAATCTAAATCTAATTGGCGATCGCTTAATTGTAAAGTTCTGTTTCGCATAGATTTACCTATATATCACCTCTGTACTATCAGCGTAGTATATTTTCCTCTTTTTTAGGTAATCTTCTGCCGGGAAGGGAGTAATACCTGCCCCTTTCCTTATCCCGAACTCAGGTTACTTACTACAGTTTTGGGTAAAAGCGTAGCGTTTTTAAATGCAAGGGGATGCGATCGCATTGTATTGGGTGGCGATCGCATTGCACTCTTATTGGCAAATTTAATTTGCTACGAATTAATGAAATGCTGTACTTAGTACACGAAGCGTAAAAAGGGGTCGAAAATCAGAGAAGATAGTTTCTGTAAGGCGAAATAAAAAATTAGACATGCAGGACGACGTATCTCTAATATCTAAATTCAGCTTACACCGAACCAACAAGACAGACTTAACAGGTTATTGCGTCGTCGGTCAACAACTCCTACTGTATGAACGCAAAACGCACCCGTACAGTATTCAAGAGTAGCTAGTATAAATTTTTGCTGCAAAATAAAATCTTAAATCTGCCGTCTAGGATGCGCTTGATTCATTAGGAGAAGGATGATGAAAAAAATTCGGGGTGTTTGGTTAACCACTGCTGCTAGTAATGTCTTGGATTCCAAAGCAAATATCGTTGAGGCAATGAAACTTTTAGCAGACACTGGATTTAATACAGTCTTTCCAGTGGTTTGGAATAATGGTTATACTCTTTATCCAAGTGCTGTTTTAAAAAAGAACTTTGGAATAGAAATTTTACCTGCCTTTACAGGGAGAGATATTCTGGCTGAAGTGATTGAAGCAGCCACACCATTAGGACTAGAGGTAATTCCTTGGTTTGAATATGGTTTTGCTGCTGCCTATAAACAAAATGGCGGGCATATCATCGCCAAAAAGCCTGAATGGGAAGCTAAAGATAAAAAGCAACAACGCCTCATCAAAAATGATTTTGTATGGATGAATTCCCTCGATCCAGAAGTTCAAAATTTTTTGTTAAATCTCTTTTTAGAGGTAGTAAAAAATTATAAAATAGCCGGGGTACAAGGAGATGATCGCTTACCAGCCATGCCTTCAGAAGGAGGTTATGACAATAAAACTAAAGTATTGTATCACAATGAATTTGGAGAAGATCCACCCTTAGACTTCAAAAATCGTCCTTGGCTTGAATGGCGGGCAAATATTTTGAATAAGTTTTTGGCAAGGTTATATCGAGAAGTCAAAAAGATTAATCCAAACCTGATTGTTTCTATGTCTCCTAGTCCTTATCCTTTTGGGTTTAATGAATATTTACAAGATGTGCCTACTTGGATAAATCGTCAAATTGTCGATTTAATCCATCCCCAGCTATATCCACAAAGTTTAGACGCATACAAAGGATTAGTTGATGATGTTGTGGATCGTTTTCAACAAAAAAACCTATCTAAAATATCACCAGGCATTTTAATTCGCTCTGGTAACTATCAAATTACTCCTGATAACTTGTGGCAATCTATTCTCCATAATCGTCGTTCTGGGATTCGTGGCGAGGTACTATTCTTTGTTGAAGGTTTGAAGGCAAATAATCAAGTTTTAGCAAACTTCCTGAAAAATAAAAACTATGCCAATTTAGTTTATCTCCAATATGGCAACATAGGGTCTGATGTTCAAGAACTCCAACAAAAACTAAAAGATAAAGGATATAAAGTTGGTAAAACAGATGGCAACTTTGGGTCATTAACAAAATCAGCAGTTGAGAAATTTCAGAGAGATAATTTACTCGAGCCAGATGGAGTATTTGGTCCAGAAACAAGAGCTAAGTTGAAAACTTATACCAATTCTCTATAAAGATGCACTGGTGAGTGTATATTGCAACGAAAACCTCTGAAAATATCTGATTTTGCTGATAAAAAAGCTTTTATTGCTGAGTGGAATAGTACTGCCCACCCCTTTCGTTGGAGTGAAAAGATTGTTTCTACGTCAGTTGTTTGATATACGCTTTCACCAAATAATCAATACCCGTAATTGCAGTACCTACGACTACTGCGTAAGCCCCTAAATCTAACGCTTGACGAGCCATCTCAGGTGAGGAAATGCCACCTTCACAAATTGCGGGGATGTCTAATTTTACCATCTGCTTAAGCAGTTCCCAACCGGGGGGAGAAAGATGTTTAGTTGCGCCAGTATATCCAAAAAGCGTTGTCCCCACAATGTCAGCGCCAGCTTTTATAGCCGAAGAGGCAGCTTCGATTGTATCTACATCTGCCATTACTGGTTTCCCTAATTCCTGATGAATTCGGGTAATAATATCGTTTACCGTTTCACCACCAGGGCGATTTCTGATAGTCGCATCTATAGCAATAATATCCGCTCCCGCTTTCGCCACCGCAGAAGCATGATGAAATTGTGGCGTAATGTATACATCCGAACCTGCTATTACTTGCTTCCATAGCCCAATAATTGGCACTTTCAGGCGATCGCGCACGGCGCTGATGTGTGCTGGCGTATCGATTCTTACGCAAACTGCACCGTTATTTACAGCTGCTTGGGCGATCGCAGCAATTATAGTTGGTTCATACAGTGGCGAATCAACAGGGGCTTGACAGGAGACAATTAATCCGTGGCGTAAGGTTTCTATTGACATGGAGAGGGGGAGATGGGGGATGGGGGGAGCGGGAGAGGGGGAGAGGGGGGGACAAGGGGAGTAATAACTCCTGACTCCTGACTCCTGTGCAGACGCGAGGAACCGAAGGGCCTCTACAACTCTTAACTCACGACGCTCATGGGTTGTTGTGGTATCCAGACGGTAAAAATTGAGCCAATGCCTACGGTAGATTCTACTTCAATTCGACCGCGATGAAGTTCTATAAGTTGTTTGGTTAATGCCAAACCAACGCCGGTGCCTTCATAGCGACGGCGTAGTGGTGCATCTAGTTGTTGAAATTTTTCAAATAGTAGTGGCAATTGTTCTTCAGGAATGCCAATACCAGTATCTTCTACTTGAAAGATGGCGTTGTCGTCTTCTACCCAAAGACGTAAAGTCACGCCACCACCTTGTGGAGTAAATTTGATGGCGTTACTTGACAAATTCCAGAGAATTTGTTCTAATCGCGATACATCGGCGGTAAAGCGATCGCGTTGAGGATCGATTTGTAAATCTAATTTAAGTTGTATCTGCTCGCTTATGGCTTTTTCTTGCAACGATTCGACGGTTTTTTGAACTATATTCGTTAAAGAAAATTCGGAAACATTTAAAACTGCTTTCCCCGCCTCTATTTGCGATAAATCGAGGATATCATTTATCATTTCTAATAAATGTTCTCCACTGTCGTGGATTGTTTGTAGATAATCTCGTTGACGCTGACTTAACTCTCCTAAGGGCCAGCGTAACAGAGTGGATGACATACCGATTACATAAGTCAAAGGAGTAAGCAATTCATGGCTGATAGTGGCGAGAAATTCACTTTTAAGACGGCTAGCGGCTTCAGCGGCAAGTAAAGCTTCGCGTAGCGCCATTGTGCGCTCAATGACTCGGTGTTCCAAAGTTTGTTTTTCTTCAGTCAGCGATCGCATTAACTCAGATTGATAAATAGCGATCGCTAATTGTTCAGCTATAGAAGTCAGCAAATTTATTTCACTTTCAGTCCAATGATGTGAATCATGGCACTGATTAGCAATTAACAGTCCCCAAAGTTTTTCCTCAAAAATAATCGGTGCGGCTAACTTTGCGCGGACTTTATTTCTCCTTAAAAAATTTAATAAACACTCTTCTAAAACATAAGTTTTTTCTACATCATCTACAGCTAAAGTAAAGCCTTGGCGATACTTCTCCCAACATTGAAAAGGCGGCACAAAGCAATTTTTTTCGTGATAGTTTAATACTGACGGAATAGCATCTGTAGCACGTGCCTCATAAACAATACAACCTCTATATTGCTGCCAATTATGCAGTGATTGCGATGATGGGGCAAGTGCTGACTCTTGAGTGTTGAGTGTTGATTCATCAAATTTGTAGATTACCAATCGGTCTAATTCCAAAAACTCGCGCACTTGTGCGATCGCTGTTGCCATAATTACCTGCAAATTTTGGCTTTTGCGGATCTGAGTTGTTACCTGATTTAATAATCGTTCTTGATAAATCTGTTTTTTTAGGGCATCTTCTATTGGCTGACAGGTAGAAACATAATTAAAGTTGCCATTTGAGGCTGTAAAGGGCTGATTTTGCAGCGGCAGGAGATATTGTAATAACAACAGCGTGAATTTGCCTTGGAGCGTGGCATCATTAAGACTGGGAATTTGCAGATAGCGTTCGAGGTGTTGGGAAGTATGAGAATCATGACCAAACAAGTCTCTCAGCTGCGAAATAAAGGAGGCGATCACTTCTGACTTAAATGTCAAATTAGCGTACAATATATCGTCCTGAGTTATTGGGATAAATTCTCTCTCGATTCCATTTTCCCCTTGTGGTAATGACACTTTTTTTAAATCAGGAAAACTTCCAGCAAGGCACATTCCTATATTTTCTTCTTGGTTTCCCACCAACAGAGCGCTAAACTGCTCTGAAACCACCAACGTAAATTTTTGCCTTTGCCACTCACTCTCGCTCATAATTCGTGCCAGCACAGCCTCTGTCAGTACCAAAGCTGCACTTCCCACTGCTTGAGCCATCTGCTGCAACAATTCCCCAAGCTGATTAAATACATCTATTGGCAAGGTTCGAGAAAAGCTCAAATCTGGAGAACTAAGCATTTTCAAAAATTAGAGTGAGAAGGGCTAAGTAAGAGGGGTAAAAAGTAAAGTAAAAAAGGGTAAAGCTGAACAGAAATAAAGAGTATTTTAAATAACTCATGATATTTATTAACCTTTTCCAGTTACCCTTTACCCCTCCTTGATAAAGTTTTTTTTGTTTCTTAACCAACAGTTTAAAACGGTAATAGAAGATTATGCATCGAATAAATGCCACATCTGTAGGATTGAACAACTCAGAAGGCGTAGTTTTTTTTGAACAAACTCCAGCTCCCTTGGTATTTATTACGGCTGCTGATACGGATATTCAGACTTTGGCAGCTGCATTCCCCAAATTACCATCAACATTTCCTGCATTAAGAGTCGCCAACTTATTGCAGTTACAGAATCAAATAAACATTGACACATACGCAGAGCAAGTTTTGGAATTTGCCCAAGTAATAATTTTACGACTGTTAGGAGGACGTTCCTACTGGTCTTACGGTTTGGAGGTAGTGCAGGAAATTGTGCAGCGTAATGGCACAACCCTAATTGTAATGCCAGGAGATGATGCTCTTGATGCCGATTTAATCACTTTCTCAACTCCCCCTGTAACTGCTGTAAGCCAAGTATGGCAATACTTCCGCGAAGGTGGCGTAGAAAATATTGTCAATGCTCTCAAGTATATTACCGATATTTGCCTTTCAACTTCATTTAATCCCCCATCACCGCAAGTAGTGCCGCGTGTCGGTTTATATTCCCCCACTCTTCCCACTCCCGTACAGACGCGATTAATGAGCCAGCGCGTTGCGGAGGTTCCCGAGGCAGCGCGTTGCGCGGGTTCCCCGCGTTGTAGCGACTGCCGTTCCGTTGTAGCGTCTGGCGTCGCGTCTCTACAACTCCCCAAAATCGGCATCATCTTCTACCGCGCTCATTACCTAGCGGGAAATACCAAAGTAATTGATGTTTTGTGCGAAGCTTTGGCAAAGCGGAATTTGAAAGCTGTGCCATTGTTTGTTTCTTCATTGCGCGATCCTGATGTCCAAGCTGAGTTAATCGAGTTTTTCCAGCCAAAGGACTCAGAACAAGTTGCGCTGCTGCTAAATACTACCAGTTTTTCTTTGGCGCGGTTGGATACAGAAACACCCCAGCTTGAACTTTGGCAAAAGTTAGATGTGCCGGTGTTGCAGGTTATTCTTTCTGGTGGTTCTGTTGAGCAGTGGGAGTCGCAGTTTCAAGGACTTTCACCCCGCGATATGGCGATGAATGTGGCTCTGCCAGAAGTGGATGGACGCATTATTAGTCGCGCTGTGTCTTTTAAAGCGGTGCAAACTCGCAATCCGAATTTAGAAACGGATGTGGTAGTTTATGAAGCGATCGCCTCGCGGATTGAGTTTGTCGCTGACTTAGCCGCAAATTGGGTACGTCTGCGCTCAACACCACCCCAAGAACGTCATGTAGCTTTAATTTTGGCTAATTATCCCACTCGCGATGGTCGCATTGCCAATGGTGTGGGACTTGATACCCCAGCTAGCTGTGTGGAAATTCTTAAGGCTTTGCAGCTGGCTGGATATCATGTAGAAAATCTACCCGCAGATGGAGACGAATTGATTCAACGTCTTACAAGTGGGGTCACAAATGACCCAGAAGGTAAAGAGTGGCGTCCGGTACAACAAAGTGTTTCTATGGCGGAGTATGCGGAGTATTTTAGTTTGTTACCGGAGGGAGTGAAGCAGGGTATTGGTGAGCGGTGGGGTTTTCCTTTTGAAACCAACCGCACAGGGGCAGAGGACACGTTCGCGAAGCGTCTCCGACAGGAGAAGGAAGAAAAACAAGAGAGTTTTGCGGTTTCAGGTATTCAATTTGGTAACGTATTTGTCGGTGTTCAGCCAGCGCGGGGTTATGATATTGACCCTAGTTTGAATTATCACGCGCCAGATTTAGAACCAACTCATGCTTATTTAGCTTTTTATTACTGGGTTAGAACATGTTTTGGTGCTGATGCTGTGGTTCATGTGGGGAAACATGGAAATTTAGAATGGCTACCAGGTAAAAGTGTGGCTTTATCGGATAGTTGTTATCCAGAAGTGGCTTTGGGAGCGCTTCCGCATTTGTATCCGTTTATTGTGAATGATCCTGGGGAGGGTTCACAAGCAAAGCGTCGCGCTCAAGCAGTGATTATAGATCATCTGACCCCGCCAATGACTCGTGCGGAACTTTATGGTTCTTTGCAACAGTTGGAAAACTTGATTGATGAGTATTATGAGGCTGAAAGTTTAGATCCTTCACGTTTACCAACGATAGGCGATCGCATTACTCAATTAATTGTTCAAGAAAATTTACATCAAGATTTTCAAGTCAGGCAAAATCAAGAGTCTTCTGTTTTACCTTTTGACCTTTCGCTTTTACCTTCTATTGATGGTTATCTTTGTGAATTAAAAGAGGCACAAATCCGCGATGGGTTGCACATTTTTGGGAAATGTCCTGATGGTCGTCAGTTGCGAGATTTAATTGTGGCGATCGCACGTCTTCCCAATCGTCATCATATCGGATTCACCCGCGCTATAGCTTTATATTGGGGTTTAGATTTCGACCCCATCACAGCAGATTTTAGCAATGAATTTTTTCTCACGCAAAGACGCAAAGACGCAGAGTATGAGGATGATGAGCTTTCGATTAAAGACGCGAAACTTAATTATTGTCGCACTTTAGGCGATGTTGTTGAAGTATTAGAAGAATATGCAGCCGAGTTAGTAGATCAACTCCTGACTTCTGACTCCGAACTCCTGACTTCTGACTCCCCACTCTCCCCCGTTTTAAACTGGATACAATCGCGTCTTCTTCCTGCTCTTGAGCAAACCCACGAAGAAATTACTTACTTGTTACATGGACTCAATGGCGGGTATGTCCCTAGCGCTCCTGCCGGGGCACCCACACGCGGACGCCCGGAAGTCTTACCCACAGGTAGAAACTTTTACTCAATTGATATCCGCGCCATTCCCACAGAAACAGCTTGGGATATAGGCAGGAAGGCAGCGGAAACTCTCATTGAATGTTACACACAGGATAATGGGGAGTATCCCAAAACACTCGCTTTGTCTGTATGGGGAACTGCGACAATGCGGACTGGCGGTGATGACATCGCTGAGGCGTTGGCTTTGCTTGGTGTACAGCCTGTGTGGGATGGGATGGCACGGCGGGTGGTCGATTTGGAAATTTTGCCTCTTTCGGTTTTGGGGCGTCCTCGCGTAGATGTAACGTTGCGGATTTCTGGCTTCTTCCGGGATGCTTTTCCAAATTTAATTGATTTATTTGATACGGCGGTGCAAGCAGTAGCGGCGTTGGATGAACCTGAATTACAAAATCCCCTAGCAGCGCAAGTACAGCAAGAAACAGATTTGTGGATTGCCCAAGGTTTAACCTCAGAAGAAGCACAAGTGCGATCGCGCTATCGCATCTTTGGTTCTAAACCAGGTGCTTACGGTGCTGGACTCCAAGGTTTAATCGAATCACAAAACTGGACAGATGACGAAGATTTAGCTCGTGCTTACAAGAATTGGAGCTGTTACGCTTATTCTTCCGAAAGAGGGGGGGGCAAGGAGACAAGGGGACAAGGGGGACAAGGGGGACAAGGAGAAATTTGCTCCCCCACTTCCCCCACTCCCCAGTCTCCAGTTGCCAATCCTGAAGCATTTGAGCAACGTCTAAAGCATATGCAAATAGTGCTGCAAAACCAAGATAACCGGGAACATGATTTGCTCGATTCTGATGATTATTACCAATTTCAAGGCGGTTTAACAGCAGCAGTACGGTCGGTACAAGGGAAAAATCCTCAAACCTATTTTGGTGATAATTCTATTCCCGCTAATCCGCGAGTTCGCCACCTGAAAGAAGAAATTGCACGGGTGTATCGTTCTCGTGTAGTTAACCCGAAGTGGATTGAGGGAATGATGCGTCACGGTTATAAAGGAGCATTTGAAATGGCAGCGACGGTGGATTATTTATTTGCCTACGATGCTACAGCAAAATGCGTCGAAGACCATATGTATCAAGGCATTGTCGATGCTTATTTAGGCGATCGCTTGACTTGTGAATTTATCCAGGAAAAGAATCCGTGGGCATTGCGTGATATTGCTGAGAGAATGTTAGAAGCACATAAGCGCGGTTTATGGCAGGATGTAAATATACAAACAGTGGAAAATTTGCGAAACTTAGTTCATCAAGCTGAAGCAGCAATTGAAGAAAAATAAGGAAATACAGCTCTAGGAAACAAGTATGGAGAATCTAGCGTATTTACACTTAGCGTTTGTCTACGAGGAAAGCCCATCCAGTGAATTAGTTTCCCTTAGCGGTTTATTAAACAAAGCAGCAGCACCCGACTGGAAACGGCTTTCTAGCAAGGCTTGGGGATATATGCTACCTCTTGCCGTCACCTTATCTGTTCTTTCTGTTGTTAGCAGCGCTCTGGCGCTAGAAAGGGGTGATCAAGGACCTTCTGTCAGGAACCTGCAACAAAAATTACAACAGACAGGATTTTATCAAGCTCCTGTTAGTCAAGTATTTGACTTTCCCACAGAAGATGCTGTAAGACGCTTTCAAAAATCTGCTGGTTTACCAGTTGATGGGGTTGCCAGCGCAGCTACTATGCAAAAATTAGAGAGTTGGCGTGCTCCATCTTTAAGTATACAAGCGAACAAGCCTGTTGTTGTTAATACAGAAACAGAAGTTCAAAAACCCGCTCAAACTACACAAGCGGCAAAACCCGCTCAAACTACACAAGCGGCAAAACCCGCTCAAACTACACAAGCAACAAAACCCGCTCCAACTACACAAGCGGCAAAACCCGCTCAAACTACGCAAGCGAAAAAACCAACTCAAACTACGCAAGCGGCAAAACCCACTCCAACTACACAAGCGGCAAAACCCGCTCAAACTACACAAGCGAAAAAAACCACTCAAGCTACAGTCGCTACCAAGCGTAGTAATCCCAACTTACTTGCTAAAGGTGACGAAGGTGAAGAGGTAAGAGCTTTGCAAGAACGCTTGCGAGTGGCAGGCTATTATTACGGTAACTCAACCGGCATATTTGGTTCGATTACTGAAGAAGCTGTTAAGCGCTTCCAACAAGCTTATAAGTTAGATGCTGATGGTGTTGTCGGACCTGCAACACAACGCAGATTGCCAGCAAGTGGCATTGGTTATGGCGAAGATACTCCCAAGCGCGGTAGTGATGGTAAACTGCAAATCGGCGATCGCGGTGAGGCAGTTCGAGTTGTTCAAGAACAATTAATTAAGGCAGGATATTTAGAGGGAGAGCCAAATGGCTACTATGGTCCCTATACAGCAGATGCTGTTCGCAGGTTTCAATCCGCTAATTATCTAGCATCAAGTGGTGTAGCGGGTCCCACAACCAGAGCCAAATTATATAGTTTAGTTACCTCTGGTTCCAAGAATGAATTTAATGTCTTGGAAATTCAACGACGACTACATGAAAAAGGTTTTTATAAAGGTTCTCTCAACGGTGTAATGGGGAATGACACCAGAAACGCGATTAAACAAGCACAACAGTTTTACGGCATCAGTCTCAATGATGTTAAAAGCGGACGCTATTAGCATCCGCTTCGGTGTTGTCAATATAAGTCCCCAATCGGTTGCTTACCCTCCATCACAGCAATTGGAAATTACCTAAAAATTTCATGATTGTTGTGTAGCCTGATCCCTGATAACCCCCAAGTGCTAAAGTGGCATTAGCGCCCGCTGGCACTTGGGACAAACCGCATGGATTGCTAGTTGACAATCTAGCAATTGATAACCTTCTTTTTGGGCAGTTTTTGCACCAATTTTTAAAATAGAGTCGTTTTTGAACTCAATAGTCGCGTTGCATCTTACACAAATCAGGTGATGGTGATGATGCGGGTAAGGCTGGTTGAGTTCATAATGTTTGTGTCCCTCTCCCAGTTCTAATTCCCGTAATATTCCCATCCGTGCCATCAACTTCAACGTGCGATAAATAGTTGAGAGGCTGATTCCTTCGCCATCGACTTCTAATCTATGGTAAAGATCCTCCGCACTGAGATGTTCCCCTTGCGGAAGTTCCTGAAAAATGTGTAGAATTGTTTCACGTTGCGGAGTTAGACGCCAACCGCGTTCATTTAGTTCTGCCCTGAGTGAAGTAGCTGAGTAGATAGTCATACTAATTTTTCTCAACAAAGCTTGTTAGTTGAGAATATAACAAAATTTTTGAGCAATTTGCAACAATCATACCTTATTGCGAATAATTACTAGATGCTCAAACAGAAGTCATGGGATCTTGATGACAAGAGAAATAAGCAGCGATCCCTGTCCTCAAGGTCTTGTAACAAAAAAGTTAGAGCAACTTAGGCTTACTCAAATGCAAATAATTTCCTATAAGCGGGATCAGTGATGTTTAATCGGTAGTAGTTAATCGTTAATTAGTAACAATTATTACTAATTAACGATTAGCCCCTCCGGGGTTCACACCTTGCCGACACCTCTGTTGCACGATTAAGTGCGATTGAGGGAAAACCAGGAGAATTGCGCTGGTTTACCATTACCCATTTCCCGTTAGCTTAAAGACTCCAAGTAGTCGCGGATGAGGTTGCGGCGCTTGGGTTGGCGCAGCTTTTGCAAAGCTTTGGATTCAATTTGCCGTACTCGTTCGCGGGATAAGTCGAGAGCGCGTCCAATTTCTGCTAACGAGTAAGGATGACCATCAGCTAAACCAAAGCGCATGAGAATGACATCACGCTCGCGGCTGGTTAAATCTGACAAAAGATGATGCAAGTCTCTTTGTAAAGATTCTCGCATTAACATTTCTTCAGGGGTAACACTGTCGGTTTCGAGCAATTCGCCTAATTCAGTGTCTTTATCTTTACCAACCTTAGTTTCTAGAGAAACGGAGCGAGGTACGCGTAACAAAACTTCCCGAACTTGAGCCGGTGTCATTTCTAACTCTATAGCTAAATCTTCCAAAGTCGGAGTACGACCTTTTTCTTGGGCAATTTTGCGTTGAGCTTTTTTGATTTTGTTGAGCTTTTCGGTGATGTGGACAGGTAGACGGATTGTGCGGCTAGAGGTTGCGATCGCTCGTGTAATTCCTTGACGAATCCACCAGTAAGCGTAGGTGCTAAAGCGATAACCTTTTGTGGGATCAAACTTCTCAACTGCTCGCTCTAAGCCTAGTGTGCCTTCTTGGACTAAATCCAACAATTCCAAGCCGCGATTTTGATATTTCTTGGCTACAGACACCACTAGACGAAGGTTAGCCTTGATCATATGTTCTTTTGCCTGGAGTCCTTGGGTCTTAATTTGCTCCAGTTCTTCCACTGTCATCTTGGCAATTTCTGCCCACCGTCGTTTGCCATCTGCTAAAGTCGGCTTGAGATCCGACAAGATTATACCAGCAGTGGCTGCCCATCTTTCTAAGGACGGGCGATGTCCTAGTTCAGATGTCAAACGCTCCTGAACTTCGACTAACCGGAGATATGGTGAAATTATTGCATCTCCTTGCTTGGCAGCACTAGCAAGTACTGTCCGCATCCGCAAGTAGCGCTGAACTTTTTGAGCTTCTGAAACCTCTTCATCCCGACCTAACAACCGAACCCGACCAATTTCCTGAAGATACAGACGTACTAAGTCTGTGCTGCGACGGTTTGTGCTTGAAAAGTTAGCAGGCTCAACAGCAGCCATTTCCAGTTCTTCCAGTTCTTCTATTGGCAACTCAGTCTCATCAATTGTGAGTTCTGGGTCAAAAACCTGAGAGGACTGTTCGGTTTCGTAGGCTGCATCTGCGTAAAAAGATGTTGCTGGCATAAGGATCGTCTCAATGGCTCCAGGTAACAATAGATTTCGGTCAGCTAATCAACTGTTGCTATTGTTCCCGTGATTTTAGGTGAACTAACACGGTTAAGGGTTCAGTTAGCAATTTTTTTAGGAAAATTGTACTGATTTTATTTAATACCTTATATTGTAACTTGTTCCGCAGCTGAAATCCGGTTGAACCAATAGCTATTCAAATCCTCAGCTGCTTGTTAAACTATAAATTACTTAGTCAAGATTTTCACCTTAATTTATCTTGACTGTGACTTTTGCGACGTGGTATCAACATAGATATGTGAAAATTACGTTTATCATACGCATAGTCCTATCTACATAGGTATCTGAGTGATTTCCTGATGATTTACTAAATTTTCACCCTTAGATTATTGGTAATGAGTAATAGCTAGTGGATAGTGGTTTGCAGCTACTGGTTAGTGGAAGCATGGGTAATGACACAGAAATATCCACACACAGCTAGCAACCTTTGGCGTGACCCTCGTTCCCCCTTGGCATTTCCCCGAATCAAGAAGACTTGAAGAAAGCTTCGCTAAAGTAAACGCTCCGCAGCGTAGGAGTGCGATTGAGAGGGGAACCAAGAGAATTAATTGTGCTGGACTCACCGCACTGGCTCACCAACACAGTGGCTCATAAACTACTAACAACCAACTATTCCCAAAAGGTTAATAACTGTATTCTGGCTTGATATCTCGCAGCATCAGTTCATCAAGCGCTTGTTGGGGATTAACTTCACCTTGAAGTAAGCGATATACTTGTTCGGTAATTGGCATGGATATATTTCGCTGTTTGGCTCGTTCCATCAAAACTTGGCAAGTGTTGATTCCCTCAGCAGTTCCTTCTAAATGGGCGAGAATTTCTCTTAGTGTTTTACCACAAGCCATTTGGTAGCCAACTTGATAATTGCGACTTAAAGGGCTGTTGCAGGTTGCTAGCAAATCGCCCAAACCGGACAAACCGTAAAATGTTTCTGTCTTCGCACCCCATAAATTGCCGATGCGAACCATTTCTGTTAAACCACGAGTGACTAAAGCGGCTTTGGCGTTGGTTCCCAATTGCAATCCATCACAGACACCAGATGCGATCGCTATAACATTCTTTAATATACCCCCCAGTTCTACGCCTAAGGGATCGGAATTCGTATAAACCCGGAAACGACTAGAGGAAAATACTAACTGTACTAACTCAGCAGCATCTTTACTTTTGCTGGCTACTACCGTTGCTGCTGGTAATTCTAGTTGAATTTCTTTAGATAAATTTGGTCCCGACAGCACCACAACCAAATGACTCGGAAAAGTTTCTTGCCAAATTTCCGATGGTGTGCTTATTGTTTCTGGCTCTAAACCTTTTGTTGCAGTCACAAAAACCGCTTTTGGTGGAATAGCTAAACGCTGTAATTGTCTAGAGACTTCGCGTACTCCTTTCATCGAAATCGCCGAAACGATCGCATCGGCATTTTCCACAACCTCAGCCAAAGTTTGGGAACCATGACGCGACCAAATGCTAACCCAATGACCGTTAGCTTCGGCTATAGATGCTAAACTAGCTCCCCACGCACCCGCACCGAGAACAGCGATTGATTTTGGATTTTGGATTTTGGATTTTGGATTAGTCAATTTTGGATTTTAAATTTTCTTGGTGGGATAAATGCTAGACCACACCAGCTTGAAAAATCTGGTTTGCGGTGAGATTCAAATCGGGAAAAGTTTGGGACACAATGCGATCATTATCTCGAAACTTAATTATCTGATATTCCCCATCAACTAAGTTACAGACAGAAATTGTCGGTTGTTTGGGGTTGCCGATAAAATTACGTCCACCCAACGCAGCATAATCTACTATCCAGTATTCAGGTATGCCCATTTCCTCATAGTCAGCATATTTGAAGTAGTAATCATCGCGCCAGTTAGTTGATACAACCTCAATAACTAAGGGTATCGATGCACCCAAACTGAGAGTAGATTCTTTTTTCCACAATTTTTCGTTTACCAGATTTGCACGGTTTAGTACTAAAACATCTGGAAAGTAACCAGAATCTTTTTCAGGAGGTCTAACAATGGCTTGGTTGGGGATACCGTAGGGTAACCCTAGACGTTTGATTCCAACAGGAATTTCTACAGCCAGAAAGCTTTTAACTTCCTCATGTTCCCCTACTGGTTGTGCCATCTCAACAATTTCCCCATTATGAAGTTCGTAGCGTAAAAACGAATTTTCCGGTAGCCAATCGACAAATTCCTCGAAGGTTACGAGCTTGGGTAAGGCTTGAGTCATAGGTTTTGAGGATTATTGTTTTAAAAATATTATCTCTGATCTAGGGGACTGCGGACAGTACCACCACGGTTCACAAGGTGGGTATAAATTCTCGTTGTTTTTACGTTTTTGTGTCCAAGTTAAGATGTTGAGATAGCTGTGCTGACTTCTCGACCCTGTATGATGAAGGGTTGTGCTATTTATCGTGCTGAAGAGTGAAATATTCTAAGTATCATGCTCTGGGAAACGATTATCTAGTAATTGCTTTTGAAGACTTAGATTTCGAGTTAACCCCAGAAAAAGTTGAGCGGATTTGTCATCGTAACTTCGGAATTGGCTCAGACGGAATTCTATTTGCTTCGCTTCCTTCCAAAGATTCAAGATTTGCCTTACGCATTTTTAATCCAGATGGTAGTGAAGCAGAAAAAAGTGGTAACGGACTAAGAATATTTTCCCGCTACTTGTGGGATAAAAATCTTGTAGGTAAGGAGGAATTTGAGATTGAAACACTTGGAGGGACGGTTAAAGCGCGTGTTGCTGAGTTAGGCAAAAGTGTTCGAGTTGAAATGGGTCGTGTCAACTTCCAGAGCGAAAAAATTCCTGTTGTTGGACACTCGAGAGAAGTTATCCAAGAGAGCATCACAGTTGACAATCAAACTTTTAGCTTTTGTGCAGCCACAATTGGCAATCCACATTGCGTCATACTGCTGCCTGAAGTCACACCAGACATGGTAAAGAAGTATGGTTCTTTGCTGGAAGTTCATCCTTACTTTCCAAATCGCACAAATGTTCAGTTTATGAAAATTCTTGATCGTAATAATATCCAGATCGAAATTTGGGAAAGAGGAGCAGGGTACACTTTAGCTTCCGGTAGCAGTAGCAGCGCAGCAGCAGGTGTTGCTCATCGTTTAGATTTGTGCGATTCATCAATCACGGTTCATATGCAGGGAGGACTAATTGCAATAGAGATTAGTGATGCGTTCTTGGTAACAATGACAGGTGCTGTCACTAAAGTAGCTGAAGGAATTCTTTCAGCAGAAATCTTTGAGTATTGACGTGTTGCCAACTGCATAACAAGCCCAATGCACCCGATCGCCGAAAAGTTGTCTGTTGTGCGTTCGAGGTTATCTGCGGCAAGTGAACCAAAACGTTATAAAGCGCGATCGCATAGCGTAATTTCAGCAAGCGATCGCATTCAACCATAAACTAAACTAAATCCCCACTTCTTACCCGTGGATATCGCTGCATTAATTCCCTCACCTGTTCTGCATGATAAGAGCTTCTTGTCAACGGGGAGGAAACAACTTGTAAAAATCCGATTTCTTCGCCGAAAGCTTTCCAAGCGTTGAATTGTTCTGGGTGGATGAAATTATCGACTTTCAGATGTTTTTGACTGGGTTGGAGATATTGTCCAATTGTCAAGATATCGCAATCTACATCTCGCAAATCCTGCATACAGGCGCGGATTTCCTCGTCGGTTTCACCGAGTCCAACCATGATACCGGATTTGGTGTAAATTTTAGGTGCAAGTTGACGCGATCGCCTGATTAATTCCAACGTCCTGTCATAATTACCTTGCGGACGCACTCGCCGATATAAACGCGGAACCGTTTCTGTATTGTGGTTGAGAACTTCTGGCGCAGCTTGCAAAATCACCGCCAAAGCATCCCAGTTAGCACACAAGTCAGGAATTAGCACTTCAATTGTGGTGTCAGGTGAGACAGTGCGAATTCCTTCAATACAACCGACAAATTGAGAAGCACCACCATCGGCTAAATCATCCCGGTTTACAGAAGTGATCACCACATGATTTAATTTCATGCGTCTTACTGCTTCTGCTAGTCGTGCTGGTTCAGTGGGGTCTAGTGGTTGGGGCTTTTTCTCAAAATCAATATCACAGTAAGGACAAGCGCGTGTACAAGCCGGTCCCATAATCAAAAATGTGGCAGTACCTGCATTGAAGCACTCACCAATATTCGGACACGATGCTTCCTCACAAACCGTATTGAGGGCTAAATCCCGCAAAATTTCTTTAACGTTACCGACGCGCTCCCATTGAGGGGCTTTTACCCGCAACCAGTCTGGTTTAACACTCACAATCCGCTTTCACTGCTTGAGATATACATGCGTTTATGGTAGCAAGCTTCCGGCAAGTTGGAAGGAGCAAAGTTGGCAGTGGGCGAGTGGGGGAGTGGGGGACTTTTTGGAGACAAGGAGAATAATTCTTTTTTTTCCCCATCCTCCCATCTCCCTATCCCCCCCTCTCCCACTCCGCCTTCCTAGTTTGTAATTCATCACGGCTCATGTTATGCTGTGTATGGTATGCCATTTTTATGGCGGGATGTAGCGCAGCTTGGTAGCGCACTTCGTTCGGGACGAAGGGGCCGCTGGTTCGAATCCAGTCATCCCGATTTTTGTTGTCGAATAACTAATTAAATGTCGTCGTTAACAGATTAATGTCGTTATTAACGAATTAATGTCGTCGTTAACAGATTAATGTCGTCGAACTTGCTGTGATAGTCGTTAACAAATTAATGTCGCCGACTTTTTTATGGGGCTGGTTCAAGCTTAACCTTCACCAAATGTCGAATATAACTGCAAATATTCAGGATAAATGCCGAACGAAGTGCGCCTTTCAACCCTCTTCACAAAATTGTAATGATGAAAACTAAAATAATACTTTCAACCCACCCCTAGCCGGGATGGTTGTTGAAACCTCAAAATGCTGTCTAATTTGAAAGTCCACACTTTCAACCCACCCCTAGCCGGGATGGTTGTTGAAACTTAAAAGCAAAAAAAGAGACGGTATTTGGCTCAAAAACTTTCAACCCACCCCTAGCCGGGATGGTTGTTGAAACAAAAATACCGTTTTTCTAGATTCAACAATTATCCCTTTCAACCCACCCCTAGCCGGGATGGTTGTTGAAACCTGCCCCCCAATTACAGGAGCAATATCGGCTATTGACCTTTCAACCCACCCCTAGCCGGGATGGTTGTTGAAACCCCGCCGCCTAGACCCCTTGCAAATAAAGCTTTTCAGATACAAATTTGGCATATCCCTGAAAAAGCTTCTTTTGTCTCATATCAAAAAACTAAATCAATTGACATGCTAATGTCTGAAGTCAAGACATTACAAGGGTTTTGAGATTTTGGCGGGAGTCCAGGGATTTTGCCCCCGCTTCGACACGCCAAAAAAATATTTGAGAGGGTTCCCCCGACGAAGGGGGTGATTCAGTAGCCACCACTGAGGTAAACCCCACCGTTATAAAACGGCTCAAGCTTTGCAGCTTTACTCTTTATTGCTGGGAGCGCACCTGTCCCTATTTGATATACTTGTATAAAAGTTTTTTATTGTCGGTAAAAACATCAAAAACTTAGTTATCCAAGATGCCAAAAGGGCATATCCTGCCTAGTTAAGCCAGACAGCAGCATCAAGAGCGGGCAGCTACCAGGGTCAGAAAGCAAAACGGTTTTCCAACCGTCAAACTAACCCAGATTTATCACAGTACATTGGCTCGAAGAGCATGAACTGCGGCGCTGTTTGTTTTATATATTAAGTTTTCAAGGTTCAGTATTTTGTTTAGATTGATGAAGCTATCCGGGATTGATAAGCAAACAAAGCTAAATCCCGTGCTTGCTCTTGAGGGCTACCTCTAATTGATTGTTGTCCAGTTTCAATCAAGATTCCGGGTTTTGCTGCTTGGCTTTGGATATTCTCAATTAATCGACCGTAACTCCAGTTGTGGATACTTCGCTTATAATCTTTTGCATACTTTTGTTGACCTTCCTTAAAACCAGGAATTTTTTTCTCGGCTCTTGCTTGAACTTCGCTCTGAATTATTTCCCGCATATCACCAAGTTTTGGCAAGACAATGCTCCCAGCAAAATAGGTTAGTGCGATCGCAACAATTTCTTTTGCCAACAATCTATCTACGTATTGCCCTAACTCAGATTCTCCAAAATCGTTTAGAGCAAACTGTTTTTGAGCTTTGTGGCGATCGTGAGAAAGGCGTTGCTTTTGTTGTTGCTGGCGGTTCAGCAAGTTATAGTTATTACCCAGTAGTTGTTTGACGCTGCGATAAGCGAGAACTTTATTATTGGCTGCATCAAATACAGCAACGGTTGCAGGATTTTCCAAGCCAAGGCTCACACCTACTAAAATATAAGACTTACCCTCGTATAAAGCTTTGCTTGGACGAGGAAAAGGGGTGTTAATTCTAGCAAGTGTCGATTGTTGACGGGTGACAAAGGCTTGCTGGTTTGAATTGAGTTCACCTTTTTCTTTTGCTTTTGTTAAGTTTTGCTCAACATCTGCGATTTTTTCAATGGCTACTTGTTGAGTTCCCTCAACAGTCCACATACGAGTATCAACTGAGCAAAAAAGGATTAAACGATTTACACTCCACGGTTCTCCTTTACCTTCTTGCTTAAACCAAGACAGTCGTCCAGAACGTAGGGTAAATAAGCCGCTGGAATGCTGGTTTTTCCCCTTGCGTTTAGTCTCCTGGTCTTCCACAAAGCGTTGAAACCAAGGAAGGTGTCTTTGGTCGCAGTAGACTTCAAATTTCAGCTTGCTCAAACCGTTAAAACCAACAAATATTCTACCTTTATCGTTGATTTCCCAGTACATATCTTCGTTAGTTTCATAAGTCACTGGGAAGGGGACAGTACTTGATTTTCTTAAAAGACTAGCTTGCCAAGATTTGGCTTCGTTTTCATCTTGAGGAATGCTATTGGCAGCTTTGTCTAGCGTCTCCAACCATTTTTTGCCTGTTAAATCTCGCCCTTTAGGGACTCGACTTTTTAGCTGTTCTTTTAGTCGTTCAATTTCGATTTCTTTTTTGCGTCTCATTTTGGCATATTTATCAGGGTCTTCCTTAATAAGGCTCACCTGACAATTATTTTTAATGAGGTAAACTAAGGCAGAGCGTCTTAGGATATCTTCTGTCTTTTGGTAAGCTTCAAATAAGACACCAGGTTTGATAGATATAGGCTCATCAGCTTTGTCTTTTTTAAATTTTTTGCTTTTATTTCCCTTTGATTTTTGATTGATACCATCAGTGGAACTTGCAGAAAATTTATTTAATATTTCAGTAGCTATTGTACGAATAAGTTCTAAACTAGAGTTACTTTCCTGTTCAAGTTTTACATCACTTTTAAGCATTTCGAGCCAACGCTCTTTCCCTTCTATTTTGCGTTGTCGCCGCTTCTGCAAAACTAACCAAGACTTGCATATGTATGCCAGCAGATCTGTCGCCGAAGTATAAAAACGACCTGGTTGACCAATAAAAGGTTCTTGTGTTTTGAGTGAGTCACACATTGCTTTGATAGTCGTTTTTGGCACTTTCCCAGCTTGTACCCATGCCTCAAAATCAGTATGTTTTCCCAGCCTGTCCAATAATTCATTAACCAAGGGTGTGTTCTTCTCTGCCATGAGTTCCCAGAGATGGCGGAGCGTTTTTTCATCTGCAACTAAGCGACATTGAATCGTAATAACGCTCATGGAGTTAAAGATTTTGAGTAACAACCCACTTTGATTATGAAGCCAAGAGCGCAATAGCGCAATCGCTTTTAAGCGCAAATTCATTTTTGTTAATATACTGTGCAAAAATTAAGCCCGGACAAGGACTTGGTGCTGGGATGACTGAAGAAACACGAGAAGTTAGGGGAAGAATCCCTAAAGACTTAAAAATTGCATTTGAGATTGCCTGCGCTCGTTTGGAACTAACGCAGACGGCAGCGCTGGAGGATGCTATTAAGGATTGGTTGAAAAAACAAGAGTCTATATCCGGTGGAAAATAGAGTTGGTTGGGAAATGTTGACTTTACTGCTAATCGCCTAATATTTGGTAATGATTTCTGGATATACGCTGTAACCGTTCCCATTGGGTAAATTTCCATCTGTATCCTCAATCGATTCAAAGCTTAAATTTTTGCCCATCGCTTTGCCAATGAGTTCCATGAGGGCTTTTGCTCTAGCTTGGAAAAATGCTTCAAAGTCGTCATTGCGTAAAATTTCTAGTTCGATGCAGTGCGATCGCATTATTTCTTCCAAGCTAGCGATCGCAGTTCCATGTAGCTCAAACTCTTTGAGGTAAAGCGAAGGTGCTTTGCTGCCGATTGTTTTATTGGTTTTGGCACTTAGAGGAGTGCGATTAACTAGGCAGTTATATTTTTTGGGGTCAATGCCTTGTTTGCGACACCATGCTACGGGAAAGATATGGTGCGAGTCGATTTGTTCTTCAAAATAAACAACGTCGTTAATTTCCTCGCCTGTAATCCAATCTACTGCGCCTTCACGCCGCAATAATGCTGCAAATCCCTGATAAACCGCGCCAAGACGCTTTCTGACGCTTAGGAGTCTTTCAAACGAGAAATTTGCTTGCGTAATGCCAAAAGGAACCGAACCACCATTCAGCCATACTGCGACTTCGACAATATCGCGTCCAGCTTGCGAATCGTGCCAGTGAGTATAAATTTCACCAAACATCCCGCACCACAGCCAACGCTCTAACATCGAACGCACTTGAAACGAACGAGAGCGATCGCCAATAATAGTCAAAATTGCACTCAAGGCAACTAATTGGATGGGACAAGCAATATCATCAGCATCAAAGATTTTTTGAGCGCGTAGAAAACGAGCCGCTTCTTCAAAGCCTTTGTTAACAGGGTCAGCCCATGTTTGGTATTCTTCTTTTGTTAGTTTTAATACTTCGGCACGACCACAAGCGACACCGGGCAATTTATCTAAATTCCAGCCTTGTTTAGCTGCTTCGATTCTTCGAGCGTAACCAGCTACTAAGGTTACAGCTTGCATAAAATCGGTACTACGGACTTTCCGGAGAGCTTTGAATGTCTGAAAGCGGTTTTCGCGGTGCTTCCAATCATCTCGAAGGCTAAAATCACCCGCACAGTAACTCGAACTCATTAAATCAAAGAAGTTGAGGTCGCATCCGGCTGTATTTGTTTCCTCGAAAACTTGACATACTGCTTCCTTGGGTAATGAGTCGCGCAGTTGAATTACGGGTATTTGATAATGCTCGAATTTTTTCAGAACTTCTAATTCTAAAGTGTCGATTAGTTCGAGTTTTTGTGGGTCGTACTGCCAGTACTTGGAAAATTTGCTGCGCCATTCCGAGAAAAAGAATACTTTGCATAATGGGAATAAAAGTGCTTCATATTCGTTTTCTGGTGTGGAACAATCGATAATATCCCCACTTCGAGTTCGCATAACTTTCGATTCGGGTAAAGCGATAATGGCGGTTTTGCGATCGCACTCTGGTGAGAGGCATTTTTCAATATCCAGGTAATACCACTTTGTCGTTAATTTCTGGCTTTTGGGGTCTTTGATGACGACCGGTTGCTCGGATAGCAGCACCATGAACGAAGTTGTTAGTCTTTGCTGTCCGTCGAGTACTAGTAAATTTGGTGTTTGGGTTGGGGTAGTTGCTACACCATCAAGCAGACGCGGTTTAAATTGTTGGCGCTCGATACCTTGCTGTAACATCATGACTGCACCAATAGGATAAGCCAACGATATACTCGCTAGTAAACGGCGCACATGGGTATCATCCCAGACCCAATCTCGCTGAAAATCTGGTAGTTGAATGCGTCCAATTTTGATATCCTTCATGACATCGAACAAGGGATATTTTGTAATATCAAATGTCGAAATCGAATCCATTTGGTGTTCTGCTGTTGTTGTCATCGCGCACGTCTAAAAGACAATCTATATGCCAGCCTAAATAACCCTTGCAGTCAGTACAAGGGCTTTTTCTAGTAATTGGTAGCGAGTAGCGACTAAATTATTCCTGGGGAAAACCTGAAGGTAAATTGATAATCCCTTGAGCAACAAGCTGTTTAAATTGGTTTATTAGGTCAGCCTGCCGTAATATTCGAGTTACGTATTTTGGTCTGTAGCGAAAATCTCTTCCCCAGTCTTTTACCGTTTTTGGACTCATCCCGGTAACTTGAGCGATCGCATTAATGCAGGCTTTGCGATAATTGCGTCCTGGTTCGTGATTAACCCAACGACGGCAATACTCCATCGGTTCTAGGGGCAACTGACAGAGGGTATCAATTCGATGTTTGTTTTGTTGGGATTGCCTCCCAGTTTGCATTTTGAGGATTCGTGAGCCAGTAAAGGTTACAGCAACAGGGAATTGTGGAGGCATCAAGCTACTGCACGCAAAACCCATGCTTGCTGACCTCAACTTAGGAAATATCTGCCTATAGTACAAGTATTTTAGTCACGAATCACGAGTAAATTATTCTTGAGGAAAGTCAGGAGGTAAGACTATTTTTTTGATTTGGTTGAGCTTATCCGCCATTCGCAAAATATGCGCTACATAGTTGGGTCGCTTCTCGAAATTGGAACCCCAATTGCCTATAGTCCTTGGACTCAGCCCAGTTGCTTCAGCGAGAGCGGCTATACAGGCTTTTCTGTACCCCCGGTCATCAGGGGACATCTCAACCCATCTTTTACAGTATTCCATCGGCTCCAAGGGCTTTTCACTGAGCGCATCGATTCTATATTCAGCCCTTGGGGAAATGATGTCTATTACCCTACTTGATTTGAGTACTAGGCTTACTCACGATTCGTGACTATTTATGAGCAATTGATATGTTTTAAGCTCGAATTGTGGTGCTATTTGTCCGTAGCTGCGTTTCACTTACTCGTATCAGTTACCGTAAAGTATTGCGAGTGAGGCAGACTGCGATCGCATTAGCTGCCATTCTTATATGATTAACCAAAATCGACCAAATTTTATTTTTCATTTGGTGATTGTGTTTAAGCAAAGGAAAATCATTCTCTATGTAATACAACATTGCATAATTTTTGTGCAACATCACGGCGCCCATGTGCAGGATGAGGAATAATATCTTGTTTTAACCAATCCGCGATATCTTTTAGCAATTCGTAATTTTCAAGATTTATTGGTGTAGAACTATGTACAGCAGGCTCTATTTCCCGGTTGATTACAGCAACAAGATGCCAAGTCATTGAAAAGCGCCATTGTTCTAATGCTTGGTCATCGGAAAAATTGCATAATATCCCGTCAATAAGGTCGCGTATCCCGAAAATATCAAGATTTCCTTTTTTTGAAGGATTACCAGCAACATGAGATTGAATATGTTGTTTTATTTGACGGTAAACTAATTCCTCTATTCTTTGAATTTCTTTTCGCCATCTATCAGGTATAGAAAATACATCTCTGTATACTTCTACTCGTTCTAGAAGTTTTTTATCTGGCTGCGCTTTAAATCCAATTATAATTGGTTCTCTCAAACCTTTTTTTAGGGTAATTCTTAGATAAGAAAATGAACTTCTGGTTCGTCAAGTAAAATTAGCGATTCGGTAGCGCTTATAAGCCGCAGCAAGCACATTCTTCCCAAAAAAGTACGTTCACCATCACTAAACCATTTGAGTAAATGCAATGGTGGATTATCTATTTCTATCTCTGGATGTTTTGTGGCTGAAGGACGCTCAATAAAAATGTTCACTTCTCTCAAAACTGATTGCCCGTCAGTATTTATGTTAGCTAGTCGAGCTAACTTTTTAAATAGATTCAGGCATGTGAAAAATTGTTCAATTATTTGTTGAGGAATTGAGTTATTTGAATTTTTTAAGTCAAAAATTAGCAGGTAGTCGCTTCCTAAACGTAGTCTACGGGTAGCAATCTCTGCTAGCTTTTCTACATCGTCCCAATCACCAACATAAGCTGGTTGATGAGTTTTACGGAATTTCAAGGAGAAACCGACAAAACCATTATCTTTTATCTTTACCGCATCCAAAACTTTGAGCAAACGGCGATTTTCAGGTTCAGCTAAGTCTGCTAATAAACCACAGAGGATAACTTTATCAAGTTGGTGAGATTGTATAAGTAGAAATATTTGTTCTTCGTTCTGTTTGTTGATTTCTTGAGAATTTTCATATAATGAGGAACTCAGAGGCTTTCCTGGTAATTCGCGTATAGCTAATTCTAAAGCACGCTCTGAATGAGACAAACTCTGAAAAGCTTCTAAACCTACTGTACTTTCAGAGGTTTCACGTCCCAAATTTTTCCAATCTTCTTCATCACCAGTTGTATAGGCAACTACCTGTTTTGGAAACAAGAAATTACTAATAGAAACTGGCTGACCGTTTTCCGAAACTTTTACAGGTGCTGTGTATTCAGTTTCTTCGTCTTCTTCATCAGGAATATTAGAGACTTTTATCCTACGTCTTTGATTACCCTCATTTAAGTCGTATTCCAGTATAAATAAATATGGAATAGGAGCTTGGGCAATGCGCTCTAATCTCTGCATTAAATCGCATAAAAGTTGCAGTACAGTTGATTTACCAGTTCCGTTTATTCCTACTAAAAAATCAAGCGCATAGTCAGGACGACGAGCCAAAGCTATAGGATGTTCAGCCGAGGAGCTAAATTTTATATTCAAGTCTTTTAAGACTCTATATTTATCTATGTAAAGCCGTTGTAGTTTCATTGGCTCCCTCCTGTCAATACAGAACCTTGTGAGTCTAAATCCCATTTATCGCGCTCCGTGACACGACGGTACAAAGCGATAGATTCACCAGTTTTTGTATCTGCTACCGTAACAGCTACAATTATTCCCATACACTCCAAAAGGTCAAAAGTTTGTTGTCGAGTAGTGTCTGATACTTCTCCTGTATCGCTTGTTTCTATATCCTCTGGGGTAAAATGTACTGCTGTCAAGCCATTATCTGGTTTTTCTGGGGTAATTGGCTCTGTTTTTTTACGTATCTTTTCCCAAATTATTGTTTGTTCTTCACTAAATATTCCAAATGGTTCCACCTCTAATAATGGAGATGGAATTTGCAGTCCAGCGATGGGAGACATTTCTAAGCGACCAAATAAGCTATCAATACGCTCTTGAAGCTGCCGTTGATTGCCATAAATTCTTGTTAATATTTGAGTTGGGGAGTCTGCAAGGCGCAATTCTTCTTGTTTACCAATATAACGTTCTGGACGCAAATCGTAAGATTGCTCTTTGATCGCATTATTTTCAACAGCTATACCTAAAACCCTCGTTTCAGGTATTGTTGCAACTTGGTTAAAAAGGGCGATCGCAATACCTCTTGCCTTTACTGGTTGAGATAGTAATTTTATACCAGGATCTGGGTCTTTTTTATTTTGTTTGCGTTTTTCAATAAATTCTAGTCTATTTTCAACTACCGATGGTTCTGCATTAACATCTAATAGGATTTGTATACATAAACTTTGCTCTCTGGTTGCTGTCTCTAGCAAAAGGAGAGGGGGCTGTTTCTCAAACGGTGGATAGAAATCTATTAAAATTGAGGTTAGCTGTGAAGTAATACCACGGCAAACAATACCCAATAAATTGGCACCATCTGTAATTTTTCTGACTGCAATTAAGGCGTTTTCTTGATTTGTAAATTCTAATACCGAATCTGCTTCAAAATTAACAAGAAATTTTTCTAAAAAAGGTAAATCGCTATATCTTGAGGGCTGCTGAGTCAAATCCCGCCCTCTACCACTCGGATAACCATCATATTCAACTTGACAAAACCAAGTTAAATATTCTTCGCTAGGATGACTTTTACTAAATAACAGCAAATGGGTTTGTAGAGGGCTATAGGGTTGAAAAGCGTCTTTTGGGAAAGAAATTACTGCTTCAAGTGAATTTTCATCAACTAACTGATGACGCAAAAGTGCTTCAGCCGTACTGTTGCTAAATAATAAACCTGATGGGGCTAAAACTGCTGCTCGTCCATTTGGAGCAAGTTTTTGCAAGGCTAAGGCTAGCAGTGCCGTCTCGCTACGGCTACCAACTTTCTGTCCTAAGCTTCTTTCTGCTAAATTAGCATCAATTTTTGCACCAAAAGGAGGATTGATCAAAATTCTGTCAAAGTTTGTTTTCTCTAGTTCTTCTTCCTGGAGAAAAACAGACAGAGCGTTGTGATGTAAAATTCTAGCGTTTAAGCCATGCAGTTTAATGTTTGCATAAGCAAGTTTTGCCCATTCTGAAGAGATGTCAACGCCTAGAGTCATCCCTTGACGTTCATTTGAATGGTTTACCAATAACCCACCACTACCACAGGTAAAATCTGCTAGGCTATGGGCTGGCTCGATTTGGGCAAGACAAGTCATAGTTTTAACAATATGTCGAGGTGTGGGGTAGCCTCCACCTGGGAGCATATTTGGTAGGTAAAAGACGATATGGCTATCTAAAAGTTTTGCTGCTCCTCCCGCTATGTTCGCGCCTTCAGTGAGCAGTTGCTTTATTTTTTCAGTATCTAAATTTGCTTGGTTTGGCTTTCTGGGTTGGAGTTCCTCTTCAGAAGATTCCAGCCCATTAATTTCTAGCAAAAACGCGGCGATATACTCAATAATGGCAAGGTCGTAAGAAATTCCGACTTTGCGAAATTCTGACCAAACCTGATTAAGCAAATCCCGGATAGTTGCCATACCCTACAATTCTCCCCGAAAAGCCCGCTCTAAAATTGATTGCTCAAGCATATCAAGCAACTTAGCATCTTGTTCTAAAAGTTTTAGTATTTCCTCTACTTCTTTCTGAATTGTGTCAAAGTAAGCAATAATCCGTTCTTGCATTTGAGTATCTGGTAAAGGAACGGGCATAGCTGCAAGTTTTTTAGCATTAACATTAACTTGACCTATTGCACGAGTTAGTTGAGTTTGTATGTAAGCACGACCTTTGCTTGAGTTTATATACGAATTAAGATACTTAGATTTTATTCTCGTTTGATCAGGAGTTAACCTAATAAGATATGAAGCAAATATAGCAACCATATCACTTTCAAATACTGCACTTTTACCAACTAACTCTGCGCTATTTGTCCTATTAAAGAGAATATCGCCATTTTTTAAAAGATATTTTTCTTCATCATGAGAAGAAAGTTGGATATACTTGAGATTATCAAAATAAATTTTTCCTGTTGTTTTTATATTTCCCATACGCAATATCGCCGTTCCTTCGGGATTTTCAGATGCTTTTTCTGAAGTTCCGTATTGCGGTTTTTTACTTAACAAAGAACCTAAAGGCATTACAGGAAATTGAGACTTCTCTAATTCGCCATAAACTTGTTCTAAAACTATATCCATCATTTGATTCGCTTCTTTGTACATTTGGTTAAGCAAGCGACGAGAGTCATTAACTTCGGTTAGCAGTGATTCTATACGCGCAACGATTTTTTTTTGTTCTTCTAAAGCAGAGGGAGTAGGAACTTTAATTTCTTTTATAAAAGCTTGACTAATATTTGGTTGAGCGCCACCAGTACTTTGATATAGAAAAACTTTTCTTCTTGATTTAAGGTAATAAAATAAAAAATCTCTATCTAAAAAATCATGAGTAAAAATTGCACAGACTGCTTGATTAGTCGCTGCATTAACACCGAGAATTCCTAATTTACCAACCGTTGCACCATACATTGCCATCAACAATGTGCCTTCTGGAAAAATCTTTGCACTTGATTTTTTAACAGCTTCTTGAGAAATTTTTTCCTCCGTATCAAATATCCAGCTATCTTCTAGCTCTCCTGACTTAACCCAAGGAATTTTTCCATGAAAATATTCTGGATTTTTACGACTTGGAGTCCCACCACTCGTAGTTTTTGCTATTTCTGCAATTTTTCTCCATTCCCATCCATTAGGAATTTGCCATAAACCATCAAGCATAGGTCTACTTTCAGCTATAAGCTGTATCATTACGCCTCCTCCCTGTCATTTATCATTTTATGAAGGCGCTCTACACTTTTCTGAAACTTTATTTGATTCTCAAGAATTCTAGCAGTTAACTCGGACGGATGCGGCAACTTTTCCCCTTCTAAACGATTAGGATTTCGGGCTGACAAATCATATTCACGCTCAACCAGGGTTTTTGCATCTACAAACCAACTGCTATCAGGAAATTCTTTTGGGGTCACTTTCCCCTGACTGTAATCTCGCCATAGCCGTACAATTTCCCGTCCCTCATCAAAATGCTCATCTGCAATCGGATTACCTTTGCTAAATTTTTTCAAATTCTCAGGCAAAGACATCTCATAATAAAGAATTTCTTTTGTAGAACTTGAACGTTCAAAAAACAGCAATGCCGTTTTCACATCCGAATAAGGTGCAAAAGCTCCAGGAGGTAGACTAGCTACTAAAAACAAATTTAAATCATTTAGCAACATTTGTTTAAGAGTCGCAAAAGCACCACCTCGAAAAAGCGTTCCTTCTGGTACTACCATGCCACAACGCGCTCTACTTGATTGTTTTAATTTTTTAATAATATGTTCAACAGCTAACAGTTCCGTAGCATTACTTTTTATCGGAAAATTCTCTTGAATTTGAGCATTTTCTTTACCTCCAAAGGGTGGATTTGTAATTACAATATCAAAGTGCTCTGATACATTTTTTAAATTTTCTGCCAGTGTATTGCGGCGGCGGATATCAGGAACTCGAACGCCATGCAATACCATATTCATGATACCAAGTAGAGCCGGAAGTGCTTTTTTCTCTTGCCCTACAAAAGTATCGTACTGAAGAATTTTGTGGTCTTTAGTTGTTTTCTCCTGCTTTTGCATTTGTGAATATGCTTCCACCAAAAACCCACAGGAGCCACAAAAAGGATCATAAACCGTTTCCCCTATTTTGGGGCCAATGACTTCCACCATAAAACGAATAATGGGACGGGGTGTGTAAAATTCCCCTGCCATTTTATTTTCGCTTCCCAGTCGTTTTAGCAAGCCCTCGTAAATATGGGAAACGGTGTGAATATCATCAGGATTTTTAAAGTCGATGCTATCAATAATTTCCAGTACATCTTTCAGGTTATAAGGCGAAGCGCAGAGAACAACGTTCCTGTCACTAAATATCCCAGAAATAACCTCACGCTCTGATGAACCGTTGAGGCTAGCTAAATAAGGTATAAGTTCTCCCCGCACAAACTGCATTAATTCATCACCATCCCATTCTGGAGTAGTGCGGCGACTGTTACCCCCTATTCTAGAACCTAACGCCTTTGGTACCCATTTTGACCAGCGATAAGCCTCATCAACAACTCGCTTGTAGCTTCGGTCTGCTAATTCAGCTTCTAACTCAAAAATTTCTTCCTGCTCATCAAAAAATTTTAAGAACAACAACCAAGCAATATGTTCAACATACTCCATCACACCGCCACAATTATCGTCACGGCGCAGTATGTCACAAGCTTTCCAGATATCATTGGTTAACTGTTCGCGGCTCACACTATTTCCTCACGGTACAAACGTTGCTGCACCTCATCTAATGCTAGACGCAGATTATTAATCGTACCAAAACGTTGGACAACTCCTGGCACTTGTCCGATTTCGCGAAAAGGCGACACGATGGCACATTAACACCAGTACTAAGTAACTCAGCAGCTGTAGCCACTACTGGAGTTTTGCGATCGCTGTCTTGAAACTGGTCTAACCAAAAGCTGGCTTCACCTTCTTCTGACTTCTATCAAATACTTTTTGGCTATTGAGACGGGTGCAATACCGCAAAGTAAAGACTGTTAGACTACTAAGGATAAAAAGTAAGATACTCTTTGTCACTTCGTGAACGGGTTTCTTCATAAAACAGCAGTAACCAGTTTCAACAACGCTTCTGACGCCTTGCCATCGTTGCAAATGGTAACAAACAATGGGGACACTCCCCTTGTACCCAATCTGCTGGAATCGGGAAGGGTGTCTCGCAGTTAGTGCATTTTGTGAGTAAGCGTAATTGATGGCGATCGCATACCATCACATCCTTAAACTGCCACTCGACGCGGTGACAGGGTGACTCCTGATAACAAGCACCACACAATCGAATAGGTCTTGGTTTCATCGTCACACTTTTTGGTGGTAGCATCTCGATTAATCTGTCAACTTTAACTTCCACCACAGCAGCCAACGCTTCTAACTCCTGCGGTGTCGGAAATGTTGTGACTCTTTTTCTTTTGCTTAATAAAAGTGTCTCTATCCTGCACTTCTGCCAGGATTGATTTATTACTTAATTGCTTGCCTGCATTCCGGATTTTCCGACTTGCAGCTTTCGCCTCCTCCCAGGAAATCTGCTCGGTTTCTAAGTCAATAGCATGAGCTTGAGACAGTAGCACTTCCTTGCCCGAATCTTGGCGGTACACGAACACAGTTGATATGTCTCTAGGGTCATATCGCAGCAACACGCTTTCTCCTGCATAAGCTGATAAATAATCTCCCCGATACATAATGTTTTCAAAGCTTACATATCCGCCTTTGTAGATATTGCGGCGGGTCTTTTTCATCAGGCAGATATCCAATTCTCGCTCATTGACCAAATTCGGCAGTGCAGGTAATCCCGCTTCCCAGCGTTGAAACCTGGTTTGGTTCCCACTGCGAGCATCAATTCGCTGATTGTAGTTATCAACGATGTAGCGCACTATTAATAAATGTAATTCTCGCAGAGTAATACAAGCTTCCTCCTCTGCTCCTTCTGGACGCGCTTGTACATTTGAACCTAGATAACCGTAAAATCCTGACAAAAAATCGGTGTTGATAGTCCCAAATCCACGTTCTTCAATTCCACCTTCTGGTGGGCGATCGCGTAAATGGCACTCAAAACCAAGTTGAAAACCAATTTGCTTCAAATGCTCGGAGCGAAAATCTTGACCGCCATCAGTAAATAGGTTTTCTGGAACCCCGTAAGTTCCCCACTCGCAATGAAGTTTATATTCCGAACTATACTGCTTGCGTAACATCGCATGACGCATAGCTAAGGCGACTACCAGAGAACTAGGTGCATCAAAACCTAAATGGATGCCCATAATGCAGCGCGAATAGCTATCTGTAATTTTTGTCAACCAAGGACGTGCCAAAGTTTCACCGTACTGGTCAACTAGCATGACATCCAATTTTGTATGGTCGCACTGCCAAACATGGTTACTATGATGTACATCGAGCGTCTGACCATCACGAGTTTGATGGGAAACTCTCGATCCACGCCAACCAATATTTCTTACCTTCTGCTTCTGCTCTTTACGTTCAATAATCGGGTTAAGAACGCGATAAACCGTCATGTGGCAGGGATATTTATCTAAACCTAGCTGTCCGGCTCTAACCTGAACTCGAATTGCGGCTTGGGCAGGTGTCATTTTTCTACCGCCCTTGTTACCTTCTTTATAAGTTTTGACGATAAAATCTTGCCAATCATCATCAATCCGATAGTCACCTTTGTCAGAACGTTCGACTTCGATAATGCCTGATAACCCCTGTTGTTGATATTTTTTGACGAGTCGCTGTACCGTCCGAACCGTCTTGCCAAGTTTTTCTGCGGCTTGCTTTAATTTAATTCCATAGGTTTTGCGATCGCATGGCTCAACTAAATTTTGCAGCACCTGCATTCTTAGCTTGGCTTCCTCTGAGAGTTCAGTAACAATTACATTGTTTTCTTTTGCGTCCTCACTCTCGGAAATCTCATCAACCTCATCCGAGTCATCGTGCAAAAGCAAAGATTCATCAACCTCGTTGGAGTTTAGCCTTTTACCCATAAACAAATTTCATCGCTTGAAACTAGTTGGTTAGGCAATACGGTACACCAAGTCTAAGAGCGAAATTAGCTTGCGTCTTAATTTAACCGCATCAAGGGTAATCACTTCGCAGCTAGAGAGAAAAAAGAAGACTTCAATGCAACTATGTTTTTGTTGCTACATAGCTACTATTGCCTAATAAATATCATACTACTTTGTTCCAAAAAGCGACATTTAATTTTATATTTTTCCCTCATTTCCAAAAGACGACACTTATTTTGTTATTAACAAAGTTAAAATTTGGAAAGGTATTTTTTGAAAAAACGACATTTAATTAGTTAATAATCCAAAAAACGACATTTAATTAGTTAAATAGTTGATGATAGCCAATGTAACTACAAAAAGCTAGAATCCTTATTTGGCAAAGATTCTAGCATTTTTCCTTGGACGACATTAATTTGTTATTAACGAATTAATGTCGCTGTTAACAGATTAATGTCGTCGAACTTACTGTGATAGTCGTTAACAAATTAATGTCGCCGACTTTTTTATGGGGCTGGTTCAAGCTTAACCTTCACCAAACTCTAATATAACTGCAAATATTCAGGATAAATCCCGAACGAAGTGCGCCTTTCAACCCTCTTCACAAAATTGTAATGATGAAAACTAAAATAATACTTTCAACCCACCCCTAGCCGGGGAAGTTGCCTGTGTCGTCTAATTTAACTACCAAGGATATGCTGCGGATTCTCACATCGGCAACTGAAGGTTACATCGGGCGGCTGGATGAGATTCTTAGGGAGGCGGCAATTCGTTCTTTATCTAAGGGATTTAAGAAGATTGATAAGGCTGTTTTACAAGAAGTGGCGAAAGAGTATAAATAATGACAGCACCAGATGTTAAACCTTGGCTTTTTATTATAGAACCATTACCAGGGGAAAGTCTGAGTCATTTTCTTGGTCGGTTTAGACGTGCTAACCTGTAGAGCGACAAATTATATGTCCGTGGCGAAATATTATTTGTCAAAATAGGCAGGGCGACAAATTATTTGTCGCGCTAATAGCTAGACGTTGAGTAACCCAATTATTTGTCTTCTTTAAAAGATAAATGTCGCATAACACATTATTGATGCCGTTATTCGACAACCAAATGTACATTCGCAAATTATATGTCGCAATTCGCAAATTAGTGTCGTTATTCGCACATTAATGTCGCTATTAACGAATTACTGTCGTCAAAACTCCTGTAAGAGTCGTTAACAAATTAATGTCGCTGACTATTTTTTTGGGGCAGATTCAAGCTTGAATTTCCCTAAACTCTAATATAACTGGAAATATTCAGGATAATCCCGAAGGAAGTGCGCCTTTCAACCCTCTCAAAACAGCGATCGCCCACTCACGCAGCCCAATCTTTACACAGTAACTCTGCTTGTTGCAGCACTGTCACCATCGCCTTCTCTTGCTTTTCTGGTGGATAGCCGTATTTCCGCAGTAAGCGCTTGACTAAGCGGCGCAGGTTGGCTTTGACGCTTTCTTTCTGTGTCCAGTCGATGGTTAAGCGTTAGAGACAATTTGGCGAATTGCAGTATCTACATCTTCGGGACTTTTACCCCGGTTGTGGTGTGTTTGACAAAAGCAGCGCGGATTGCTTGAAATAAACCGACTTCATCCCGAATTGCGATCGCATCATCACTGGAACTGCACAAAGCAAAGGCTTTGGCTAATTCGTTCACAGCTTTGATAAACTGCTGTTGTCCATTTTCCAGCCCCAGAATATGATCCATTGCGGCGGGGATGGTGGAGACACGCTGGGATGGAGTACCTGTAAAGAACGGCCAATAGTCGAAACCGTCTAACAGTGCTGTGACGTTTTCGTACTTTGCTAGCATGAGAGCGATCGCTTGTTCTTGAGGAATGCCTGTTTGACCTTGACTGTCAGCAGTATAATCTCTCAGTGCTGCTCTGAGTTGGTCAGCAATGCCCAAGTAGTCCACAACTAAACCGCCTGGTTTGTCTTTGAAGACGCGGTTAACTCTGGCTATAGCTTGCATTAGCCCATGACCACGCATTGGTTTATCAATGTAGATGCTGTGCAAACATGGCGCATCAAATCCTCTTAACTACATATCCTGCACTATTACCTCATGTTCATCTTTAAACCGCTTTGCTAGTGCTTTACGTCTTAATTTATTACGGAAATGTGATTGAAATTCCAGAGGATCTGCTGCTGATCCTATGCAAAAAAACGTAACTGATACAGAAGAAACAATAACAAAAAAATATATTTAATACTTGAGTTTACAAATTGAATAATTAAAAATTATGAAAGTAAAATCCGTTTCATTTGAAAATTATGAGCAAAGATGTCAACACCACAAAGTTTTCCTGCCAGAAGCAAACGATTCAATTTCTGAAATCGAACAAATTTTACTTAAAATGGCGAAAATAATATGAATGATAAAATAAGTGTCAAACCCGATACTATATATATTGAAGACTTATTGGACGACATAGCTAAAGGGGAGTATAAAATACCTATATTTCAACGAGATTTTGTTTGGAAATCTTCTCAAATGCTTGACCTATTTGATAGCATTTTAAAAGGTTATCCAATAGGTAGTTTATTGTTTTGGAAGACCAAAGGCTATAAAACTAAAGACCAAATTGGTCCGTACATTATAAAAAAAGAAGATGGTGAAGATACTAAGTATGTTTTGGATGGATTTCAACGAATATCTACCTTGTTTGGAGTATTGACAAATCCTAAAGAATACAAAGAACAAAATAGTACTGAGCTTAAGAACTTTTTAATTTATTTTGATATCAAGGAAAATAGCTTTAGCTATATAAGAAATAAAAAAGATAAAAATGTATTTTCAATTCCTCTTTATGAAATTTATGACAATCGTGAATTGTTTAATTTGCTTCGTGAATTAGATAAAGAAAACATTACAGAAAGTGATAAAAAGAAATATATCGACAATGCAAGAAATTTGCATAGTATTTTACACAAATATAAATTGCCTTATGTAGACATAAGAGGAGGAAATATAAAAAGTGCTGTTGAAATTTTTTCCCGAATAAATTCAACAGGAACAGAAATTTCTGAAGATTTTATGCTTTCAGCACTTAGCTATAATGCAGAAACAGGATTTTTACTCAGTGATTCAATTACAGAATTCCTTAATAATTTAAACATTTATAATTTTGAAGATTTGAAAAGAGATACAATTTTAAATTGTATCTCTAATGCAAAAGGAAAGATTTATTTTGATGTAAAAATAGAAGATTTATTGAATCGAGATTTAGAACCAGATTTGGAATCTTTTACAAATAATGCATACACACATATCAAAAAAGCGGTAGAGTTTTTATATAAAAAATTATTTGTAATAGATATTCGTTTATTGCCTTATCCAACTCAATTAATTTTTATTTCCGAATATTTTAGACTAAACCCAGAACCTACACTTGAACAATGTAGAGCCTTAGAAAAATGGTTTTGGGTAACAACGTATTCCAACTATTTCACACTATATTCTTTAAGTCAACAAAGAAGTGCGTATCAAGTCTTCTGTGAGTTTGCAAAAGGAGAGCATCTTGATGGAATTTATAGAGTTGATAATGATCTACCTTTTAATACAGCTAAATATCCAGATAAATTAAATTTTACAGGTGTGAGATCAAAGGCGTTGCAATTATTTTATTTAAAGTCAATAATTGAAAATAGTGATATTCAAGACAGAGAAGGAGTAAAAGAAATTTTTATTTCCTCTTCTTCAAAAAAAGACAGAACTCCAGCTAATATTATTCTGAGATTGTCATCTGAATTTGAGGAAGATAAGGAGAAAAAACAGACCAATAAGTTTATTGAAACTTCTTCAATTGAAGTTTTGAAGAGGCATTTTATAAAAGAAGAAATGGTTGATTTATATAAAAAAGATAAAATAGATGATTTTATTTCCAAAAGAGAGAGTTATTTAAAATTCAAAGAAAGTGAGTTTGTACAAGAAATGCGAATGAGATATACAAATTAAATTCCCCGAACTCTCTTTCGTTGTTCTTGTCGGTGTATTTAATTCGATTACCGTTTGCTCTGCTACATTGCTAAAGTCCTGAAATTGCTCATAGGTGGAAATAATGCTAAAGCTGCGGTGATAGCAGCAGCATCTTTTAAACCTGTAGTCGCCATTATTACCGCCAAGATAATACAAGGTAATCCGATAGCAGCAAGTTTTTTGACGACTTCATCCATACCCTCGCCACCTCAAGACAAGATTTGCTCTCTCCGACTTTTGTAACACTTCCAGAGCCGATAAACTCGCTTGCTTTGGCAGAAATCCTTTAAACAAAAGTGCGATCGCCAAACAAAATTACACCCAGGTTCATCCGTGACAAGCAAACTTTCCTATTTGATTAACAACTATAGAAAGTGTTACCCCACATCCGCTACCAGCAAGCCGCTAATAGCAACGATTATTAGCAACGCAGAATCATAATAAAATTGGGAGAGTATGCGATCGCTAAAAAATGTCTCTGGGTACTTTTTCAATTCCACGGATCAAGCCGCAAAGCGTCAACAATGCCGTTGACGCTTTGCCATGGTCGCAAATGGTAAAAAACAATGCGGACATTCCCTTTCTACCCAATTGCCAGGAATAGGTTCGGGTGTCTCGCAGTTAGTGCATTTTCTGAGTAAGCTTAATTGATGGCGATCGCATACCATCACATCCTTAAACTGCCACCTACCGGGAGGGTTATTGAAACTTTGAAATGATGAGGCGAAGCGAACGACCCCAAGCCCCAATTGTCTTAGGTTACTCAAAGAAGTCAAAGAAATTTGACTAAACTTTGACTAAACCAAAAGGTGGAGCGATCTAGCCAGACATTAAGTTATTTGTTTGAAAATGCCAGGAACCAGATTTGAACTGGTGACACGAGGATTTTCAGTCCTCTGCTCTACCAACTGAGCTATCCCGGCGCGGCGTTTGCTTGCCACGATTACTAATAGTAGCAAACAAGTCAGAGTTTGGCAACTACCTGAAGCAAAGAAAAATTTATGCGGCTTTCATACTAAACTTGACCCAGCTAAAAACAGCTACGAATACGATAAACTGCACAAGAACAATACTTGGACCAGAGGCAAAGTTGAAAAGACCCGATGTAATGATGCCGGCGATGCTGGTGGTGGAGCCGAAAATAACTGACATTACCAGAAAGCGGCTAAAGTTATGACTGACCAGTTTGGCGATGGAAGCGGGAATTACTAAAAAGGCATTTACTAGTAAAACGCCGACGGCTTTAATCGCCACAGCAACGGCTAACGACAGCAATACTACAAATGCGTAGCGATACAATTGTACTGGAATGCCTTGAATTTGAGCCACAGCGGGATTAAGGGTCAACAAAATTTGCTGCCGCAGGCTTGAAAGTAAGAATATACTACTTAAGACAAGCACTAACAGTGTCAAAATTAAATCTGTGGTATTAATGGCGAGAATATCGCCGAACAGCACACTCATTAAGTTGCCGCGATATCCTTGAATCAGGCTAGTGAGAATTACGCCTAGAGCTAATGCTCCTGACAGGACAATGCTAAGAACGCTATCGCTACCTAAATCGGTTTTGTCGATCAAGTAGAGGACAACAACTCCAAAAACTAAAGTAAAGGGTAGTAGCATCCAAGTGGGGTTTAACTGTAACAACACACCCAATGCCACACCTACTAAAGCAGCATGACCAACAGCATGGCTGAAAAAAGATAACGAACGCAAGGTGACAAAAGTGCCTAAGACACCCCCAAGTATCCCCATTAAAACAGCACCAGCGATCGCACGTTGCATGAAGGGAAATTCTAATAACGTCACCAAGTCATTAACATTGGTGACAGCTAGCCAACTTAACAGACAATTATCGCTTAAATACATTAGTAATTTCTTATACTTTGTAATCGTTATACTGGAAGTATATAATTTTTCGACTCATAAAATAATTGCACTTTAATTTCTCACGTTATGTCAGCCAAAAATACTGTTGCTTATACTGTCACTAATTCTCTTCCAAATACAGAAGATATACACAATGACCCAAAAGACGAGATAGATAATAATAATGTCCAACCCCTACAAGAATGGCTGCTCAGTAGCGATAAAGCCCAACGCATGGCAGAATTTTTTAGCTTTTTAGGGGATGCTAATCGCTTGCGAATTCTCTCTGTTTTAGCCAAAGAAGAACTTTGTGTCAGCGATTTAGCCGCATTATTAGAAATGAGTGAATCTGCTGTTTCCCATCAATTACGAAACTTACGGGCAATGCGCTTAGTCGGTTATCGGAAACAAGGTCGCAATGTCTTCTATCGTCTTCACGATAGCCATGTTTTCCATCTTTACCAAGCTGTTGCAGAACACCTTGATGAGAAGGATGAAGGATAAAGGGTAAAGAATAAATCACACTTCATACTTCATCCTTGTCTTCCAAAGACGCTACTTTGAAGACACTTCATATTTTAGTTGTGATGATGATGATAGCGACTGAAAAGAGGGCTGTATGTTGCTAACAGATTTTGTGGTGATAAAGCAATTTCTGGCTTTCCAGTACAAACAATAGTTTGATTGAGACAAAGAACCCGATCGCAATGCCGACTTACCATATCAATATCATGAGAAATCTGCAACACCGTCCAACCCTCTTCTTGCTTTAATTCATTCAACAAAGCATAAAAATCAGCCGCACCTTGCACATCGACACCAGCAAAAGCTTCATCTAATATCAACAGTCTCCTTGGTATCACTAAGCAATAAGCTAGCAACACTCGCTTTAATTGACCACCGCTAAGAGTACCAATAGCTTGATTTCGCAGATGGTAAGCATCCGTTCGTTGCAAAGCTTCTGCTACTGCTACTGATTTTTCCTGATTTTGTCTCCTCAGCCTATTAAAAAAAGAAACTTCTCCTTGTCTTTTTGTCCCCCTGTCCCCTTTTTTCACCCATCCCAATCCTACTAATTCATTAACCGAAATCGGAAAACTGCGATCAAATATGAAATTTTGCGGCATATAACCCAACTGGTGACGTAAATGCCCTAGTCTTGTAATTGGACGACCAAATATTTCAATTGTCCCACTACTGCGCGGAATCAAATCTAAAACCGCTTGTACTAAAGTACTTTTACCCGCACCATTGGGACCAACTATCGCTGTATTTGTTCCTGGCAATAATTCAAAAGAAACATCTCTCACGGCAGTTGTTTTGCCTTGGTATACAGTTAATCCATCTACTTTTAAAATCGGGAATGTCACTTGCCCTTGGTCACTGGTCATTGTTAATTAGTAATTGAGTTAGAAAAAATAACAAAGAATAAATCATTAATTTAAGTATAAAATTTATTTGCAAGCAGTTTCTAAAGTTTGCAAATTCGCTTTCATCGCTTGAAAATAATACTGCGGATCTGTTTTACCCGTCTCCAAAGAATCTAGCGGACGTAAAGTCAAATTTAAATCTTTGGAAAGGCTGGTTAGCAATTTGTTATCTACTCCTGGTTCGCTAAACAAAGCTTTAACTTTATACTTTTTTACTGCATTAACTGCATTTTGCACATCTGCTGGGGTAAGTTGATCTTCAGGAATTTGTACCACAGCAAGTTGTTTTAGTTTATAGCGTTGTGCTAAATATGGATATGCATCATGAAAAGTGACAAAGGTACAGTTAGGAGTTTTTTGTAAAGTCTGTTCAAATTCGCTATTTAAAGTTTGTAATTGTTTTATATAATTTGCTGAATTCGCTTCATAAGTAGCTTTATTTGCCGGGTCAGCAGCAATTAAACCATCTCGAATATTGATAACTTGCTGTTTTACTAAAACTGGATCTAACCAGACGTGGGGGTTTCCTTCAGCGTGTTCGTGTTCGTGTTCTTCCTCTTTCGCGGTTTTTTCTACCGGGGAAATTTCATTTAAGGGTTTAATATTTTTGCTGGCATCAATTTGAGCTAATTTAGGATTCTGGGCATTTTTTACGGTGTTTTCGAGAAATTCTTCTAAACCCAAGCCATTTTTTACCAACACATTTGCAGTAGCGATCGCTTTCACATTGTTCGGTGTAGCCTGGTATTCATGCACCTCTGTACCCGGAGGCACTAATATTTCTACATCTGCGGCATCTCCAGTCACTGCCTTAGTAAATATATACATCGGTAGAAACGTTGTCACTACCTTAGTTTTGCCTGTTGCCGAAGATGCTGGTGTAGATGCAGCTTCTTGTACTTTCGGTGACTGTTCAAGATTTGTAGCCTGATTCGTGTTTCCTTGGCTACATCCGGCAGCGGTCAGCAGTAATAAAGCAACAAATGAGAAAATGCCGCTTCTTGGTCTGCCTGTTTTATTTAGCACACGAATCCGGAACACTGTTTTCTCCCCTTTTAAAATATGCTTGCGTATTGACAATGAGACTTATTCTATCTCAGAATGAGAATAATAATTCTCATTCTCGCTATGTTTGCAATATATTTAGAAAAGTCATCTGCGCTTAGGGAGATCCAAAAAATAAAATATTACTCTTGCATAACGGTGTCTTCCGCTATATCCAATAGACCTCTTGCATAAATCACAAAATTTGAACCCCACCCTGCCAAAGCTACGCTTTGTCTCCCCGGACCTTACCAAGGGGAGGGGATTGAGGGGTGGGGTGTTAGGGAATGAGTGCAAGATATCCAATCAACCAATAGCTGGCTATACACGGTGAGTCCAGTCGAAAGAAAGCCTATACCGTCTATTCCTAAGCAGCGAATATTGAGGGCTAGATATTTTATTACTTGTAAGTGCCTTAGCGATCGCAACATAATATACTAGATTTTTTCAATAGCGTGATGCCATTTTTTCTCTAGCTTTATTTTATTAGTGATAAGTTATAGATTTTTAGTCTTAAATAATCTGCTAATTACTGATAAATTAATTGAGAAGACTTATTAATAAGACAACCTGTCGTAGAAAGGCAGTATAAGGTGTGAGTAAAAAAATGAAAACAGTATGGAAGTCTTTGTTAGCTAGTCCAGCGATATTCAGTGCAATGCTATTTGTTGGTTGTGCGGCTTTTGCTGGAGAAACTTCAACCACTTCGCAAATAATTGAACCCTTAGTGGCTGAGAGTAACACCGAAGACCAAAACATGTCGCAAGTCAACTCAGTTTCTCAGCTATCAGACGTGAAACCCACAGACTGGGCATTCCAAGCATTACAATCGTTGGTAGAACGCTACGGTTGTATTGCGGGGTACCCGAATGGCACATATCGCGGTAATCGAGCGATGACACGATATGAGTTTGCCGCAGGTTTGAATGCTTGTTTAGATCGAGTTAATGAATTAATCGCCACAGCTACAACTGATTTGGTAACAAAAGAAGATTTAGCCACATTGCAAAGCCTGCGAGACCAATTTTCGCCGGAATTAGCTACGCTGCGCGGTCGTGTGGATGCATTGGAAGTAAAAGCTGCTGAGTTGGAAGCGAATCAATTTTCTACCACAACTAAACTGACTGGGGAAGTTGTCGTCGTAGTCAGTGATGTCTTGGGTGGAAGAAGAGTTAATGATGAGAGAATTGAAGAGGAGAATACAACACTGGGAGCGCGAGCGCGTGTAGAATTTACCACCAGCTTTACAGGGGAAGATGAACTTTTCACCAGAATCCAGACTAATAATATTATCAGTCCTGATATTCGCACACCAGAGGGCAGCCTATTTTTTGGTGAGACTAGTGAAGATGCCAGCAATGATGCTTTAATTGATGCATTGTATTACAAATTCCCCGTTGGCGAAAAGACAGAGGTGATTGTTCTTGCCAATGCGGGTGCGGCGGACGATATTACTAATACTGTTAATATCTTTGATGGAGATGGTGGATCTGGTGCCTTGTCCAGCTTTGGGGTGCGTAACCCAATTTATTACCAGCTGGATGGTGCAGGGTTAGGAATAAATCATGAGTTCGGTGATAAATTAGCGCTCTCGTTAGGATATTTAGGAACTACAGCTAATGACCCGACCTCAGATAATGGCTTATTCAATGGACCTTACGGAGCTTTGGCACAGCTGACATTTAAACCAACCGATCGCTTTACTATTGGCTTTACTTACATTAATGCCTACAATCAGGAATTGGGTACTGGTAGCAATCGGGCAAATCCGATATCATTCCTTGGCTCTGAACTTGTCCCTCCTCCTTCTGTTACTGGAGAACCGGGTGAAGTTACTGTCCCGTTTGCTAGCAATTCCTACGGTATACAAGCATCTTTAGGTCTGAGCGAGAAATTTGTTTTGGGTGGCTGGGTAGGCTACACCAATGCGCGTAACTTATCCACAGAGGGAGGATTAGTTGAGCGGGGAGAACTTGACATTTGGAATTGGGCAGTAACTTTGGGATTCCCAGACTTGGGTAAAAAAGGCAACTTAGCTGGCATCATCTTTGGGATGGAACCAAAAGTAACAAGTTCCAGCATCAATGAAATCTCCAGAGACAGAGATACTTCTTATCACATTGAAGCCTTCTACCAGTATCAAGTCACCGATAATATCTCCATCACCCCAGGAGTCATTTGGTTAACAGCACCAGATCATAATAATAATAACGATGATGTTGTCATTGGCGCCTTGAGAACTACCTTCAGCTTCTAAACTGAACTTCTCTCAGCGCAAATGTAATCAGCAAGGCTTAAAGCCTTGCTTAATGGTGTTTTAGCACTGTAAGTCACAATGCTCAATAAAAAAGACCAGCCTCCCACAGCCGGTCTTTAAAGTCTTTTAACGTTGTCTTCTCAAAAGAGTTAATCCCAATTGCGCGTTCCCAAAACTTCACGAGCAATCTTTCTTCACAATATTGTAGCAGTCAACACAGTTTTTTTATTGCGATTTAATAAAAAAAGATAAGAAAAAAAACAATTAGCCTCTATCTTTAAGAATAATTCAATGGATGGAGGGGGAAGCGTGGTGTAGAGACGCGATTAATGAGCCAGCGCGTTGCGGAGGTTCCCTCCGTTGTAGCGTCTGGCGTCGCGTCTCTACAAAAGCGGGGGAGATGAGGCAAATATTGTTTTTTCCCAATGCCCAATGCCCAATGCCCACTACTTATTAACTAATTGCGGTTGTCCCCAAAGGATGCGCTCTTGTTTGTAAATGGCAATTCCCGGTTTGGCTCCCTTGGGTTTGTAAACGTGCTTTGGGTCAGTATACACTACTGGCGCTTGATCGGTTTGACGAGCGCGACTATAATATACAGCAAGATTGGCTGTATATTGCAAATCAGTTTCTTCTGGTACAGCACCGGGTTCTAAACGCAGTAGGACATGGCTACCGGGAATTTCTTGAGCATGAAACCACAAATCATAATCGCCGGCTACACGAAAGGTTAGATAATCATTTTGGCGATTATTGCGACCGATTAAGACTTCAAAACCGCTGGGAGTGCGGTAACGATGAAAGTTAGTGCTAGCAGTTTCATTAGAAGTGCGGTTGCGATATTCTGGATCTTCTAGATATTTTTGTCCAATCAGTTCGTAGCGAATTTCGTCTAAAGCTTCTAAATCTTCTGGTGTTTGGTACTTGTCTATTTGCCCGATCGCATCTTCTACTTGTTCTAAATATTCAATTTCACCATTCACTTCTGCCAGCAACGGTTCTACAGCACTTTTGACACGTTTGAGTTTTTGATGCTGTTTGTAAAGGCTTTGGGCATTTTGCACCGCATTTTTATCTGGTTGAAGTGCGATCGCTACAGGTTTGCCACTGTCAAAGTCTGCAAGGGTAATTTCCTTCATCCCTGGTTCCCATTCTTGCAGATACGCCATTAATAAATCAGCTTTTTGACGATACTCATCAGCTTGATCTGATTGTTGCAAGCGTTTTTTAAATGTATCAGCCTTCAACCGCAATTTTGCCAAAATATTATTTAGCTTTTGGGTAAGCTGATGGCGCAGTTGAGAAAATACCTGTTGATTTAGCTCATCTGTATAATAGCGGTAAAGTAATTCTTGGATATCTTTGGCTGGTCTAACTCCACCCCAACCCATTACAGTGTATCCACTGCTTGTCCATGCTGGTTGAAACTTTTGCGTTTCTAAAGCTTGCAGCCATTCTTGCCAGCGTTGAAATAATCTTTGCCAATCGTCGGGTTGAAGAGTATCGGTTGCCGCTTCTGGAGCTAAAGAAGCTGCCTGTAACATAGTATCTAAAAGTGCTGCACTCAAACCGCTATAACTTTTGAGTAACTGACGCTTGATCGCTCCTGGTACTAAGCTTACCCGTTCTTGCCAGCGTTCTTGAGATTCGCTCAAGCTGGGGGTAGTATTAGTAAGTTTGGGTGGAGTTTCATAAGATTGTCCAGTTTGAATGGGACGGACGGTAGATTGTTGCTGACTAACTTGATGGGCAGCGGTGATAATTTCATTATTGGCATCGGTGAGGATGACGTTGCTGTATTTGCCCATGATTTCCGCGTACAGGTGATATAAAGCGGTTTCACCTGGACGACGAGCAAATTGCAAATTAATCACCCGTTCCCAAGGTGCGATCGCTTCAATTGCTACCAGCGCCAAACCACCCAATTGATGTACTAGTTGTTGGCTAAATGTAAATGTATCAGGTTTTCTTGGTGGCGGATCGCCAATACAAATATGAGCAGCTTGAGGATGCCAAGAAATCTCTAGCCAACCCCGCTGTTTTAAGGTGCGTAATGCCACAGCAATAGTGTAGCGATCGCGCTGATGAACTTGCTCTAGCCTTGATGGTAGCCAGTTAGCGCGGATTTCGCTACAAGCAGCTGTGAGAGTGGTAAAGTCAACTGGTTGCAAAGCGATTAATTATTGACATTCAAATGTTGGCGATCGGTATGCTTCTATTTTTAGATAGTGAAAGCATAGCAGACCTCAACTATCATAGCGGTTACGCCGACATCAATTGCTGGATGCGCTCTGGCTCCTCTCCCAGCCAATCTGGATTTAGGGCAGTGCTGTCGAAAACTGATGAGGTTTTGAAAGGCTCAAACTCCCCGCGTGATGCTGCTTCTGCCGTTTTTGCTAAAAGAATACCCACTTGCTCGTCGTTCATTGGCTGAAATGTCCGCACCGCTTCAAACGCTTGATCGAGAATATCCATGCTGTCAATTCCCGCGATCACAACCGATGTAGGTAGATTCAGCGCATAGTGTAGACACTCGATTGGCGTTACAGTATTTGAGCGTAAAAGAATACCGTTTGCCATGCTTTTCATCCCCAGAACACCGATGTTTTGTTTGACCAGTTCTGGTAGAACTAGCTTGGCAAAGCTGCGGTAATGTGCATCCATCACATTCAGCGGCATCTGAGCCGTATCAAATTTAAATCCGTAACTGGCTGCAACTTCCAGCATATGCAAATGAATATGAGGGTCTTTGTGTCCGGTAAAGCCAATGTATCGGAGTTTACCAGCTTCCCGCGCTTCAATGAAGGCAGCATTCGCCCCTTCTTCATGGAAAACTCGATGCGGATCTTCGTAGCGGATGATTTCGTGGTGCTGAACAAGATCAATGCAATCAACTTGTAAGCGTTGCAGAGATTCGTCAATCTGTCTTGCGGCTTCTTTGTTGGATCGACCGTCAATTTTCGTCATCAGAAATACTTTGTCTCGGTAGCCATCGCGCAGCGCTTTCCCCATGCGAATCTCGCTCTCACCACCGTTGTAATCCCAACTGTTATCCATAAAGGTGATGCCACGATCAATCGCTGTGCGAACAATGCGGATACCTAGTTCTTCATCAACATGCTTTAAGGCAATGTGCCAACCACCCAGCCCGATCGCAGAAACCTGCTGTCCTGTACTACCAAGAACTCGGTATAGCATTTCTGAATTTGACGTATTTCCTGACATTTTTTCTCCTAATCAGCGCTCATAAATCCCAACTACCCGTACCTGCTCGATGATATGATCGGCGATCGCATATTGATAGTGATTTTATTTACTGTTTAAAACATCGTCCAATAGATATAAGTGAAAAAGTGCGATCGCTTAAATAACAGTTAAGTAACTCATATAAATTCGATATGAAGATGCATTTAATTAGCCCACGCAGGTGGGCTTTGTTCGTATAGCCCTAGGCTTCTAGCCTAAGGGCGATAATGTGAAGCCTCACTGCCAATGGAAATGCGGATACCAAGAGGTTGCGGTTTATTCGCCCCTCAGGCTGGAAGCCTGGGGCTATACGAACGAAGCCCACCTGCGTGGGCTAAATTAGGCGCATTTTTATACAGAAACGGTATTACACAAAAATAGTTAAGTTGATAAAGATGCGATCGCAACTGGCTTTTTGCGAGAAGGACGCTTGCGGTCTGATTTTTTCTTCAATCCCACCGCTTGAGCTTGATCGCTATCTGAGCCATATTGCCCGCGCACGACTTCTTTCATGGCTAACACAGCATTGTGAAATTCCCATTCTGCTAATCGGGCAGCATCACCAGCAGCACGGTATAAAGCTAGTTTTTCGGTTTCGGTTTGTTGAGAAATCAACATCGCCTGATAAACTTGCTGTAACTTTGTGGCAGAGGCATCAGCACGAGTTGTGTTGTAGGTGCTGACGGTTTGCAAACCGTGCAATGAGTCAATATCTTGACTAATGGTTTGAGGGCGCAAACGGCGTGTTGTATCTTGGATAGTCATAGATGTATACAGTGGTATAGTGTACATTAAATGTACCCATTGCAACTAAAAAACTATCAGTAAGCTAAAGTTTTTAAATCGGGCAAGCTTTTGCAATGCATCGACTTGCATTAGATATCTTGCACTCCTTCCCTAACACCCCACCCCGATCAGCCCCTCCCCTTACCAAGGCTACGGTGTACACACAAATCGGAGTTTCTTTGAGATCCGGGTTTTACCCCCCTTAATCCCCCCTTAGAAAGCTACCGTGTATACACAAGTCCACCCAGAGCGAGTTTCCAGCCAAGAAAGATGGACTCAAATTGTCTTAAACCATGAACAAGGGTAGGCATTCCAGGAGGTCTTTGAGAGGTATAACCAGACCAAC
>JAESFM010000076.1_pt1 | contig 48238 bp, 53 predicted proteins | sample 9266171 | NCBI WGS metagenome assembly JAESFM01 (sample SAMN14505069, study PRJNA617099) | algae metagenome | isolation source: Hassallia sp. WJT32-NPBG1 and co-occurring heterotrophs from well developed... | place: USA: Mojave Desert, Joshua Tree National Park, California | collected 2006-06-22 | reverse complement strand
GCTCCGAGCTGCCGCAGAACTCGGTGCCGCGGTCGGTCAGCACCCGCTGCTGCTTGACCTCGTGCTCGTCGTAGAAGGGCACCACGCGGTCGTTCAGCAGGTCGCCCGCCTACCTCGCCCCCAGCTCCAACAATAAAATCCCCGTCATAGTTGACCCAATACCCGATCCAGATCATGTGCGAGGTGCTGGCTGTGAGCCGCTGCGGCTACCATGCCTGGGCCAGTTGGCCCGGGAGCGTGCATGGGGTCGAGGATCGTGCGGTGGCGGCCGGGATCTGCATGACACACGAGGCCAACCGCAGCCGTTACGGCAGCTCGCGCGTGCACGCCGCGCTCCGCGCCCATGGCTGGCGGCCCGCCGCAAACGTTGGTTCCGCCGTACCACCGGCAGCGCGCACGCTTTCCCGATGGCGCCGGACCTGACCGGACGCGGCGTCACGGGGAGCGCGTCCAACCGAGTCTGGCTGGCCGATCTAACCTGCGTTCGGATTGCCGAGGGCTGGCTCTACTTCGCCGTCGTGCTCGACCTAGTCTCCCGCCGCGTCGCCGGCTGGGCGATGGCTGATCATCCCGGCCACGAGCTCGCGCTCGCCGCGCTCGACATGGCCATCGCCTATGAGCGCTCGGCGCCCGGTTTAATGCATCACTCGGACCGCGGAGTGCAACTCGCAGCGCACGACTACCGGAAGCGATCGCTGCAGGACGGCTTGATCTACTCGATGAGCCGCAAGGGCGATTGCTGGGACGACGCGCTGGATGGTGAACTTGTCGCGCTATGTGACTACTTCATGCGCGACGAAGCCAGGACCGACGTGTTCCAGTCTGTCGAGGGCTTCCACAATCGTCGCCGTCATTCCGGCATCGGCTATCCCACCCCGGAGCAAATGGCCGTGGCATGCCAAGCGGCTGCATTAGCCGCGTAACAGTCTCTGCGAAAGTCGGCCAGGGCGATCTCCAAAATGGACGTGGCGGATGGCGATGGCGGTCCTCATGGCCGGCGACAGGCTCCCTCGCGCATCGACACCGTGCCTCCGGTCGCAGGATCGGAGAGGACGGCTCCGCCCGCCTCGGCGGTAAGCAGCGCGATATCCGCGCCTAGCACGATGTCCTCGATAGGGCCGAAGGCTTGACGGCGCAGGCGCCCCGCAGCGTCGATGATCAGCAGCGTCGGCGTCCCCTGCATGGCGTAGGCCGCCATGGTCATCGGTATCGGCCCGCCGTATGGGTCAGGCGCATCGATTCCGATGGGGAAGTCCAGCCGGTACTCGTGCGAGAAGGCCGAAAGCGTCGCCGGCCTGTTCGCCGCATGGTGCTCGAACACAGTATGCAACCCGAGGACGGCGACCCGGCTCGGGCGGAAGGTGCGGCGAACGCAGGAAAGCTGGGGCAGGGCGTACTGAACGCAGCCCGGGCAAAGCATCTGAAAGGCAAGAGCGACGACAACCCGACCGTGCAGCGCCGCAAGCTCGAGGGGCCGTCCCTCGGGCGTGTTCAGCCAAAGGCCAGTGGTCGTCCAGGGTGACGCGGGCCGCAGCCGCGGCCTGTATTCGCTCATAGAGGCATTTCCCTCACGGGGCAGGCGGCAGTGGCCGCCCGCCTGTCACTCCGGCGGCTCAGCGCGTTCGAGCGGGCATCGCCCGGCCGGGAAGGCTGAGATCGCCGGAGGCAACATCGAAAACCTCGGCTATGCAAAGCAGCGGCGCGTGCAGATTGGCGTTGACGCGGAGCCCGGCCGTCATGCCGTCGAAGCGGGTCGTGCGCAGTCCGGGCAGCTCGGCCGCCGGCACCCGCACCTCGACCGTGCTGTCCAGCAGGCGCGGCGGCAGGTCGGGACTGGAAAGGAGCAGCGGCACGCCCGGCCAGTCCACGGGCAGGCGCGGCTGTGCGCCGACCGGGATGTCGCGGACCTTCAGCGCCCCGGGCCCGCACGCGTCGTCGGGACTGAGCACGACCCAATGGCTGTGCCAGACATGCCGGTTGCGCTCGCGGCCAGGCGCGTTGTCGTCGAAGTCGGGGTGGAAGGTGACGGCGAGTGCGAGGACGCCCTGACCCGGCTCAAATCCAACAACGGCCGTGTCGAGACTGGTAGGCCAGACATACGCATGCACCGCCGCACCCTCAAAGCGCCCCGTCTCCACCGGGCGCGTCTCGCCGGCCTGTCCGGCGACCTGAATCTGGAAGACGGCGCTGTCGCCCTCGATGGCGATGGCGGCACGGACAATGTCGAAGTCTGCAATACGAATGTTGCCACGCGGCGCCTCGATGGCGCCCGGGTGGTCTTCATGCGCAGCAGCGGGCAGGGCTGCCGCCAGACCGAGGACAAGCATCCCCGTTGCCGCGGCAAGGACGCTGCGGCGATTGTTCCGTCTCATGGTGGTGTCTCCGGCTAGGGTGTGGGCATGGCGCCTGGCGCTCCGGTTGCAAAGCGGGTCCAGACGGCCCCGGCCTCGTCGTCCGGAAGCGGGTCCTGCTCCGGGCAGTCGAGGCGGAGGTGGCGATCGCCGAAGGGCGCATCGACATAGGCGCAATGGTGCGGCGCCAGGGCGTCCTCATGGGCGTAGGGGCGGAAGTACCGGCAGGTCACGCAGAGCCGGGCAGGGGCGATGGCGCCCCGAACCTGAAGCCCGCGGATCATCTTGACGACGAGTCGCAGCAAAGCCTCCTGCTCCGACAGCGAAAGGTCAGTCGCGGTGTCTAGCAGCATCGCGGGCCAGTCACCGGCCTCGCGCGCCGCAGTGCGGCCCTCCTCGGTCAGCGCCAAGCCAGCGGCGCGGCCATCGCGTGGGTCTGGCTGGCGTACCACCAAGCCCTTGCGCTCGAGCGTACTGACCGTGTCGCTCGCGGTCGCACGCGTTATGGCGAGCTGCCCGGCGATCTCGGTTAGACGTGGGGCGAGGCGATCAGGACCGCTACGGGCGGCGATGACGGCCAGCGCTTGCGCCTGGGTGGCGCTCAACCCGTGTGCCTCAGCGAGGCGCCACTGACCGGCGCGCAGAGCCACGGAAAGGCGAGAGAGGCCCGCGGCGAGGCGGCGGGGAAGGGGGTCCGACAGGGTGTCGAAGACAGCGGTCATGGACAAGATAATAGGTAGGAATCCTAATCAATCAACCAGAAAATCAGGTGTGTGGCTGAGAGCTTCCGTCGATCGGTATCGGGCGGCTCACATCCGTAACAAGTCCAAGAGCGCTGCCCAAGACGCGGAGCTTGCAGCGCAATCCCTTCGACGCAGTATCCTTGTAACGAGGACAGTCCCCGACGCGCAGCTCGCAAAAAAAGCGAAGCGTTTGTGGCGATTGCGTATTGATGATGCCCTTGGCGAACGTCGTTGACGAAGGGCTGCCGACCGCGGCAGCCAAGGTTCAAATCGAACGCGGCAGAGGTAATCTCGGAAGAACCACTTCTCGGTCCTGCGACGAACTCGACAAGGGAGACGAGGATGATTAGCCACGTCGTTGCGAGCATCGCTGGTTGCGCGCCGAGCCATCATCGGTCTCCAGCTCCGTCAGGCGTTGGGGGCAAAACCAATCATCCCACGGAGGACGGTGGCATCAGAAAGAGGTCCCGGAGACCAGTCCTGTCGTGGGTCACCGTCGCTATCCAAATCTCGCACGTAGGTCTCGACAACCAAACCCTACCGAGGAGCTCGACAATCGTGACCATCATTCAACGGTTGCGGCCTCCTTCACCACCCAACGAAGCACGACTTACCGGCAGGATGGTCGACAGGGGCGTGGCCCGATCCCATCTCCAGCACATCGCGATGAGAAAGGAAAATGTGGTGTCAAGGCCCCAAACCAGCAGACGCGTGATACTTGGCGTTATTGCCAGCGCCCTCGGTTCGCTAGAAGCAGCCGCCCATCACGGCTGGTCTTGGGCCGAAGGCGAACAAACGGAACTTCGGGGAACTGTGCGCGAGATTTATGTCGGCCAGCCCCATCCGAACCTAAGGGTGGAAACCACAGAGGGTGTTTGGCTAATCGAGCTCGCCAATCCGGGTCAGACCGAACGGGCCGGGTTTGTGGCAAGCTCGGCAGCGCCGGGCGATCCGGTGATTGCGATTGGAAACCGCTCCCGTACAGCGGGCGAACGACGGATGAAGGCAGTAAAGATCACCGTTCGTGGCCGGAGCTATGACATCTACCCAGAAAGAATCCAGGGCGGATAAGGCTGCGTCATCTGCATGATGTTGGAAGCATTGGCGGAATGGCCTCTCGCGGTCGCGCTACGCAGCTCCGCGATTGTCTACCCGCTTGTCAGCGCAGCCCACATCGCTTCGATTGGATTGCTCCTTGGCGCCATAGCCACATTGGACCTACGGCTTCTAGGGGCTTTCCGGTCGCATTCCATCGGTCACCTTGCGCCGCCACTGATCGGTGTCGCCACTGTCGGCCTCGTCGCCGCCACCGTGACGGGGTTCCTGCTGTTCAGCACCCGCCCCGTCGCCTATGCCCAGAATCCGGCGTTCCTTGCCAAGATCGGCTTGCTCGGCTTCGCCGTATCGAATGCCCTGGTGCTCCGGTTTCATCCCTGGTGGCGCGGTGGCGCACGTCACGGCGAGGTCCCGATTCTTGTTCAGGCCGCGGCGTTGTTCTCGCTCCTGTGCTGGCTGTCCGCTATCGTCGCGGGCCGATGGATTGGATTCCTCCAGTAGTTGGCCAAGAGCGGTCGGACACATTTCCTCCGTGCATCGGTCTGAGCCGGTTTGTTAAGGTCATGCATTCCATTCGAAGGCAGTCATGGCTCGTTGCATGCCACTTGCCGGTCAGAAGCCTCGCGCCACGAGGGCGATCCGAAGGGATGACTGGAGCAGGGACTTGATGTCCATAAGACGTGCGTTCTTTGGATCTGTTGTGGGGCCCTTCCAAGCCAAACCGTCCGTAGAACGTAGGCGCGTGGTGATCGCCATGGCGATCCTTGCGGCATCCGCATCGCCTGCAAGCGCGTCTGAGTCGGCGGCATGGGAGGCGCTGCGAGCTGGCGCCATTGTCCTGTTCCGCCACGCTCACGCCCCTGGAAGCGGCGATCCTGCCGGGATGAGGCTAGACGATTGCACGACTCAACGGAATTTGGATGCCGTCGGCCGGGCTCAAGCCGCCCGCATCGGTGAGGCGTTCCGTGCCAGAGGCATTGTCGTCGGCGCGGTACTGCACTCGCAGTGGTGCCGAGCGACCGACACCGCCGAGCTGGCCTTCCCAGGCCGCGGTAAAGCCGAGGCGGCCTTCGATTCCTTTTTCGAGGATCGCGCGTCTGGCGCGAAGCGAACCGCTGCCGCACGGCAGATACTGCACAACTGGATCGGGCCAGGAGCGCTGTTCATCAGTACTCATCAGGTCAACATCACCGCCCTGACGAATGTCGTGCCTTCGTCAGGTGAGGGCGTGGTCCTACAGCGCGTAGGTCGCGATCTCGCTGTCATCGGCCGTATCCGACCTTGAAAAGTCGACTCATATTTCGCAGCGATTGCTGGCGTGTCCGCAGTAGGAGACTCTTGTGCTGTTTCCGACGTCCCCGCTTCCAAGCCGTCGTCATCTGCTTGCCGCGGGTGCACTGACTGCAGTCGCTGAAGCAGGGCTCACCGACCGGGCGAGAGCACAGTCTCCGGTGCCAGTGCCGACTCCTCGGCAGACCGTCGGCCCTTTCTATCCGGTGGACTGGGAGGGCGACACGGACGGTGACCTCGTCCGAGTGACGGGCGCTGCGGCGATGGCGCAAGGGGTGGTGACCCATCTGCGCGGCCGGGTGTTGGATGTTCATGGTGCGCCTGTGCCGGGTGCCGTTGTCGAGATCTGGCAATGCGACGCCGTCGGCCGCTATCGTCATCCGCGCGATCGACAGGACAAACGTGACCAGGGTTTCCAGGGACGCGGACGTGTGGTCGTTGGGGGTGACGGCAGCTACGCGTTCCGGACCATCCGCCCGGTGGCGTATCCGGGTCGGACACCGCATATCCATGCAGCGATTGCTGCACCAGGCCGCCAGCCGCTGGTAACGCAGTTCTATATCGATGGTGAACCGCTGAACGAACGTGATGGCCTGTTCACCGCCTTACGAGAGCCGCGCCAGCGCGACGCGGTCATGCTGCGGCTGGAGCCCGCGGACCGGATCGAGATGGGCGTCTTTTTGGCTAACCGCGATATCGTGCTGAGCTGATGTGCGGACCGTACCCGTGGGGCCGTCGAGCGAGTTGCGGATAGCAGGTCTCAAATTCTGCGAGCTCACCATGGGCGTCTCCGATCGGAAATTGCTTCGATTGCAAACCCGTCCAGCTCCCATCGAGTGGCCCGGGCGGAGTATCAAAGCTAGGGACAAAACCGCCTGGCTTGCCTGATGCGGATGATGGCGCAGGCGAGCGTGTTAAAGGCGAGGTGGACATCAGCACGTCGTTCATATCGAACGGCGATGCGACGGAACTGGGCAAGCCAAGCCAGGCGGCGCTCGACTTTCCAGCGGTGTCGGTCAAGGCGCTCAATGGTGTCGGGACCGCGCCAGGCGATGCGCGGAGCGAGGCCGCGGCACTACCGGCGGCACCGGCGATGGTCGCGGCCTTGTCGGCGTGGAGTTTGTGGGGACGGCAGCGCGGCCGTCCCGGATGGCCCCGGATGCGCAGCACCGCATCCAGCGTCGGCGCCGACATGCGGCTGTCGTGCCGGTTGGCCCCACTGGTGGTCAGGCCAGGCGGCCTGCCCTTGTCATCGACGACCAGATGCCGCTTGGTGCCCGCCTTGCCACGATCCGTGGGTTGGGCCCGGTGACCCCTTTGAGCGCGCACGGCAGCACGGCCGAGCGACGGCCAGCTGGGCATGCCAGAACATGAGGCATCCCCATCATGACCCATGGACCCTGTTCGGGGTCAGCCCTGCACTATGCTCCTTTGCGCAAAGAGCGGACAAACCGTGGTCCAGTCTCGGCAAAGCCCGTGGCCCGGCAGAATGCGTGCAGGTCTATCTGCGCGGAGGCGCCCAGTAACTCGAGGTTGCCACAGCCTGCTGTGCGCGCAGCCTGGGCAGCCGCCTTCACCAGCAGGCGCCCAATGCCAAGGCGCCGATCCTCGGCACCGACCAGTAGCGTGGTGATTTGCGCGGTGGAGCGCGCCGTGCCCAGCGTAGGATACCAATGCATCACCACAAGGCCGCTCGGCGGTCCCCACCGCACCGCAATCAACACCGTGCCCGCGGCGCCTCGCAGCACCGACAGCCGCTCTGCTAGCTCACCCGCATCGACGCGGTGATCAGCCTCGGCGAGTAATGCCGCTACCCCCGAAGCATCGGCACTGGTGGCGGCACGAATTTCCAAACCATGGCGCGACGTCAGGGGGAGCGGTCCTTCTTCGATAAGGCACAACGCGCTGGCGACCACGCTTGCACCTGTTCGTCCAATGTCACGCGAAGGGAAGCAGAAAAGCGCTGGCTCAGCCGACAATGCCTCCGTCAATCCGGCATCGTTGGCTGCAACGGGTTGATCGATCTGCAAGCGCTGCGCCTCTTCGGCTTGCCGGAGGCGACGCCCGCGATGCTGAGGGGCACGCCGCTGCTCTCGGGGCCGCTGTCTGGCTTGGGCACCCCGGTCTGGGCTTGTAAGAAGGCATGGGGTGCTGCCTCGATCAGTACATCGGTTAGCCCTGACCAGCGTGTTGCATGCGAGCGGCCTTGATCTAACTTGGGGAAGTTGCAAGGACGGTACCTCAAACGGCGTACGACGTCGGTGTTGGCACTTTGGTCCACGACGACTTACCCGTGCGGCATTGCGGCGGTGATGTGTGTGCTGCGGCGCAGCACGCGCAGGTTCATGATGCAAACATCGAGCCCGCTGGTCGCACCCCCTAAAGGTTGGAACCCGGCACACCGTTTCTCTAATAATGGTTATACACGCAAAGCTGCTTCGCCTCATTCGAGCGTTTATATTCGGGGTTGCACAACCTCAAGGCGTTTCCTGTTGTTCGACACATGCATGGCTGAAGCATATCCGAAGTTTGCGGGTGGTGGCGTCCTACCTCTCTGTTGGTGTTCATTATCTTATCACCGTCCAATCCGTGGTTTGTAGCAATCTTGTTGATGGGTGGCACCGCAAGTAGGACACTGCGTCCGGTGATACTGCTCAACAGCGGTCAGTCAAAAGGAACCTCGATGACAGACACCGCCGTGACCACCAACACCCAAACTCCAAATGCCGCGGAGCCGAGCCTCCACAGAGTCATAGGGCCATGGTTACTCCTGCTCTTCATCGTCGGGGATATTCTTGGAACCGGCATATATGCCCTGACAGGCCAGGTTGCGCGGCAGGTCGGCGGTGTCGTCTGGCTTCCCTTCCTTACTGCCTTCGTCGTCGCGCTGATTACTGCGTTTAGCTATCTCGAACTGGTTACTAAGTATCCCAAGGCGGCAGGCGCGGCTCTCTACACCCACAAGGCTTTTGGCATCCATTTTGTTACGTTTATCGTGGCTTTTGCGGTGATGTGTTCCGGCATCACCTCAGCCTCTACCGCCTCGCGCGCTTTCGCCGCCAACATGTCCAACGTTTTTGGCCTCAACCTCTCGGGCGGTGCCGGCATCACGTTACTTGGCCTCGGCTTCATGGCCCTTGTGGCGGTCGTCAATTTTCGTGGTGTAGGTGAGAGTGTTAAAGCGAATGTTGTTCTCACCTGCGTCGAGCTTAGCGGCTTGCTCATCATCATAGTGATCGGTCTGTGGGCGATCGGTTTAGGCCAAGGCGATGTGGCGCGCGTAGTACAATTTAAAAACAGCGATGCTGGAATGTTCTGGCCGGTCATTGCGGGCACTACACTCGCCTTTTTCGCCATGGTTGGCTTCGAAGACTCTGTCAACATGGCCGAGGAATGTAAGGATCCTGTCCGTCACTTCCCAAAGGTGTTGCTCTCTGGCCTGCTAATTACCGGATTAATCTACGTACTAGTGTCGATCTCGGCGATCACCTTGGTGCCTCCGGAGCGGCTCGGTGAGGGCGAGACGCCACTCCTCCAGGTGGTTGCGGCAGGCGCACCTGGTTTTCCACTCTGGATTTTTGGTTTTATAACCATGTTCGCGGTGGCGAACAGCGCGTTAATCAATATGCTGATGGCCAGCCGCTTAGTTTACGGCATGAGCCGTGAGAACGTGTTGCCTGCGGCGCTTGGCAGGGTGCACACAACACGACGCACACCCCACATCGCTATCGCTTTCACGACGTGTCTCGCCTTTGGACTGGTTATCTTCGTCGGCGAGGTGCCGGCGCTTGGCGGGACCACAGCACTGCTACTGCTCTGCGTTTTTACGGTGGTCAACATCGCCGTGCTAGTGCTTCGTAAGGATGTGGCCGACAAGAAGCATTTTAGGACGCCGACGCTTCTGCCGGTGCTCGGCGCAGCGTCATGTGCGTTTCTTGCCGGCCCCTGGACGGGACGTGATCCCGTGCAATATCGCATTGCCGGCATCCTGCTTGCCATCGGTGTCGTGCTTTGGCTCGTCACCGTGCTTGTGAACCGTGCCACGAGCACAAGGCCAGCCAATGGTTCTTCAGCCGGATAGCAGTACGGCCAAGTGACCCGCTGACGCCAATGAATCCTGCGCACAGTGATTATGGCGTCAGCGCGTTCCGTGCTTCGCAACAAGGGCTGACGACGGCGTGGTAGCCCTCGAGCAGCCGATGCGAGAAGCAGTTCGCGTGCAGGAATGGCCCGTTTCGCTCCACCGGGTTCAGCTGGAATGCATGGGGTGGCAGCGGGGCAAGCGGGACGTCTAGCGGCACGGCGAGGCCGCGCGAGCCTTGCAGTCTGCTCTGTCCAGGACGGCATGGGCGTCTGTATCGCGGGAACCCTGTCTGACGATCTGCTCTCCCGGCTGACTGCGGCGGCATGTTATGGCCCGTTGCGGCCAATCGCTTCGGGGTTGCGGCTGCGGTCCGCTGGGTGCGGGATTGGCGTGCCATGGGCGCCACCCGCGCCAAGGCCAAACGCAGCGATCTGCGGTCGAGGCGGATCGAGGTCTACCGAGACGCCATTCGGGCGATAGTCGAGGCTCAGGTGGATATCACCCTGGTGAAGCTGTCCGGCATGCTGCACCGGCAGCACGGTGCCGCCTTCGGCAAGGTTCGCGCCGGCGGGCCTATCGCAGTTCCTGCCGCGGCGTTGCACGACATCTCGCCGATCCCTAGTCTGCCTTGCAACGAGGGAGACCGCCGCCATGCCCGGCACCCGGCCCATCCTGATCGCCGGCGGCGGCATCGGCGGCCTCGCCACCGCGCTCGGCCTCGCTCGCCGCGGCATCGACAGCCTCGTACTGGAGAAGGCGCCGGCGCTCGGCGAGATCGGCGCCGGCATCCAGCTCGGCCCCAACGCCTTCCATGCATTCGACGAGCTCGGCGTCGGCGACACCGCCCGCGCTATGGCGGTCTATATCGACCGGCTCCGGCTGATGGATGCGATGGATGGCGAGGAGATCGCCCATATCGATCTCGGCGAGGGCTTCCGCCGCCGCTTCGGCAATCCCTATGCGGTGATCCATCGCGGCGACCTGCACCACGTCTTTCTCAAGGCCTGCCGCGAGAGCCCGCATGTCACACTGCGCACTGCGAGCGCCGTGCAGGGCTACGAACAGGAGGGCGGCACCGTCACCGCCTTGCTGGCGGATGGCAGCCGCGTCGCCGGCGCGGCGCTGATCGGCGCGGACGGGCTCTGGTCCAGCATCCGCCGCCAGCTGGTGGGCGATGGCCCGCCGCGTGTCTCCGGCCACACCACCTTTCGCTCGGTCATTCCGACCGAACGCATGCCCGAGGAGCTGCGCTGGAACGCCGCGACGCTTTGGGCCGGGCCGAAATGCCACATCGTCCACTACCCCTTGCAGGGCTGGAAGCTGTTCAACCTAGTCGTCACCTACCACAACGATGCGCCGGAGCCCGTTGCCGGCAAGCCGGTTGCCATGGAGGAGGTGATGCGCGGCTTCGAGCACATCCATCCGCGTGCCCGGGCCATCATCCGTCACGGCACCGGCTGGAAGCTCTGGGTCCTTTGCGACCGCGACCCGGTGGAGCGCTGGGTTGATGGTCGCGTCGCGCTGCTCGGCGACGCCGCACACCCGATGCTGCAATACATGGCGCAGGGCGCCTGCATGGCGATGGAGGATGCGGTCTGCCTCGCGCGGATGGTGGAGGCGCATCCCGGCCGCATCGAGGCGGCGCTCGAGGCCTACCGCCGGCGCCGCCTGCTGCGCACCGCCCGCGTCCAGCTGCAGTCGCGCGCGGTCGGCGAGCACGTCTACCACCCCGCCGGCCCGCACGCGCTGCTGCGCAACGCCATCATGTCGGCGAAGAGCGCCGAGGAGTGGTACGAGGTGATGGCCTGGCTTTACGGCGGCCCCGCATAGAGGGCCACCCAGGGAGGATCCGATGAACCCGCAACCGCAGCCGCGCCGCCTGCACGGCTACTACCGCTCCACCGCCGCCTGGCGCGTGCGCATCGCCCTGAACCTGAAGGGCCTGGCCGTCGAACATGCCTTCCACCACTTACGCCGGGGCGAGCAACGGGCCGCGGGCTACCTGCGGCTGAACCCGCAGGGCCTGCTGCCGACGCTGGAGCTCGAGGACGGCGCGACGGTGCTCACCCAATCCCTCGCCATCTGCGAGTGGCTGGAGGAGACGCACCCGGCGCCGCCGCTACTGCCTGGCGATGCGGCCCAGCGTGCCCGCATCCGCGCCTTCGCCCAGGCCATCGCCTGCGACATCCATCCGGTGCAGAACCTGAAGGTGCTCGCCCGCCTGCGCAGCCTCGGCCTCCCGGAGGAGACGGTGACCGGCTGGGCGCGGGATGTCATCGCCGAGGGCCTTGCAGCCTGCCAGGCGCTGGTGCCGGAGGGGGAGGGGCCTTTCCTTTTCGGCCCGGCGCCGGGTCTGGCCGAGATCTGCCTGGTGCCGCAACTCTTCAACGCCCGCCGCTTCGGCGTGGACCTCGCCCCGCTCGGCCGGCTGCTCGCTGTGGAGGCGGCCTGCCAGGCGCTTCCTGCCTTCGCCGAGGCCGCTCCCGACCGACAGGCGGATGCGGAATAGGCGCTACCCGCACTGCCCCGGCCGGCCCTCGATGAAATCGAGCAGGCAGGGCGCGTAGCGATCGGTGAAGACCGGCTCCGCCCCGCCGCCGTGGCCGGCCAGGCCCGCCGGCCGGTCGAGGAAGAGCAGCCCCTTCACCCGCCGCGTCAGCGCGCGGAACAGGCGGGCGCGCGCTGCCGGGTCCGGATCGTACTCGTCGCCCTCGAAGGTGGCGACGGCGACGCGGGCCTCCGGGCTGCGGGCGCGCTCCAACACCTCGCGCAGCTCCGCCACCGCCCAGCCCCAGGCCGGGCTGCCGCGGGGCCCATGCGCCGCCGGGGCGATGGCGACCACGCCGTCGACGAGGCCCGGCTCGTCCAGCGCCTGCAAGGCATTCCAGGCGCCGCGCGACTGCCCACCGACGATGATCCGCTGATAGCCCTGCGCCCGCAGCGCCCGCAACGCGCCACGCAGCCAGCCGGCCGCATTCTCCGTCTCATCCACCATCGGGTCGCGGTCGAAGCGCAGCACGTCCCAGCCGGCGTTGTTGAAGAGGCGGACATGCGGCTGCGGCTGACTGCCACGGCTGTCCTGGCCGCCCGCGGCCCGGCCGTGTGCCCAGACATAGGCCCCGCGTGCCGCCCGCGGCCCCTGCCAGAAGAAGCGCCCATCCGGTACGAGCGCCCAGCCGGATCCGCCCTGCATCGGCCGGGCCGGCGCCGACGCGGGCACGCCCTCCCGGCCTGGCCAGACCACGGCGAGGTCCCGTGCATAGACCTGGCAGCCCTCATCCTTGCCGCCCTCGCCGACCCATTGCGCGCAGAGGGCAATGGCCCGCGCCTCCGTGGTGGCGAGGTCGGGCTGCGCTGCCGCCCAGCCCCAGGCGCCGCTCGGGCTGACGGCGAAGGCGCGTGGCGTTGCCTGCTGGAGAAAGCGGGCGTAGTCGGCGCGGCCCTCGGCACCGAGATGTGGTACCGCACCGACATCCAGCACGGAGGTCGGCTCGGCGGCAGCGGGGGCGGTAAGGGCCAGCGTCAGGGCTAGCCACAATAGTCTGTGATATCCCATGAATGTGATGAAAACACGGGAACCGCCTCGAAATCAACATATTTGCCCGCGGTTAGCCGCGTCGCGGTATCACCAACCGCGGCACGATCACCTGCACCGGCTCGTCCCGCTGGTTGAGAGTCGTGCAGCGCACTCGGAGCATGCCCTGCTGGGGCTTCGACTGGCTTGGCCGGACCTCCAGCACCTCAATCTCGACACGGAGCTCGTCCCCCGGCCGCACCGGCCGCGGCCAGGCCAGCTCCTCCATTCCGCCGCCGATGATGCCGCCCACGGGCCGGAACTCGCTACCGACCAGCAACCTCATGGTGAGCGAGGCGGTGTGCCAGCCGCTCGCTGCCAGCCCGCCGAACAGCGTGCCGCGCGCCGCCCCGTCGTCGAGGTGAAAGGGCTGCGGATCGTACTCCCGCGCATAGGCGATGATCGCCTCCGCGGTCACGGTGAGCCGGCCGGAGCGGAAGACCTGCCCCGGCGCGAAATCCTCAAGATACCGCTGTTCCATCGCTCCGCCCCTTCAGCTGCGGGCGGAGTTTGCCCTCGCCGCGAGCGCCAGCGCCAGCACGCCGCAGCCGGCGACCGCGAAGGCGCCACGATAGCCGATCACCGCCAGCCCCAGCCCGAAGGCGAGCGAGCCGGCACTCTGCCCGAGGAAAAGCGCCAGCGCGAAGGCGCCGACCGCCGTGCCGCGCGCCTCCGGGAGCGCCTCCGTCGCGCGGGTCTGCAGCACGCCATGGAACATGTAGAAGGCAAGCCCCAGCACCACCTGCAGCCCCGCCACCACCTCCCACCGCGCGGCGAGCGCCAGCAGGCCGAGCGAGAGGGCGATCGCCACCCCGCCCACCGCCAGCAGCCCCCGCTCGCCGAAGCGCGCCAGCAGCGGCCGCGCCATCCGGGTATAGGCGAAGGCGCCGAGGCCGAAGCCGGCGACGATCAGCCCGGCCTGCGCCGCATTGCGCCCGAAGCCCTCGATGAGGAAGGAGCCGGTGAACGGAAAGGCCCCGCCGAACAGCCAGAACCCGTCGAAGAAGGCAAGGCCGATCAGCCAGCGCCCGGACGGCCTGCCGAGCAGCTCCAGATAGGCGCGCATCCCGCGCCCGCCGCCGCCCTCCTCCGGCCGCTGCCAGAGCGCGGGGCCCAGCCGCCAGGCGAGCACCCCGCCCACCGCCAGCGCCATCCCGCCCAGCAGCAGGAAGGGCAGCCGCCACCCCGCCGCCTCCGCCACCATGCCGGAGACCGGGCCGGCGACAAGCTGCGCCATCACCATGCCGGTGAGGAAGCGGCTGATCGCCACCTGCCGCTCCGCATAGGGCACCGCATCGGCGATATGCGCCATCAGCAGCGGGATGACGGCGCCAGCGAAGAAGCCGCTCCAGGCCCTGAGGGCGATTAGCCCCGGCAGCCCCGTGGCGAAGCTGCTCGCCACCAGGCCAAGCCCGAAGAGCAGCACCGCCCCGCAGGCGATCCGCACCTTACCCATGCGGTCGCCGAGCGGCCCGGCGACCAGCTGAACCAGCCCGTAGGGGAGCACGAAGCCCGCGATCACCACGCTGGCATGGGAGACGCTGACCCCAAAGGCCCCTGCAATGGCCGGCAGCAACGGATCCAGCATCCGCATGCCGGAGCCGGTGGTGAAGCCGGCAAGCGCCAGCAGGGCGATGGGGATGGCAGGCGGCATGCGGCGCCGATAGGGGGCCGATGGCCGCCGGCCGTCAAGCGGCGGCGGTCATCCGGCCGTCGGGTCGAGCGTGGCCGCCACCGCCTCCTTCTTCTCCCGCGGCAGCACCTTCATCACCAGGATGAAGGCCGAGAGCGTCAGGCAAATGCCGTTGGTCAGGATCAGCGGCCATTGCCCGAGCAGCAGGCCGTAGGTGAGCCAGAGCGCGAAGCCGATGACGGTGACGGTGTACATCCGCTTCGAGATCGCCTCCGTATCGCGGGTGCGGATCACCTTCCAGGCCTGGGGCAGGAAGCTCGTGGTCGAGGCCAATGTGGCCAATCCGCCAATGATATGGGCGGCATCCATTGCGCATTCCCTCCGGATCGCAGACCTGCGTCTGTAACCGGCACCCCAGGGCGCCGGTTCCGTTGACAGCGGCGCAACGGGCGCCGAGCCTTGCCGCCAGGGAGGAATCATGACGGATCGAACCGAGGCGCCGCTGCTCGGCCGCGGCTTCACTTGGCAGCAGTTGCAGGTCGGCCAGCGCTTCCGCAGCTTCGGCCGCACCGTCACCGAGGCTGACCTGATGGGCTTCGTGGCACTCACGGGCATGCAGGAGCCGCTCTTCGTCGATGCGACCCACGACGGCCTGCTCGGCCCGCGCCCGGTGCCCGGCGCGCTGACCCATGCGCTGATCGAGGGGATGGTGCTGGCCGGCATGGCGCATGGCACCGGCCTCGCCCTGCTCGAGACCCGTATCCGCCCGCTGGCGCCGGTGTGCGTCGGCGATACGATCCGCGCCGAGATCGAGGTGACCGGCATCCGCCCGACCAGCAAGGGCGGCCGCGCCGTGGTCTGCAGCGCCATCCGCGTGCTGAACCAACGGGGCGAGCGGGTGATGGAGTACGAGGCGACGCGACTGATGAAGGGGGAGGACGAGGAATGATCCAACGCCGATTGCTGCTGGCGCTCGGCGCCGCAGGCCTGGCCGCGCCAGCCTTGCCCCGGGGGGGCCTGGCGCAAGGCAGCTTCCCCGACCGGCCGGTGCGGCTGGTCGTCGCCTTCCCGCCCGGCGGCCCGACCGATGTCGTCGCCCGCATCCTCGCCGAGCGCATGGGGCGCGAGCTCGGCCAGCCGATCGTCGTCGAGAACCGCGGCGGCGCCAATGGCAACATCGCCGCCGAGGCGGTGGCGAAGGCGGACCCGGACGGGTACACGCTGCTCTACAACACCTCCTCCATCGTGATCAGCCGCGCGCTCTACCGCCGCCTCAGCTACGACCTGCTGCGGGACCTCGCGCCGGTCTCGCTGACCGCCGCCTCGCCGCTGGCGCTGGTGGTGAACCCGGGCGCGCCGCCGCGGAGCCCGGCCGAGTTCATCGCCTGGGTGAGGGCCGAGCCCGGCAAGCTCAGCTATTCCTCGGGCGGCGTAGGCAACATCTCGCACCTCGTCACCTTCCTGTTGCTGCGCCATATCGGCGCCGAGGCCGTGCACATTCCCTATCGCGGCACCGCGGCGGCGCTGACCGACACGGCAGCGGGCAATGTGCAGTTCACCTCCGACACGGTGGTGACGGCGCTACCCCTGATCCAGGAAGGGCGGGTGCGCGCGATCGCCGTCTCCAGCGCCGAGCGCTCGCCGCTGCTGGCCGATGTGCCGACGATGGGCGAGGCGGGGCTGACGCCGCCCGGCTTCGACCTCGGCGCCTGGCAGGGCATCCTGGCGCCGGCGCGCACGCCGCCGGCCGCCATCGCCCGGCTGAATGCGGCGGTGGCGGTGACGCTCGCCGATCCGGAGATCCGCGCCCGCCTGGCGGCCCAGGGCGCCCGGCCGACCGGCGGCAGCGCGGCGGATTACGCGGCCTACCTCCAGTCGGAGATCGGCCTCTGGACCAGGGTGGTGGCCGATAGCGGCGCAACGGCCGAATGAGCGACGGCATCGCCATCCGGCCGGTGGAGGCAGCCGACTTGCCGGCCCTACCCGGCCTGCTGGCCCAGCTCGGCTACCCGATGCCGGAGGAGGAGGCGGCCCGCCGCCTCGCCGCCGTCCGCGCCGCGCCCGGCCACGCCGTGCTGGTCGCGGCGCGGGAGGGGGCGGTGCTCGGCCTGATGCACATCTTCCTCCGCCCGGCGCTCGAGAAGCCGCCCGAGGCGGTGGTGCAGGCGCTGGTGGTGGAGGCGGGGCTGCACAGCTCCGGCCTCGGCGGCCGGCTGCTGGGCGCGGCCGAGGACTGGGCGCGGGCGCATGGCCAGCCCTCCGTCTCATTGCATTCCGGCATGGCGCGCGAGGCGGCACATGCCTTCTACGCGGCGCAGGGCTATGCGCGCATCGGCAGCGCGGTGCTGTTCCGGCGGGCGGTCTAGGCGTCGATGCGCCGCACCCGCTCGCTCTCGGTCTTCAGCTGCCCGCAGGCCGCAAGAATGTCCCGCCCGCGCGGCCGGCGGATCGGGCTCGAATAGCCGGCATCGTTGAGGATGGCGGCGAAGCGCGCCGTCTGCTCGTAAGTGCTCGTCTGGTAGGGGCTGCCCGGCCAGGGGTTGAAGGGGATCAAGTTGATCTTGGCCGGGATACCGTGGAGCAGCCGCACCAGCTCCCGCGCCTCGGCCTCGCTGTCGTTGATGCCGCGGAGCATGACGTATTCGAAGGTGATGCGCCGCGCATTGCTCGCGCCCGGATAGCGCCGGCAGGCATCGAGCAGCTCCTTGATCGGATACTTCCGGTTCAGCGGCACGATCTCGTCGCGCAGCTCGTCGGTGACCGCATGCAGCGAGACGGCGAGGTTGACGCCGAGCTCCTGCCCGCAGCGGTCCATCATCGGCACCACGCCGCTGGTGCTCAGCGTGATGCGCCGGCGCGACAGGCCGATTCCCTCGCCATCCATGATGATACGCAGCGCCTTGGCGGTGTTCTCGTAATTGTAGAGCGGCTCGCCCATTCCCATGACGACGATGGTCGAGAGCAGCCGCGGCTGGTCATCCTTCGGGCTCGGCCATTCGCCGTAGCTGTCCCGCGCCGCCATGAATTGCCCGACGATCTCGGCCGCGCCCAAGTTGCGCACCAGCTTCTGCGTGCCCGTATGGCAGAAGCGGCAGGAGAGGGTGCAGCCGACCTGGGTCGAGATGCAGACGGCGCCGCGGTCGTTCTGCCGGTCGGGGATGTAGACCGTCTCGACCTCCTGCCCGTCGCGCCAGCGGAACAGCCACTTGCGCGTCTCGTCGGCGCTGGTCTGCACGGTCGCCGCCTGCGGCCGGCCGACGACGAACCGCTCGGCGAGCTTCGCCCGCATCGGCCCGGCGATGCTGGTCATGGCGGCGAAATCGGTGACGCCCTGGTGGTAGATCCAGTGCCAGAGCTGCTTCGCCCGGAACGGCTTCTCCCCGAGCGCGGCGAGTTCCGCCACCAGCTCCTCGCGCGACAGCCCGACCAACTCCCGCCGCCCGTCCGGCAGCGTCGCCTCCGGCGGGTTGAAGAGGGCAGACTTGGCGAGGATGCGCTCGCGCTCGGCGCTGGTGAGGTCGCTCATCCACGGGCTCCTGCGGGACATTCTTTGCTGATCGCGTCATAGGCCGCGCTGAAGCCGGCCAGCGGGAAGGTGTCGGAGGTGGTGCCCCGCCCATTCGCTCCCGGGCCGCGCAGCAGCAGTTCCCGCCCGTTCCGCATCGCCCGGACCACGGCGGCGCCATCCCGCGCCGCCGCCGTGGAGCCGGCGGTGTAGAAGGGCAGGTCGGTGCCGCCGATCACGGCCGTCGCCTCGGCATTGCGCGGATAGGCATTGCCGGCCGAGACCGTCACCGTGTCCCGCCGCCCCGGCCGGTGCGTCACCGTCAGCAGCACCCCCTGCCGGGTGGTGCGGGTGAAGGCGTAGCAGACCTTCTGCCCGCCCTCGGAGTAGGTCGCCGCGATCCAGGATTGGTAGTCGCCGAGCTTTTGCGGTCGGGCCTGCTGCGCATGGGCCGCCGGGGCGAGGGCAAGGGCGAGGAGAAGGCAGGAAAGCGCACGCATGCCGCTGGAAGCACCTGTCAGGGCCGGACCGGTGCGGCCGCGGGGGAGGCGGCGCCGGGTCGGCGGAGGTCGGATGAAGGTGGGGCCGCGGGGGAGGCGGTCTCGGGCGCTAGATAGGGCCCCTGCCGCGCCGCAGCAACCGGGCTGGTGCCCGGACGCGCCTCAGCTTATGCAAACCGGCCATGAGCGACGCCCCCGACCGCCATCTCGCCGCCCAGTACGAGGCCTTCCCCTACCCCGCCCGCGACCCGCGGGAGGAGGCGCGCCGCCTGATCGTTGGCAGCCCGAGCCATCTCCGCGAGATCGACCATTGGATCTTCGGCAGCCGGCGCCCTGCCTCCACCCCGCTGCGCGCGCTCTTCGCCGGCGGCGGGACGGGGGACGGGACCATCATGCTGGCGCAGCAGATGGCCTGGGCCGCCCGCCCGGGCGAGGTCACCTGGCTCGACCGCAGCGCCGCCGCCCGCCGCATCGCCGAGGGCCGCGCCGCCGCCCGGAAGCTCGGGAACGTCCGGTTCGAGAGCGGCTCGCTGCTCGACTTGGCAGGCTCCGGCCTCGGCCCCTTCGACTACATCGATTGCTGCGGCGTGCTCCACCACCTGCCGGACCCGCTTGCCGGGCTCCGGTCCCTGGCCTCGGTGCTGGCAACGGGGGGCGGGATCGGGCTGATGGTCTATGCCCCGCATGGGCGCACCGGGGTCTACATGCTCCAGGATGCCCTCCGCCTGCTCGCGCCCGAGGACGAGGCGCCGCCCGCCCGGATCGACACCGCCCGCCGCCTCTGGCGCCAGGTGCCGGAGACCGCCTGGCTGAAGCGCAACCCCTGGCTGACCGACCACATCTCGGGGGGCGATGCCGGCCTCTACGACCTGCTGCTGAACCCGCGCGACCGCGCCTATACCATCCCCGAGCTCGCCGCCCTGGTCGCGGAGGCCGGCCTCCGCATCGCCTGCTGGGTCGAGCCGGTGCGCTACGACCCGGATGCCTACCTGCCCGACCCCCGCCTCCGCGCCCGCACCGCGGCGATGGCGCCGATCGAGCGCGCGGCGTTGGCGGAGGCCATCACGGGCAATATGGGCATCCACATCCTCTACTGCCGGCGCGCGGAGGAGGCGGAGCCGGAGCGTCCCTGGGAGGACCCGGCTTCCGTCCCCACCCTCCGCGAGATGGACGGTGCCGCCCTCGCCAAGGGCCTGCCCCGCGACGGCACGCTGCCCGTCACTTTCGACGGGCTGCGGATGAACCTGCCCCTGCCGCGCCTCGCCGGCGCCATCCTCCAGCGAGTCGATAGCCGTCGCCCCTTCGGCGCCATCGCCGACGAGTTGGCGGCGAACGGCGTCTCGCGCGAGGCCTTCTGGCGCGACCTCGCCGCCCTCCGCCGTAGCATGGAGGCGATGAACCGCCTGCTGATCGCTGCCCCGGCGTGAGAGCGGCCATCGTCATCTTCGGCGCGGCCGTCCGGCCGGATGGCAGCGCCAGCCCCACCCTCCGCCGCCGGGTCGAGGCCGCTGCCCGCTTCGGCGCCCGCCTGCCTGATCCGCTCTACATCCCGACCGGCGCCCGCGGCCGCTTCGGCCCCGCCGAGAGCCGGGTGATGGCCGACCTGCTTCGCAGCCTCGGCGTCTCGACCGAGGCGATCATCGAGGAGCCGACGGGCACGGACACCCTCTCCTCGGCGCTCGCCTGCGCGGCCTTGCTGCAGCGCCTCGGCCATGCCGGCCCGGTTCACGCCGCGACCAGCCGCTTTCACCTGGCACGCTGCGTGCTGCTGCTCCGCATCCTGGGCCTGCCGGCCCGCCCGGTGCCGATCGGCGGCTCCGCTGGAGCGGAGGGCTGGGCCCGCCGCTGGTACTGGCGCCTGCGAGAAGTACCCGCCATCCCCTACGATGCCGGGCTGGCGCTCTGGCACCGGCTGCGGGGGATGTAGAGAGGACGGCTGAGGCTCTGCTCGATGTTGCGTTTCCCCGGCAGCTGTTGCCCATCAACGCCCAGGCCGCGGCTACAGCCGCACTCGACCCAAACTGGCCTCCCACGGCGCTGGACATTGCCCATGTGATGGCTCGCTCGGCCCCTGACGCGTGGTCCAGGTTGCCAAGTTCATCAGGCCGTCCCGGGCTTCGACAATACGGGGCGTAGCGAACGCGTCATGGAATTCGTGTCGACGCGAGACGCCTCGCGCCCGGCCTCGACCCATCCGTCCCGATCTGTTACCGGATCGGGAACTGTCAGATGCAGTTGCAGGTCGCCTGCAGGGAATTGGAAGGGTGCGACCGGTATTTCCAACAGGGGCCGATGAGGGTGACGCCAATCATTTTCCTTGGGCGTTCGGGAGACAGGAACGATCGTGCAATGGCTGGCGCAGCGGCACTCGGGCGGCAACTTGCCGGCGCCATGGGTATCCCGGCGCGATACGTCGGCCAGCCCGCGCCGCCGCTCGGCGCTCCTTGGAACATCGAGTTGGAGACGGCGCGCACCACCCTTGCCGCGCTTGCTGAGGCGGTGGCGGACGTTCTGGCACGGGGTGACCGGGCACTGACAGTCGCCGGTCGTTGCGCCGCGTCCCTGGCGACGCTTCCCGTGGTAGCACGCGCCCGCCCCGACGCGGCCATCGTCTGGTTCGATGCGCACGGCGACTGCAACACCCCCGAGACTTCCTCGACCGGCTATCTCGGCGGCATGGTCCACACCGGCGCGGCAGGTCTGTGGAGTACGGGCCTTGGCTCGGGGCATGACCTCTCGCGCGTCGTGCTGGTCGGCAGCCGGGACCTCGATGCAGCGGAGGAAGCGCTGATCCGCGAAAGCGGCATGCGCGTGGTTGCGCCAGGGCCGCAACTGCCAGAACGCTTGCGGGCGGCGCTCGAAGGCCGCGCGGGCTATGTGCATGTCGATTGCGACGTGCTGGAGCCAGGCATCGTGCCCAGCGACTACGGCGTTCCCGGGGGCTTGTCCCTCGGCGACCTGCAGACCGCGCTCACCGTGATCGCGGAGAGTGGGGCGGTCGGTCTCGAGATCGCGCAGTATGAGGCGCACTGGCCATCGGGCAGGCTTGGGAATCCAGCGCTTCTGGTGCAGGCGGTGTGGCCGCTCCTCGCGGTGCGCGCGTCAGGCTTGGACTGAGACCGTGAAGTGCCACACCAGGGTAATGAGATGCAGGCTCTAGGTCTGGTTCCCGCCCACCTTGATGCTGGCTTGGCGTGGGATCCGGGGGTGCGGCAGCGCACAATCTTGGGTGTGGGACGATGAGCGCCGGGTCCGCTCCGGACGCGCGCGAGCCGGGTACAGGCGTCTGGCTGGTGATCGCTTCGACATTGGCGTTTGCCGTAGGCCCGATCGGCGCACGGCTAGCGTTCGAGGACGGCAGCAATACGCTGACCGTCGTCGCCCTACGTGGCGTCGTCGCAGCCGTGCTCATGACGCTCCTCATTCTCCTGTTTCGCCAGGACTTCCGGCTGGACCGCCGCGCCTGGTCCTGGGCGCTGGCCTGCGGCGTGCTCCAGGGCATCGCGGTCTATGGATTCCTCGGCGCCGTCGCGTTGGTACCCGTCGGCGTCGCGGTCCTTGTCTTCTTCACGCACCCGCTGCTGTTGGCCGGCTTTGCCCATTGGAGGGGAACCGAGCGCATCTCGCCACGCAAGGGCATACTCATCGGAGCGGCGATCTCGGGCCTCGCCCTCGTGCTGGCGCCCGAATTCGCCGGCACCGATCCTCTAGGGGTCGCCCTCGCGGCTCTCTCCTCCGTCGCCATCAGCGGCATGATCCTGTGCATCGGCCGCGCGCAACGGCACGCCAGCAGCACGCAGCTGAACCTCTATGCGACGATCATGAGCACGCTGGGCATTGGCCTCGTCGCCACGCTCCTTGCGGCTTGGTCGCCGCCAAACGGAGCGACAGGCTTGCTCGGCATCCTCGCGGCCGGAATTGGCGTTGGCCTCGGTCTGCTCGCCTTCTTCGCCGCGCTCCGCCATCTAAGCCCGGTGCGCGCGAGCGTGTTGAGCAGCGTCGAGCCGCTGTTCAGCATTCTTCTGGCCGCGGTGGTCCTCGACCAGCAGTTGCGTGGGGAACAATGGGTGGGCGCGCTGATCATCGTAGGCGCGCTCGCCTTGTTCGAGGCGTCGGGCCGGCAGGAGCCCGTGAGTGAATGAGCACGCAGGAAGCAGGGCCGCGGCGGCGCAGCGATCCGCCTCGCGCTCCACCTTGTCCTCCGCCTGTCGCGCTGACGGTCGGGTTGGGAGGTGCCGGCGCCTGGAGGCCGCGCGACGCCCGACGGCGTGAGTTCACCCGGCGATGGCTTGGGCTTTGCCGCCATGCCATGGTTTGGCCCTGACGAGCCGGAAGGGGCCCGATGAGCTTAGAGCTTTGGCTGGTCTACCTTGCCGCAGCCATCGGCCTGTCGCTGACGCCGGGGCCGAACGGGCTGCTGGTCCTGACCCATGGTGCCCGCTTCGGCGTCCAGTCAGCGGTATGGACGGTGCTGGGCAGCGCGCTCGGCTTCCTGCTCCTGATCGCAGCCTCGTTGGCCGGCATGGGCGCGCTTCTCGCGGCGTCGGAGACGGCGTTCACGGCCGCGAAATGGGTGGGCGGCGCCTATCTTGTCTACCTCGGCATCCGGCTGTGGCGCTCGCCGGCACCGGTGGTGGCGGCCGAGGCCCCCGCAGGATCGGGGGCGCTGGATGCGGCGCCTTCGCTGCGGCTGTTCGGGGATGGCCTGTTCGTCGCGGTCTCGAACCCCAAAGCCCTGCTCTTCTTCGCGGCCTTCCTGCCGCAGTTCATGGTGCCGGGCGCGTCCTTCGCGTCGCAGTTGCTGCTCCTCGGCGGCACCTTCGTCCTGGTGGAGGTGGTCTACGAACTGGTGCTGGCCGGCCTTGCCGGGCGGATCGCGCCCTGGCTCGGGCGGCATGGCCGGACCTTCAACCGTACGGCGGGTGGGGCCTTTATCGGAATAGGAGCGGCGCTGGCCACAACCAGCCGATAGCCGCAGTAGGCGGAGCGCAGGCCGCCAGCGGGACGGAGTGCGCAATCGACAGCCCTGGACAGAGGCTCCGCGCCCCCGCCGGCGGAGTAGCCTTCGCCTCGTACCTGCCGGTACTCCGCAGGCGTATCGGTGATCCCGCGGAGGGAGGGGCTTTCGGAGAGGGAGACGGTGAGCGGGCCTGTCCAGCCGAGGTCGAGCGTCGGATCGAGCGTTTCCGGGTTCTGCCAAGGGTCGCCGCCCTCTGGCGCCAAGTTGGTGACGACGTGGTGACCGATGACGGGCACCATGGGACGCCCAGTCTCCTCCCATCTCCACCGCTGGCATGCCGACCGTGTCCTGGGTGCGCGTGAAGCCGGGGACGAGGTCCCGCCCGGTGTGGATCGGCTCGCCCCTCGCCACACCTGGGGCTTGCCGCGGAAGAGCGAGGTGTATAGTCCAGCCGGACCTCTGGCGCGAAGAGCGCGTCGGCGGCGGCCCAGTCGTGCCGGTCCACCAGCAGCCCATCCAGGCGCGGACTGCCGTCACCGCAAGCAGGTGCCCGGTCATCCCGCCCTCCTCCAGCCGCACGGGGCATGCTCTAACCAAGGACCAACCGCGGCCAGGCCCGGACCCCATGATCGGGCGGGTCGTGAAATCCACCTCGTTGCCCTCGCTCCAGACCAGCTCTGTCGAGCCGTGCCGGTGGGTGACGCCGAAGGGCCTTGCGGCTCATGGCGGTACCGGCCGCCGGCTGCCCGCTCCGGCCCCAGGGCGGGGAGGAACCCTGCCCGAGCCATCTAACGCTGGCTTGGCTCCCGTGCAGTCGGCGCCTGGTGCGCTGCCGCTATACCCGCAACCGCCGGACCGGCGGCGAACACCGCGAACAGCCACAGCGCTGCATCGGCTGCGCCGGCTGGTCCGCCAGGCTCGGTCAGCCCGGCAAGGTTCGCCACCATTCCGGCGAGGGCCGCGCCGACCGCGGTGGCGAACAGCTGCACGGTTGTGAGCGACGCCGAGGCGAGGTCGCCCTCTCCCGCCGGTGCCGCCTGGAGGATCCGGGTGAGCAGGTGCGGCCAAGCGAGACCCACGCCGAATCCGACGGCGGCGAGGCCAAGGCCGATCACGGCAAGGTCGCCCAGACTGCCGCCGCTGCCCCGCGGCAGGAGGAAGGCCAGCGCGAGCATGCCGGCACAGGAGACGACCGGCGCACCTCGGATGACCTGCGCGGAGGCTCGCCCCTCCGCTCCGGCGCTGGCGACGGAGCCAAGCGTCCAGCCGGCGGCCATGAGCGCGGCCAGGTAACCCGCCGCCAACGGCGTCTGCCCGTGCAAGACCTGCAGAAACAGCGGCACGAAGATCTCGCTGGACGTGACCGTCGCGGCCAGCAGCGACAACACCAGGTAGAGCGTGCCGAGCGGGCCTCCTCGGCTGAAGGCGCCGCGCGGCAGCAGGCGGTGGCGGGCCAAGGCCTCGACCCGGGCGAGCAACAGGACGAGGCCGAGCGCGAGGAGCAGGCCGGCGAGGTTCCAGGCCGCGCCCTCCACCACGCTGGCTGCAGAGACGATCAGCACGGCGCTCGTCAGCAGGACGAGCTGCAGGAGCGGTAGGCCTGGCTGCGCGCCGTCACGCGCCCCGCCGCGCGGCAGCACGGCCCAGGCGAGGGCGGCGAAGGCGGCCGTGACCGGCAGGAGGGACCAGAAGGCGACACGCCAGGCGTCGAGTTCGGCGAAGACCCCACCCACCGCCGGCCCGACCAGTGTCGCCACGCCCCACATGCCGGAGACGAGGGCCATCGCGCGTGGCCAGAGCGCCTCGGCGAAGACCAGGCGGATCATCGCATAGGATAGCGCGAAGAGGAGGCCACCGCCGAGGCCCTGGACCGCTCGGCCGGCGAGCATCGCCGCCATCGCCGGGGCAAGCGCGCAGGCCAGTGTGCCGAGCGCGAAGATGGCGGCGGCGGCGGCATAGGCGCCGCGCGGGCCGGCCCGTCGCAGCAGCCCGGCCGCGAGCGCCGAGCCAAGGATCGAGGCGACGACGAACAGCGTGGTGTTCCAGGCGTAGTAGTCGAGACCGCCGATCTCCGCGACGACCGAGGGCAGGATGGTGGTCGCAATGTAGACGTTGACGGCATGCAGGGCGACACCCCCTGCCAGTGCCAGGGAGCGGACCGCCTGGGTGCCGGTGACCAACGCTGCCCATCCGGCGTGGCGCTGCGGCGCCGGGGGCCGCGCCAGGCCGTCCGGCTGCGGTGTGGTCGATCGAGTCTTGGACATGCTGGTGTCCTGCGGCTGCGGGACCCGCGCGCATGCGGCGGGAGCTTGCGAGGACAAGCCGGCGGGGGTATAGGACCTCAACCAAGGTTGAGGTCAAGCGCGCAGCTGAGGATGACCAGGCGGATCGACATCACGCGTGCGCTCACCGTTGGCGAGGCCGCCCGGCGGAGCGGCGTCGCCGTCTCCACCCTGCACTTCTACGAGGCGAAGGGCCTGATCAGCGGCGATCGCAGCGCGGGCAACCAACGCCGCTACCGGCGCGAGGTATTGCGGCGCATCGCCGTGATCCGCGTGGCGCAGCGCGCCGGGATCCCACTCGCCGAGATCCGCGCGGCGCTCGACGCGCTGCCGGAGGGCCGAACGCCGACCGCGCGGGACTGGTCTCGGTTGTCGACAACCTGGAGGGAGATGCTGGACGCGCGCATCCACGACCTGACGCGGTTGCGCGACCAGCTGGAGGGCTGCATCGGTTGCGGCTGCCTGTCGATGCAGGACTGCCCGCTGCGCAATCCTGGCGACCGTCTGGGGGAGGCGGGCTCCGGTGCAGTCCTGTTCGGCGATGCTTGAGCGGGGATCGGCCGATGGATTCCTGCAGAAGGATGTCCGTGGCCGTGCTGACCGACGATGGCGCTCGTCCGGTGACGCTGAGTCAACGCGACCATCACATCCAGCTCATCTCTGAGGAGGGCCGCATGGCGTGGCAGAGGACGACCGGCTGCGGCCGATGCAGTCTCACGGAAGCCGCAATTGGTGGGCACAGGGCGGCGATCCGACCGATGCTGCGGGCTCGCGCTTTGCCGACCCAGGCCGCCGAATCCGCTATTGCCAATGGCTGCTCAACCGCATCGCCCGGCTTGTGAAGTCGGCCTCCACCCGCGCCGCCTGACAGCATGGATCGGGTGGGGCGAGCACTGTCCGCCCACCCGTCATCCGTGCAGCATTGCCCCGCGGACCATGATCACCGAAAAGCCCTCGAGCGACGGCGCCGCCACGCGGGAGGTGATGCCAGGCCCTGGGCGTCGCCGGCACAAAGGCCTTGATAACCAGGCCAAGAGTTCACACCAGCCGATCAGACGACGAGGATGGCGGGTGACGCGCTTCACGTCGCCCCGCCAAGCCCAGTGCTTTCTCCCGACCCGCGACCAGAGCGACAACCTCTTTCAGCTGCGCAGCAGCCACGTCACCGCCGTCCAGGATCGTGCTACTAGGAAGCGTGCCTTCGCGCTGTGAGCCGACATCGGTAGGATTGCCGCCGCAGCGTAAGCTCTGCCGTGCTACTACCCTTGGCCTGCCGATATGGCTATCGCGCCGGGCCAGCGAGTTGCCGGTGCCGCACGCCGCGCTGTCGAGGATGCTTCACCGTCCTGCACCGCTGGTCGCGCAGGGTCGTCTGGACCGCCCGCGAGCCGGAGCGGTACTGCGCGGGCAGCGCCCTTCCTGGCCGGGCTCGGCCTTGGCTCACGCGCGCCAGCGGCGGCCTCGCCAGCACACCACAACGGGGCGACGCGGCCCTCGGCCGGCCGCAATGCCCCGCACTGCGTGGTGTTCCTCGCCGGCTCGTGCAGTGCCAGCACACCTGAACAATCCGCCACGGCGAGTTGCATCCTCCGGCGCCCCAGCCGGCGACAAGCACGGTGCCGGTAAGGGCCGAAGGAGGCTCGCTGCTCGACAGGCCAGGGTCCGGCATGCGAACCAAGGCTTTCGCCGCCATGTTGCGAGGTTGACCGCAATCCCCGCATCATTCCGTGACGAATCGTCAAGGAGGAAAGTCCATGCCCGCATCGCCTCGTGCCGCGCCGATCGCTGCCCTCCTGCTCAGCCTCGGGGTTGCCGCTCCGGCCATTGCCCAGACGCCGACCCCGACGCAGGTTATCGAAGCCTTCGAGGGCGTCCTGGGCCCGATCCGGACCCACCGCCCGAGCCATCCAAAGGGTACCTGCGCCGCCGGTTTCTTCGAGGGCACGGCCGAGGGGGCGCGGATGTCGGTCTCACCAACCTTCAACGGGCAACGGGTCCCGACGATCATCCGCTTCGGGGTCGGCGGTAGTCCTACCGCCGCGGATACCAGCCGCAGCACCCGCAGCCTCTCGATCCGTTTCCAGGTGCCTAATGGCACGTCCTGGGACATGGCAAACATCTCCGTTCCCATCTTTGGAGCGCCGACGCCCGAGGCATTGGTCGAAGGTCTTCGCGTACGCAAGCCCGACCCGTCAACCGGACGGCCGAACCAGGCGGCGATCGATGCCTTCATTGCCGCGAACCCGAAGACCACGCTGCAGGGAAGGTGGCTCGCCGCCAACGCCCCGCCGGCGAGCTGGGCGACAACGCCCTATTGGGGCGTCAACACCTTCCGCTTTCGCGGCGCCGATGGCGAGGTCCGCCCGGCACGCTGGGTGTTCGAGCCCGCGGCCGGGACGCAGCGCCTCAGCGATGAGCAGATGCGCAGCCTGCCCGCCGACTTCCTGGCCGAAGAGCTGCGAGGCCGGATCGCCCAGGCGCCTGCCGCCTTCGACATGATGCTGATCTTCCCGCAGGCTGGCGATGACCTGAACGACCCGACCATCGCATGGCCCGACGACCGGCCGCGCGTGACGGTAGGCCGGCTGACGGTCACCGAAGTCGCACCTGGGCCGGGCGGCGCCTGCGACCGGATCAGCTTCCTGGCGCTGGCCAACCCGCCCGGGGTCGAGTTCAGCGACGATCCGACGCTCCGTGCGCGGCCGGCACCTTATGCGGTTTCACTTTCGAAGCGGACACGGCCTCAGTAGCGGTAAGCCAGGTTTTTGCATTCTGCCAACTGGGCGGCCCGGCAAAGAGTTCAGGTGGCCGGCCGCGCCAGCGTCCGAATCACCGCGGCCGGGTCCAGACCCCGCTGCTCTGCGGCGTCGGCACCCTGCGCTGGTTGGTGCCCGTGCGATCGCGGCCTGGACGAATTCGTCCGCAGCACCGAGGCCTCCGTCGCCCGCGGCACCTTCGGCTCGCCGACCTTCTTCATCGGCGAGGAGATCTTCTTCGGCAAGGATCAGTTGCGGGACGTGGAGGAGGAGTACCGCCGCCAGCATGGCTGCGCCCGGGAGAACCTCGCATGACCGCCACGGATCCGGCCATACTCACCGATGATGCGCGCATGGCCAATCGGCCCGGAGGGCGAGGCACGCTGCCGGCAGCTCCTCGCGGACGGATGGCGGCGCTCGACCGGCACGACGCCGCGGTGGTGGAGGCCTGCCCGCGCTTTCCGCATGTGCGCCTCGCCGCCAACAACCTCGCCGCCTGCGACGCGCAGGCCAGTCTCCCCGGATTGTCCATCAGGCCCGGCGGGCATGGCGCAAGCCATCGACAGAACCTTTCTCAGCATGGTGAGCTGGACGTGCCGAGATGGCTGACAAGGGTGGCGCCCCTGCCGCCGCTCACCAGCCGGCCGCGTTTCTGGCGAGGAAGTCGACGAAGGCCTGGACCCGTGGCAGCCGGTGCCGGCCGGGCGCCGTCACCGCCCAGACCGGCACCTCCTCCGAAACGTGCTCCGCCTCGAACAGCGGCACCAGCCGCCCTTCGGCGATGTCCCGGGCAACGATGAATGCGGTGACCCGAATGATGCCAAGCCCGGCCAGCGCCAGGTCGCGCAGCGCCTCGGCGCTGTCGGTCGTGGCAATGCCGTGCACGGTCAGGGTCTGCAGCCCCATGGTCGTGCGAAAGGGCCAGGCGGTCAGCCGCGCCGAGCCACGGAGGACCAGGCAGTCATGCGCCAGCAGGTCCTCCGGCGCCGCGGGCCGGCCGCGGCGCTCCAGATAGGCTGGCGCAGCGCAGACGATGCGCCGCCCTTCCGCGATCTTGCGGGCTAGCAGCGATGAGTCGCCGAGCGGGCCGGTGCGCAACAGCACGTCGACCTGTTCGGCCACCAGGTCGACCTTCCGGTCGGTCACACTGAGGTCGAGCGTGACCGCCGGGTAGCAATCGAAGAAGGCGGGCAAGAGCGGGATCAGCCGGTGCCGGGCGAAGGCTGTCCCGGTATTGACCCGCAGCAGACCTTTGGGGCGGGCGCGACCGGCGGTCACGTCCTGCTCGGCGGCCTCGATGAGCGAGAGGATGTCGCGGGCGCGGGCCAGATAGGTGTCGCCTTCCGGCGTCAGGCTTATGCGCCGCGTGGTGCGGGTGAGCAAACGCACGCCGAGCCGCCCCTCCAATCGGGCAAGCTGCTTCGAGAGTGCGGAGGGGGTGAGGCCAAGGTCGCGCGCGGCAGGCGCAAGGCCGCCGGTCTCGACGATCCGCACGAAGGCGGCCATGTCAGAGGACTGGGTCATCATGTCCCTGGCGTCAGCAGTGTCGGTCTAGCATGCCGGATTATCGTCGCGGCGGACCAGATCCATTCTCAGCCTCGACACGAGCCCATGAGGTGAGACCATGCACATCGCCCACGTGATGTCGCCCGCTGTTCCTCAGCTGACACCGGCGCCACCTGCTCCCACCCTCGGCGTCTGGCCGGCGTGGATGAGGGCATTCCTGGCCCGTCGGGCCGAGAGCAGGGAGCTCCTGGCCCTTGGGGAGCGCGAGCTCCGCGATATCGGCCTGACCCAGGCCGAGGCCTGGGCCCTGGCGAAAGCTCCAAGCCGGCACCGGTGAAGAGCAGGCCTGACCCGAGGAGACAACGCATGACGCTGAACCTGGCAGAACGCCCTGCGGCCCGGCCGCCCACCGTGATCGAGGCGGAGCTGAACTATCTCGGCCCGGTCGAGGGCCGGCCCTACACCTATACCTACCCGCCGCCCGACGGGCAGCCGCGCAGCAACATCAGCGCCGAGCCGCATCGGATGGCCATCACCGATCTGCGGCCGTTCGCCCATCGGGTATCGCTGGACCGCGAGGGCTATGCCGTCACACGCGGTGCCAGCGCGCTGCGGGACTTCGACGACGAGGCGAAGATCCGCGGCATCTACTATCCCGAGAGCGCCCGGATCCTGCAGGCAGCGACGGGAGCTGCGCGGGTGCACGTCTTCGATCATACCATTCGTCGCCAGGTGCCTGGCGCCGAGGATCGCGCCGGCGCGGCGCGCCAGCCGGTGGCTCGCGTGCATGTCGACCATACCGAGTGGTCCGGGCCGCAGCGAGTCCGAGATCTGTTGCCGGACGAGGCCGATGCGCTGCTGCGCGGCCGGGTGCAGATCGTCAATCTCTGGCGACCGATCGCCGGGCCGGTGCGCGACATGCCGCTGGCGGTCTGCGACACGACAACGGTTGCGTTCGGCGACCTGGTGCCGGGCGACCTGATCTACCCCGACCGCCGCGGCGAGACCTATCAGGTACGGTTCAACCCGGCGCATCGCTGGTACTGGCTGCCGGAGATGACGGTCGAGGAGGCGCTGCTGCTCAAGGTCTATGACAGCGCGCGGGACGGCGTCGCTCGCTTCTCGCCGCATACGGCATTTGCGGATCCGGCCGCCCCGCTGGACGCCCCGCCTCGGCAGAGCATCGAGCTCCGCGCGCTGCTCTTCCATGAGGCCTGACGCTTGTCACGCTCTCCGCCTGTAGCGTGACGGTGCCCTGATCGGCGCCGTCACGCGGGCAGGTTCGTGCTGCCAGGCTCTAGCTCCTGGCTGTCACGCATCCGCTCATCAAACGCCGGCCAGTGCCATCCGATGCGGTTACGGCCTCTCGTCGCTGTCCAGCTGCGCCAGGGCCTGCGCAAGGTCGGCGATCAGGTCGTCCACGCGCTCAATGCCGACGCTGAGGCGGATAAGGCCCTCGGTTACACCGATGCGGGCGCGCAGCTCGGCCGGCACCCCCGAGTGGGTGGTCGATGCGGGATGGCTGGCCAAGGATTCGGTCCCGCCGAGGCTGACCGCCAACTTGAAGACGCGCAGCGCATTGAGCACCCGGAACGCCTCGGCTTCGCCGCCCTTGATCTCGATGCTGAAGGTCGAGCCCGGGCCGCTGCACTGCCGTTCATAGACGTGCTGCGCCGGACCATCCGGGCCCGACCGACCGAGTGAGTGGACGGCCGCCACCCTGGGATGATCGGCGAGGAAGCCTGCAATCGCATCCGCATTCACGGCCGAGGCCCGCATCCGGAGCGAGAGTGTCTCCAGCGATCGTCCCAACATCCAGCAGGAATGCGGATCGAGCTGGGTGCCGATCGCGCCGCGCAGGAGGCGGACGGGGCGCAGCCGGGCCTTGCTGCCGATGGCCGCGCCGGCGATGAGGTCGCTGTGCCCGCCGACATACTTGGTGAGCGAGTAGACCACGATGTCCACGCCATGCTGGAGCGGCTGCTGGAACACCGGGCCGAGCATGGTGTTGTCGCAGATGACGACGGGCCGGTAACCCTGGTTTGCCGCGATGCGGTCGGCCTCGGCATTGACCAGGGCGAGGTCGACCAGGCTGTTCAGCGGATTGGACGGGGTCTCCACCAGGATGACGCTGATTCGCCCGCGTGCCTCGGCCCGCCGGGCAGCCTCGCCGATGGCCGCCGCATTCAGCCCGTCGGGAAAGCCCTCGGCAGCGATGCCGAACTCGGTCAGGGTGCGGGCCAGCAACGTCTCCGTCCCGCCGTAGAGCGGCTGGCTGTGCAGGACGGCATCGCCCGGGCGGGCATAGGTCAGGATGGTCGTGGCGATGGCCGCCATGCCAGACCCGAAGACGAGTGCCGCCTCGCCATCCTCGTAGATTGCCAGGCGATCTTCGACGATCTCGCTGTTGGGATGGTTGAAGCGGGAGTAGACCAACCCGGCCCCGCCCTCGGGCGCTTCCTTCCGGCCTGCCACCACGTCGAAGTAGTCACGCCCCTCCTCGGCCGAACGGAAGACGAAGGTGGAGGTGAGGAAGACGGGCGGCTTGACCGCCCCTTCCGATAGGCTGGGATCGTAGCCGTAGCCCAGCATCAGCGTTTCCGGCGCCAAGCGGTGGTTGCCGATCCTGGTGTGGTGGCTGCGGTCCTTGGCCATAGATGCCGATTCTCCAACTGTCGCCCGGGCTGCCGGCCGGAGCGTTGCCACCGGCCGAATGCGCGGGTGGCGCAGTCTGCCGCATCCATCCAGGGGAAGGCGAGGCTTTCCGCCCGGTCGGCATCCGTGGTGTCACCGGCGGCGGCAGGATGCAATACACACAGAATCATCGCAGGCGCGCGGCGGTCAGCCGCAGGCCGACCGGCGCCGCCAGCTTGCGAAACCGACGAAGGAACGACATGCGCATCGAGATTTTGTGCACCGGCGACGAGATCCTGACCGGCAAGACGGTCAACACTAATTACAGCCACATCGCCCGGCGCCTTGGCGAGGTCGGGCTTGAGGTGCACTGGGGCACCACCGTCGGCGACGATCGGGCAAGCCTGCTGGCGGCGTTTCGACTGGCGGCAGCACGGTCCGATGCGGTCATTGTGAATGGTGGGCTTGGCCCGACGGTCGATGATCTCTCCCAGGAAGTGGCAGCCGAGGCGGCCGGCGTATCCCTGGCATTGCACCAGCCCTGGCTCGCGCGCATGGAAGCATTCTATGCCCAGCGCGGCCGGCCGATGCCGCCGAACAACCGCAAGCAGGCGATGCTGCCGGACGGGGCGGAATTCATCGACAACCCGATCGGCACGGCCTGCGGCTTCGCGGTCACCATCGGGGGCGCCCGGTTCTACTTCACCCCGGGCGTTCCGCGGGAGATGCGGCGCATGCTGGATGAGCAGCTGCTGCCCAGGCTTCTGGCCAGCGCCGGGCTGCGCGGCGTGACCCGCCTCAAGCGCTTCCATTCCTTCGGCATCGGCGAGTCCCGGGCCGACGAGATGCTGGCGGGCATCGAGGCGCTGGCGCCCGGCGGGGGCGTGAAGCTGGGCTTTCAGGCGCATTACCCGGAGTTGGAGACCAAGCTGGCGGCGCGCGCCAGCGATCCGGACGCGCTGGACCGCGCCCTTGCGCCGATCGAGGCGGAGGTTCGGCGGCGGCTGGGGAATTTCATCGTGGCCGAGGACGACCAGAGCCTGGAAGCCGTTGTGTTGGACATCCTGCGCGCGCGCGGCAACTCGCTGGCCCTGGCGGAGACCTTCACGGGCGGCGCCATTGCCTCGCGGCTGTTTCAGGTAGAGGGGGCGGAGGATACGGTGCGGCTTGGCCTGGTCAGCCGGAACCCGGGCCAACTGGCTGCCGCCTTAGGAACGACCCTTAACGAGGCTGCCCCGAGGATGGCGAAGGGCTTGGCCGCCGCGCTGCTGGCCAGGAGCGGCGCGACCCACGCCCTGGTCGTGGCCGTGGCCCTGGAGGCCGGGGCGAACGGAGTGGAGGGTGGCTCGATCGGCATCGGCCTGGCCGAGCCCGGCGGCGTCATCCTGCGGGAGGCCAGTCTGGTTGGCGGGCGTGAGTGGGTTCGCCTGGGTGCTGTCGAGATGGGGCTCGACTGCCTGCGCCGCCACCTGCTCGGCCTCCCCATCGACGAGCGCCTCGATTTCGAACGCCGGTGAACCTCGTCCTTCCTCCGGTGCCGAAAGCGACCAAGGTCTTGGGGTGAGGCAGGGCGGCCCGGCCGACACGTGCCAGCATCTCCTATCCCGGAGGGTTGGCCACCGACCCGGATCGACGGCGCGGCATTTCCTGACGCGTCAAGGCACCATCACGGTTCAGATCCTGCGAACGGAACCATGCGTCCGACGCTGACCTAAGCTCATCCGGCGTGATCTTGCCGTTCCGATCTGCATCCATGGCTCGGAAAGCATCGGCCCGGCCCCGAGATGAACCTGCTTCCGGCAAGCTCAACGCTCTGTCACCATCCCGATCCTGTCGGTCCAGGCGCTGGCGCAACCAGGTCCAAAACTCGTCACGGGTAACGCGCTCATTGCGGTCACGATCCGCTTCCATCGGGTCACCGCCGAACAAGCCGCCTGGGCTGTCGGGACCGCCCCAGGGCGAGCGTTGTGCGTGGGACGGCATTGGCTGCAGCAACACCAGGACTCCAAAGACACCGATGAGGCCCGAACGCATAACTTCATCCTCTAAAACTGCGAGGGTTTCACCGTATCCCAGGGAAGCACGCCAACGGCATGCGAGTCTGCAATGAAGATCCGTTGCTGGTTCCACGAGCAGCGGGAAGACGCATCTGCCGGACCCGTGCATGACGACGATGATGCAGTCAGTGCGGGAGAGGCGAGATGGCCGCCAACCTTTAGGAGTTGTGCGCGTATCTGCCTGCCGCGACGAGGCGGGGTCCGATTGCCCGGCGTTGCCGGTGGGTGGTGACGATGGCGCTTCGGTCGACCGGTCAGGAAGACCGCATCGCAGGATGATGCGCGCCGGCGCCCTGCTAAAGGCCGTTATGGACCCATGGCGGGGTAAAGATCAGACTGCGGGGCATGGATGCCCGCAGGCCCGGTCCGTCCAATGTCACCGATGACGCATGGACTCTGGTCGCGCCCTCCCTGATGCTGCTGCCTGACGCTGCCGGGCAGCGTGAGCATGCGCTACGTGAGGTGTTCAACGGTCTGCGCGACGTGATCAAGTACGTGATCAACGCCGGGGCACCTTTGCGCTGGATGCCGAATGGCCCCCGCCCTGGGCCGCGGTTTGGCAGCAGGCGCAGTGCTGGCTGGCGGCTGGCTGCTTCGAGGCACTGGCCGAGGATCTGCGGACTCTGCTGCGGGTCCGGTCCCCGCCGGAGAGCGGCGCGAGGGCAGGCTATGGCGGTGCCAAGCGCAAACGCGGCCCCAGGCTGCACCTGGCAGCCGACACGCCCGGCCATCCGCCGGCCCTGCACGTGACGCCCGCCAGCATGGACGACCGCGCCGGAGCAGCTAAGGGTGTCCGACAACTCTGAGGACGCCGCTTTCCCTAGCGGTCCCCATGTTTTCCGCCCGAGCCTAGGGTTGCTGCAGGAGCCAGCCCAGAACCGCAAGCTACGTAGACCGACAAGGACGCCGATATCGTGACGTACTTGCGCCGTCCCAAGATCTTGCTGGACAAGGTTCATGGTTGCGGCAGCGCCGTCCCAACCACACGCCTGAGACGCATATCCACCGGCTGCGGAAGCGGCTCGAGGCGGATCCCGGCCAGCTACGCCGGTTGCTGACCGGGGATGGCGGCTACAAGCTGGACGCTGCGATCTTCAAGCGAGCCGGTGGTTGGCGGCGCCGCTCTGAACCAGGCAATTTCCTCAAGGCGACCACCGTCTCCGCCAGGACCGCAGGATCGAATGGCTTGTAGAAGACTCTCTCCCACGAGGAGAGGGCGTGGTCGGCGAGTAGTTCCGGGCTGCCGGTCTCGTAAACGACCCGCAGTTGCGGCCGTTGACGCCGAGCCTTGATCGCCAGGGTTAATCCGTTCTCGCCTGGGCCGAGGTCGAGATCTGTTACCAGAACATCGACAAGCTGCGCTGGGTTGTTGAGAATGGCCAAGGCTTCTTCGGCACTGCCCGCCTCAAGGAATTCGAGGCTCGCGGCTTCCAGGAAGTCGGCGAGGGTGAGACGAACCAATGCGTCATCCTCGACCAGCAGCACCGCCATCGTACGACCCCTCTTCCTCCTGAAGCTCCGCCACTCCAGAAGCAGACGGTGCTCTCGCTTCTGGAAAGCGCGAGATCACGGCCATGCGATGTTACGGGTAAGTTACCCGTGTAGGTTGTAAATTTGTTATCGATACAACGAATATCCCTCACATACGCCGAGGGCCTTGGTGAAGCCTCCAGGGCGGCGAGCTAGCCAGCAATGAGGTCCTCGACGACATTCCGGATGCCCGTCAGCATCAGTCCCATGCCCACAAAGGCCTAATCTTGGATCGCCTCGCCATTATCGAAGGCTAGTGGGCCGATGCCCTTCACCGTTCGGCGCCTCGACGGTCCAGGGGGCCGCTGGCGCGCTCGATCACCAGGCAGGATGGCGGCGGAGATCCTGCGTTATGCAGGAAGTGCCTGCGCGCAAGATAGGCCGGCGCGTCGCAAGCCACACGAAGGTTGGCGGCAATGCGGTGAACTGACCGTCTACTTCTCGCCGGCACTTGGCCAAATTTGGTGGCCAAGGCCAGCCGGCCGCTTTCAACGCGGCCGCTCGCTTTCTGCATGGCGATACCTCGACTCGCCTGAACGCATGATCCAGAAGATGTCGTCAGCATGGCAGGTATCGGCCGGTCCAGCGGCGGATCTGCCGGCCTGCGGCGGCGAAGAGGAGTGGAATGAGACGTGTGGTGATCATCATCGTCGTAATGCTGGGCGTCCTGCTGCTGGGTGGCGGAATATGGCTGTACAACCCCGACCTGCCCCGCGCGACGCTGGAGGGCCGCTGGGCACCGCCACCCTCGCAATTCATGGAGGCGTCGGGCGTGCGGTTCCATCTCCGCGACACCGGGCCGCGCGAGGGCCCGGCAGTGCTGCTGATCCATGGCTTCGGTTCCTCCCTCCATACATGGGAAGCGTGGGCGCCGCTGCTGGAGGACCGCTTCCGCGTCGTCTCGCTTGACCTGCCGGGCTTTGGCCTGACGGGGCCCGACCCGACCGGCGATTACACCGACGAGCGGAGCGTCGCCCTGCTCGCGGCATTGATGGACCGGCTCGGGATCGGGGAGGCGGCGGTGGTCGGCTCTTCCATGGGCGGGCGGATCGCCTGGCGCTTCGCCGCGGCCGAGCCGAAGCGCGTCTCAAAGCTCGTACTGATGGCGCCGGACGGTTTTGCAAGCCTGGGCCGCGAGTACGACCGCGTGCCGGAGCGGCTGCCTTGGCTGATGCGGCTACTGCCCTACACTGCGCCGAAGCCGCTTCTGCGCAGGACCATGCAGAATGCCTACGCGGTGCCCGGCGTTCTGACGGATGCGGTGGTGGACCGCTACCACGCCATGCTGCTCGCCCCCGGGGTACGGCGTGCCATCCTCGACCGCGTGCTGCAGACGCGCCTCGTCCCACCCGAGCCGATCCTAGCAAACATCCACGTCCCAGTGCTGCTGCTTTGGGGCGAGCGCGACGGCGCGGTGCCCGCCTCTCACGCGCCTGACTACGAGCGTGCCTTGCCCGATGCGCGGACGGTGATCCTGCCCGGGGTCGGGCATGTACCGATGGAGGAGGCGCCGGAGGCCTCAGCGCAGGCGCTGCGGGCTTTCCTTGAAAGCACGGCCCGCGGCTGAACCTGACCTACCGCCGCACGGATTCGTACTGAAGCGATTGGCTCGGACGGTTGATCGAAAGGCCGCAGGCAGGCGTGTGGCGTGCTGCATGCCTGCTTGCCGCATAGTCTTCGCCGATCACACGTCCTCGCTCAGCATGTCGAGATCGACCTGCTGGATCGGGAACCAGATCGGCTCCGGGCTGCGTGCGGCGGTGCGAAGGATGGATTTCGCGGCGGACAGCAGCTCATCGAGCGAGCGAAAGGGGTTCACTGCTTCCTCGCCGTCGCTGGTCCGCATCACCAGGGCATATCCGGACTTCGCTGCCCGCGGCTGCGCGGCGGGCGTTGTGGGCCTTGCGGCTGACGCGCCACGCCCCGTGCGGATGGGGGCGGCTGGCGGTGGCTGGCGACCGGTTGATGCAGGAGCCGCCCGGGCTGGCGCCACAGGCCTTTCTGGCGGGGCTTGCGGCAGGTCGGGCGCGACCGAGGCCGGCGGGGACGCAGACGCAGCGTCTGGTACCGCCTCGGGCAGCAGATCGCGCAGGTCGGCCGAGGCGGGGGGGGCCGGTACGGTCGAGGACACGGCCTCTGTCTCGCCTTGGCTGACGGGCTCTGCGCGTAGAGCGGCGTCACCACTCCCTTGGCGGCGCATCTTGGCCAGGATGGCGTAGATGTTGGCGGGCGTGCAGCCATAGGCGGCTGCGACCTCCGCTACCTTGTGGCCCTCGACATCGACCCGGCGGACGATGGTCGTATGTTCCTCGCGCGGTATCCTCGGCATTCCCAATCCATCAGACTCTGGCGGTTCTGAACCAGAATAGAACCGCAGCGAAGCCTGCCGATATCACTCGGCGAGCCGGATTCAAATTTGAATTTGACAAGCTGGAGGCGAAGTCTCGGAGTCGATGTGCCCGGGAACTCCTGCGGTTGTACCGCTGGCGGTTTCCGAAGGTGAAGCAAGACATTGCCCGGGAGGATTGCACAATGCAGCGCCGCCATACCTTCGGTCTCCTGTCCGGAGTGCTTGCGTCACTCTTTCTGCCGAGATTTGCGGCGTCGCAACTGAGCCAGGGCCGCGGCTGGGTGCCCGACCGGCCCATCACCATGGCAACAGGCTACGGCCCAGGTGGCAGCACAGACATCGCGGCCCGCTTGATCGCGGATCGCATGGCGGCGGCGCTGGGCGCCGGTGCCCGCATCCTGGTGGACAATCGGCCCGGCGCCGCAGGCACCGTCGCCACCGAATGGCTGAAGCGTCAAGTGCCCGACGGGTACACGATCATGCTGACCGAGACCGGCGCCGCCGCGGCTGCACCCGCTGCCACAGTCGGAGGCACACGGTACGATCCCATTGCCGACTTCACTCATCTCGGCGTGATCAGTACGCCGCCGGGCGTGCTCGTGGTGACGCCAGGCTTCGGTGGCTCCGATGCCAGGGGCATACTGGCCGCGCTGCGGGAGGCGCCACGGGACAGCATCTCCTACGCATCATCCGGCTTCGGCGGCGTCTTGCATCTGCGGGCGGAGATGCTGGCGCAGAGCCTCGGAACACGATTTGTGCATGTGCCCTACCGAAGCGGCGCGCAAATGGTGCAGTCGATCATGAACGGCGAGACGCAATTCGGCATCGCTGCGCTCGCCAGCGCCACTGCCCTGATGCGTGAGGGGAAAGTGAAGGGCGTCGCCATGGTGGGCGACCGGCGCTTCCCGACTTTTCCCGATATACCAACGCTCGAGGAGCTGGGCGTAGCCGGTTTTGAGAATGGAGGCTTCTTCCTGCTGATCGGGCCTGCCGGCATGCCGACAGCAGTGGCCGAGACTCTCAACCGCGCCTTGAACGAGGCACTGCGCGACCAGAACATCCGCGAAAAGATGATCTTCGCCGGACATGACCCGATCCAGAGCGACAACGGATTGGCCGACGCCCAGCGGTTCATGCAGCAGCAGATGCAGCAGATGCGGGAGATGGTTGCAAGGACCGGGATCCAGATCCAGCCCTGAACCTCGTCGGTTATCGAGCAGGAAGGGTACGACTTCGATAAACCGCGATCAGCCCCCTCGTTGCCCGATGAAAGGCGGCGAGCGCGCCCCTGGCCTGCACGCCTGAGCTGGTCCGGTCTTGGTGGGAGAACAGGCATCCTGGAGGAGGCCAGGAAGGCGTGTAGCGCCGGAGCAGCTCGCCTGGGTGCTCTGGCGGGCTGTAGCACTTTGGTCAGCCGTGTTCGACCCAGCGCCGCACGCGCCGTGCCCAAGGCGATCAGGGAGCGCCGACTGATACGATCGTGTCCCTGACGGCCGTCCCCCCTTGCTGCGGGCATCTCCGCGCGAGGTGGACACCGGCCGCGCGAAACGGATTGCCGCCCAGGCCGCCGCCCAACATGCTCGGCGGTGACGCAAACCGGATTCCGCTTACTCGAGGAGACAGGCATGCTTACGGCCCGGCGCGTGCTCGCGGTCGGCGGAGGCATCAGCGGCCTCGCGGCCGCAAAAGCATTTCAGGCCCACGGCCACGACGTGACGGTGGTTGAGAAGGCCAGCGAACTCGGCGGCGTCTGGGATCCGGCCCGCTCCTACCCCGGCATTCGAACGCAGACACCGCGCGACCTCTACGCCTATCCCGACTTTCCCATGCCGCAGGATTACCCGGAATGGCCTTCGGGCGCACAGGTGCATGCCTATCTCTCGCGCTATGCCGAGGTGCATGGCTTGCGCGCGCGGATTCGATTCGGCACGGCGGTCGAGGCGCTGGCGCCGATCGAAGGCGGCGCGAGCGGCTGGACCGCGAAGTTGCGAGACAAGACCGGCGCCCTAGCTGAGGAGAGGTTCGACCGGGTCGTCGTTGCAACCGGACAGTTCAGCCGTCCGAACAAGCCCGAGCTCCCAGGAGAGGACAGCTTCGCTGCGGCGGGCGGGACGGTCCTCCACTCCTCCCAGCATGTCGACCCGTCCCGCGTGCGCGGCCGCCACCTCGTCGTTCTCGGTTTCTCGAAGAGTGCGACCGATGTCGCCGTGCATGCCGTGGAGGAGGGCGCTGCGTCCGTCACGCTGATCCATCGAGACATCGCCTGGAAGATTCCCTACTTCTTCGGCGGCGCAGTGAACTTCAAGCGGATCCTCTATACCCGCCTCGCCGAGGCAATGTTTCTGCCTTTCGACGCCTCGCCAGCACGGCGCGCCGCCCAGCGCCTTTTCGCACCGCTGACATGGGCGAATTGGCGTGCACTCGAGGCGCTGCTGACCTTGCAGTTCGGGCTCCGACGGGTCGGCCTACGTCCGACGGAGCGGATCGAGGACGTCATCCATTGCTCGCTTGGGGTCGAAACCCCGGGCTTCTACCGAATGACCGCCGACGGTCGGATCCGCACGGTGCGCGGTACGATCGGCCGCTACGAAGCGGGTGCGGTGGTTGCGTCGGGAGGGCAGCGACTTGCGGCCGACCTCGTCGTGCTTGCGACGGGGTGGCAGCAGAACCTGCCTTTCCTTGGCGAGCGCGAACGCACGATCCTCATGGAGCCGGATGGCGCGTGGCGCCTCTACCGCCAGATCGTGAATCCACGCCTGCCGAATCTGGGCTTCGTCGGCTTCAACTCGAGTTTTGCGACAACTCTCTCGGCCGATCTCGGAGCGAGGTGGCTTGCGCGCTACTGGGAAGGGTTGCTCGTTCGGCAGCCGGAAATGGCGGAGATGGAGGCGGAGATCGAACGCGCCCTCGTCTGGCGCCGGTCGGAACGGCCTGCAGCGGCGGGCTATGGCGGCCTCTGTATCGCGCCCTGGCATCATCGCCACTTCGGCCAACTCCTCGCCGACATGGGCGCCCGCTCGCGCCCGGCCAACCCGCTGGCGGCCTGGCTCCTGCCGCTCGACCCTGCGACCTACGGCAAGCTGCTGGAGACGGTTCCCCCATACCGACCCAAGGCCGCAAAGGCACCCACCCTGTCGGAGCGCATTCCCGCTTGAGAATTAGCCGCGCCGCCGGGCCCGGCCGAGTGTCTCGGAAGGCGCCTCGCCGAAGCGCGCGCGGTAGTAGGCGGCTGCGCGCCCGAGATGGGAGAAGCCGACGCAGAGCGCGAGATCGGTGACCCGAGCATCCTCGGTGCCGGTCTCGAGCGCACCGTGCCAGGCGCGAAGCCGAGCCTCCCGCACATAGTCCGTGACGGTTGTCTCCCGGAAGCGCCGGAACGCCTCCTGCACCGAGCGCGGGCTCGCGCCCGCCGCTGATGCAATCTCGGTCAGCGAGAGCGGCGCGTCGAGATTCGCCCGGATGTAGGCCTCGGCTCGCCGGAGATATGTGGGTGAGGCTGGAGAGCGCCGCTCCGCCCCGAGCCGTTCGGTCGCGCCATGTGGAACGCAAGCCAGGAGGATGCCAGCGAGCGAGGTTGCGAGCTCGTCGAGAACGGCATGCGCGCCACACCGGGTTTCGGCGGCGTGCAGCATCAGCGCGGCGGTTGATCGGACAGCTGCGCCCGCCGGCTTGTTGAGGTCCACTCCGGGATCGAACTCGAGAACCCTTGGCGCATCGTCGAGGAGCTGGGCGAGATGCCGCTCCATCCGCTCCCGGTCAAGGAGGACGATGAGTTTGCTGCATCCCGCCTCCCAGGTCATCCGAGTCGGCAGCGTCGGCGAAAGCAGGCTCGCGCATTGCGGCCCCGCTTCGACGAGGCGCGTGCCGCAGCGCACCGTCGCGCGCCCGCGCAGTGGGATCTGGAGAAGAAAGAAGCTGCCGAGGCAGCCGGGATCGATCTCAACCCGGGCGCCGTAGGCGACGGCGTTGACCGAGAAGCCGCGTCCGCGCGCGCTCCGGTGACGGGCGTGGAAGAAGCCGTCCTGCGCCCCGAGTGGAGCCAGGCGGTGCTCGCAGAAAATGCGGCCTACCTCCTCGCGTGCACGATCCGGGTCGCGCGTGTCGACCGCCGCGAACTGGGTCAGCGGCAGATCGTCAGTATCCGTCGAGGGAAGAGGCACGGATCGTCCTCCGCCAAAGCTTGGTTGCAGCGCGGCAGGAGCATAGACCGGGCCGATGCGGCAGGCGAGCAAATCCGGCCTGCCCTGCACCTATCCCTGCACGGAACGGATGCCGCTTGCGTGCGCCGGATCGCGGTTCCACGCTGCCCGCTGCAACCTTGGTCCTGATCGCCGGAGGCAGTGACATGAACGAAGCAAGGACGGCTCCGGTCGGGAAAGCGGCCCTTCCCGGCCCGCTCCCGGCGGGGGTGACCCGGGCAGGCGAAGGAACCGTGTGGAACGTGCTCGGCCACACCTACTGGCTCAAGGCCAACTCTGAAAACGCCTTCGTCTTCGAGACTCTGGACCCGCCCGGCACTTTCGTACCTCCCCATATCCACCCCACCCAGGACGAGTTCATCCGGGTGCTGGAAGGGACCTTTGACCTCTACCTCGACGGAGTGTGGACCCAAGCTGGACCGGGCGACCTTGTATGCATGCCGAAGGGCCTCGTCCATGCCTACTACAACCGGGGGACGGTGGTCGCCCGGGCATTGTTCTGGGTCACGCCGGGGCGGCGGCTGAAAGAGCTCTTCGACGCGCTGCACGACCTTGCCGACCTGGAGGAGGTCGTGCGCCGTTCCGCTGCCTGCGAAGTGGAGTTCCTGCCGCCTGACAGCGTTCCAGGCGCGTAGGGATGTGGTATCCTGGTCAGCGAGCATCGCCCCGGCTGCTTGTCGTGCCTTGGCGTGCAGCATCGTGGTAAGCCATAAGGCCAACCTCCAATGGGTGCGCACGTTCGGCCAGGAGTTTGCCAGCTGGATGCGGCGGCCGCTGCCCCGCGCAGGAGGCAAGCGGGACCTTGATGATGTCGTCATGAAGGCCGCTGCGGTGACACATCGGCTGCGGCGTGCGGTGAACGAGATTGGGATGACGCTCGACGTGATGGTGCAAAGCCCGCGCGGCAAGCATGCGGCGAAACGCCTACTGCTCAAGTTACTGAAGCGGTAGCGCGGGCGCCATGCGCTAAGGTCGCCGACAAGGTGCCAAGCACCGTCAGCGCAAGGACCTGAGCAGCCGGCCGGAAAACCTGCACCAGCCACAGAGACGGCGGGAGCGGCGATCGCCAACCTCTTCCATCTCCGCCGCGACCACGTCAAAGTTATTGACCATCCACATGCGGAGGCGCGTGCATTTGAAGCTTGGGCCCAGGTCGGCGGAGTCGCCGCTGCGAACTGAGCTTGGTTCCTGCATCACGCTCAGCCAGCCAGATCGGTCAGACCCGGGTGACCAGTCCTACGATGCCGCAAGCCGCCAGGGCTAAACTAAGGAAGGGCGAAGCCAAGGCTGACCGATCCTGCCGCACCGCCGGCTTGGTCACGGCCGCCAATCACGAGGAGTTTGCCACTGCCGCCGCCGGGAGCTGTGAAAGGGACTTCCAAGCTGGCGCCAGAAAGCAGCTGCCCAAACCGGCCACTCAAAGCGGCATCCTTGTCGAAGATCAAACCAACATTCACGTCCCTGACGGCGTTGAACTTAAATGTCTTCCCAAGGCCAACCAGGTCGAGGCCTCTCCAAACCCCCTTGGACAGCGGCAAGGTGGATCCTGGCACCACTTCATCGACATCGTCGTAATCGGGACTCCCGTCGGCATTCAGGTTGCCTATCGTGACAGACTCCTTGCTAGCGACGTTGCGTGACCCCGGCACGATGATCTGGCGGGAAAGACCGTCCCTGATCGCTTCCGCAATCTTCTGCTTCAGGGATTCGTCGAGGAGCCCTGCCAGAAGGTTCACGGCGTGCGGGGCCGTAGCTCGGGGTGGCAGCTGCTGGCTGAAAGGTCCGAGCATCCGTCGTAGATCGTCGTCGAGACTGCCGAAGACCGGTCCGAGCAGCACGGGCGTCGAGTTGAGTGCCGGCAAACCGAACCAATGCTGCTGTGCGTGGAACAGTAGTGCAGGGTCGAAGCGCAAGGTGAAGTCTCCAAGGCGCGGCCTCGGCTCTAAAGTCAGCTGGTAGCCAGACATGTCGCCTTGCCCTTTCGCAGATCACGCCACCGCCAAATCGAGGCGCCCAGTAAACTGCAAAGGCCAGTGGAGCTAAGCCACGTTATCGACACTCGCATCCGGTAGCATTCTTTTCCGTGAACCGTATGGCGAGCCTCCCTCAAGGCGGGAGCTTGAGGCCTGTCTCCCATTCGTTCACCAAGCCTGTTCACCACCGATCGGCAGTCTTGGTCAGTTGCGAAAAATAAGGCTGGACGTCCATGGATGCGGAGCAACCGCATCCGGTACGAGCAGCTTCTCAAATTCTGGAAAAATGCTGCTCAACTATGCCGAGTTCCGCAGCTGCGGAGTACTCGGCACTCTTCCGACACGTCGCAAGAGGATGTTTGAACATGAGCAGAGCACATACTGCTGGCAGGGCCCTCGTCACCGGGGCTTCGGGTGGGATTGGAGCAATCTACGTGGGCCGCCTGGTCCACCGCAGCCATGGCATGATCTCGGCGGTGCGTAGCCAGGCGCAGTTCAGTCGCGTGGCACGGCGCGTTGCGGGCGACACTGGCTGCAAGGCCACCGTACTATCGGCCAATCTCGCCGACCTTGCTCCGGTGCCGTGGACCTTGCGCGACGATGCGGCCGCTCCCGAACGTCTGCCGAGCGAGATCGTCGTGCCAGTCGACAAGGTGGCGAACGCCGCCTTCGGTGGTCGACGCGGGGGCGGCGAAGCCCACGAGGAGGCCCGGCAAGCTCTGTGACCTGGCCTGTCACCGGCAGCGCCGGCCGGACGCTATGGCGCCGCCGTACACGCCTGCGCCCGTTTACGACGCAGCCACCTCAGCATCGACCGCGCATCGCGGGGATAACCCATCCATCACGGCAGCCTGCGGGGCCGCCAACAATCATCACGAAGAGGAGCAGACCATGTCCATCACGTCGACCCGTCTCGCCATCGGCTTCGCTGCGGGCTCCCTGTCGCACTTGGTTTTCCAGGGCGCCTATGGCAGCCTTCTCCACGCCGCAAACCTGCTGCCAATGTTGCCTTGGAGCCTCATGCCCGTCCCGCCCCTTGGTGTGCCTCAGACTGCCTCGCTCGCCTTCTGGGCCGGGCTCTGGGGCGTGGGTTACGCTGTGCTCGAGCCGCGTCTCACGGCGCACTTCGGACGATGGCTGGGCGCACTTCTGCTCGGCGCGGTCGCCCTGATCAGTCATTGGTTCATCGCACAGCCATTAAAGGGCTTTGGCATCGGCGGCGCCTTTCACGCCGCCATGGTGGCAATCGAGATCGGCTTCGCCGTGGTCTTCGGTCTCGGCCTCGCGGCTCTTTTCCGGGTTGGCCTCATGCTTGTCCGGCAGCCGGCCCAGGCCGTGTCCCGAGCACTGCAGAGTTGATCATTGGGCTCCGCCCCCTCGCCCAACGGCGGCGGCAGGCAAATGCCCCGTCTCACCGGGGAAGGAGCAGGTAACGGCGCTTGGCATGACACGCCTTTTTGCTCCGTTAGCATCCGAACCGTCCCTGGCGGTTTGGCTGATGTTCTTCGGCGTGCTGGGGGGCGATGGATGCGGAGTATGTCGAAGTCTGCGGCAAGCGTTGCCGGGAGGCGCTTGCGGCGGTCTGGGGGTCCCTGCCCAAAGACCGCCGCCGTTACTCGAAGCGGGACCATACAGAGCCGCGGCTCGTCGCACTGCTGTTGCTGCGGCGGTTCCGGCGGACAGCAGCTGCGTGAGCGGGCCAGGTAGCGGACTGCGTTCATCATCTCCCGCAGGTGGACGCTCGACCGTCTGCCTCGGTTCGAGGAATGTCGCAACGGCTGGACCGCAGCCCGTCCCTCGTCCGTCGGATCTGTCGGCCAGCGTTGACGGGGATGGAACGCCGTCTGCCTCGCTCATTGCCCCTTGGCCCACATTTCGTCCATTGGACAGTGCTGGAGCATGCAGCAACAGCCCAGCCTGTGTGTCCAAGCGAGCCATGAATGATCCATTCTCGCGTCTCGCAGGAGAGAGCTTGATTTTCGTGTCGATATGCGCCCGGAGTCCTGTTGGCCTGTCTTGTTCAGATCGATAACGTCTTTGTTGATTGAAGCTAAAGACCATTCAAGCTTTTTTGCCGTCTCGAGAAACGGTACTTCATGTGGACTATCGAATGCGTGATGAGCAAGCCTCCTCTACTCATCCTAGCAAGCAGATGTAAGGGAGCGGCATTTGATTATCGTCGATTCTGCACTCGCCAAACTTGAGGCGGAAGGCCGGCCAATCCGCGTTGGCGTTGTCGGTACTGGGTTTCAAGGCGCGGCAATCATACGCCAAATCATGACAGTAACTCCCGGCATGCGCATCGTAGCCGCGGCGAACCGGAACGTCGACAGGGCGTCGAAAGCCTTCACCGATCTTGGGATCGATCCTGTTGTCTGCTCAGGCAAGGCAGCAGTTGCGTCCGCTATCGCTCGCGGCCAAGTCGTGGTCACGGAGGATGCGGTTGGCCTCGCTGGTGCTGATGGTGTCGACGTGATTGTGGAGGTGACCGGCTCCGTCGAGCATGCCGCTCAGGTTGCGTTAGCGGCCATCGCAGCAGGCAAGCATTTTGTTCAGATGAACGCCGAGTTGGACGGGACTGTCGGGCCCATTCTGAAGCGGTACGCAGACTCAGCAGGAGTGATCTACAGCTTTGCCGACGGCGACCAGCCGGGCGTGCAAATGAACCTGTTTCGCTTCGTGCGAGGACTGGGCGTAAAGCCGGTGTTATGCGGTAACATAAAGGGCTTGCACGACCCTTACCGCAACCCGACGACGCAGAAATCCTTTGCGGAGCGGTGGGGTCAGAGTCCTGCAATGGTGGCGTCGTTTGCAGACGGAACGAAGATTTCCTTTGAGCAGGCGATCGTCGCCAACGGAACTGGGTTCAAGGTTGCCCGTCGAGGAATGGTCGGCCCGGATTTCTCGAGCGGCGACCCTTATGCCCCACTCGTCCCGCTTGAAGAGACCGTAGCGGCATTCGCTGAACATCTTCAAGCGGGTGGTCAGGGCTTGGTCGACTACGTTGTTGGCGCCCGTCCGGGTCCGGGTGTGTTCATCCTCGGAACCCACGATGATCCGCGTCAGCAGCATTTCCTGAATCTCTACAAACTTGGTTCAGGCCCTTATTACTGCTTTTATACACCATACTGACCAGCCCCCATTGAGTGATCCGGGTGGAATTTTAGTGGGCCATCGCAGCCACGCCTGCTCCTGAGCCGATCTGCGACCTGGCCAGTGGCACAGTCTCCGGGGCAGGCGGACGATAGCCGAGCG